>Ga0315275_10003091_pt1 | contig 15245 bp, 15 predicted proteins | sample YL17G03_0_MG_FD_205557 | JGI IMG/M metagenome (GOLD analysis project Ga0315275, IMG submission 205557) | Sediment microbial communities from Yellowstone Lake, YNP, Wyoming, USA - YL17G03_0 | ecosystem: Environmental > Aquatic > Freshwater > Lake > Sediment | place: USA: Wyoming | collected... | reverse complement strand
CGAGTGCCCGATGCGGAGAAGGGGAAACCATCGAACAGGATCCTCTGGACACGGGACCGGATGACGGCAGCGGGAGTGAGTGGTAATGACGAGAGGACCACAGCCCCTCATGGCTATTCGCGGGGCGCAGGAGATTGCATGCCGGCGGGGAGTAGTGCTGGACAAAACAGTCATACAAAGATCGCACTATGATTTTGTCCTCTTTACTGCCAGTTGCACGGTATTTGTCCGGGTCAAGCGGATACGTACGCATGTCAGCAACCCTAAGGAGATCGCAATGATGTTCTGGGAGGAGATACAACAGCTCCGCAGGATACCGAAAACTCCGGTTGTATCGCGGGAGATCTGGGTACTCTCTCCCTGGAAAACGTGGCAGTATTTCCAGATTCTGGATGACCGGATTGTCGAGATCCGGTGCGAATGTCAGGCGGTCCTGCAGTGAGAAGGTTCCTAATTGATGAATGGTCTTCCACTCTGATCGATTGGCATGGATCGGCCACAAGGTAGTAAAATTACTCTCCCTTTTTCGGACCTCCGACGGTGAGATCTCCTTTTTGGACTTACGAACTCCCCATGTACCGAAAAATGCCCGGAATGGCAATCGGGGCTCAAAATGGGCGTTTTCTCTTTTAGATCGGTCTTTCATGACCGGCCTGAATGGAGCAGTTTTAAACATGTATTTACGGATATCTATGGATTGGACTTATAATTGAGAATAATCGATTTTAACATGAGTAAAACCGGCCTGTTTAAACCTGTTTGGCTGGCGGATCTCCTGATCGGACGGATTACTTACTGATAGCTGAGAGCGAGCAGTATGTAGCTGAACGTGTTTTTTTTGGGATTGATGGCAGGGCCGGACAGGCAGGATTTTCTCTTTCACCCTCCGCACCTGAGCATTTATCACATGATAAACTGGTGATTACATGGAGTGCAATAATGCCGAAGATCCAAGTGCTGGATAACGAAATTTCTATTTACACATTCAATGATGAGGATTATATCTGCATCACTGATATTGCACGATACAAAGATCCGGACAGGACTGATTATATTATCCAGAACTGGTTACGGAACAGGAATACCATTGAATTTCTGGGAATATGGGAGCGTCTCAACAATCCGGATTTTAATCCCATCGAATTCGATGGGTTTAGAAAACAGTCAGGGCTGAATAGTTTTACTCTTACTCCCAAACAGTGGATTGAGAAGACATCTGCTATTGGCCTCATCTCAAAACCGGGACGTTATGGAGGTACATACGCTCATAAGGATATTGCATACGAATTTGCCTCCTGGATATCAGTGGAATTCAAACTCTATCTTATCAAAGAATTCCAGCGGCTGAAAGATGAAGAGCTGAAACAGCTCGGCTGGGATATCCGGCGCAACCTGGCAAAGATTAATTATCGGATACATACGGATGCTGTCAAAGAGAACCTGATACCGGCTGAACTGACCCGTAAGCAGATTAACACTATTTACGCCTCTGAAGCAGATGTGCTCAACATGGCATTATTCGGCATTACTGCGAAGGAATGGCGGGAGGCAAACGCTGACAAGACCGGAAATATACGGGATCATGCCGACATCTCCCAGCTTGTATGCCTCTCAAATCTGGAAAACCTGAATGCCCTGTTTATCAACGAGAATCTTTCCCAGCATGAACGGCTGGTGAAGCTGAATGCCATCGCGATTCACCAGATGAAGCTCCTGACTGATGATACGGGAGTCAGGAAGATCGGGGGAAAGGTGTAGTCAGGCAGAACTTTTGGCGAAAGATCCTGGAAATCATGAAAATGGTGGATATAGTGCCTTAGAAGAGTATGGCAGGATGAAACGGGTGGACGATGAATGGAATGAAACGACGGGAAAAATGAATATGTTGGACATTCAACCCGGATGAGAGATGACTGGTGGACCATGATCCCGGATTTCCGGACCCGGTTTGATATGAGTGCAGGAAATACAATCGGATTGTGGAAAATCTCCCCAAGGCTTATTTTGGCAAAAGAGTTCTGTTTGGATTTGACCGTATCTGATCAGTCTCAGCTCGCCGCTTTCTTCACGAGCGCGGCGATCTTCGCCTCTTCGGCGGCAGTCAACTTTTTCAGCGCGAAGGCTGTCGGCCACATGTTACCCTCGTCGAGGTTCGCCTCGTGCATGAAGCCGAACGTCGCGTACCTCGTTTTGAATTTCTGCATGCTTTGGAAGAAGCAGACTATCCTGCCGTCCCTGGCATACGCGGGCATCCCGTACCAGAGTCTCGGCGAGAGGACCGGCGCGTTGGCTTTGATGATCTCATGGAGCCGCTCGCCTATGACGCGATCCGGTTCCGGCATCGCAGCGATCTTCGCGAGCACGGCGTTTTCCCCGTTCGCCGTGTCCGCGTGCGGGTCGGGCTTTTGTTGATTGAGAGTTGTTGGTTTTGTTGTTTTTTTCATACGTTACCTCTTTTAGTATTTTTCATTGTATGTACGCTGAGAGAATATTCTGATGATTCTTCCCAACGATAAAAAGTTAATTGTACTTCTCCCTGTGTCTGTATACCATATGTCGTTTGAACGTTACTTTCGGATCTCCTGAGGATACTAAAAAACCGCTGTCATACCCGGGAGATCCGGGTACTCTTTCCCTGGAAAACATGGCAGTTTTTCCCGGTTTCCCGATGACCGGATCGTTGAGACCCGGTACGACGGGCAGGCGGTCCTCCAGGAGGAGAATGTACCCAAATAATACATGGTCTACCCACCCTGATCGATGAGTATGATCTGAAAATGTATGGACCGGCCACCCGGCATTAAAAATACTCCTCCTTTTTCGGACCTCTGACGGTGAGATCTCCTTTTTGGACATACACACTCCTCATGATCCGAAAAATGCCCAAAAAGGCAATCAGGGCTCAAAATTGGCGTATTTTTCTAAGAACCGGATTCCCATGACCGGCCTGAATGGGGCGTTTCTGTGAACATTTTTCCGTGTTTCTGGTTATTGGGCGCAGAATCGGGAATAATCGGTTTTAACTGGAGGAAAACCGGCCTGTTTAAACCTGTTTGGTTGGCAGATCTCCCAGTTGACCAGACTTATCACCGATTGAAGATCGAGAAATAGTGGTTAAAATGAGTGCATAGGAAGGTGGCCCGTCCCCAGCTTTCCGGTTATTATTCGTTTTTTACATCCCCCTCATCATTTTCTGTTTCTAGATGATCCATGCTACATTCAAAGATGTTTAACATCAATTTCTAGGTTGAGTTGATAATAATCAGGCGATTTTTAATCCGGAAGTCCAGCTTTAGTTGTTGCATCCGCCAAAAGATGAGCCACATATCCTAGAAAAAAACACGAAATAATATAGAATATTGAAAATGTAGAGATTAAAAAAGATATCAGTCCGATTATAGCTGTTATACCAAATATTGAGGTAACAAATTTCAAGGCTCGTTTGCTATGGCCTAATCCCCGATGCATCCAGTTTGTGGCGGGCTCTAAAAAATCCGGAAGGACAGAACCAAAAAGGACACTAACAAAACCGAAAATACTAGCATCTGTTGGAATTCTGACGATAAGAGAAAGAAAATATGTGTATGCTAAAAAAGCAATTACACCGATAAACAAATGCTCACTTTTTTTCATTTAGCTTGTTTTGCAACCTGAATTGTTCGATACAATTCTAAAATGTCTGATCGATCCCCTTTAATCTTCAAATCGTTCAACTGAAGGTACATTTTTTTAAGGAGAAGTCCTTCCTCAACAATTTTAAAATAATTAATTTCTTTCAAGGGAATTTCGTGTAAACGATCTAATTTAAAAATCAATCCCTTACTTGCATAAAAAATCACCCGATTGTTTGTAACGTACCCTTTTAATCCCTCTTCTCCGCCGACGTACAAACTACCTTCAGTCGAATATACAACAATTTCATTCGGTAAAAGAAATTTCTCAATTTTTAAATTCGACAATCTTGAAGTTTCGGTAATTGGCTTCCGTTCAACATTTATGTTTACAGGAATTATTGGTTCAGATTTTTTATACCCTCGTTGAACTGACGAAGATATTACAGGCTTACCACATTCAGGACAAAATTTCATATTTTCATTGGGTAATTTTTGTCCGCATTCAGCACAAAATTTGGACATATTGATAACATTGCATATTGAAAGGAAAAGACTTGTTACCAGAAAATTTTTTTAAAGAATTAATTGAATCATTTTCAGAAATGGGAAAATGCAGTTTCGCTGTTAGAATGATTGCATTGAATGATAGTTAGAAATTGTCCTTGTCTGAAAAAGCTGATTTGACATGTCCTATAAAAATCGGTGATGAAAATAATTGGAAATTTTTTATTTCTCTTTTCTAACTCCTTTGAAAGGAGTTCCATCTTGTTTGACATCAATAAACTTACCCGTGTCTGCATCACGTTTTACGAATTGTCCTGTTTTAGTGTTTAATGTCTGACTCCGGTCATCAACGGGTCCCGCCCTGTATCCTTTTCCGGTATTTTTTGCCATCTTTAATTCCTCCAATATTTTCTCATTGATCTGTGAGAAATATTGTTAATATCTTGATAATAGTTTCAAGATATAAAAGAAATCATCATGTAGTGAAAGTAAATTAAAAATTAAAAAAAATCAAATTATTTCAAAAGGTGGTGTTTTAGCTCTATAATCAAATGCAAAAATGCCAATTCCAACTATGAAAAATATTAAACATAACAAAAAATTTACATAATAACCGACCAGGCCGAGTATAAAACACCCTCCTCCGACAATATACCTTTGATACATATTTTTTGAAACCGGAATCATAGGTTTGCCACTTTTTTCTGCACATTCTTTGCATACTTTATTGTTTATCCCTAAATCGTAAGAACAATACCGGCAGATTGTCTTACCACACATTTTACATTTAAATCCATGAGCATCCAGAAGACGTGAACTATGAACCGTGCCCCCGCAGGAATTGCAGAGTAACCCTTTGGAACTAACATACGAATTACAGACTTTGCAATTCAGCATCGTTGTATAACTAAGCAATTTTTGGGCATTTTCAACTCCTTTTAATCCATAATTCTGAGTCAGGATATTGAAACTGAGATTCTGATATGGGATGTAAACCTGCTTGATGTTGGAAATGAAAATGTCTTTTTCACTTGGGATACAGACTTTTGAATAATGTTGATTATTCCTTCCATAATACGATACCGTTTTCGTATGACGATCAATAATTATCTTTTTTGATAAATTCGCTAATGTACGATCATCGATGACAAAATCAGAACGGCTGAATTGAATCCGGGAAAAATCTGATTCGTTGTATACAGTAAGCGGTGCTGAATTCAGATGATTTGCAAGTTCCTGTTTCAGAAGGGCTCCTGAATTTCCGTCGACCAGAAAAACACCATCCTCCAGGTGTTCCTTATGAATCACGCCAACATTAGTTTCAAAAATCGAATTGATATCATACTGGATCATGTATGAGGGTAGTAGTGCGACATTTCTTTGGGAAATTGTTAGCATATCAGAGGGCTTCTTCGGATTGCTCTCGCATCTGCTGTCGATAAAAGATGAAATCTTATTTTTTACCGCATCAATTTCAGATATTGGGTACCTGAGGACTGTATGCCGTTTGCCTTCAAGAATCAGTTCTATTCCGGAACGTGTTGCAAGGTCGGCCAGGATCTTTTTATCAACCATTTCAATTTTCGGTGAGAGAGTGTTTGCATGTTCGACTGCCTGGATCGAAAATTTTCCGCTCGTGATTAGTATACCCTTAAAGGCATTCGAAGATATCACTGCTGAATGCAGTTTCTGCACAATAGGTCGTCCGACACTCGAATGAGGCTGGTGCTTGCATTCAACAATGATCAATCCTTCCAGTGAATGAATCATCAGGTCCCGGCCGCCATCCCCGACATAGGGCATCAGCTCAACAGTTCCGTAATTTAATTTCTGAAAAATTTTAGCACATAATTTTTCGAATTCTAATCCATCCAATGTCTCCAATATGACGGTTTCATGAAACGCTGATGTTGAATTGTCGGATTCTTCCTTTAGTACAGGATTCAAAGAAAAACCGCAATTTGTACAAAAATCTGTGTCGAATTTTGTGAGTTTCCCACAATTATTACAGATTTTTTCCATTAACGGTCAAACTGATTCATATAATGAAATCAACGAGAAAAATCATTCCATTTGATTTTTTTATTTTTTGAAAAATGGAAGAACTGCAATCCATCGATAGTAAAAACTATGATGATTCATTCAAGCGAAATTGATTTAATGCTAAGTTTTAGTCGTTGTGATATCTTCCCATTATCTGGCCTTTTCTTCCGTTCTTCGTTGTTTTTTGACGGATTCGTGAGGCTGTGTGAGTTTTGGGATTGACAATCTTCTTTATTGCCATAATTCACCTCCCAATAACTTGATATTATAATTTTTAAATTATAAACTTTCTGGGATTTGGAATAATCTTGGTTACTCAATAAGATGAAGAAAGAAAAGAGGGGTTTTAGAGGATTGAAATGTTTTATATTGTAATCAAAAATGGAGAGGAAACTGAAATATTTCTCATAAGGCATTGTATCTTGATATAAAATTAATATCATAATGCTACAATATTTCATAACTTCTTATAGGGATCTTTCAATGGACATTACTAAATTAAAGGAAAATGTGCTGTCACTGGCAAAAATAACAGTAGAAATTGTTGAAAATGAAAGATTGCATAACAAACTCGAATATGTTTACGAAAGTTATGTCAGAATTAATGTAGTAGATTTTCGATATGATGATAGTGGCCTAGATATTAAAAAAAACATAGAGCCCTTTCGAAAGCCTTTTCTGAATAATTTACCGAAATTATTGACAGAAATTCAGAAAACAGAGGCGTATCACTTACTCAATGATTATCTCAGAGTCAATTTACCTCCGGATGAACCAGAATTACAGGAAATTTCTTTTTTTGTTCAAAGAATAGTCAACAAATATTGCGAGAATAATACCATTTCGCAGTCAGAGATTGAAATGATAGCACAGGGATTTATTTCAGATCTCACTAAAACACCTGCAGAATCGGGGGCAATTGTCCAATTAGTCGGATTAATTCTTCATCCAGAAGAGATCGATCTCGGATCCGAAATAAAAATACGGAAACCGAAGAAAGAAGATTTTGAAATAGAACGGCATATGTTCCATTTCCTTCCCGAACCCGTATTTCTTAATCCCACCGCGTTTCTGGAAATATCAAAAAAAACGAGTAAGCCGATGGAAATTCAGACGGAGATTCAGAAGGCCATTACTTTGTTACAATTTTTTAGGATCGGGAGTGTAAAATACATTTCCTATCAAATGAATTCATCATCCCGAACACTTTTTGGGAATATGACCGTGGGATCCGGAGATACCAGTTATCCGGTTTATACATATATTATTAGTCAAAAAGATTCAGAAAAACTGCAATATTTCTGGACCGCACTTTCTGAATATTTATCTCAAAATATTTACCAACCGGGTGGGCAGGAAAAAGATCACGTATCCATAGCTTTTGATAGATACAAAGATGCACTTATTCAGACCGAGATCGATGAACGAAGAATTACAAACATCATGATGGGGCTCGAGGCCCTATATTTTGGAGAAAATGAACGTCAGGAAATGGATTACCGGTTACAACTGCGTATGGGCAAAGTTTTAGGAATGCTCTCGTTCGATCCAATTTTAGTAAAAAACGCGGTTAAAGAAGCTTACAATATCCGGAGTATTTTCTCTCATGGGGGGCTTTTGGATGTTAAGGATAAAAACCGGTGTTTGAAAAAATTTCCCGGGGGATTAGTTCCACTTACAAAATTTATGATTGATCTTCTGCGAGTTTCTTTAATTATGTCTATAATCATTAAAACGAAAAAGACTCAGTTAGTCAACCTAATTGATAATTCAATGGTTAATGAAAAAGATAATCAGGATTTAGTCAATGTGCTAGATCCGATAAAAAAATTAATTGAGAAAACGAAAATAAATTAGGAAAGACTCATTTTGTGCTAACATTCATCGGGGCTTAGCCCTTCGCAATTTAGATAGCCCCGGAGACTATCGGAGAATTATACTAAATTTATTATTGGAAATCCCAGACCGTGTTCATTTTTTTGATCCAAAGACATATCGTCAACCGCGTTAAATCGCTAATCAGGTGCTAAATGGCAGAATGTATCCCGGATCGTCTTTCTTCTAAGGCGAGCCGGGGAGAAGAACGAACCTTCGCCCTCTTAAAAAAGCTTCCTGATGACTACCTTATTTATTATGAACCAAATATCGATAACCGTCATCCCGATTTTATTGTCATTGCCCCGGATCTTGGGGTAATTGTTGTCGAAGTAAAAGGCTGGCATCTTGATGATATAGTCCGGGGAAATCATTCAGAGATAACGATAAATACCGATAATCGCGAGCGGCAGGAGACGAACCCGCTCGAGCAGGCCAGGAATTATAATGTGGAGGCTGGCCAGGGCTTGTGAGAAAAGCCCGAATTGCTCCCTGCTTTTCCATCAACCAAATTAAGAGATTTCCATTATTATTATTTAATTTTGCTTTTGCTGATAATTGGAGGTAAATATTTTATTAGATGGGTGTGGGAATGAGAATATTGGTTATTTTAGATAAAAAATAGAAAATTACTTGTTTTCGATGAACGAAGAATTAATAATGTATAATGATAAAATAAATAAATCAGGTTTATGATGAGTCATCATAACTGCAAAAACTTGCCAAAGGACTATTCTTATACACATTATCAAATTAATGATCAAGATTCTGCCGACTTTATTCAATATAATATCGAAGCCTTCAGGGTCTCAATTGAAGAATTCGAAAGAGCCATGAAAGAAATTGGTGTTGACGATAAGACAATTGAGGAAAATATTGAAAAAATTAAAGCTGATCTTAAAGAGAGTGGATCGAAAGATAATGCCAAGGGGAATTTTGGAGAATCCCAAGCATCTTATTACTTAGAAAAAAAAGAGAATTTTGTTTTCACTCGCTATGGGTGGTCCGATGATCCATTTGCGGGGCATACATCTATCGACGTTTACGGTGTCGATCCATCGAGGAGATACGTTGCATATATTGAATCAAAGGCCGCTCTATCAGATTCATCTATTGCGACATTGATCAGTCAATTGGTAAGGGATCAATTGCATCTAGAACGAATTCATTCTTTTACAAAAAGAGGTGCCACCAAAATCCAGGCAATTTCAAAAGCCTATCACAATAAAATTTCAAAAATGCCATCAATTGAAGATCCAAGAAAAATGATAGATACCATCTATAACGATCGATTCATGAGAATTGGTGTCATCATCCATAAAACCAAGAATCGGGATCATTCCAGAAATCTTAAAAAGTTGAATGAAGAAGAACTGAACTTCAAAATAAAACATCCTGAGTTTTCAACTGTTGAATGTTTCCCAACCCGTATTATTGATATTAAAAATTTAAAAATCAAAGAAAATTTTGATCATTGGTTGTTAACCGTAGACATACTTTGCCAAATCAGAGGCTAAATGTCAAAATATATTGTTCCGGAAAGATATCAAAATTTCATTTATTCGGATATTATTAAAGAGTTAGATTCTGCGTTATCCGCGTTGGATGAAAAAACTGATGATGCACATTCAAAAATTAAACTCCTAAATTTTTTTAATCGTTTAGATGAAATTGAAAGAAATGCTGAAGCACTTTGTATTTATTCAGAATATCTGAAAAATAATGATATTGCTGAGGTTTCAGGTTATACGCAAGATGATTTTTTAGTTATATCCGCTCGTCTATACCAAAAAGCACTGGAAATTATCGACGATGCTAAAGAAAAAGGAATTGAAATACCTCCTGAACAAATTTTTCGATATCGCATCTATGCATCAATTAACTTTTATGCAAGTAGAAGGCATGCAATAACCGCAGCGATCAGTCAAAAATTAGAGACAGATATCAAAAATCTTCAATGTAATTCTGAACCCATATTTTGGTTTTATGAAATAGTTATCGATCTCATGAAGTCAAAAGATTACGAATCCTGCAAAGAAAAATGTAAAAGTGCCTTAAATCAAATAAAACAAAAAATATCAAAATCTCATGATTTAAATTCTGAAGATTTTGTCATATTACCGTTTCTTGGAGTATCAATAAAATCAATTAAGGATTTTGTCGAGTCGATACAGGTAGGAAATTTAACGCTTGCTCGAAAATCAGTACGAAAATTAAAAGATCAGGCTATAATTTTTGATAAGCTCGGTTTTACAGAAATTTCGTTTATACTCTTCAAATTATCTTTTGCTATAAATCATCTGAATGATTTCTCACTTTGGCGTTTAAGAGAAGTATTACCTTATCAGACTGAGGAACAAAAATTAAAAGTTGATAATTTTATCCAGCAAAAGATACGAATTGGACAATATTACTTATTTAATTCCCAATATGAAGCGATATTTGTGGAGAAAATCCTCCAAAAAGATCATCATCAAATTTTATCTATGCCAACAGGTGCGGGAAAAACATTACTTGCTCATCTGCTCATCTTAAAAGAATTATTATTACGTCGCACCCCTCAATCAAAGATAATCTATTTAGTTCCGACGAGGGCGCTAGCTCACGAAAAACTTTCAGAATTTGAGGAATTTTTCTCCAAAAAAGGAATGAATTACTACGTTTATAAGATTACCGGTGAAATATTAATTGAATCTCAGGAGGTTCTGGAAAAGAACGATATCCTGATTATGACCCAGGAAAAATTCGATATTTTGATGAGAGAAGAAAATTTCTTCGGATTTCCCATTGATTCAATAATTTCAGATGAGTTTCATAACGTGTATTTGGATTATCGGGGAATAAGGCTTCAATTAAGTTTAGAGCGCTTCAAGCGGAATTCCCAAAATAAGGAAACGAAAATATTTTTGATCAGTGCGATACTTCCAAAAGCAGACCAAGAAAACATTTCCCGGTGGCTTTATCCCGATGATGATACGCTACAATTAATTTTTCAAACAGAATGGCAGCCAACATTTACAAGAAGAGGTTATTTTGATTTTATCGCCGAATCGCAAGATTCTCAATGGCATATACAATTTAACGATGGCAGAACGTTAAAATTTAAAGCACCTCCGGAAAAAATCCGACGAGATGGAATCAACAAGGCATCTGCATATATTGCAGCACAGCTATCTCAAGAAGATCAAGTTTACCTTTATTCATCATACCGAATGGGAATATTAGATAGAGCTGAAGATGTGGCTCATTTCATTGAAAAGTTTGATATTAAATATATAAATCAAGAAAAAAAACAAGAGTCCATTAAAAAAATTAAAAAAATAATTGGTAATAACACATTTGTTGATCTCTTCGAAAGAGGTGTTGCGGTTCATCATGGTCATTTACCTTTGGCCATTCGAAGCATTGTCGAAAGTGCAATTAGCGCGAAAGCCGTACCGATTGTATGTGCGACAAGTACTCTTGCACAAGGTGTGAATCTCCCTATAAAATCTATCATAATTCCAAAACCGCAATCAAGAGAAAATTTGATGGAATTAGGTTTTTTTCTCAATTTGATTGGAAGAGCGGGCAGACCTGGTAAAACTGATGAAGGACAAGTGGTTCTTCTCACTTCAAAAAAGAAAAAGAAAGGCTATCCTGATTTCCCAAAAGAAGTTCTCGATACGTTCCTTAATGCTAAATCGGAGGATATAACGGAAAATCTTAGTCCTGTTAAATTTATTAAAAAATACCGTGAGATGATTCTCTTGGATTTACCTGAAAATTTAATGGCAGAATATTTAGTATTATTAGGAGTTCTGGAATCAATGCTTCTCGCAGTAGTCGCTGAAAATATTTTTGATAATTTAAAAGATGAAGCACTGATAAATGCAATTACGATCGGTAGTAAAAACGAGGAATTTAGGGAATTTGTTCGCTTTTTGTTGATAGAAATAGAAAACAGATTTGTGGCCGAATATGGGATTGTAACAAAAGATGGTGAAAAATTAAAAGTAACTCCAAAAGGTATAATCATTTATCAATCTGGGTTCTCCCCGTCTACATCTTTAAAATCAGCCATGTGGCTAAAATCTGAAATACATTTATTGAACGAATTGAACGATATCAACTATGATCTATACAATGCTGGTTTCTGGAAGATTTGGGTAGAATTATTAACTAATATTATGACGACTCCCGAAGGTCAAGTAATTCTGGGGAAAGATTACAAAAAAACCTATAAAAGAGGTCTTTGGGCGTTAAATTTGTGGGCGAAAGAGATGCGAATTGAAGAAATTGCCAATAAATGTTATGATGAGAATGTTCTTGAAGCATTATCAGATGTAGATGGAAATCTCAACGGATTTGCAGCTTGGGGTTTATCGGCGATGAGCAAATGGGTACATTTATTGGATATTCCAGATGCAGATGAACATGAGAAACAATTATTCAATTTATCAAAATATGTCTGGTTTGGAGTAAATCATTCTTCTCCAATGAGATTGATGAAAAAAGACGATTCGAAGAGATTGCTTCGAGAGGATGTTTTAACTTTAGCATCAGGAATTCAATATCGGCGAATTCCAAATTTTATTAATGATCCTGAATTATTGAGGGATCCGAAAGTTCAATCAAAAATTAAAGGGATTCCTCAATTGAAAGTTGATGGGAATGAAGTGCTTGAAAATTTATTGAAAATCTATGAAATAGCCCGATAATGGATGGTTTTTATTGTTATGAAACCATACAGAACGTTCATTGGTATTAATTGAAAGAGTCTTTGAATTCAATCCTATAATCGTAAGGTAAATCTTCAAAACAGAGGGGAGCATATGGAAATAAAAACAGAAAAAGAATCAAACGGCACAACTATCGGCTTCGAAAAAGAGTGCTGGAAGATGGCGGAAGCGGAAATGTTATGTAAAGATTTGTCTGGGATAAGATTTGTTGAGATTCAATTTTTCGGAAAGATTATGCTTTTTTAATAATTATTAAGAAACATGACCAATGATTCGACAAGCGGGAAAGAAAATCAAAGAAAAAAACAAGCCGGGGAGTATATTGTTGCGGCGGAATTATGCAGAAGAGGTTTTTTTGCTACAACTTTCACGGGTAATATGCCAGATTTTGATATTTTAGCAATTGATGATTCTGGAAACTTAATGAAAATACAAGTTAAAAAAAAACGACAAATAACTGGAATCTTAATGCAGAAAAATTCTTATAAATCGCAAAAACAGAAGATGAGAATATTGTAATTCAAAAAATACTGGGCGTGAAGAAAAACATCGATACTTCGATAATTTTTATTTTCATCGATTTTAATCAGAATTTTCTTAAAGATGCTCCTCAAAAAGATGAATTTTTCCTTATCTCAATCAATGAACTTCAGAAGATCATTGAAGTGAATTATCAAAATCATTTAATAAAATGTAATGGGATTCGGCCAATAAATAGTAAATCGGTTCATACTAAGGTTACAAACATGGATTTAATCAAATTCAAGGACAATTGGGAAATATTACATCCCCCAAATCATTTTACCTAATTTAATATAAGAAAAAACTAAAGTGGGCCATATTTTGTAGACTATAGTCTGCGGTAGACATTAGCCTGTTTTCATTGAATCACATTCAGTGAAAAAATGGACAAAAAAAGATTTTTGGCAAAATATTGCAAGAAGAACGAAAAGCCAAAAAAATTACTCAAGAAAAACTTGCAAAACTCACCGGTCTTGACCGGACTTTCATCAGTCTCATCGAAAATGGGAAACGAAGCCCGACCTTTTCCACGATTTTGAAAATTTGTTCAACCCTTGAAAGGATCTTTCCTATCTTTCTTATTTACGAAGAACGATTCGACTTACAAGCGGGTGTGAGTGGGACGGTGGGTTTGAAATGAAGAATCTTGTTCGAACTACACTCCTGAATTGAAAAATTCATACAATAGGTCTTAATAATAATAAAAAATCCAACCATTGCTTATGTCAGACAACCAGCGTGAAATTATTGAGTCCTTAATCAACTATGGTCTCGAACTTCACAAACGGCCTCGGGAAAAAATCACCTTTTCGATGAATCCTGAATCTGACAATTATCTTAATGACATCGAAACATATCCGCATTTTTTTGTTCTTGGTTGTGTGATGGATCGACAGGTAAAAGCTTGGCGGGCCTGGCTGATTCCGTATAAAATTTCCCAATTAGTTGGAGGGGTTGAATTTTCAGACTTTTTAATACTCGACCTTCCTGAAACAATCGCAATATTTAATAAATATAAACTCCATCGAATGCCGACGAAAATGGCCAAATGTTTTTACGATGCAGTTCAGAAGATTCATAATGAATATTCCAATAATGCCGGGAGCATCTGGAAAAAGGGAAACCCGTCCAGCCAGGAAGTTATTGACAGGTTTGCCCAATTTAACGGTGTCGGCCAGAAAATCTCTACGATGGCAACAAACATTCTCGTTAGAGAATTTAAAGTTCCATTGCGCAATATATCAGCCATCGATATTTCTGTAGATATTCAGATTGAGCGTGTTTTTAAACGGCTGGGTTTTGTTCCAAAGAGTGCCTCTAAAAATGATATCATACAAACTGCCAGAAATTTGTATCCGCAATATCCCGGTGTATTTGATTCTGTGTGCTGGGAGATTGGCGAGGTATGGTGTAAACCGGAGTATCAACAATGTGAAAAATGTTTTATGAATGCGGACTGCCCTAAAATATTATAATTATTTCAGACGGTTTAGTTCACTTCTTCGAACAAATCTTTCTCCAGTCGCAGTCACGACACATTTTCGACGGATTCGGATTATACTTTTTCTCAATAATCCCCGATATGGAAGACGAGATTTCCTTCCTGGCTTTTTCGAGACTTTGCTCATCAATGGGAATATCCCTCTTTATTCCGCCCTTCGCATCCAGATGATGAATTGTTGCCTTTTTCGGATGGAGCCCCAAGGATTCCAGACATGCCATGGCGTATAACCTTAACTGTAATTCATAATCCCGGCTGTACAATTCCGAATCCTCTTTTTCGTTCTTGAAATCAACAATCTCCACTTCACTGAGGTTACCGGACTCGTCCAGTTTTTTGAGCAGATCGATTCTTCCGCCGATGAGGGAATCTCCGAGAACAAATTCAAACGCCTTCTCAGTCTCAAGGACCTTTGAAAAATCCTGACCGTGCACGTTGAGATAATTTTTCACGACATTTTTTCCG
>Ga0315275_10003090_pt1 | contig 15246 bp, 11 predicted proteins | sample YL17G03_0_MG_FD_205557 | JGI IMG/M metagenome (GOLD analysis project Ga0315275, IMG submission 205557) | Sediment microbial communities from Yellowstone Lake, YNP, Wyoming, USA - YL17G03_0 | ecosystem: Environmental > Aquatic > Freshwater > Lake > Sediment | place: USA: Wyoming | collected... | reverse complement strand
CCGGCATTTCGCTGGGTGCATTTCACATACGCCATTAAGAAGGGCCTCAACGTCTTTATGGAGAAGCCGGTTACGGTTGACGGCCCGACCACGAAGAGGATGATCGAGCTGGCGAAAGAGGCGGCGAAGCAGAATCTCAAATGCGGCGTGGGCCTGATGATTCGGCATTGCCGTGGTCGCCGGGAGCTGCACGAGCGCATCAAGAACGGCGAGATCGGCGAGATCATTCTGATGAGGGGCTACCGTATGGGCGGTCGGTCGGCCACGTGCGGCCGCAAGCCCGACAATATCAGTGAGACGCTCTACCAGATCCAGAGGTTCCACAGCTTCCTGTGGGCCAGCGGCGGGATGTACAACGACTACTACATCCACCAGATCGACGAACTTTCATGGATGAAAGACGCCTGGCCTATCGAGGCGCACGCGCTGGGCGGGCGACACTATCGCGGCGACCAGGTCGATCAGAACCTCGATACTTATGATGTCGAATACACCTACCCGGATGGAACGAAGCTCTTCTACCAGGGGCGGAACATGTCCGGTTGTACGGGCGGTTTCTCGAGCTATGTTCACGGGACCAAAGGCTCGGCGGTTGTCTCCACCTCGGGGCACACGCCGGGAAAGGTTCGCACGTACAAGGGCCAGAACATGGACGACGCCAATATCATCTGGAGGTATCCGCAGCCGGAGCAAAGCCCTTACCAGCTCGAGTGGGTCGATCTGATTGAGGCTATCCGGCAGGATAAGCCCTACAACGAGGTGGAACGCGGCGCGATAGCGAGTATGGTAAGCTCGATGGGCCGGATGGCGGCGCACACCGGCCAGGTCATAACTTATGACCAGATGCTCAACTGCCCGCACGAGTTTGCCCCGAATGCCGCCGGTCTGACAAATGACGGCCCGGCACCCGTTCCGGCCAACGCCGACGGCTCGTATCCGGCGCCCCAGCCTGGTATTCTCAAAGACCGGGAATACTGAGACTACGTTTCGTCAGTGTGGTGTAATAGCTTGTCCAAAACATTGATATACAGGGTCTAATGATGAAAAACTACGGTACTATTCCTAATTGTCCGATCAAATCCTTGACGTTTTTAGCCGTTTGTCTTGTCGCTTTCTCCTGCTCGGTCTTGCCGGGCAAGGAGGCCGATTCCCCTAAGAAATATACCGAGACCGTTACGGCCGAAACCGGTGAGAAGATTTCGTTCGAGATGGCGCCTATCCCCGGCGGAACGTTTCTAATGGGCAGCCCCCAGGATGAGCCGGGGCGCAAAGACGATGAGGCCCCGCAGCACGAGGTGCGCGTGGCTCCCTTCTACCTCTGTACGACGGAGACTACTATTGAGTTGTTTATTGCGTACTATCAGGAAACCGTTACTGCAAAGAAGGACTTCATAGAGCCTGAGCAGGCGGAAAAAGAAGCGATGGACGACGTTGACGCCATTACGGGCCCTACGCCCGTCTATGGTGACATGACAATGGGCTACGAGAAGAACCACCCGGCCATCGCAATGACCTGGCACAACGCCACAACCTTTTGCAAATGGCTTTCCAGGAAGACCGGCAAGAAATATCGTCTGCCGACGGAGGCCGAATGGGAATACGCCTGTCGTGCCGGAACGACCAACCGCTTTGGCTTTGGAAACGACCCGGGCCAGCTCAAGGACTACGCCTGGTACGAAGCCAATACCGAGGGTAAGAACGGCGCAGTAGCCAAGAAAAAGCCCAATGCCTGGGGTCTCTATGATATGTTGGGCAATGTGCGCGAATGGGTCTATGACTTCTACAGCCCGGCGGCATACCAAGAAGTTGCCAAGCAAAGCCCTGCGGTCAATCCTAAAGGGCCAACGGCCGGCAAGGTGCACGTTGCTCGCGGCGGCGACTACGATAGCTCTGTCGAGGAGGTGCGTTGTGCGGCCAGGGCGTTTGAAGAAGAGTGGTGGCGCATGGGGGACCCGCAGATACCCAAGAGCAAATGGTGGCTGCCGGAGATAGACATAGTAGGTTTTCGGGTAGCCAGAACCATCGACCCAAACGGGCAAGACTCAGCCAAATAGAAAATGGCAACTGAAAGGATTCGTTCTATGGATGCTTCAAGAAATACAACACGGCGTGGATTCCTGAGGAGTTCGGCGGCTGCAGCAGGCGGCGCGTTGGCGAGCAGACTGACAATCGGGAATGTAGCCTATGCCGCCGGCAGCGACATTATCCGCGTTGGTATGATCGGTTGCGGCGGACGCAACGCCGGCGCCGGCGCACAGGCGCTGACGGCGGACCCCGGTGCCCGCCTTGTTGCTATGTGTGATATTTTCATGGACCGTGTCAAAGAGAAACACCGATACCTCAAAGAGCAAAAGCCGGGTCAGGTCGTTGTGGACGACGATCACTTTTTTGCCGGCTTCGATGGGTACAAGCGCGTCATTGAGTCCTCGGACGTGGTGCTGATTGCCAACGCGGCAAAGTTCCACCCGCTCCACGCGATGACTGCAATCAAGGCCGGAAAGCACGTTTTTGTGGAGAAGCCCCACGGCATCGACCCGGCCGGGGTCAAGCTGATGCAGCAGGCCGCCGACCTCGCAAAGCAAAAAGGGTTGTGTATCGTCTCCGGCCTGCACAGCCGCTATCACACCGGCTACGCCGAGACGGTCCAGCGGATACACGACGGCGCCATCGGCGATGTGGTTGCCATCGAAGAAAACTTCCTCCGCCCCCCGTATGTCATAATCGAACGCAGTCCGGGGCTTTCAGAGCTCCAGTGGCAGTGCAGCACTCAATACCACTTCCGCTGGCTATCGGGTGATGATGTCCCGCAGTCTCTGGTGCATAACCTGGATCGCGCCAGTTGGGTGATGCGCAATGAGGTCCCTGCGAAATGCCACGGTATGGGCGGACGATCCTCGATGACCGAGCCTATCTACGGCGACGTATTCGATCACCATTCGGTCGTTTACGAATACGCCAACGGCGTGCTCATCTATGCCTTCTGCCGCACCACGAACGGATGTCACAATGACTATTCCAGCGTCATACTTGGCAGCAAAGGCAAGGCCGACATAATGCAGTGCCGCATCTGGGGGGAAACGAACTGGCGCTGGGATGGGAGATGCGACCCATACCAGATAGAACACGATGTGCTCTTCGCGGGTATTCGCTCCGGCAAGCCCGTTAATAACGGCGATTACATGGCCCGCAGCACAATGGTCGGCGTGATGGGGCAAATATCCTGTTATACCGGCAAGGAAGTCACCTGGGACCAGATAAACAAGTCCGATTTCTATTACCCGCCCAAGGCGGAGGATTGCCGCGACGACATGGAAGCCCCGTCTAAGCTGGGTGCGGATGGCAGCTACCCAGTTCCAAAACCTGGTTTTACCAACATGATTTAAGCCCGGCGGTGCTTTCTTGGAGCCACGCAGTAGCAGCGGGATTGTCTGTCTGGTCGCGTAGCTTGCCGCTTGCGCCGTCCGGCGAGTAGCTGCAGAGCAAGGGGCAAGCCCGTGCTGGTGCTGCTCGAGCCTGCAGTAACCTTGTGGACGGTAATCTCCATGCCGAGGAAATGCAGGATAACACTGCGTTTCACGATTCTCGGTACGATGCGGCAATCAGATTACTTTGTCGCTTCGCTCCTCGCAATGACAATTCGAGACCCTCGCCTGTTCTTATGAGGCCGCCCGCCGCCTGGCAATCTTATTGTTCTACCACTTCTGAAATGCGGTACGAATGCAGAGGGTGTGGGAATATAGGCAATTTTGCCTTGACTTGAGATGGCAAAATGGGGTATAATGTCTATATGGTCAAAGACATTATATCGTTTGTTTTGCGCATTGGTCTTGTGGTGGCGTTTTGGGGGTTTGTGTGGTCGTTTGTTGAACCGCGAACGCAACTGATGCGTGTACTCAGGGCGGCGCTGCTTGTCCTTGGCCTTTTGGGTGTCTGGGCCGTTCTGACGATTGCGGGGGCGTAGCCAGCAGTACGCGGCATTTTCGCCTGTATCCTTCTTCGGGGCTCGTCTGCTCACATCCTGCCCGGCTACTCTGGCCAACCGGGTGGCGCCCGGCCTGCGGGCCGGCAGGTACGGCTACATCCGCGGGTTGAAGATGAAACTGCCCTTATGGCCAAGTAGTCTCCCACGCCCAAGCGGAAGGCTACTTGACTAATCGCCGTGACGACGGCTCCTTTTTGTTGCGGTTTTCTGGCGGCGGGAAGGCCTCGCGGGTTCAGGCCGTGATCCCTCTGCGGTGAAACAAGTACAGGATGATACTGAGGGCTATTAGACCGACAAGCCCGTTCTCACCCAAGGTAGCCAACAGACCGGTGAGATTCGTGACAATCGCTCCAAAGAAAGGAGTCTGCTCGCCAAAGAGAATACCGGCTACAATGCCAAGAGCGACCAATAACAGGGCGATTTCCGTAATCTCACCAATCCATTTCTTTATTTCTTCGAGGAAGTGCATAGTAAACGCTCCTAAAATAGGTAGTAACAGAACGCCTAAACGATATATGTTCCTGCACTTTATTCGGTTTATCGTCTCGGATTACTTTAATAATATCGGGCCTAAAATACGTGTGTGTATGGATTTCAAGCCAAGCTTGGCGTGGTTGGCGCCTTTGGGTAAAACTAGTTGAGAACCGCCGTATCAGTGCTGAAAAGCGGTATTTTTCCATTAGCTCAGGATGCGAGCTGCTCTGGTCTTCAGAGCGGGCTGCGATTGGCTGCTGTAGCAAGGAGCAGTTGCCCCTCCGGCTGTAAGATGACCTGTCCATGCCCGGCTCCATAGAGAGAGGTGGCCTGTCCTGCCGGTTCGGGGCGTTGACAAGCGGATTTCGGGCGCTTGCAACTTAAGCCTGAGCGGATTTGTGCCGACTACGACATAATGCAACTTTGAAGAATTTTGACGTGATTTGGCTGGTTGGCTATGTCTCTGCTTCTCTTTGTATTGTCGCTGGTCCTTGGCGCCATAATCTTCGTTAAGCTCATCGGACCCGACTCATGGCTCATAAAGGGGCTCAGAGGTGACAAAATCGGAGCTGTTGTCGCCTTCTGCACGATAATCCTGTGCGGCGCCGTGATATTCTTTTCGCTGCGTTTCTCCCTGTCACTTCTCCCTGATCTGCTGACAGGCGCCTTGGCAGGACCGGATAATCGTGTGAACGTGGAGTATGCTCAGAAAGCAAACGTGTTGGACGGGATTGTGTGCTTTCTGTCTTTTTGCGTGCCAATTCTGACAGGTTATCTTCTGAGCCTGCTGTATCGTGGGGTATATCTGGTCGTTAAGCGGCTTGCATGGCGATAATCGCAGACTCAAAGCCCGACAATCCTCTTCTTCTTGAACCTCCATTTCTGCGCGCATAACCCCGCAAGTTCCGCAGTGAGCACCTATCAGACTCTATCTGTCCTGTTGGCGATTCGGCGCACTAAGGAGAAAGGCTCGCAGTCGCAGTGCTGAGGATGCGTTGACTGGGGTCGAAGGAGACGGCAGCCCTACTCTTTGGGCAGATAGGCCGATTCAACCACGATTTTGTCCGCGAACTCCGCTTGGTATCCGGGAATAGCGATGTTTCCTGCCACCTCAGCGGTGGAGAAAGCAATTCGTGTTGTCCCGACCGTTACGCTTATCCGCTGCTCGTCGGCTTGTACGATTGCTTTTTCGACGGAGTTGGTGTTAGCGTCCGTTGCAGTCAAAACATGGAGAAAATGGTTGAGCGTTGCCTGTTCGGACGGCGATATTTCAATACGGCATTGCGGCGCGGGGCCGGTGTCGCGAGAAGGTGGATAGTTGTTGCCGCCGTAACTGTAGAGCTGTTCGCCGGAGACGAGCGTGACTTTTGCCTGTTTCGGCAGCAGAGTCTGAATGAACAGACGCCCCTTGCCGTTTGTGACTATCAAGTCGTCCTCGGTCTGTCTGGGGACCGTCATAGCCTGTAGAAGCAACGTTTTTTTGAAGCCTGCATTCCTGGAGCTGACGCGGTCGAAGATGACAAATGTGTCCGGGCGAAGGAAGACTATCTGCCGGGTAAAACATGTTAGCTTGTCTGGCGAATAGGACCGCGTGCAGTCGCCGGCCATATATACATAAGAGCCGCGATCTTCGAAGGCCAATATGTCGGCTATGTCATACAGCTTGCGGTCCTTCCGCCAGTCGGCTGGGTCTGTAACGGCGCCGTTGTGGTGCGGCCAGTTGTGGCGTTGCCCCCCATCGTTTGCCGTGACGTTTCCTGCGCGGATTCCGGGCCACGTCTCAGACGGGTCGTGAACGAGTATCGTGTTGTGTGCGATGGTTCGCAGATGGTAGTTGACATCGTGGGTGGAGCCGAATTCGTCGTAATGGCCGCCATCGCCGAGCAGCTCGGTGTGCTTGTAAATCAGAAAGTGTCCGACGTCGAGGTGCTGGTGCGCGGTGAAGCGGTCGCCGCACTTGAAGAAAAAGTAGGTGGCGTCTTCGTCCCAGGAGCTTCTCGCATATACATAACCTGGACCAGGGCTGATGTGTGAGAGCTTGAATCCCTTCAGGTCTGTTGAGGTGACGGTGACATCTTGCCAGAGGAAGTCTTTGTAGGCGTAAACGCCGACGCTTGATCGCGGCGTGGTTTCGTTGAAGGCGTGAACTGCCTGGTGGCTCGGGTCGTCCCTGAAGTAGTTGACGAGGATGCGTCTTGCCGAGAGTGTTTTGTCACGGTCGCCGCCGAACACCCGCCCTCCGCCGTCGCCCATGGGAATCGGCCGGCGCGAGTTGTAAGTGCTGATGCCGGGATACATCTCGAACATGCCGGCGACCGCACGGCTGCGGAAGAATTCCAGGGCATCGGCGTAGTAGTCTTTGCCTTCACAGTTGCGTGCGACCTCGCAGAAGAACAGCCACTCATAGAGGAAGTAGTTGATGTAGTATCCTTCGGCCCAGCCGCCGCCGTCGCCTGCCAGTCTCAACGCCGGTGCGGCGCGGGCGCGCCAGTCTTCTTCGAGCGTCTTGAGGATTTCTGGGGCGCGTGGGTTCTCGTAGTAGGTCGCGTAGCAGGCCAGGCCGATGCCCCAGTGTTTGTATCCGTACCAGCCGTTGTGGAAAACGTGGGTCTCGGAGCTGACGTTGGCATCAACTGTCTTGTTCATATACTTGTGGAACGCTTCCCGCTGGGCCTCGGTCCAGTATTCGTAACAGAGATCATAGGCTATGGCACAGAGCGCAAGGTCGCTGCCAAAAGGAACGTGGCCCTGCTTGATGGGGCCGTTGATATATTTCATAGCCATTTGCACGGCGGCTTCGCCGAGCTTCTTGTCCTGTTCTATCGCACAAACCAGGGCCATCGAGATCATCTTGGCGTGGTCGTCGGCGTCGATCTCGCGCGCCACGCCGACAACGCGCCGGTATGCCTCACTGCGGGTCTTGGCCAATTCCTGCAATCGCTCTCTCGAGCCAAGCAACCGTGGATGTTTGTCCGGCACGGCCTGTCTTGCAGTCGCAGCGGCATATAGAACTGGACCAGCGTGGAACAGAAAGATCGTTCCCATAAAAACGGCGTAAGCGCAGCCAAATGAGAGTCTCAATATCCCGGCCATCATAATCCTGATTCTACAGCATAACCCGAAAGACTTTCAACAGCGATTATGTCGGTATCTTCTTCACTGATGCAGCGATGGATGGCAAATCCGGGTTTGGGTGGGCGAGGGTGCATAAAATACCCCCTATAGGGTACATTATATAGGGTAGTCCAAAGTGGCTATCTTCCTGGCGTGATGTCCTTATTCTGTATGGCAGCCCGCTGTGTTCGGTAGTCTCAGGTGTTTTTATCTGTCCACTTGTGGTTAGAATGGGCAACATAAGTAGGATAGAAAGAATTTTTTATATTGACCTTGTTTTTTTGGGAGATTTTTCTTGACAAACCACTTTGGGCTGAATATACTGAATTGGTTAATAAGTGGCTTCTATTAGGAGGAGGCCATATCTTATTTGCTCGCTATGGTGTTTGGCGAGTGGCATTTGCAGGGAAGCCAATCTCTTTGAAAGTACGGAGTAGGTGTGTTTGTAAGTCAAGGTTATGAGAGCTTGGTCTTTTTGCTGTGGTTTATTGCAGCCGCGGTCGGAATCGTCGAGACGACAATGAGAGACGTTGTTGTCTGCGGTGTTCCTGCGTTCAGGCGGCCCGAGCGCTTCCGGCTGTATGTCATGCGCTCTTACGAGCCAATTGGTGTGAATCGCATATTGGACAAATTTTGTGAGTGACGTTTAGTAATCGAAGAAACTCAAAAATATCTAAGGAGACGATGAAAATGAAAAGAATGCTTTTTGTATTAATGGCGTGTGCCTTCTTGGCGGCGCCGGCTTTGGCAGTACCGAGTCTCAGTCTCGGCGGGTGGGAAAGGGGCTACCCGGGTTCGACGTATCAGAGGTGGGATTTCAGCACTCCGGCCGATCCTGCAATCCCTGAAACTCGCGATAATCCGTACGGGATGCCTACGGCCGACATTGTGCAATCTTGGGGCTACATGCAAGGTTATATGGGTCGGCCTGGCGTTTGGGTTGGCGACCCGCTGGTGATTGAACTGTACATTCCCAACCAACCGATTCCAAACACCTACAAGGAGATATGGCTTGAGATAGGTTATTGCGGGACGCTGCTGGGGATTACGGTTGACCCGTATCCGGGTGTGCCGCTCACGGTAACCCAGCCCGTCGATCCTCCGTTGCCCTGGCACACTTCGATTTACGGCTGGCGGATTTATCCGAATCCTCTCGAGGAGAAGATTACAATCACTGCTATCGGCACGGGCGGTTTTGTTGACTATATAGCAGTCGATACAATCTGTATTCCCGCTCCGGGTGCAGTTCTGCTGGGCAGCATTGGCGTAGGCATTGTCGGCTTGCTGCACAGACGCAGGAGTCTGTAAACAAATTTAGTGAAAACGATGTTAGGCGTTTGGAGGTGGAAGTAGTGAAAAAGTTGATAATAATTATAGCAGTAGTTGTGGCTCTTGCCGGAGGGCAAGCGTTAGCACTGCCCGGTGAGACTTCTCAGGTGTGGACTTTCGAGGACGATGACAATCCCGCGGTGCCTGAGATCAACTTGAACCCTTATGGACCCGCAACGGCCACAATCACCGGCGCAGCCCCTCCGGAATGGATTTCGACCTTGCTTGGGCGGGACGGTGTCTGGCAGACGGAAGGATCGGAGCAAATCGTTCTCAATGTTCCGAACCAGATGGTTCCCAATCCGTACAAGGAAATCTGGATTGAGATAGGGTTTCTTGGCGATTTGACCAGCTTCTCGGTTATCCCGTTTCCGATCGGCGGGATAGTGCAGGAAACCAGCCGCAGCATAGCGGATACGGGCGATGGCTGGAAGAAACTGATGGCCTCGTACTATATCCAGCCCAATCCGTACTGGGAGCGCCTCTGTTATATTTTCTCCGGTGATATTGCCGCAGTGGACTACGTGAAGGTCTATACTGTGTGCGTGCCGGAGCCGCTGACGATAAGCTTGCTTGGTTTTGGCGGGCTGATGATGTGGCGAAGACGCAGGGCCGCTTAGCATAATAAATAGAACCGCAATACTCGCGGAATGAAGGCAAGGAGCCTTTGGATTCTGCGAATGATCATGCAACTATACATGGGCCGAGTCGCTCAGGTGGGCGGTCTCGGCCCATTTCTTGTCTGTGGAGGGTATTGCGGCGCATTTGTGGGGTTGCCCGCAACGAGACTGGGGGATCCAGCGTTTCATAAAAGTAGCCGATAGCGTGTACAATCGCTTTGCCGGCGGAGACCCACATCGTTCGATATTCCCGGATAACAACGCAGTTGGGAATCACGTTTGAGGGCCGACTGTCGGATGATTCCGATGGTCACGTTGAATGTATCGCGCCGGATCAGTGTTTCGCCGGCGGATTAGTCTGGAGCTTTTGCGCGAGATTCGTGTCCTTGTCTGCAACGGCGACGATATGAAAATCACCGGTCGCCGGGGCCGCCTGCGACAGAAGCTGACCAGCGCTGTCTATGCCCAACACTGCCGTTTGTAGCTTCCCTTCGCTCACAACGCCAATCTACCACGCCCCTGCTCCTCCGGCAAGCCGATAGCATCCCCCATTTCTCCCCTGCCTGCGAAACCTATCCGCGCGGAGTGGAAGAAGCGGGAACCGAGGTCAACCAATCAACCAATCGCCAGTTAACCAATTTCCCTTGTGCCTTTTGTGCCTTGCTGGCTACTTTTCCCCCTCAATGAGTTTTTCTGCTTCGGCTAAGAAGGCTTTTACCCACTCAACTTGAGCGAGTCGCTCATCCTTCTTCAACAAACTCCGTAGCCGTTCGAGAGCAGCTTTTGCTTCTTCGGTTCGGCCAAGCTGATGCAGGGCCATTGCCATAAATGCCAAATTCGCTGGCTCAGGTTCTTTGTCAGTGTCAGTCCGTATCTTCTCAGTGCTTGTCAGTGTTTTCAGGGCATCTTCATAGGCACCCACACGATACTGTGCTACTCCCCGTGGGTCGAGAATAAATGGGTTATTTGGCTCCAAACGATTTGCCTTTTCGGCCTTACTCAGCGCTGCCCGATAATCCTCGAGACTATAGCTCGGTGAGTTGATAATCTGCCAGCTTTCTCCCCTGAGCCTGTGCGTGTCCGCGTCCTCGCCCCGGCGGGAATCGGCAATCTGCAGCGCCACCTTACGAACCGGCTCATCAGGTGTCTTATCTGTTTGTATTTTATCTATCACCTCATAGTAGAAACCGTGCCTTTCGTATAGGTCATCCACAACCTTCCGTGCAGCTTCGGCATTTTTCCGCGGCTCATACCCAGCGGCGGGTGCGGCGGATTCCCACAGCACCAGGCTCCCGTCAGAGTTACCAGCAGCAATAGTCTTGCCGTCAGGGCTGAATGCAAGGGAATCAACACCAAAGTACGCGCGGAGGGTCAGTAATTCGGCGCCTGTCATCAAATCCCACAGCCTGGCTGTCCCATCTCTGCTCCCAGAGACGATGCGCCTGCCATCTGGACTAAATGCAACAGATGTGACTATATCTCCATGCCCCCGCAGGGTAATCAGTTCGCTCCCAGTTTCTGCATCCCATATCTTAGCCGTGGAATCCGCACCGGCCGAAGCAATACTCTTTCCATTTGGACTGAATGTGATACACATGACCGTTCCCTCATGCCCGGTCATGGTCATAACCTCAGTACCATTTGCTGCATCCCAGACCTTCATTCTACCGTTTTGACCACCCCAAATGATTCGCTTGCCATCCGGACTGAACGCTATCAATTTAACCAAATCATCATGTCCGTGGAGCGTCAGCACTTCGGCACCGCTGCCTGCATCCCAAATTTTGACTGTTTCACCTGCGCTTCCTGATGCGATGAGCGATGCGATGAGCTTGCCATTGTAGGTGAATGCAACAGAAAAGACCTCATCCCCAGGGCCAGAAAGGGTTACCAATGCGGCACCATTTACAGCGTCCCAGACCTTGATTGTCCTCTCGTATGTAGGACTCACAGAAACCGTCGCGATGCGCTCACCGTCGGGGCTCATCGCGAAGGCTTCTGAATAATAGTACCGTCCAGCCACAGGGAGAGACATCACTTCGGCGCCACTTGCCACATCCCATACCTTCACTCTTTCATCCCTACTACCTGAGACGATGCGTTTGCTATCCGGGCTGAATGCTATCGAATAAACCAAACCTCGATGCCCCAAGAGATATGTAACTTCGCGGTTAATACTTATATCCCACACCTTGATTGTTCTGTCCCAACTGCCCGAGATGATATGCTTGCTGTCCGGACTGAATGCGACTGAGTAGACCTCTGCCTCATGTCCGCGGAGAGTCAACACCTCCTCACCGGTCGTAGTGTCCCAGACCTTAATCGTGTTGTCCATACCCCCTGAGACGATGTACTTGCCATTTCGACTGAACGCAACTGAACTAATAGGGCCAGTATGCCCACGCAGGGTCATCAGCTTTGCACCCGTCGTAGCATCCCATATCTTGATATCGTTGTCTATACCTGAGACAATGAACTTGCTGTCCGGACTGAACGAAACGGGATATTCCCAGTAGATATGGCTATGCCCTCCGAAAATCATAACTTCTTTGCAAGTGGCCCCATCCCAGACATTGATCCTTCCTCTATGATCACACGAGACAATTCGTTTGCCGTCCGGACTGAATGTAACGGAAGAGACCCCGCTTTTGTGGCCCTGTAGAGTCATTTGTAGAGTCGTTATTTCGGTCCAGGTTACTGCATCCCATACCTTGGCCGTCATATCCTCACTTCCGGAGACAATGCGTGTACCATCTTGGCTGAATGCAACGGAATAGATCCTATTTTTATGTCCCTTGAGCGCGATCATTTCCTTGCCGCTGGCCTCATCCCAGACCTTAATCTCCCCCGAATTATCACCTGAGGCAATTCGTTTGCCATCCGGACTGAATGCAACACTAGTAATCTCGTTCGTATGCGCTTTGGGGATTGTGATTAGTTCTTTGCCTGTTGCTATGTCCCAGACCTTAATTATAGCATCCCCACCCCCCGAGACGATGCGCTTGCCATCCGGACTTAAAGCCAGCGAATTGACATGACCTGGATGTGCGATAAAGCTCATCAGAGATTGGTCAGAGACATAATTAAGGCGGTTCCATTCCCAGCCACGAAGGTCGTTGGGGCAGGCATTTAATACCTCACGAACTCGCCGTATATTGCCCTCCTGGTATTTTGCACCAGCCAACTGGATGCTATTTACATACATTGCCCGGCGCAGGTCTTCGGCTTTTGTCTCAACTATATTTTTTTGTTCTTGTGCGACTTTCTCGGCTTGTTCAGCTTGGCCTCGTGCAATGGATTCTCTCTGGAGGGCTTTTTCAGACCTGAAATACATCGCTGAACTTATAACCAGGCCCAGGATTATCGCGGCGGCTACGAGTATAACTGTAGCCACCGAGCCGGCGTGCCTTCGCACAAACTTCTTGACCCGATATGTAGCCGTCTCCGGCCCGGCTATCAAAGGATTGCCGTTAAGGTAATTTTCAATATCATCTGCAAGTTCCGATGCCGAGCGATAACGCCGAACGCGTTCTTTACGCATCGCCTTTAGCGGTATCCACTCAAGTTCCCTGTGCAAACGCCTTGCAAGCGGCACAACCTGAGTTCTACGCCTTTCGGCGATTCTTTTAGCTTCATCGCCTAACTTAGAAAGAGCAGTGCTTGGATGAGGCGGGTCAACCTCCTGGATCACCCTTTGAATCTCCGCAAACCCGCCCTTCTCAAATGACTCCCGCCCAAAAGGCAGCACTCCCGCCAACAGTTGGTAAAGAACCACGCCTAATGAATAAATATCCGAGCGGGTATCAATATCCTGCGTAGCTAAATCCGTCTGCTCAGGACTCATATACTCAGGCGTTCCCAATAGCTGCCCCTGCTGCGTAAATAGCGTCTGTGTTGTGAACTGCTGCGTGAGGGCCTTGGCTATGCCGAAATCAATTATCTTGGGTGTGGGCTTATCACCCTGCACGGACACGAGGATATTCGATGGCTTGATATCCCTGTGGATGATGCCCTTCTGATGGGCATACTGAACGGCGTCACAGACCTGAAGGAAGAGTCTGAGCCGCTGTTCGATATTGAGCTTGTACTGATCGCAGTAGTCATTGATGGGCATGCCCTTGATGTATTCCATGACGAAATAGGGCCGCCCACCCTCGGTGGCTCCGGCATCATAAACGCGGGCGATATTGGGATGGTCTAATAGGGCCAGCATCTGCTTTTCGGCCTCAAAGCGGGCGATTATTTGCCTGGAATCCATCCCTGGCTTGATAATTTTCAGGGCAACTTGCCGTTTTACGGGCGTTTTCTGCCCAGCCAAATAGACCAGGCCCATCCCTCCCTCGCCAATTAGTTCCAGCAGCTCGTAGCGACCGATTTTCGTGCCGGGACCCTCGATTGAAGGGGAAGCGTCCAGGGTGACGTCTATATCAAAAATCGGCTCGTCGATGAGACTCTTTGCCTCGTGAGCTTGAAGTAGTGCCTCCACATCGGCACGCAATTTGCTGTCCTCTCCACAGGCCTGAGCTAAATATGCCTCCCGTTCGGGCCCCTTTTTTAGCTGAATAGCAGCGTCGAAGATTGCTTCTTCATTTGTACCTTCGTTTACCACAATTTACCTCCTTAAAAAATACGGTTTCATAATACAATGCGCAGCGGAGGGTTAGACTGGCTCAAAAATTCTTAAAAAAATATGAAAAAAGGCACTCCACGAGTCGAATACGGTTATTACCTTAACCGATTTCCCGAATCAGCCAGGCTCGAGCATAAGTCCAGTAGCGTTTTGCCGTGGCAGTAGAGATTCCTAATAATTCTGCTGTCTGCTCAATAGTCAGTCCGGCAAAATAGCGTAGCTTAACAAGCTCAGCCTTGATCTTGTCTTTTTCCGCGAGTTTAGCGAGCGCCGCATCCAGTGCAATGAGGTCATTTACAAGCAAGTCGTCATCGTGCTTCAAAGCAGCCTCATCAAGGTCAATCCGCTGATGCTTGCCCCCATGTTTGAGACTCTTCTTGCGGCGGGCATTCTCGATCAGTATGCGGCGCATAGCTTCGGCTGCTGCGGCAAAGAAATGGGTTCTGCTTCTCCAATTCTGGTCCTCTCCGCCCACAAGACGCAGATAAGCCTCATGGACCAGGGCGGTGGCCTGAAGTGTTTGACCGGGTTTTTCGCGGGAGAGCTTCTGGGCCGCCAACCGGCGCAGCTCCTCATAGACCGCCGGCAGCAGCTCATCTGCGGCGCGAGCGTCCCCCTGTTCGATAGCATTCAGGATGCGGGTGACATCGCTCATGGGCTACGCGTTTATCTTTTCCAAGAGCCAGGCCATATTTCGTCCGAGCTGTTGCATAGTCTGCAGGCTCTCTTCGTCGGTCTCTGCGTCGCCTTTTTTCAGGCCGAAGCCTACATTCCAATAGGATGAGCCGGGGATTATCATCTCGCCGATCAGGAAGAAATGATTGATCGTGTCAAAGGCATGAATTGCCCCCGCCCGGCGAACGGCGACAATGGCGGCCCCGACCTTGCGCCTGAACATATTGTCGTTGGCCCTGGCGACCAGCCCTGCCCGGTCGATCAGGGCCTTTAGCTCGGCGCTGACGTCGGCGAAATAGGTCGGGCTGGCCAAAATGATTCCGTCGGCATCGAGCATCCTGGCGATATATTCATTCACTGTATCTTCGGTGACTGCGCATTTTTTGTCTTTGTTGTCGAAGCATTTGTAGCAGGCGGTGCAG
>Ga0315275_10003089_pt1 | contig 15246 bp, 14 predicted proteins | sample YL17G03_0_MG_FD_205557 | JGI IMG/M metagenome (GOLD analysis project Ga0315275, IMG submission 205557) | Sediment microbial communities from Yellowstone Lake, YNP, Wyoming, USA - YL17G03_0 | ecosystem: Environmental > Aquatic > Freshwater > Lake > Sediment | place: USA: Wyoming | collected... | reverse complement strand
CCGCTCCTTGTCTAATAAGGCAAAATCCGGTTTGCCTCCACAGATAGGGCAGACTCTGCGCCGCCAGAGTTCCTGGTTTACCATTTTCCTCAATGCTTCAGAGTGAATAACCAGGAAGGGGTAGAGAGCGGCTTGAATAGTAGCCGCCAGAAGTTCCTCGCTGACATGATTCTCTGCGGCGATAGAGGACAATGACTTGCCTTGGTACCAGTCCCTGATAGCCTGCTTCAATGTCGAGATATTGGAGGCTATGCTTCCCAATGCAGTTGCATCGCTGGTGTCACGACTTGTGTATTCGGCCAGGATTTGGGCCACCGCCCGGAACAGGTCTTGCACTAACAGCCAGTCCAGTGACAGGTCTTCGAACTCTACTACAGGAGTGCCCTGTTTCAACCGGCTGGCAATAGTAACTTCTGTCAGGTCAGGTTGCAGAACAGCAATACGGGACCTGGCCTCAACTTGAAGGCGCAGCAATTTGCCGTAGGCCTCAATAATTTGAGGGAGTGAGCCCTCTCCCTGCGCCCACTCCCCCAGCTTTTCCAGTATCTTGCTATACTTGTCTTTCTCAGTGGCCACTAGGTGTTCCTTTGCCAGCCTCCCCACCCTCCGAAATCTTATTATACCACTTCCCATGATGGCTCTTGGCATACTCCACGGAGACCTTGCCTTTGAGCATCGACTTGAGCGACTCCGGCATTCGAGGATGGATAGCACCAAGGTACAAGTGGACCAAGGTCATAGCGCCGCCGACAATGAAGCAGAGGTCGTGAACAATGGTAGCCCATAGGAATAGCTCAGCGGGTATGCTGTCTTTAGCAAACCACATGAGAGCACCAGTTAGCACAAATCCTATTACGCTGAGGAAAGCAACCAAGGCCCAGAGCTTCTGGCCGGAATTCATTTCCCCCTGAGGTGGCATCTTCTTTTCGTCGCCGCCGAAATAGTAGTCGGGCGCTGCCTTCAGCCACGCGATATCATCTTTTCCCCAGGTAAAGATGTACTTGACGAAGTGGAGTGAACGCCCCGGCCTGGTCAAGAAGAACAGCAGCGGCGCAGCCACCAGGATCACTGCCGCAACACGATGAATGATTCGCGAGTAGCTGTCCTCAGCGAGGCTGCTGAACTGAGGCACATAGAGAAACAGCCCGGTAACAGCTAATGTCAAGGCGGCAATAGTCACCACCCAGTGGAGCCACCGACCGCCTGAGCTGAAACGCTGGACCTCATGCTGCTCTGACATCTTACTTCCCCTCCTTCTCCCTTATCATCCTGGCACGGGCGACCATATAGTTCAATGCGAGTCCCGCCGCCACTATCCCAACCACACCATAGCCGACAGGTTGGAGGATATCCTGCCATAATGTGGTAGCAGGAGATACCTTAGGCTTGGCCGGAAGCTTGTGGTCTTCAGGGGAATAGGCCAGCACATACATCACATGCAGACCATCCAGCTCATTCCTGCCATAGAGCTGTGCCTCTATCCCTTGCTCTGCCAGCTTGCTGATCCGTTTATCAGCCTCCACTATCATTTCGTCACGATTGCCAAAGTCCAAAGCGCCAGGCGGGCAGGTCTTGACACAAGCTGGCTGCTCAAGTCCACTGGTGACACGGTCAATGCAGAAGATACACTTGAACATCTTGGCCTTGCCAGTCAGTCTGCTGCCATCAAGTCGCGGCACATCAAAAGGACAGGCTTCCACGCAGTAGCCGCACCCAGTGCACTTGTCCTTGTCATAGGCTACAAAACCCAGGTCATGATGGAAGACTGCCTTGGTAGGGCAAACCTTTACGCAGCCTGCGTCGGTGCAGTGCATGCAGGCCCGTCTGGTGAAGAGCCACGCCAAGCTGCCATTGTTGCCCACCTCAGTGAATCTCATCTTCAGCCATGTCCGCGGGCTAAGGTCAGGCGGGTTCTCATAGCTGCCCGTATTGGTTGTTATATCTGCTTCCAAGTCGTTCCACTGCTTGCAGGCAGCTTGGCAACCGCGGCAGGCAGTGCACTTTGTAGCATCATACAGGATCGCCTTAGCCATTAGTCACCTCCAACGAAGACTCCTTCATCATCCTCATCCTAGGCCCTCCTCACGTTACACAGGAACGCCTTGTATTCGGGGATGGTGGTGTTGGGGTCACCAACAGACGGAGTGAGCACATTGGCGCTATCTCCCGTGGAGAGGCCAGAATAGCCCCAGTGCCAGGGCATGCCGATCTGGTGCACTGTGGTGCCATTCATCTGGAAAGGCTTGAAGCGCTTGGTCACCAAGGCCACAGCCTTTATCTCGCCCCGGGTGTTCCAGACGATGACCTTGTTGCCGTTATTAATGCCCTTCTCCGCGGCCAACTCTTCACTCATCTCCACAAACATCTCAGGCATCTGCTCCACCAGCCAGGGCAGGTTTCGGGTCATCTGCCCGGCCTGCCAGTGCTCCACCACGCGGTAGGTGGTGGCTACGATGGGATACTGATCAGGCGTGCTTTGCTCCTGAGGACGCCATACCTTGATAACCGGGTCATTCTTGGTACCAGACAGAGGGTTGGCTTCGAGGGGGCTCTCCCAGGGCTCGTAGTGCTCGGGTAGTGGGCCATCCGCCAGCGAGGCTTCCCTTGGGCCAACATTGGCAGCAAACAAGCAGGCATGTCCCTCTGATCTCATGATGAAGGGATACTGACCTCCCTGGTCCATCGGCTTCGAGGTCGCAGTACCGTCGACGACATCGCCCTTCCATGCCTCATTCAACCACGAAAGCACGGGATGAGCCTCGTCCCACGGCACGCCGTTGAGGCCGACCGAAGCACGATTGTAAATGATGCGCCGGTTCACGGGCCAGCACCAAGCCCAGTACGAGTAAAGGCCGATTTCCTTATACCCTGCCGCTGCATCATAGCCTCCGTTCCCCACATCCACCGGATAGCGCCTGGCAGCTCTGTTGCCTATGTATGTGTCGTCTGGCCAAATCCTGACCTCCCCTGTCAGTTGTTTCTTCTCAAAGGCATCGAGGGACTCTGTTCCGACATAGCAGCCGCAGTATATCCAGCACCCGCAACTGGTGGTGCCGTTGGCTTGCAGATTGGCAAATCCATTGATCAGCTTACCCTGGTTGTCGCCAGCCAGGTAATAGCCATTGATCTCCTTGGCTACCTGGTTGGGATCGACCTCGCTGTCATAGTTCCAAATGAGATTGAGAATACCGTCAGCGTTGGGACCACCATCAGAGGTATATAGCTCCCTTATTTTGATCATGAGCTCATTAATCATGTCCAGGTCTGTTCGAGCCTCACCGGGCGGCTCGGCGCACTTGTAGCGCCACTGCATCCAGCGTCCGCTATTGGTGACGCTGCCTTCTTTTTCGAAGGAAGCGGCAGCGGGCAACAGAAAGACCTCAGTATTGATGCTCGCGGGATCGACTCCAGGCCGCTTCCAGAAGATGGAGGTCTCCGTCTCCCAGAGATCTGTGCAAACCAGCCATTCCAGTTTGGCCAGAGCATCGCGTTCCTGGTTGGCATTGGGGCCACCAACCGCTGGATTCTGCCCCCAGCACATCAGCCCCTTGATGGTACCTTTCTCCATAGCTTCAAACAATGCGATGTGAGTGTAGTTCGAGTTGCCATCGATTTCGGGCAGATAGTGAACCTTAGGCAGATAGTGAAAGGCGAAGTCGTTGCTGCTGGTGGCGGCATCGCCCCACCATGCCTTGAGCATGCTCACGACAAACTTGTTGGTGTTCTTCGAGAAGTTAAGACTCAAGGGATCACTGGTCTTGGACGTTGTCCTGTCAATGTACTTCTGTAAAGTCGTGTCTGTGTGCCGTGGGACAGGGTTGTATCCGGGGATGGCATCGGACAACAGGGCAAAGTCGGTAGAGCCCTGCACGTTGGACTCCCCGCGCATGGCTTGAATGCCACCACCGGCTATCCCGACGTTGCCCAGGAGGAGCTGGAGTATACCGTACGAACGGATGATCTGGGTGCCGTTGGTGTGCTGGGTGGCCCCCATGGCATACATAATATTCCCGGCTTTGCCCACAGCACCGCTCTCGGCAAAGGTACGGGCCACTTCGAGGAATTTCTCCTGAGGAGCACCGCTTATCTTATTAACCATCTCTGGTGTGTAGCGGGCGAAGTGTTTTCTCAGAATCTGAAAAACGCAGTTTTGATTCTGGAGGGTCTTGTCCTTCTTAGGGATGCCTGCCTCATCTACCTGATATCTCCAAGTTGAGCTAGCATCTAGGTATTTGTGAGTGGGATTGTTGAGGTATCTTTTTGAGACTCCGTCCCAGCCTGAGAACATCCCATCCAGATCAGCCGGACCCTGGAAGTCAGGGTTTACGAGGTATGGGGCGTTAGTGTATTCCACGAGGTACGTCTTGTTGTAATTCGCCCAATCAGTGTTAACCATGTCATCCATGACATATTTGATAACGCCACCAATGAAGGCCACATCCGTCCCGGACCTGATGGGACAGTAGATATGGGCCTTGGCGGCACTTCTGGTGAACCTGGGATCGACCACGATGAGCTTAGCACCTTGCTCTATGGCTTTGGTGATGTGGCCGTAGGCGGCGGGATGATTCTCTGCGGGGTTGCCGGCAATCACCATGATGTAGTCGGAATTAGCGACGTCATTCCAGTGGTTGGTCATGGCTCCTCGGCCGAAGCTTGCCGCCAAACTGGCGACGGTGGCCGAGTGTCATATACGGGCCTGGTGTTCCAGATATACCACTCCCAGGGCACGCATCATCTTTGAGAGGAGATAGCACTCTTCGTTGTCAAGAGCAGCACCACCCAGACAGGCGACGGCCTCTGTACGGTTGGCCACAAAGCCTTCATCTGTGGCAATCCAGTTATTATCTCGCGTGGCCTTGATTTTTTCGGCGATTTTCTCCAGAGCCTCATCCCACGCTATTGGCTCCCAGTCTGTACCACCAGGTTTGCGGTAGAGTGGCGTAGCAAGCCGCCGCGGGTTATCTGCACCAAGCTGGCGCATAGAAGCACCTTTGGCGCAGGCGGCTCCGTGATTGACAGGATGGTCGGGATCACCTTCAATATTTACTGCCCTGCCATCCTCAGCAGCAACGAGGAATCCACAACCAGAGCCATCAAAAGGGCAAATAGTATACCCTTCGCCGATGGGCTTATGCAGATCGACCACCATAGATGCGTCAGCAGAGGCTGGCTTCGCATCAATGGCTTTGTAGATCAGAAGCCCACCTGCAGTGGCCGCCCCTGATAACTTCAAGAAGTCTCTTCGGCTTATCTCCACAAGTCTTCTCCTCCTTTTCCGGATTTCCTTACTAGGGCAAAAAGCTTCTTGTCCAGCCCTGCTCCAAATTATTAGTTGTAAGATTACACCATATGATATATCAGGAAATGATATATAGGAAGGCAGGCATACAATCAAAATAAAGGCCGAACCTCAATCTCGAGGCGGCCTTCTATCCTTCGGCTTCCCCCTTGGCTATTGCTTTACGGTAGTCAATCCAGTCTTACCTCCCTTAGATTCGGCTGGTATTGTACCCCAGTTCAATTTCTTTGGGTCATGAACCCGTCAGAAATTCCTCTGTATCCAAACCTCTCTCAACGGTCTGTATGAGCTGACCCATGTCAAATGGTTTTTGAATGTAGGCATAGAGATGGGCTTCGGCCGCTTTGCTTCTATCAGGATCCAGGACCGACATAACGATCATAGGCACTTTGTGTGCCGGTTCGAGTTCCTTCATCATGTCGGCAAGGAACCAGCCATCGCAGTCGGGGAGCCTGATATCCACCAGCATCAGATCGGGCCTTTCCTCAAACATATACTTCACCGCATTGGCTCCGCTGTGAAAGACCCTCACCTGGTATCCTCTCCTGCTAAGGCACACATCCAGGGTCTTCGCAAGAAGGAAATCATCGTCTACAATCAGAATTCGCTTTCCGCTCATGACTGTCTTCCCTGAGAACATCTCTGGGATTCCTTAGTCATCCCACCAGTTATCGCGGCAGCACTCTCTCTCGACCTCGGCCTTGTCCTTGGCATCAGGGTAGGCTATGAGGTATAGCAGTGAGCCAAGGCATGTGATAGAAACAATCGCTATCCCCCAGAGCGCCTTTGTGCCAACTACCTTTGGCCTTGCAAACAGGCTCTCCAGGGCGATGGGTACCAGAACCCAGTGGGCAACTCCGAGAGTCACCGCTAGTATTACTATTCTTGCGATCGCCTCTTTTTCCATATCCCTACCTCCATTCACCTGCTTGTCTGATATCCATTATGACAAGGAATGCATAAGGAATGTATAAAGATCCCGCAAGAGTTTGTAAGGATTTCATAGAGATTTATGACCCGAGTAAGGCAGAGGTGTACTGCCAGAGATCCTTATGAAATCTTTAGATACACACTCGGCAGTTTTATGCATTCCTTATGCCATGAATGTCATAGTGATAAACAGAACCAGAAGATACACTATGGTAAAATGCGCATATCGGGGTTGTTGTGATAGCAGGCGCAAGTCCATGCATGGAGAAAGATCGACAATAGCACAAGATCAATCGAGATGTGCAGTTACGGACCATTGTAACTGGATTGTGGCAAGGGATCCCAGACCAGGAAACGGAGGCGTACCAAATGTGGAAACCTGAGAGCAAAGGCACAGCGCGCGTTGAGGAGGCAATAAAGCAGCTTTTGCCCCCCTGTCAGATCAAGTGTCCCATCAATGAGGATATTCAGAGGACAAACGTGCTCATATCACTCCTCCCAGAAGACCCGGACTCCGCAAAGGACCAGATAATCGAGATAAGTGATTACCTCTACGAGAAAAATCCCTTCTTCAATATCTGCGGTTACATCTGCGGCTTGTGCGAACTTGAATGCAACTACAAGGCCAAGGGAGGGGCAATCAGGAGAAGACTGCTGAAAAGGTTCTTGTCCGACGTCTACACCGAGTACCTAAGCCAAAAAGAGGAATTCAACGTTATCAAGGACAAGGAAAATGTGGCGATCATAGGTGGTGGCCCCGGAGGGCTGATGTGCGCCTATGTCTTGAGCAAGAAGGGATACAGGGTCACAGTATTCGAAGCGACCGACCGACTGGGTGGAGCGTTGTGGCTGGTTCCGGACTACCGTTTACCTGGGGACATTCTCAGCACGACTGTTAACAATCTGGTCAGGATCGCTGGCATAGATGTCAAACTCAGTTCAAAGTTAGGTGCAGGCAAACTTACGATTGAGAGACTCAGAAACGACGGTTACCGGGCAATATTCCTGGCCAAGGGAACGCCATATCCCAAAGTCCTCACCTTTGACGGGGAGGTGGTAGAAGGACAGGATCTCTCGGGGGTAATGTACGGCCATACCCTCCTGTATGAGGTCAGTCACGGTAACATTGGACAAGACTACTTCAAGGGCAAGAGGATGATCGTTGTTGGTGGTGGGAACGTAGCCTTTGACGTTGCCAGGACGTCGCGGAGGCTGGGAGGCGAAGTCACTGTTCTCTGTATCGAAGCTGAGGACAAGACTTCAAGGGATGGCATCCCTGCTGACGAAGAGGAAATAAGGGGAGCTTGGGAGGAAGGAATAAGAATAGTCTACTCGCGCGGTGTGGAGAAGATTATCGGTGAGCATGGGAGATTCACGGGGATCGTCTGTCCAAAGTGCACCAGTGTCTTCGATGACCAAGGGTTCAATCCCAAGTTTGATTGCACTGATTGTGCAAACCTTGAAGGGGACGAACTCATCATTACTGTGGGGCAGGTACCCGATAGAGCTTTCCTGCAGAGAGAGGAACTCTTGGATGAGAAGGGAAGACTCGTGGTGGACCCCTTTACTCTACAGAGTCTGAGGAAGGGATTCGTGTTCGTGGGGGGTGATGTAAGAAGAATCGGTTTCATGGTAGAGGCGATGAAGGAAGGCCTCGTTGCCGCTGACTCAATAGAGAGATACCTCAGGGGCTTCGACATGAGGGAAGGCCGCAAGAGGGATTACGAGGGATATGGTATCCCCGTGAGGAAGTCTTACAAGCCTGAGGTGGAGGTAACCTGGATTCCTCCTGAGGAAAGAATGCATTTTCAGCTGATTGAGAAAGTTCTGACGCTGAGAGAAGCCAGGGAGGAGGCGAAGAGGTGCATTACCTGTGGCCCGTGTGTGTCCTGTAAGGCATGCATTTCGATCGGTTTCGAGAAGTCGTTGTACTCCGTCGAGGTGGACAGGGAGAGGTGCAGTGGTTGCAGCATATGTGTGTATGCCTGCAACTACGACTCAGCTCGGTTAGCCGAGGTTGAAGGTGAAACCGTATCTACAACAGATATGTTCAAATGCAAGTCCTGTGGTATGTGTGTTGTAGCCTGCCCTTCACATGCCAGGAGATTGGTTGATGATAACACTGAGCAACGGATCGAGAGAGCTCTAGCGGTCCTCTAGAAAACGTTTGAAGGGAGAAAAAATGACGCACCACGAACCCAAATTGGTATGCTTTTCCTGCAGGTTTGGCTGGGGATATCTCACAGACGAAGAGACTCTGTCTCGCCAGATAAAGAACTGGGTTCCAGTCATATGCAGCGGCAAGATAGACGCGATTCACATACTCAATGCTTTCAAGCAAGGGGCCGATGGTGTGCTGATACTCGGTTGTCCGGAAGGGGACTGCCACTATCAGGATGGCAACTTTGAGGCAAGAAAGCGAGTCTACCTTCTTCAGAGAATACTTGAGTCATATGGGATAGAGAAGGCAAGACTCAAGATAGAGCTTTCGGTGGATCCTGAGGGCAAGAGGATTCCGCAGCTTGTAAAAGAGATGAGCGATGTTGTCAAGAAGCTAGGGCCTTTGACGAAGACTAAGGATCGCACGAAGACCGCATCAGCGGTTCAAGGATGAAAGGAAACGAAGATGGCAGGTAAACCAAAGGTTGCTATTTGCTGGCTCGGGGGATGCGGCGGTTGCGATGAGACAGTTGTAGACATAAACGAAGTGATCCTGCGTATTGTGGATGCTGTGGACATAGTACTGTGGCCAGTCGCGATGGATTTCAAGTACCACCAGATTGAGGCCTTGAAAGATGGTGAGATTGCTCTCAGTATGATCAACGGCAATGTCCGAAATACAGATCACGAAGAAGTGGCAAGCCTACTCCGCAGAAAATCCCAGCTTGTGTTGGCCTTCGGCGCCTGTGCTTGTTTCGGTGGAACGCCTGGATTGGCAAACTTGAGAACCAAGGAGGACCTCTTCAAGTGGGTTTATCATGATGCCCCGACAGTGGTAAATCCGCATGGAAGTTATCCTCAATCAAGAGTGAGTGTCGACGGACACGAATTGGTGCTTCCAGAATTCTACGAGCAGGTCTTCGCACTGAACCAAGTGATTGATGTTGACTATTACCTGCCTGGGTGTCCACCACCCCCTGATCTGGTAGTCAAGGCACTTAATGCTGTTCTAGAAGGCAAATTGCCGCCTAGGGGTTCAACACTGGCACCGCACAAGGCTTTGTGTGACACCTGCTCGCGAAACAAAACGAAACCCAATAGGTTGGCCATACAGGATATCAAGAGAATTCACGAGGTTGAGGCAAAGCCCGACACCTGCTTTCTGGTACAGGGCATACTCTGTTTGGGCCCGGCGACACGCACCGGCTGTGGAGAGACCTGCATAAACATAAATCTCCCCTGCAGGGGGTGTTTTGGCCCTGTTGAAGGAGTGGTGGACTCCGGGGCAAAGTTCGTATCTGCTCTGGCCTCGATTATGGATGCGGAGAATGAGAAAGACGTGGAGAGGCTTGTTGGCAAGATGGATGATGCCATTGGCTATCTGTATCGCTTTTCACTGCCGACTTCCATATTGAGGAAGAAGAGACACAACGAAGTTGAGGAGCTGTGAAGAATGGCTAAGAAACTGACAATAAGCCCGATCACCAGGCTTGAAGGGCATGGGAAGATCGAGATCTTCCTTGATGACAAGGGAGACGTGAAGGACGCCTACTTTCAGGTGGTTGAACTCAGGGGTTTCGAGAGGTTCTGCATCGGAAGACCTGCTGAAGAAATGCCCAGGATAGTGCCCAACATATGCGGTGTTTGCCCCACCCCACACAACATGGCATCCACCAAGGCACTTGATGACCTCTATAGCGTTGAACCTACACCAACTGCGCAGCTGATAAGGCAACTCCATTACAACGCGTTCTATGTGGAAGACCACTACATCCACTTCTTCTACCTTGCTGCACCCGATTTTGTAGTCGGGCCGGACGCCGACCCAGCAGACAGAAACATCGTCGGAGTAATAAGGAAGGTCGGGCTGGATTTGGGCAGCAAAGTAATTGATGTTAGGAAAAGATGCAGGGAGATAATCAAACTGATTGCAAGCAAACCGGCTCACCCCGAAGGGGGATTGCCTGGTGGAGTTACCCGGGGAATCACTGCCGAAGAGAGGAAATGGATCAGGGAAACCGCAGATGACAGCGTTGCATTTGCTCAGGTTGCCTTGAAGCTATTCAAGAACCTGGTCCTGGATAACCAGAAATACCTTGACCTTGTGCTTAGCGATGCCTACATGCTGCGAACGCACTACATGGGGCTAGTGGATGAGAATAAGAAGGTGAATTTTTACGAGGGTAAACTTAGGGTGGTCAATCCTGACGGAAAAGAGCATGCCTTGTTTGATCCTCGTAACTATGTTGACTACATAGGTGAATGGGTAGAGCCATGGACATACATTAGGCTGACGCATCTCAGGAAAGTAGGCTGGAGCGGCCTGATTGAAGGTGATGGAACATCACTGTACCGCGTCGGTCCTCTGGCCAGACTGAATGTGGCTGAAGGTATGGCAACGCCACTGGCTCAGAAGGAATATGAGCGGATGTATGATACGCTCGGTGGCAAGCCAAGTCACCATACTCTGGCTTTCCATTGGGCCAGGCTTATCGAAGCATTGCAGGCTGCAGAAGATATGCAGAGGATTGCCAATGATCCCTTACTGACCGGCAAGGACATACGTAACATGGATTTGAAATTGAAAAATGTTGGTATCGGTTGCGTCGAAGCAGCGCGGGGGACGCTAATACATCATTATGAGACCGATGATCGCGGAATGATTACAAAGGTCAACCTGATCGTTGCCACCCAACACAATGCGGCTCCCATAGGTCTATCAGTGAAAAAGGCAGCTATTGAGTTCGTAAAGGGTCATGAGGTAGGAGAAGGCCTGCTGAATAGAGTGGAAATGGCCTTCAGAGCCTATGACCCTTGCCTAGCCTGTGCAACACACTCACTGCCGGGTGAGATGCCTTTAGAGGTGAATATCAGGGACAAAAGCGGCAAGGTAGTCCAAACGCTCAAGAGGTTTTGAAACTATTTCATAATGTTTTCAAGGCTGTTCCTGTCATAGCCGTCGTCAGACGTGCAACGAGCAGAAGGTGCGGGGGACTAGACCATGGAACCATAGACAATAACAGCGATAGCCCTGTCAGCTATCAACAGACTACGAATCAGGCTGGCATGTCACATGATCTCTGCAGGAAGAACACTACATGAATAGAGGGGCTCCCGGTTTCAGAGGCCATCTGGGTGGACTGCAAAGGCGCAGCCTCCGGTTCATGCTGCTGACCGGGATTGGCATCCTGCTCATCTATGCTATTGAACCTCATGCTACCCTCATGTCTCACCTTGGTGGGCTAGTGTTGTTTGTCACCGTTGGAAGCGTTGTCGGCCCTTTTGCTGGCGGCAATGAAGCAGAATGGACAAAGTACCTTGAGAAGCTGGTGAAGAGCGAGAGAGACCGCCTGATCTCAATACTGAGTTCCGTGGGCGAGGGGGTCGCCATCATTGGTTCAGACCGCAATATACGATTTATGAATCCGAGTATGGTGAGGGAATTCGGCGACGGTGTCGGTATGCCCTGCCATAAGCATCTGCGTGGCCTCGATGAACAATGCCCTGCAGTCTGCAAACTAACCAACGTCCTAAAGGGAGCGACTGAGAGATGGGAATATGAGTTTCCAGATGGCAGAATCTATGAAGTGATTGGTTCGCCCTTTGCCGATACCGATCAGACTCCTTGCGTGCTGGCCACATTCAGAAACGTGACACAGGAGAAGCAGATCGGGCTTGAACTCATCAAACTGAACCAGCTCAAATCAGATTTGCTCTCTGAGAAAGCGGAGGAGCTTGAGCAGATTTCGAAAGACGTAGCCAAACTGAAAGAGGAAAAACGGCGCATTATCCGCTTTCTTAGCGTGATCACTCATGACCTCCGGGCTCCCCTTAGCGCCACCCAGAGTTGTCTGTGGGCTATTTTGGGCGGATACACCGGCACTATCACTGACGAGCAGAAAGACCTGCTTCAGAGGAGTACTCGGAGAATCGATGGACTATTGACACTGATCTCTGATCTGCTGGATATACCCCGTATTGAGGCTGGTCAGCTTGTCCAGGAGATGGAAGAGATCTCCTTCGACGAAGTAGTGGAACGTTCTGTGGAAGGTGTCGACAGACTGGCAAAAGAAAAAGGGTTGGCGCTGATGGTAGAACTTCCCCAAGTACCGCCAAAGATACGCGGATCGAGCCGTAGATTGCAGCAGGTACTGACTAATCTCCTGAGTAATGCCATAAACTACACCACTGAGGGAACAGTGCTGGTAAGGGTGAATGAAGGCGAAGACGACCTGCGCGTTGAGGTAATCGACAGCGGCGTGGGTATTCTACCTCAGGACCAGCCCCGACTTTTCCAGGACTTCTTCCGCGGCAGCAATGTGAAATCAGAGGGAACCGGATTGGGACTGTCCATTTCAAAGAGGATCATCGAAGCTCACGGTGGCAAGATCTGGGCCGAAAGCCCATGTCCTGAAACGAACACGGGAAGCAAATTCACGTTTACACTCCTAAAGAAGCTGAACGTGGGCGCAGCGAATGAACCGGGGATAGGCTCAGATAAGGTTCAGGGAAACCGGGCGTAAAGGAGGTAGCTGAACATGGAAAAGAAGGCCAAGATCCTGCTAATTGATGATGATGTTGATTTCGTGAAAGCCACGACGAAGGTCTTGGAGAGTGGGCCATATGACGTAGTCGTGGCCCACGACGGAAAGGAGGGGCTGGAAAAGGCAAGGAAGGAAAAACCTGATCTGGTTCTTTTGGATATACTAATGCCGCTGGTAGATGGATTCGCTGTTGCCGATCAATTCAGAAAAGATCAATCGCTCTCAAAGATCCCAGTACTAGCACTGTCCAGCTTCTCGGAGTCACTGGGGCAGCCGTTTCCATTCGAAGTTTCCGACTATATTCAAAAGCCCATTAGCCCGAAGGATCTGCTCGCCAAGGTCGAGCAGCACCTCAAGGGGACTCGACCAGGCTGATAGAAAGGCATTTTGTCAGCCATGGAGATAGACCACACGGAGGTCTCAGCCTGCACCGGGACAATGCAAGTTGGCGCTTGACACGACACTCAGACCGATTCTCCGCACTGCGTTTGGACTGTTGCTGCTTCGGGCAGTGTTGACTTTGCGACCGTTCTATTCAGGGCTGACAAAGCGATACCCTACGTGCGGCTCGGTCAGAATAAACTGGGGATTGGAGGGGTTCTGTTCAATCTTGCTCCTGAGTTGCTTGATAAAAACGCGAACATATTCGCTCTCGTCGCCGTATCCGGAACCCCACACACTATGCAGTATCTGCCTATGAGTCAGTACTTTCCCAAGGTTGGAGACCAGATACGTAAGCAGTTCATACTCCGTCGGCGTCAGCTTTACAGCCTGGCCATGTCGTTTGACCAGCCGATTGGCAAAGTCAACCTCTAGGTCTCCAGCAGTGAAGGTTGGGGTGGTAATTGTCATTCCCTTGGAACGCCTCAGGGCAACTCTGATCCTGGCCAGCAACTCTTCTATGCCGAAGGGCTTGGTTATGTAATCATCAGCACCCTCATCCAAGGCTCTAACCTTATCCCTCTCATCCCCCCGAACGCTCAAGATTATGATAGGCACATGGGCCCATTCCCTTATGCGACGACAAGCTTCAATGCCGTCCATTCGAGGCATGTTCACATCAAGCACGATCACGTCCGGAATTACTCTGGCTGCCACTTCTACAGCTTCGACTCCGTCTTGGGCAAGGTGTACCTCGTAGCCTCGGGCTGCCAAGTTGGTGCGGATGAACATCAGTATATTTGGTTCGTCATCTGCAACGAGTATTCTGGGCTTGTTGGGCATCGTGTTTACCTCCCGGTTCCTGTCTCGTTTGGGTGATATATTGGCAGTCTGAAACAAAAGGAGGAACCATGGCCAATCTCGCTTTCGCCCCATATACGTCCGTCATGAGCCAGAACAATTGCCTGACAAATAGCCAAGCCCAACCCGGTACCACCAGGTCGCCGGCGTTTCTGTGTGCCACGATAGAATTTGTCAAACACCTTTTCCAGTTCTTCAAGCGGTATCCCCACACCTTCGTCTGACACGCCTATTTCTATATCATTGCCCACCTTCCTGCCTCTTACCAAGATTCTGGTCCCGTCTTCCGAGTAAGCCGCTGCATTCTCCAGCAGATTCACTAGCACTTGCTTTACCTGGTTAGAGTCAGCGAGGATTTCTGGCAAGTCGGGCTCCAGATCAGTTTCGTATGTATGATTCTTGTCAACCCACTTCTGACGGTCCAGAGTTTCATTGACAATCTCCAACATGTCAGAAGGTTCTCTCTCCGGCCTCCAAACCCCTGCTTCTAGTTTGCTCATGTTAAGCAAATTGGTGACCAGACTAGCCAATCTATCGGTCTCTTCACTTACGCCAGTAAGAAGCATCTTCCGTGTCTCATCATCCCATCTTATGTCTTCCTGCAAGAGACTACTAATGATCCCTTTTACGGAGGTTAACGGTGATCGAAGCTCATGAGAAACGTTGGATAGAAGTTCTGACTTAAGCATGTTGAGCTTGATAAGTTCAAGCTCAACATGCTTCTGTTGCGTGGCATTCCTGAACGTGGCCAGCATGCAAGGTGTCTGATCAGCATCGGCAAAGGGCGAACCAATCACGTCATAGGTTTTGCCGTCTGTAAAAGTATACTCCCATCTCTCAGTCGACCCTTGCAGGACATTGGGGAGCCTGCAGATGTCATTGCATGGTTCATCAAAGTGGTGTAGATATTCATAACAATGGACGCCGATTCCATTGCCGAATTCTCTCACCATGCTCGGATTCATAAATCGTATTTTACGGTCTAGGCCAATGAGAGCAACGCCTTCCTCCATTGCGTTCAGTATCGCAACGAGTCGGTCTCTCTCACTTCGTAGCAGTTTCTCAAGA
>Ga0315275_10003087_pt1 | contig 15247 bp, 18 predicted proteins | sample YL17G03_0_MG_FD_205557 | JGI IMG/M metagenome (GOLD analysis project Ga0315275, IMG submission 205557) | Sediment microbial communities from Yellowstone Lake, YNP, Wyoming, USA - YL17G03_0 | ecosystem: Environmental > Aquatic > Freshwater > Lake > Sediment | place: USA: Wyoming | collected... | reverse complement strand
GTCCTTGCCAACAGCGTCCACCGCGGACCAGAACGCCGGGGTGGTCACTTCTAGTACCGTCTTGCGCACCGGGTGCTTCACCTCGCCGTTCTCTATGAGGTAAGCCTCCCGACCGACGTACTTCCCGTTCCACCTCTTGTCGTCGATGTTCCACTCCATGAACGACTTCATGTACACGCCGGATTTCACCTCTTCCAGCATCTCCTCGACCCCCCAGTCCTTCGGCTCCACGAACGTGTTCGCCATCCGCACGATCGCCTCGCGGTCATAGTTGGTCGCCCTCGCGGCGCCGTTGCTCCTAGTGCCGAGCTTCGCCGCCGTCTCGCGGTTCTGCAGGAACTCGTTGATCCTTCCTTCCTTGTACAGATACCTCCGGCGGGACTTGACGCCTTCATCGTCGTAGGCGTAGTAGGCAATCGCGTTGGTCAGAGTTGGGTCATCCACAACATTCACGGATGCGCTCCCAACTCTCTTTCCGATCATGTCCGGAGTGATGAACGACTTGCCCGCCTGAGAGGCTTCCCTGCCCAATATCCTATCAGCCTCGGTCGGATGCCCGCAGCTCTCGTGAGAGGCAATCCCGCTCACCTGCGGACCCACGACCAGGTCCATCTTCCCCTCTGGCGACTTCTTGCCTTTCTCGAGCGTCAGCTGCAGGCTCTTCGCTTCCTCGATGACCTTATCCATTATCTGCAACTCGTCGAGCGCCTCCCACCCGCCGCTCCATCCGTAGTTACGGTAGCTCTGCTCCGCGTCCCCCTCCCCCGCCACGGTGAGATAATAATAGAGGCGGATGCGCGGCGAATAAGAGTTGATCTCCGAGCCCTCGCTGTTCACGAACAACTTTCTTATCCTGTTGTGGGACATCACGAACATCCTGGCGGGCACCTTTAGTTTCAGATCGAGCACGGCCTTGTCAAGTTCCACAAGGTCCCTGATCTTCTGGTCGGTCGGGACGTCGGCAATCTTCACCTTCTCGGGGACGGACCACTCAGTCACCACAGTCTCCTCTTTCACGAACGATATCGGGTCCTTCCTCGCGGCGCCCTTCGCCTTCTTCATGGCGGAGTCAACCGCGTCCCGCACATCGCCCTTGTTGAGGCGGTTCGTCGAGGCGAACGCGAGTCCTCCATTCACGAGTACGCGAACGCCTATCCCGGAGTCCTCCGAAAAACCGAGCGCATCGAGCACGCCATTCTTCAGGATCATCTGCTCGCCAATCTGGTATTCGTGCCGGGCTTCGGCGTAGCTGGCGCCCCTGCCCCTCGCATGCTCGACAGCAAAATGGGTTAGGTCTTCCCCTGGCATGGGACCCTTCTCCTTGGCTTCCTGCGAACGCATGCGCCGCATTAAACCTATGCCGAGATGGAGGGAGGCCACTCTGTCTCAAGGCATGCAGGTGCAGCTGAAGAGGTCGGTGGAGAGGTACCTCAACGCGCAGTCGGGGAGCAGTGTGACAACTCGTCCCTTCCTCATCTTCTTCGCCAGCTTCAGCGCCGCGAAGACGTTCGCGCCGGATGATATGCCCGCCAGGACTCCCTCCTCCTTCGCGAGGCGCCTGGCCGTCTGCATGGCCTCATCGTCGGTGACCGTGACCACCTCGTCGTAGAGAGACGTGTCCAGGACGCCGGGGATGAACCCCTCGCCGATCCCCTCGATCTTGTGATATCCGGGTTTGCCCCCGGAAAGCACGGGCGATCCCGCCGGCTCGACTATGACTATCCTCACTCCGGGCACCTTTTTCCTCAGGGCCCTTGCGACGCCTGATATCGTCCCGCCTGTCCCGGCCGCCGCGACGAAGATGTCCAGCTTCCCGCCAGTCTGTGCCACGATCTCCCTCCCCGTGGTCCTCTGGTGGGCCAATGGATTGTTGATGTTCTCGAATTGTTGAGGCATGAACGCGCCCGGTGTCTTCTCCAAAATATCATGCGCCTTGCGGAGGACTCCCGGTATTCCATCTTCCTTCCTTGTCAGGACGACTTTGGCGCCCAGCGTCTCGCAGATGATCCTTCTCTCCTTGCTGACGAACTCCGGCATGACCACTATCATTTTGTATCCTTTCAGGGAAGCGACGAGTGAGAGAGCGATGCCGGTGTTGCCCGTGGTGGGTTCGACGATTGTGGCACCGGGCTTCAGATCCCCACTCTTCTCCGCCTCCTCGATCATGAACAGGGCGATCCGGTCCTTCACGCTGCATGTCGGGTTCATGAACTCCATCTTCACGAGGACCTCGGCCTTGAGTCCCTCCCCCATCCTGTTCAGCCTCAGCATCGGCGTCGAACCGATCATGTCGAGGACGCTGTCGTAGATCGGGGCCTTCATGGATTTCCCGTCATCTGTCGCAGCCTTGCGAACACATGCGACCCATTAAACCTATGCAGAAATCAGGGCGGCGGGGCGTGGGCAATTCTTATATCCTAAGGCCATTAGGTGATTCGTGGCCAAGAAAGACAAGCCGATGGTGCTCTATCCCGCCTACTTCGATTCGGGACGGAGCAGGGATGAGGGGCGCAGGGTGCCGAGGAGCATGGCGATTCCCGGACCCAAGGTCGAGGAAGTGCATCAGGCGGCGAAGGCCCTCGGACTGCAAGCCATAATAGATCCCGACAGGAGCCACCCAACGACCCCGTTCCAGAAGGAGGGGCGGGTACTGATCCAAGGGGACTACGTGAAGACCTCCGTCATCAGAAGAATCGCTGAGAACCTGAAGGCGACGCGTGCGTCGCCGCGGTAGCCTGGATGATTCTGTTCAAGCCTTGTGACCGCGCTTCAGCGGCTCCTCCACGAGCTTCCTTCCGCACGTGACACTGTCTATCGAATGTATGACCGCCCCAGCCGTCCGAATCGCCTCTGCGACCTTGTCGTAGTCAATCCCGTCACCCTCCACAGTCACGTGGAGGCTCTCCGTCTCCTGGTCGACTTCTTCGATCGTGCAATTCACGCCATGCACGCCTTCACAGAGGGCGACCTTCTTCGAGAGTTCCACGATTGATGGGCTGTGCGGTTTCAGGACATCGAGCACTATTCGCCGGATCTTGTTCACTGAATCCCTCTGGCGCTTGCTCGAAGGCCCGACTCGATAATAAAAGTTGCTAAGATCATGCGGTGGTGAGCTTGGCGCCCTCGTCGGTCACGAGCATCGTATGCTCCGTCTGCGCGACCATGCCGTTGCCGATGTCCACCAGCTGTTTGTACACGGTGATCAGCCCGGCCCTCTGCAGCTTCTTCAGGATGGCGGGAGCCTTCTCGTCGAAGCGGTAGCACCACCTCTCCGCGAAGGGGAGGCCCCTGTAGCTCTCTTCGATGAACTTGACCATGCGGTTCACCGACTCGTTCTTCATGTCGCGCGCCCTGAGGAGCCTGTAAATGTTCGAGGGCTTGCGTCCCTCAACTTTCCCTGCTCCGGCGCTGGAGAAAGGCTCTATCGCCACAACGTCTCCTTTCGCGAGAACGTCGCTCGTCCTGTCTCCGACGTTGGGAATCGACTTGCCAGCGTGCAGGACGTATCTCTCGATGCTGTGCCCCGTGAGATTCATCACTGGCCTGAAGCCGTAAGACTCGATTGTCCTCTCGACCGCCGAGCCGATCATTCGCGTCGGCACGTTCGGTCTCACCGTGTCTATCGCCGTCTCGAGCGCGACCTCCGATGCCTTGATCAGCTCAGACCAGCTGTTCGTAGTTATCTCGACCGTCTTTGCGATGTCGGCGATGTAGCCGTCGACATGAGCCCCCAGGTCTATTTTGACAACCTGCCCGCGTCTGAGAATAAGAGGGTCGTCGTGCGTCGGAGAATAGTGCGCGGCCACCTCGTTGATGCAGATGTTGACTGGAAACGCAGGCTTGGCGCCGAGCTGTCTCACGCGGGCCTCGATGGTCTCGGCGATGTCGAGGAGCCTCGCGCCTTCCTTTGCTAGACCCACGCCGAGCTTCAGCGCGTCCGCGCCGGCTTTCCCCGCCAGCTGGAGCTTTTCCCACGCCTCCAGGTCCATTTCACAGAGCCTGCTCCGACAATGCACCCCGCCTGATAATGCTTGTCTCCCCGCCGCTGAGATCCACGACCGTGCTCTCCCGACCGTACCTGCACGGGCCAGCGTCGATGTAGATATCGACATCCTTGCCTAGCTGATCCACCGCTTCGGCGCACGTGGTCGGCGGTTGGCGGCCATGGCGGTTCGCGCTCGTGGCGGTGAGAGGCGAATACGCCCTGAGAAGCTGCGCCGCGACAGGGTGGTCTGGGACGCGGAGGCCGAGCAGTCGCCCCTCGGAGAGAAGCGATGGCGGGGCCAGAGAGGTCGCTCTCAGGAGGATGGTGATTGGCCCGGGCATGTGCCTCTCGCAGAAGCCCCTCGAGTGCTCATCGAATGCTCCATAAAACCACAGCGCCTCCGGTGTCGGCACCGCCATTGAAATCGGCATAGATGCGGGCCTTCGCTTGACCTTGAAGACTCTCTTTACCGCGTCCTCGTCGAATGGATCCGCACCGAGGCCATAGACGGTCTCGGTCGGATAGACCACCAAGCCCCCCGACGCGATGACGTCATGCACGTCCACTAAAGCGGCTTTGCCGAGTCTGAGTTCCCCGCCGATCTTCCTGCATCTCATGATCTGCATCTGGCACCTCACCACAGGAAGGATTTCAATGAATCGAGCCCCATCTTCAGATGCTCCTTCGCGTCACCCTCTGAGTAGGGCCCGTGACCCGGATAGATGTTCTCGACATCCATGTCATTGAGACTCTCCAGCGATTTGACCAGCTCGGCGTAGTCGCCAGTCGAGAGGTCCCAGCGGCCAACGCTCCCGCCACAGAATACCACATCACCGGTGAAGAGTGATTTCGACTTCTCATGATATAGGCAGATCGCTCCCTCCGTGTGTCCGGGGGTGTGCAGCGCCTTGAGATCCCCGTCTCCAATGTCAAATTTCCCGCCATAGCTCAGCGCCTTGGCTGGAATCGGCACGAGTCTCCCGCCAAAGGATGCTGCGCCCGTTGTCATCTGATCGCCCTCGACCAAGCACCTCGCCTCAGGCGGCGATGCGAGGACATCCGCCGAGAACTTGGACATGAGCTCCGCCGCTCCGCCGGTGTGGTCGAAGTGGCGGTGAGTGAGGATGATCGCGGAAAGGTGCCTCCCCTCCAAGAGTTGGTGCACCATCGATGCGATCCTCCGCCCGTCCGTTCCCAGCCCGCTATCAATCAGGACCGGGCGCGGGGCGTCGATGAAGTAAAGGTTGACCTCGAAACTCAGGTCGACTATCTGGTGGACCTTCACGCCCGTGCCTACCGAGAGAGCGGTATTAAGGTTTTCAGTGGAAGATGCCTGGAGGATGACAGAAGCGGAGAACCGCGTGAGATTCACAACTTCTCCAAGATTCTCTCCGCGACGAGTCTTCTTCGATCGCTCAACTTGCCGTGCCTCTCGGGCCTTGATAGACGCCTCTCGCAAGCTACCGAGGCGAACCTCATCTCCCCCCTTGCCGCGCTGGAATCCATTTCAGAGAGGGCCAGCAGGGTGTAATGGAAGGGGAAGCGCCTCCAAGTCCCGTCATCCTTCCTGTGAGCCTTGAGGGTCTTTAATCCCTCTGCGATCCAAGTCCTGGATTCCTTGCGGTCCGCCACCAGCAGATGACGCCAGACGCCAACGGTGCAGGGTCCGCAGCAGAATATCCCAGAGGGCATAAGGTAATGCTTGATCCGCCCCAGTATCCCCCTCTGCGCTTTGTCAAGGGCTTCCTGGACCCCTTGTTCCTTGACATCGAGAAGCAATAGTGCCCTGCACGCCTCCTCCCCGAGGATGTGCCGCGCAGCCGCGTATTCGTATCTCTCGCCTGTGAATACTTTGACACCCGTCTCGATGTCCTTCTGCGTGGGCGCGAAAAGACTCCAGTAAGCGCCAGGCTTCCCTCTCCTCGCCGCAATCCAACGTGCGACATTCCTTCGTTCCATGACAGGGACCTTCTTTTCAAAGAAATACGCTTCGTTCACTCTGTCTACCGTTCCGGCCAAACTCCTTACATCAAGCACCTTCATGGTCACTCGCCACCTCGACGATACACGAACGGATCGTGCAATCGACCTCCGGCGGGAGGCATAGAAGCGAGGGACTACTTAGACTTTCAAAACCTATCATAACTGAGAGGCTTTTCAGAAGGGCGGATCCGTCGTCTTCTCGGGCTCGCCCTTTGGCGATTCGTCCGTGGATATCAATTACCCTTGCGATAGCCCATCTGTTGCGACACCCTCACCGGATCATGAAATTAGGGAAGACGGCCACAATGAGCAACATCCATATCGGCAGTGAAATGAAGCCTTCGGCCAAGGCAGCCCTGACCGCACTCCTTCCCCACGGCTGATGAACCAGCCAATCCATATTCGCCGATGCCACTGCGAATTGCAGGATGAACACCGCCTCCCCCCAGAGAAAGGCGATGATGAGGAGTCTCGGCAACAGCATGAGAATCGCGACAATGATGGGCGTGAAAATCACGGATATCATGAGAAATCGCGAGAGAGCCTCGCCAATTGCGGGCGTCATCGGTCTTCGTCCCCTGAGCGCGAACAGGGCTAGGACGACCGCCGCGAGTACGCCCAAGAGAATCGCGGCGGGGATGCCGAGAATGGAATCGTCCATAAATGAGTAAATCAAACCACGAAGGAGGGCCGCGACGGATAATCCCAGAGCACACGTGAAAGGCAGTATCGAAAACCACTTTCTGGTCAATGCAAAATCATCCCGCCCCACAATAAAGGCCCATGAATAGACAAGCCCCATGACTCCGAACAGGAGCACGAGCACAGGGGAGAGCAACAGCTCCCCGTAGAAAAGGCTGAAAACATAGTGCAGGATGCACCATGTCTCGGCGAATGCCAGACCGAGCATCGGCGCTGCGGACACGACGGGCGAGGGTTTCTTCACGAAGACTGAATGGAGGATGATTGTCACCGCCACCAGGATCAGGTTCGAGGCGAAGACGGTAAAGATGACTCCGCGCTCCCAGTACCACCATCCCACTCCCACAGGCATGAAGATGATTAACACGGAGGACGACGTGGTGATGGCCGTCAGGATGAAAACCAAAAGGAATCCCAAACGCTCGCGTCGACCGCCTTGATTACTTACCACGTCCGCCGCCATGAGATTACCACGGAGGGTGCCGAGGATAAGACTTGCGGCGACTCGCAAGCTGACGCATATCCGGAGAGGGGCTGGTGCCGTCCAGCTTGTCTAGTCCCTGACCCCGTCCTCCGAGACCGTGAACACCGCTTCCGCCTCCGGCAGGTTCGGCGAATCTATCAGTCTCGCGATCCTCTTCCCGCCTTTGCTCTTCCTCAGGTACACGCGGAAAGTCGCGCTGTGACCCACCACGTGCCCCCCAACAGGCCTGGTCGGGTCCCCGAAGAACGCGTCCGGCTTCGAGTGCACCTGGTTCGTGACGTAGATGACTGCGTTATGCACGTCGCCGAACCTCATGAGGTCGTGAATGTGCTTGTTCAATAGCTGCTGCCTTTCCGCGAGCACTCCGCGACCGACGTACTCGGCCCTGAAGTGCGCGGTGAGCGAGTCGACGACTATGAGCCTGATCGGGAAGTCCTTGACCAGCTCGCTTGCCTTGTCGACAAGGAGCATCTGGTGATTAGAGTTGAAAGCTCTGGCCACATGAACCCTCTTCAGAATCGCTTCGGTGTCGAGTCCGAACGCATCGGACATCTGCTTGATCCTCTCGGGCCTGAATGTCTGCTCCGAGTCGATCCAGACCGTGTCCGAGTCCAGACCGCCCTCATCGTGGCCGCGGGTGACGTTCACGGCGAGTTGATGGGCTATCTGCGACTTCCCCGCCCCAAATTCACCGTAGCACTCGGTTATCGCCTGTGACTCCAGACCGCCGCCGAGCAGCTCGTCAAGGGCTTTCGCGCCCGTAGTCAGCTTCGCCACGGACTTCCGGCGTTCCAGGATGATGTCGCCTGTCTCGAAACCGCCAACGTCGGCGGCCTCGCGAGCGGCGAGGATTATCTTCTGCGCCACGTTCGTCCCGATCTCCGCCACGTCGGCGAGCGTGGCGGGCGAGGCGACGGCCACGGCCATGAGGTCGTTCAGTCCTGCTTCTCTCAGCTTCTCTGCGGTCGCTGGCCCGACTCCGGGCAACTCTTCTATCGTCTTGGCGGGCATCTTTCCACCGCGTTTCTCATTCTCGGCCACGTCTTATGAATAGCGGTCGGGGGTATGTGAATGTATGGCTGGCTCTTGGTCTGGCGAGGGGTGACTTGGAGGTACTTTCGCCGGGGTCTGCTCTCATTTAGAAGGCAATACTTTCTCGGCGTGTATAGACGGAGCGGCCAAGAGTCGAGGGGCTTTTTGCCCGACTCCAGAAGAAGGGTGAGAAGATGACGAAGGATCACTATGGTAGGGTGCGAGTCAAGACGCTGGAACCGATGAGGATCGCCTGCTACAGAGCCGCCATCGCGGCACCGCGAGGTCGTTGATCGATGCGGTGTGCTCCGATGCGAAGAAGGCGGGATGCCACAAGCTCATTGAGTTCGCAATGGCCCGGCTCGACTCCGCCTACGCGATGTACGAGCGCTGCGGCTGCGTGCGGGAGGCTATGATGAAACGGCACTGGATCAAAATCGATTTCGTGATGTACAGCAAGTGGCTGGAGTAGACTCAAGCGATTTCTTGAGGAGCTCCCGCCAAGACCACCAATGCCTCTTTCTCCGTGAAGTGCAGTTTGCCGGGTAGGACGATGCAGTGGAGCGGGTCTCCGAAGTCCCTGCCGATCATGTCACTCACCAATCCTGCCAGCACGAGCGGATTCGCCGAGCCGACCCGGCCCAGGACGCACACCAGCGAATCCTGCGTGAAAGTCCCGAACTTCATGTTGCTCTCCTGTTCGACGAGGTAGCTCATCCCCTCGTTGGCCGTCATGTACTTCCCGCCCTCCTTGAGGTCGAGGAGGACGAGCGTGTGCAATCCCGCCTGGCGGTTCTGGGAAATCATCTCGTAGGGGCTCGTCGGCTTGAACCGCGCCTCCTGGAAAGGTATCGTGACGGTTCTCCCGAACTTGTACGCTTGAAGGCCGAGGAGACCCGCCGCGGCGGTGAGTATCGAGACTCCGTGGATCACCCGGGTGGTGATTCCCTGCTTGGCGGCTCTGAGGCGCAGGTCGACATGCGTGGTCGCAGTCATCGGGTCTCCCGCCACAAGAAATCCGACTCTCTTCGCCGCCGCCTCTCGCACGATGATGTCACCGCTCTCTACGTCCTCTCTCTTGAGAACCGCGATGTCCTTCCCGAGCAGTTCCTTGAGTCGGTCGAGCGTCGTCCCCCTCATGGCGGAGGTGTAGAACTCCGCGAAGAGAACCTGGCACTGCTTCGCCTCCTCGATCGCCCTAAGCGTGAGGTCCTTTTCGTCATAGAGACCGAGGCCTATGAAGACGAGTTCGCCCATTTTCGGAAGCATAGTGCCGCCCGGGATTAATAAGCTATCAGAGGGCTCTCTGAGGTTCGAGCGCGGCCTTCTCGTCGGTGGGCCAATTTTAAATACTGAACGCCTACTCTATTGACCTTCATAAGGTGGCCCTGTAGTGGCGTTCGAAGCTGAGAGTTTCTCGAAATCAAAGGCCATGGAGTTGCCGCGCTGCGTGGTGGTAGGCCACGACGCACTCCTCGACTTGGGCGATGTCTGCGCCCGCATCAAGCTCGGGAAGAAGGCGGTTATCGTGGCCGACGGCACGACTATGAAGGTGGCGGGTGACAAGGCGGTCCAGGTTCTCCATGCAAAGGGCTTCAAGGTCAAGGACTACCTCATCGCAGACGCGAGCATCGACGAGGTGAGGTCGGCCGAGGCTTTCCTCAAGGATAAGAAGGCGGACTTCGCATTGGGCATCGGCGGCGGGAGACCGATCGACGTCGCGAAGTGCGCCTCGTTCAACGTCGGCATCCCGTTCATCTCGGTCCCCACCGCCGCGAGCCACGATGGCGTCGTCAGCGCGAGAGCCTCGCTCACGGCCAACGGCCAGAGGACGAGCTTCCAGGGACAGACGCCCATCGCCGTCATAATGGACACCAGGATCATCGCGGAGTCGCCCTTCAGGCTCCTTGCCGCGGGCTGCGGCGACATCATCTCCAACCTGGTGGCGGTGAAGGACTGGGCGCTGGCCAGGAATCTGAGGAACGAGTACTACTCCTCCTATGCGGCCGCCCTCTCTGAGCTGGCGGCGAAGCTCCTCATCGAGAACGCCCACACCATCAAGCCAAGGATAGAGGAGAGCGCGTGGTTCGTGTGCAAGGCCCTCGTCTCGAGTGGCGTCGCGATGAGCATAGCAGGTTCGTCCCGCCCCGCCAGCGGCTCGGAGCACAAGTTCAGTCACTCCCTCGACAGGATCGCGAAGAAGCCGGCCTTGCACGGAGAACAGTGCGGCGTCGGGACGATCATGATGATGTATCTCCATGGCGGGAGCTGGCAGAGCGTCAGGGACTCGCTCTTGACCATCGGAGCTCCGACAACCGCCAGGGCGCTCGGCGTCACAGATGAGGAACTCATCGGGGCCCTCATACACGCGCACGAGATTGCGAAGGAGAGATACACGATCCTGGGCGACGAGGGCCTGAATTACGAGGCGGCGGAGAGGCTGGCGAAGATCACCAAGGTCATCTGAGCAGGACCAAGGCGATCCGTTCTTGCATCATTCGAAAGTTCTCAGCGCCTCAGCTGGCGGTATCCTCGATGCACGAATCGCGGGGCTCGCAGTCGCGACAACATCTCCGGCGAACGCGATCAGGCTCAGGATGAGCAGCTTGTCCCAGGGGATCATGAATGCCGCCAGATCGGCGAAGAAGTGCAGGAACAGGTCGTAGGAGATCGCGATGCCGAGGATGTCGCCGAGCAAGATCCCCGTGAGGGCGATGAATGAAAGCTCGAAGAGGTACGACCTCAGGACCATCGACCTGCGGAAGCCGATCGCCCGGAGCGCTCCCGTCTCCGTGCGGCGCTCCACCACGTTCCTCATCGTTATCACTCCGAGGCCCGCGATGCCGACAATCAGACCTAGAGCGATGTAGGCTTCGAGGAGATGGATCTGAACCGGATACAGGTCAAGGTCGCGCCATGGAATGAGAGGTCCATGAGGCTCGTCCGGCGCCTCGGGTTCAGGAAGAAGGGCGTCCTGCGAGACAATTTCGTGGTCAAAGGCGAGCTCCAGGATGATGTGTTGTTTTCACTGTTGAAGAGAGAGAATGGGGTGAGAACCGTAGGAAAGCATCTGGAACCCGTTGAATCGTGCCCCACATAGATTTATCGTTTTCAACGTCCTCACGCGAGAACGGGAGATCGGGGCTCTTGCCGTCGGTCACGATGATACAGAAGGAGCAGGCACAAGTCGGCCATGAGTTCGTGTACCTCGGGCCCGGGACCCAGTGCCAGGACTGCAGGGTCAAGGCGGCCTGCCTCAACCAGAGCCCGCGCAGGCGGTACAAGGTCGTGAAGCTGCGGGATGTCACCCATGATTGCCTTCTCAATGGAGATGTCGTGAGGGTCGTAGAGGTCGAGCCATCGGCGCCTCCCGCAAGTCTCGACTTCAACAGCGCGAGGGAAGGTTCGATCGTGGTCTATCAGTCGAGCGGTTGCTGGGACCTCTCGTGCGGCCATTATTTCCTCTGTCACCCTGGCGGTTTGGAGAGCGGGCAGAAAATCCAAGTCCTGGAAGTCGGGAATAAATTGAATTGTGCCCTCGGTCGCAAGCTCATCGCGGTGAAGGTTGCATACGCATCTGACTGAATTCCCGCATCGACGACCTGAGATTCCAGACGTCCTGAGGGCAAGCTTCAAATCACATCGAGGATTCCATCACCCAGAAGCTGGCGGAGCAGTGGCCGCCAATCGGCACACGAGAATCAAGGGATGACAGCCGAAGCAAGCACGGAAGGTGAATCATGACGGGGAGAGAGAGAATCTTGAGCTTGGTTGCGATCGCGATGTCCATTGTGGCAATCACCATGTCCTCCGCGGCATACATATCTCCGGGGGCTCAGGGGCCGGTAGGTGCCACTGGCGTTCAGGGGCCGTCCGGACCGACGCCGAATAGAACCGGCATCTATGCCATCGCGACATGCACGAACAACACGCCTCCTGCATCCATCGAGTACTCCGTCGACGTTTTCATGGTGAATTTCGGCGATGCCAGGCACTTCGACTACAAGATCAGGTACTTCTACGGCGATGGGACGACGCTCGCAGACGAGATTGACTACGGCGCATTCATCGCTCCATGGAGCGTCGACAAGATGACGGTCCACGCGGATGTCCTGACGGATACTGGTTGTGCTTTCCCACATATCCTATGGGAAGAGTACACGAAGATAGTCCGCTGGAGCTAGTCTGCCAGTCCCGCCGCCAAGTCCAGACAGAAAAGGCTAAGTCCGCACGGCCATGACCTCGGAGAGATCTTCTTGTTCGGCGCCGTCCCCAAACGAATCCTCGTCGCGAACCTCGAGGTGGTCCTCGCCTCGCTGGGGTACCGAGTGGCCCGCGAGCCCTTCCAGGTCGTCGCCTTCAAGCACGTCGGCCAGAAGCAGAGGCTGCACCTGAAGATCGAGACGTTCGGCGGAAGCATGGTCCCCAAGGACGCGCCCATCGACCTCCACATCGATATCCTCTCGCAGCCGATGAAGTATCACAAATCGATCGCGTTCGACGCAAAGATTGCGGGGGAGATGGAGGCGTTGGAGGAGGCGATCAACACATCGGAATGGCGGGTGCGGGGAGGAGATTCGATTGCGACCTGCCCTGTCTGCGGCAAGGAGATGGGCGGGCGCTTCCTGGGTGGGCATCTGAAAATCAATCACCCGAAGCGGAAGCCTAGAAGAGGATGACCTGGACGTTTTCCCCCGCCTCGACGAGGTCGACGTTTGCGGGGATCCTGATATAGCCGTCGGCATTCGCCATGCTCGTTATCGCCCCGCTCTCTTTGTAGACCGGCACGGCCTTGCCTTTCTCGATCTTGACCGTGTGGAACTCGGTGCGGCCGATCGCGGAGACGACGCGGCGGGAAAGGGGCAACTCAATGGTCTTCTCCATTCTTGGCGGGAGCCTGGCCATCTTCCGGAGCATCGGCACGAGTATCATGTACGCATTGCTGAGGCAGGAGGTCGGATATCCGGGCATGCCGAGGACCGGGGTTTTGCCGACGCGGCCGAAGACCGTCGGCTTCCCTGGCTTGATAGCGACGCCATGGAATCTCACTTCGCCAAGCTGTTTGAGGACGTCCATGATGAGGTCCTTCTCGCCGACAGATGAGCCGCCGGAGAAGACGACAAGATCACACTTGGCGGCGCTCCTCAAGGATGCACGGAGCGATTCGATTTCGTCGGGGGCGCGTGGGAAACGCTTCGGCTCCCCGCCATTCTCCTCGATCACCGCCGAGAGCGTGTAGGCGTTGATGTCGTAGACCTGGCCGGGGCGGATCGGCCTGCCTGGCTCGATGACCTCGTCTCCTGTCGTGAGCACCGCCACGACGGGTTTGCGGTAGACAGAGGTCCGCTTCACTCCAACCGCCGCCAACGCGCCTATCTTGGCGGGAGAGAGAATCTCGCCCTCGGAGATCACCTTGTCTCCCTTCCTGATGTCCTCGCCTTCAGGGGATATATTCTGCCCGGGATGCACAGGTGAATGTATCGAGACGCGATCGACTTTCTTCTCGGTGTCCTCGACCATCACGACCGCATCGGCACCTTCGGGGATTGTCGACCCTGTCGCCACTTCGATGCATTTGCCTTTGGTGACCCTCTTCTTCGGAACGGTGTTTGCGTAGAGAGTCTCGACTCTCTGGAGAACCTTAGGCTTGAATTTGCCCGCTCCGTAAGTGTCCGCCGCTCTCACAGCGTAGCCGTCCATCGCCGCGCGGTCTGCGAGTGGAACCGACATCCTTGCACGGACTTCCGATTCGGAGACTCGTCCCATGGTCCTTTCAATCGGAAGCGATTCCGCGGTCATAATTGGGCCTACGGCGTCCAAGCAAATCGTCAGGGCCTCGTCGATAGAGATTAGGGTCTTGAATGGGCGCATCGGTTGAAGATAGAATGGCGGGAGATAAGGCCTTTGTAAAGCTATTCCCTGAAGAGGGAGCTCGGACCGGAATCGATGATTCTCTGTAAATCCCACTGGCATCTTATGAATCTGACTTTCCAAGAGAAGAGATTGCTTTCTCCATCAATGCCTTCAATCCCTCTGCGGCGGATGTATTTCGAATTCTTACCTGGACACCACCTTTTCGCCTGTGCCACACATCAACAACTTCAACCCCATTTGTAAAAAGTGCGAGTAGGGGCGTGCGCCCCTGCTTCGTCGGAGCGCCTTCTCCGATCTTGAGACCTGCGGCAAGTGCAATTGGCTCAAGCCGATTCTTTAGGTCTAATGATTCGAAATGGAAACTCTTGACCCACCAGATTTCGCTGGGACTAGGTTTCGGATATAGCCGGGGGAAAAGTAACGCGTATCCTAACGCCAAACCCCCGCAGAATATGCTGTTGAAGATGGCCAATCCTGAAGACAATTCGCCCATCGATGATGCTGTGTTGGATAGAATGATGATACCAATCATGATTACCGCTGGAATTGACAGACCATATCGTCTGAACCGTCTAGACTCAGTAATCGCCCACTCTTCAAAAAATGACCGTTCAATCGCTCGCGAAATCAGAGGTGTCAGCAGGAGAATAATCAGGAAGCCGATTAGAAGCGACCAGGACATCGGCCAGAACCATGGCGACATGAGAATTGCATGGCCGAAGAGAACAAAGCCAACCATGCCCAATACAAATCCGGCGAGAAGCCATAATTGCGCAATCACCAAGAGCTCCACATTACGCCGAGACATCGTTGATGCCCTCGAAATGCGCATCGGTCAAAGATAATCTAGCGGGAGATAAAGCATTCGCGAATGCAATCTCAAGGATGCTGCGCGTGCCCCTTCGTCAGGCCGATGATGTGGCTGAGTTCGGGTATAATCAAATCTTTCATCGCCAACGACACCGCATCGGGGCTCCCGGGCAAGCAGAACACGACGACCTCACCTATCGTCCCCGCCACCGCCCTGCTGAGCATTGCCGCGCTCCCGATCTCCTTATAGCTCAGCTGCCTGAATAGCTCCCCAAATCCATCTATCCTCTTCTCGAGTCGCGGGGCAATCGTCTCAAAGGTGATGTCACGGGGAGATATTCCTGTCCCGCCGTTGAAAATGATCACATCGCAGTCAG
>Ga0315275_10003085_pt1 | contig 15253 bp, 13 predicted proteins | sample YL17G03_0_MG_FD_205557 | JGI IMG/M metagenome (GOLD analysis project Ga0315275, IMG submission 205557) | Sediment microbial communities from Yellowstone Lake, YNP, Wyoming, USA - YL17G03_0 | ecosystem: Environmental > Aquatic > Freshwater > Lake > Sediment | place: USA: Wyoming | collected... | reverse complement strand
TAGTGATTTTGGGGCGAAAAATGGGGTTGGGGAGGTGGAGTTGGGAGAAAAATCGGGGATTTTTGGGGGCCGGGGTTGATTTTTGGGCTGAAAACGGGGATTTTGGGGTTGAGAGTGGACACGTGGTGAAATAGGACTTTCGCTAAAAAATGGGGTTAAGTGCTTTTGCAATAAAGGGTTAAGGTGGTGACATGGGGATTTATGAATATTGACGATTTTGCGCGCTTTTTGAAGCTTTTTGGTGACTTTTTGACAAAAACTGAGTGGAAATTGGGGGAAATTCGTGGTTTTTGGGTGGTTTTTGAGCACCCTCATTTTTAGCCTGGAAAAGGGGTCGAAAAGTCAAGGGGAATTCCGCGAATTTTTTGAAAAAAATTGCGGAAAGACACAAGACACCAGACTAAAGACGAAAGACCAACGCGCCGCGAAAAGGCTCAGAAAACACAAAAGAGGGGTAATCGCGGATGACGCAGATTAGGGGGATTGGTTGGACACAAAGGCAGAAAGGCACAAAGAGGCCCTTAACCGCGAATTGTACGAATCAGCACGAAAGGGGAAAAAGGGCACAAGAGGAATGTCGATGCTCGATTCTGGATGCTCGATGCGGCAAGGTGTATTCGGCCGGAGAAGGTGACCGCCGGCACAAGGGCAGCGGCTAAACGGGGGCCGGGGGGGGAAGAACACGTGGTAACTACGGGGCTTTGCGAGAAAAAGTGTTTTTTTAGGACTTTTTGCTTGACATTTCCAGCATTTCTGGTAAAGTAACTAATACTCACGGAGGAGGCGGAAATTCTCGCTATAAGGCACGGCGGCCGCTAAGCGCCATAACTCTTTCAGGAAAGTGGCTGATGGGATGGGGGCAAGGTAGGTCTTTTGAAGGAGAAAGGTGATGAAGAATATATTGATTGTGTTTGCTGTCTTAGCGATGGCTTCTGTAGCGAATGCGACACTGTCGCTTTCGGTGGACGGAAGGATCGATCAGAGCACGATGCTGTCGTACCCGAGCGAGTATACGGTTATCGACGTCCATTCTCTCAACGAGAAGGCACTCTGGACCAACCTTATTGTGCTTGAAGGTGAAGGCTCAGTAGATTTGAGCGGTATGACGATAATACGTGATGTGGACATCGATGAGTTTATAATCGATGTGACCGATGATCTTGACTTTAGGATCTTCGTCGAGAGCATTGGCTACAAACCGTTTGCGATCACGTACTCGGAGTTCGTCCACATCAGTGGAACGCCAAAGGATATTCCTAACGGCGTGATGATTGACGGGATAAAGCTGCACTGTGAACGTTTAGGCGATGTGATCGTCTCACTGTTGGATGGCGCCGATGGGAGATTGCTGGACCAGGTGATAATCTATCAGATTCCCGAACCGATTACATTCGCTCTGCTGGGTCTGGGCGGTCTGATGCTGCGTAGGCGTGACGGTGAGCGTTGTTGCCGAAGATGCGTGCGATGAATCGCCTGTTTGCAGGGTCATCAACGTTACTGCGAACGAGCCGATCGACGGCATGGGCGATGGGAATACTGAGCCGGATTGGGAAATCACCGGCGATTTGACGGTGAACCTGCGGGCGGAGCGGTCGGGTAAAGGAACCGGGCGGGTCTATACCATTTATGTCGAATGTGTGGATGCCGGCGGCAATTCGACGGTCGCAACGGTGAACGTGAGCGTTTCGCACGACCAACGGAAGAAGTAGGATTTTATGGCGTTTGGTATCCTGGTGATATGAATAGGGCCGCGAGCGTACCGCTTGCGGCCCTTTTTGCGTGTGCCCGCAACGTCGCCTGAACAAAAAAAATAAAGCACTTGCAATTGCCGAAAGGGCTTGATAACCTGATAAGTCAGAACTCTGCCTGGGACAGCCATGCAGGCGAAATAATGGTTGTAAGATGACGTGCGTCTTGCAGCAGAAAGTAACCATACGTTTCGACAACTTATTTGACAGGAGACAAAAGATGAAGCGATACATTTTGAGCTTGGCGCTGGTCAGCATGCTTCTTCCAACCGCTGCATTTGCCGGTGAAGCCCACCCCTTGGCGCAAATGGAGCAGCAGATGCAGATGCGCGATATGGAGCTGAAGATGGCGCAGCGCGAAACCGAGGTGAAATTCAAGGAAGAAATGGCGAAGCTCGAACTGGAGCAGCGCCGCCTGCAGATGGACCGGGAGCGAGAGAGCGTCGGCCATTGGCGCCCTCACAGGCAGGCAGCTCGTCCGGTACTCTGCTTGTGGTTGATCGGGTGTTTCGTCGTCCACATCCTGGCGGCTGTCTGGGTTTACAGGGATATGCGCGAGCGCAGCGCCGGCTCCGGGGTATGGATAGTGATCGTACTCCTGGCCGGTCTGTTCGGGGCGCTCGTGTACGCCCTCGTCCGCCTCGGTGACATCAACAACAACAGAAGACCACGCAGATAGCGCCGACCTCTGAATCATTCCGTGCCGAAAGAAAGGCGGAATGTGAGGCAAGAAGGCGGAATTCTCAAGCAAGGGTCGTGCGCTCGGCAGGCCGAGAAACCGAAACCGGCACACTGCTGATGTGTTGACAGCCCGTATTCAACGGGCAATTGAAGCGTTACGTCTCGGGGGGCTTCCCTATCGCTTGCGGTCAACAAGCCGGACGAAGCCTGCATAGCGGCTTTTTGTGAACTTCCCTCAGTCGGCTCAGCCGTACAAACAGGATGCACGACGCACCGCTTGAAGGGCCGAGTACTCATCATCGGCAAACTGGAAAACTGCCGCAAGGCCGGTCCGCTCGAAAATGTGCTTGATCGCCTCGGAAGCACGGAATAACACGAGATGACGACCGGATGACGCGAGGTACTTGTCGAGTATCATAAGTCCGCAAATGCTCTCTGATGTCAGCACCCGGACTTCCGAAAAATCAATAATCACGTCGCGATTGCACCCTTCAGAGGCAATTTCGTTCAAAGTCTCAAGCTCAGTGCCCAAGTGCGGCTCTTTAGGCAGGGAAACAAAAAGCACATCCTCCAGGTAATTCTCTATTCCCACTATGCATCCCCCATTTCAAAAACATCATTCTGGTCTGATTACGATGTCTTATCGGACATCCGCGGCAAACAGCTTCCCTACGAATAGTATAGCACAAAAATCCAACAGTCAAAACCCCGGCGCTCCAAAAAAACACCCGTGGTTCCACTTTCCGGATAATCCCGGCACTGTACAACACCGGCAGCAACCTCGCAGCACCGCGCGGAATCCTCCACAACGCAACGGCACGCTGAACTGCGAATCCCCGCTGATACATCACATCCTGTTGCGGACAGACATCCTTCGAACCTCGCAGCGAATGTCACAGCCCTTGCAGTATATGCTTCAATGTGCTCGGCGCCGTCACCGGCGTTTTCCGCGCGGACGCGATGAAAAAACGCTTCTAAGCCGCGACCAAACGAACGCCCTGTATCTCCTCTGACGAGCTATCTTCTCGAATAGCGCTATGGGATCCAAACGCACGTGTTCAACCGTTTGGTTTGCCGTCCCCATGCTTGCCGGGCCCCGCCCCTTGGCCTCGTCTGGAATCTGCACACCCTCAAGAATCGTCGAAAGTCCCCTCTGCAGCCCCACACTCCGTTTTCCCATCGTCCTTCTCCTAAGTCGAATATCTTCTTTCACACCGCCGGAGACTTCATCGCTGAAGCCCAGGCCTGCGGGGGAGCGGAAGAAGTATTCCACCACTCCTCCATGAGTGAGCAACAATCTAACAGATAGAATGGGGATTGTCAAGCCTGGAAACTACGGTATTTTAGGCAAAAAGCGAATTTTCTTTCGCGGTTATGCAAACGACAGCTCCTCTCATTCCTGGCCTGAGAATTCCAAGTTTTTTTTAACCGTTCAAGAAAAAATCTTCAAGGGGAATATTTCGCGTTATCGGGGTTAAACCGGGCAAGTAATCACCTATGGGAGAAGAGCTCAAGACCGTCAAGGTGGGGTTTGGGGACAGCCAAGAAGGTCCGGCAGCCTGCATATCCTTCTCGCTTTTGCCTGTGTTGAAACTGCCCCTTGTCGCCACGGATTAGGCTATCAGAAAAGGCTCAAGATTAACTATTTAGTGTGCCGATGCACGATGTTAGGTTCGCAATACAAACCGCGTGGTCAAGAATCATTGACCCGGATGAAGTTGGCGACAAATTGAAAAGTGAACAAGAGAAGGTTGCTAATCAATTTAGCCCCGCCCCTGTGCAGCACCGCGTGAGTATTTCAGAAACTTGCAAAAAGTATATAAAGGAATATCTCGACCCGTGCCACAGGGGCCTTTTTCTTTATTGCCTGAATCCGAAAGAACAGTCACCAGCAACCACATCCAATCTCCCAATCGCAGCCGCCGGCTCGAATCTCACTTGAGCGGGTCCCACAACCCCGGACTGTTCATGACCTCATCGCCCGCAAGCTGCCCGCAGTGCCCGTCCCAGTACAGCAGGTTCACGCGGTCGTAGTGACGATACGCCGTCATCCCGTAAGTTTCATACCCAAGCCAGTCCTCTCCAAACTCAGGGTACTTCTTGCAAAAGGTATAGCCGATCCACCAATCCAGGGCGTCGGCCATAAAAAGCTTCTCAGAAGGCCGTTTCACCCACCCCTCTTTATCGAGCAGGTCGCTCACTCCTCCTGTCCACGCATAGTAATCCCCATCGATGTTCACCCCGTAGCTCCTGTCGATTGGATAGAGCCCTTCTTCGGGATGTTTAAGTGCATAGCTCGCCGCAGGACAGATGAACTTGCGCGGCACGTTCGCCTTCCACTCCTGAATATCCGAGAGCCTTCTCTTCTTATCCTCCGGCCTGACAAGCGGCAAACCGAGTGAGCGCCGGAAATAGTCGTTGTCATACCACGGACACGACATTAATCCCGAAGCATCCGAAGGGTCATAGCTTGTGTGCGGAAGGTACTTCCCGGTGTCCGCCAGATACTGCTTGTGGGCCAGCGACAGATTCCGCAGAATGCTCATACAAAACAGCTCATGAGCCTCTCCACGAGCCCTTTGCAATGCCGGAAGCAATATCGCCATCAGCAGTGCGATTATCGAAATGACAACCAGCAATTCAACGAGCGTAAAAGCCCTCGTTTTTCCGCCGACAGTCATTACGTTACCCCCTAAAATTCACCAAACCTCAGCCCGTCTGCAGCACACACATAATTATACCACATCCGCAGCAAAAAAGCAACGCACAAACAAATCAGCAATCGCCCTCTCTGCCCGACAGGATTGTGGTGGCTCTGTCGCATATTTGAGGGTGGCATCCTCATCCCCTGGGGATGGGGATGGCCTTAACGTTCCCCGTCAGATGTTGTACTGACTGAGGGCCTCTATGCTAAGGCTAACGAGCGTAGTTCCAATTATTTGGAGGTTTAAGAAGAATCACCTGACACTCCATAGCTGTTGTGACCCGCCACTTACCGGCCGCCAACGCCTGTCGTAAAGTTCCAGACAACCCCTGTGGTTGTGCCTCCCGCGCTGACCTCGTCGATACGCCAGTAGTACCTGGTGCCATAAGTCAGCCCACCCGGATAGAATGATGCACCGGTCTGATTTCGCAGGAATGGCGGCGGTTTTGTCGTTCCGAAGTAGATGTCGTGCGATACGGCTCCGGAGCCGGCATCCCATCTCAAGCCGGTATTGAAGCTAACACCCATCTGGTCGTCGAATGGATACGGATTGGTTGCCTGGGCGGGCGAAGCGGTTGTGAAGGTCCAGAGCGGACCGGCGGTTTTTCCCCAGGTATTAACGGGGTCTATGCGCCAGTAGTAGCTGGTCTGGTATTCCATCATTCCGGTCGAGAATGTTGTTACGGTCTGGTTTGTTATGAACGGAGGCGGAGTGCTTGTACCGAAATAGACATCGTATGATTGGGCGAATAGGGCGGGGGTCCAAGCCAGATCGGCGTACCAAGGGGCCTGCTTTGCAAAGTTGGGCGGGTCGGGATTGCCGGGCCGGCCGGGCGCCATTCCCATCAGCCAGTTGTAACTCTCGACAATAAGGTCCTGGGCATTGATGAAGCCGTCACCGGTGAGGTCGGCGGCGCATGGGTCGGGGTCCAGCCACCAGCGGCCGAGCTGAGCGAAATCAAGAAAATCAACGTAATCCGGGCACAAGAAATCCCCGGGCAGATACTGCCAGGCCAGCTTTGGGTACTCGCTGCCCTGGTTGCAGAGCCTCCATATATCCTCGGAGCCGTTCGCAGTTTCCCCCACGAAATCCCATCCGGCGTCAGTGAATGTCCTCGGCCTCTGCAATGCAGCGGTGTCCTGGCCTGTTCCTCCGCGACTGGTCAGCAAACCGCTGATTTCGGTATTCCAGAATGAATTCTCCACTTTGCTGCTGCTGGTGCCGTATCCGACAAGTCCGCCAAGGTAGGAATAATTCAATGCCCAAACTGCGCTTGCTGAATAGCAATTGGTGACCGCCATGTTATTGTACCCGACCAGTCCGCCGGCATACTCATCGGCCCACACATCGCCGGTGGCATAGCAGTTTGTGACGGGCCTGCTATTATACCCCACGAGTCCGCCTGCATACTCGCCTCCGACTACGGGACCGGTGGCATAGCACTTGTCAACTGTGGCATAGCTATAGCTCTCTCCTATCAAACCTCCTACATACGTTTCTGCCCAAACTGAGCCTGTTGCATAGGAATTCGTGACTGCGCCGGAAACGCGCCCCGCCAGGCCGCCGACATAAGAACCGCCGGTGACCGAACCGGTCGAATAGGAGTCGCTGATAGCGCCAGAGGAGTTATATCCCACCAGGCCGCCGACATAAGCGCATCCCAAGACGCCTGCGGTCGCAGAGCAACCGGTTACTGTAGCCGAATCAGCGGATCCTATCAGCCCGCCGACATAGTTGAATCCCGCAATTCTGCCCCCCTGAGCAGAGCAGTTGGCAACCGTTCCACTTGAGAATCTTCCCACCAGGCATCCGACATAATCGCCGGTTCCAGCATCGACATTGGGGTCGATTAGTGTCAGGTTCTTGATTTCGACGTTTTCCCCACTGACGTATCCAAACAGACCGACGCCGGGGGTGGCTGTCGAGGAATAGGTGAGGTTCGAGATTCTATGGCCGTTGCCGTCGAAGACCCCCGAGAAGGCAACATAGCTGCTCAGTCCAATGACGTTGAACTCTTGTCCTTTATAGGGGCTCAAATCGATATCGGCGGCAAGCTTGAAGTGCTTGTCCCACGCACAGGGAGCCGACCCTATCGCGTTCAATTCCTCGGGCGTATGGATCAGATACGGACTATTGGAATCGCCGTTCCCTTCCAACGGAAACGTATTTGCAATAAGTTCGCCCGGTTTCTCCTCCCACGCAAGCCTGGGATAGTCCTCCCCTTCGTCAATCGTCCATACCACTTCGCAAGTGCCCCAACCGAAAAAGGTGTTTGCCGTCATCATCGCAGCGGCTGTCTTGCCTTCTCCTCCTGCGCTGACTGTCTGGCCGCTCGTCTCAATATCCCAATAGGAGTTGATAGTATGCGTGCCCCATTGAAACCCGGTTAAACCCCCGGCGTTTTCCGTTCCTACAACAGGCCCGGCTGCGTAGCAGGTGACTATTCCGCCGTGATTCTCTCCCGTCAACCCGCCGACATAATCCTCTCCCGCAACACTGCCGGTGGAGTAGCAGGTGTGAATTGAGTCCCAGTTGACTCCCACCAGGCCACCGACGCGATGCTCCCCGGTAACGTTCCCACCCTTAACGCAGCAGTTGGCGATTGTCCCGTAACTGTCTCCCGCCAGGCCCCCGACATAGTCCTCTCCCGCAACACGTGCAGTAGAGCAGCAGGTGCTGATTGTGCCCGAGTTACGTCCCACGAGCCCCCCGACATAATCCTGCCCCGTGACGTTACCACCCTCAACGTAACAGTTCGTGATCGTGCCGTCGGACAGGTAACCAACCAGCGAACCGAGACGGCTTCCCATTTCCACCTCAACATTCGGATCGACCAAGCCCAGATTCCTGATCTCTGCCCTTTCTCCCTCAACATATCTGAAAAGCCCTACATACTCCTTGCCTGTTGACGAATAGGTGAAGTTACTGATTATATGGCTGTTCCCATCGAATACACCTGCGAACGGACGGCTATAAAGAATCCCAATAATATTAAACTCTTCTCCCTCATACTCCCCCAAATCGATATCGGCCATTAGCTTGAAGTACTTGTTCCGGTCCCCCTCATTCAATCCGATTGTGTTCATCTGGTTGGCGTCATAAATCAGATATGGGTCATTAGGCTCGCCCGTGCCGCCGCCATACTTGGCCTGGGCCGACAAAGCCCACCCGCAGACAGCAACCAGTACAGTAATCTTCCCCCACAACGTTGAACTTCCCATCCTGCTCATCTTTTTGTCCTCCAACCACGTTAAGGCCATCCCCAGGCCCTTCGGGCTTGAGGCCGCCACCCAGTCCATAAGAGCCTCGCTCGCAAGGTCAATGTATGCACTCGCAATCCGGCTGTGCTCTCCACAAACCGGCGATATTATACCATATCCGCGGGGCCTTGTACAGCGTTTTTATCCCGATTTTCGGCATGGTTCAATTCTGGGCGGCAGCCTCAAGCGCGGCGCCCCGCCTGAACCTGCCTAAGGCTTGGGGATGGCAAAGCTCCAAGAGCGGTGCAACCATCCCCAAATCCTTCGGATTTGAGGCTGCCACACCGTATGAAGCCAAAGATAATCTAACGCGGAATCTGACGTACTTGCACCACGCCCGATTTTGCAGTGGTGGGCTGAAGCCCACCCTACGCCTAAACCTGCAATTTTGAAGAAGCCTTTTGAGAGTTGAAATGGGAGGATTCTCAAGAAGGCGCCACGTCCGGTCTGGAACGTGGCGCCATTTCCTGCCGCACAACTACTCATATACGCGAGTAGCCTCGGTCTCCTCAACGGGTCGAGTAAGCTCGTCCGTATTCATCGTAGCTCTAAAGCGAGTGTCGCCGGGCTTCACCGCGGTTACGACCACGCGCCACGTCGCCCGCGCCTTCGGCGCAAGACTCCCCAGCGGCGTAAACGTCAATGTGCCGTTCTCTATCGTCCCGCTGGTGGAACCCGTGGACGACACGTAGCGAACGTTATCTTCCAGATTGCACACAACGCTAACGTTCGTGCTGGGCGCCGAGCCCTGGTTGGTGACCGTGATCACATAAGTCGTGCGCGTGCCGACTTCAACCGGGTCCTCAATATCGATCACCTCCATCAAAACAGCCGGAATCGCAGACACTGTCGTCTCGGCGGAAGCACTCGCCACATTTGCGCAGAGCGCCGTCGCAGTCGCCTTGTCCGCAAGAACGCCCGCCCTGGTCGGCGAGAATGATACATAGACCGTCTTCGATGCCCTGGGCGCCAGAGTGCCCAAAGGCCAGATAATCTTCTTGCCCGCAAGCGTCGCGCCGGCAGTCGCCTTCATTGACGTGACGCCATCGGGAATCTCGTTCTCTATCACAGCATTTTTTGCCGGGGCGTCCGAGTCGTTCGTAACCGTTATCTCGTACGTCACCGCCCGGTCAACGTACTGCTTCGCAGGACCGCTCAGGCTAACCGCAATCACAGGCTGATCGACCACTATTGTCGTCGCCGCCGACTCCCCCTTCAGGCCGCGCGCCGAGCTGACGGTCGCCTTGCTCACGTACTTCCCCACCCGAAGGGCCTTGATTTCCGCCGGAAACTCCTTCACCTGGCCCGCCGTCAGCTTGCCGGCATTGATTACAACCTCGCTCTTGCCGTCCGCCGTCTGCAGACCCTCCGGAAGAGTCTCAACAATCTTGACCTCCTGCGCCGCACCCGTCCCCGCGTTCGTAAGCACGTACTTTATCTGGATCGGCTCGCACAGCAAAACGCCCTGAGGGGCAATCTTCGCCAGCTTCAGCATCGGCTCGATAACCTGCACGCTCGAACAGGTCGCAGCCATGGGTGTGACCACATTCGTGCAATACTTCAGGCTCTCCACCTTTGAGGCAACGCCTGATACCGCAATCTCAACAGCGGCTCTGGGAGCAAGCGGCTGCAATTCCCAAACGAGGCTCTTGCCTTCCTGCTTCGCAGTCGGGGTGGCGCTCTTGAGCTCAAAATCCTCCGGCAGCTCCTCGGTCACAACTACGCCGCTTAGCATCGCACCGGTCAGGTTCGTAACTCTGATTGAATACTCCAGCGGACTGTTCACCTCCGCCTGGCTCGGCATTACCTTGTCCAATTGAACGTTCCCGCATTCCCGGCACGGATAGACCCGCGAGACCGTGTATGACCCCGGCTCAGCCCCGTTAACTGCCTCATCGGGACCTGCTTTCGCACGCGAGACAATCGGCCGCACAACAGGACCGCCCTCTACAACCGGAGCAGGCGCCGGCTTCAGCTCAATCGCGCCCATTTGGACGCCGCCTTCGGCCGCCACCGCCTCGTCGATGTGAGGCCGTCCCCTCGGGGCAAGACCGCGAGCCCTGTGCCCGCTCCTGCAGCCGAGACCGCCGACCAGAACAAGAATTAGAATCAGATACGAGATATTAGCTAACCTATTCATTGCATATCTCCTTTCGCGTTTCGAACCCGACGCCGCAATATCACAGGTCGCCTGCGCCAATGCCTTTTCGCAGGCACAAAAAATGCTGTCCGATACATCTTCCATATTCATTATTCTGGCTCATCCTTTGAACCACACACGGCCTCCCTGAGTTTCAGAAGCTATATCGGAAGCCGTTTCGGCCGGGTTAACCAAAAAAACCTGATTGAACGCCCCCAATAGCATAATATCCGCCGTTAAGACCGGCCTTCCCACATCCCGCCAACGTCGTTCTGTTTGGCCTCGCTGCCTCGAATACGCCGCCGAAGCCCTTCCCCGCCCGCCAATCCCCCCGTCCGCGACCATATCTCCGGCATTTTCGGACCTCTGCAATACCCACCCCACCTGTAAAACCATATAATATCGAACGCCGGCCAAACCAAAAAACTCCAGCCCCAACCCCAAGCCCTCACCGGAATATAGGACGGAGTTTAGGCTCCCACAAACACCCCCGTATCCCAGCCGACACCGCCTCCGGCAAGCAAAGTAAGGTGTTTGTGCGTTTGAAATTGGGTTTGATTGGGTTTGTTTTGAATAACGTTCGTTGTTCATTGTTCGTTGTTCTTTGGCGTAAGCCTTTGTTATGGCTGTACTTATGTTTATATTGCCCATTTTGAAATTGGCTTTGTTTTGCAAAAAACAGGCTGATTTGTAGAGGAGTCTCGACAAGTGTAGAGCGCCGCCTGATTGAGAATGCAAAGATTAAAGTGCAAAGCGCAAAATTGCGGAATCCCGAGCTCGTCGGGATGGGCGTTTTAGTTGTAGCTTCGTTCTCCATATCAAGAATCCTCTATTTGTTAGATGTATATTATACGTCAACTATTGTTGGGTGTCAAGCTAATTTTTGCCACAGAGATCTTGGCGCGGCCTGTGGCCGCAACCAAAAATGCTTGCTAAAAAAACAAGATGTCACGCCTTTGTAGTATAGAGAACATAGAGAAAAAAAGGAAATCAGGCTATCGGGGCATCAGGCTATCAGGAGAGCAGGAGGTTGGCCACGAAGACAGAAAGACACGAAGAGTTCAGGTTCTGGTTAGACACGGACTCACGGTCCCATAGGGATTCACACTGATTGACACTGCTTTAGAATTAACCGCAAAAAAGCAGCGGAAGTCCGGCGATTCTACGAGCGCAAAGTGGCCCTGAGAGAGGTTCTGTGAGATTGCGGGGGCGGTAGAAAAATCCCGTGTTTGCCACACTGTTCTGAGGCAAAGAAGGTGGGTCAGGGGGCGGAAATTGACAGGAATGAGAGAGAAACCCCGACCCAGCGTGTATGGTCATTATAGTTTGCCGCTACGGCCAAAGTAACAGACTATCTGCGTCTTTTCAGCAATCCCAAGGCGCCGAGGCCGAGGAGGAAGAGCGTCCCCGGCTCAGGAACATAAGTCCGAAAGGCCATATCCCAACCCTCGTGTAACTCAGGTTGCCAACCTGCTGAATAGTTCCAGAGTTCGCCTCCGGCGTAGAGGTTGCTTGCGTTTCCTCCCATCATCAAATAGGGGAGGCTGCTATCGAAGCCTTGAATGCCGATCACAAAGCGGTCACCAACATCGAAGGTCAGCCCAGCGGAAGATGTGTCGATCGAAACCCACCCGGTGCTTGGCGAACCTAAGGGCGCTGTGAAATCGCGAGCATCAGTCTGCCATGGGGCGCCTGTGTTGATGAACAGCTCGCCACTTCCAGGCCAATAGATGTAAACGTCGAGTTGCATCAGCTGTCCCGGCAATCCAACCGTTACTCCTTGTTGGCTGGTGCTATACAGACTGGCGCTGAAGCCAGCATTATCTGCATAGGGCGATGATTGATCGACGACCAGAGTGGCAAATGCCGGGCCAGTAAAGGCCAGAACAACGATAGATAGAAGTTGTAGTGACTTACTCATGACTTGTCCTCCAAAAACACGTTCCTTTTCTTCAATACAGTCTGCGACGATGGTTCGGTTTCCAAGCGATGACACTGCGCCTCTACGAGCGAGCTGCAATCGGCCAGGCAACGCCATACTTCTGGGGGAAAAGCTTGAGAGATGAAGCATCCCTGCTTTCCACCACGATCTATTACCACTGAAAATCTACCAGATTACCGACGACGTGTTAAGGAAAAAGTCCGAAAATATCAATTTGCTGAGGCGGTTTTTTGGCGAAAAAACGTCTTTTTGCCACTCTTGCCGGGTAAATCTGTTCGAAGGGAGTAGCCCGCCAAGACGGCCAGACTCGACCGAGGTTGGCGGGAGCCATCGGTCCATTCTACGAGCGTAAAGTGGCCGAGAGAGGGGTTCTGGGAGATTGTGGGGCGTGGTTGAGAATAATGGTGGGCTGCAATCACCATTGCGAGAGAGAGGAGGGAAATGCTCACAGCCCACCGGATATTCATTATACCAAAAAGCCAACCAAAGGCAAGAGGCTAATGCGACGCTCCGCGCCTGCGCAGCCAGCCGGAAAAGCTAACACTGATGTTGCCGAAGAACAGCAACGGGGGCGATTCAGCGATCCTACGAGCGCAAAGTGGCCGTGAGAGGGGTTGTGGGAGATTCTGTGGGGTGATATAAAAAGGGCTGCAAGCGGGATGCTCACAGCCCCTTGATTGACGGACTACGAAAACACGCCGTGTTCTACTGAGTGTGGACGATGATTGAACCGCCCCCTATGGCCTGGTCCGTCCCGTTGTCATAGACCACAACCTCACCATCGTCCTCATACCATATCTTGATTCGGAACGTGTCTGGGGCACCGTCTCCGGCCCAGAGCATAAACTTGAATGCTCCGGAACCGTTTATTGTTCCCGTCCCTTTGAACCTGGCATAGTGGGACCCGGTGACAACAAGCCAGTCATAGCTGGTGCTATGGAAGACCAGATCGCCCGCCTTGAACCGGAACTCAGTGCTGCCCGTCGGCATATTGGCTCCTTTCTTGTACTTGGAGGCAAAGCCGAAGGTGGCCCTGCCCGCCAGGGTAGGATCGGGCATATACGCTCCAGCAGGCGATTGAATCCAGCCGGCGCCGGTCACAAAGCCGCCTGTCGGGTCATACACGACCACGTACTCAAATACTCTCTCATCGGAAGCGCCAGACGCATCGGTGACGGTTAGTGTGAGTGCATAAGTCCCAGGGGCGGTATAGGTGTGACCTCCGTTCACGCTCTGCATCCCTTCGTCCACTATACCCTGTGTGGCTGTACCATCGCCCCAATCCCAAAGAGCAGTGTGAGCGTCACCGGCGTCGGGATCGGAGAAGAACCCGATGGCAGTAACTGCCGCATTGACCTGAACAGGGTTCAGCGGCGCAATGATGGATTCTATTGTTGGAGGCGTGGGCACTACGTCAGGCTCGTACACCCATAAGACGGCATGATAAGCGCTGCCGGTGTGCGCAGATCCCACGATATTGCCGCCTGAATCGATGCCATAAGCGTACGACCAGTCGTATTGCGATGGGAGGAACGCATGCAGGTCAACATAGCTTTCTGCCGTACCCGACCACAGGAGGGCGTGGTCCCGCCATCCCGTCGAGCCATAGCCGACCTGCTGGCCGGCGGAGACACCCCAGGCCACTGAGTAAAAAAATCCGGTGGGATTCAGGTCAACACAGCTTTCTGCTGTACCCGACCACAACAGGGCATGCCCGTTACCTCCCGTGGCGGTCCCATTGCCACCGCCGACCTGCTGGCCGCCGGAGACACCGATGGCCGCCGAGTCAGTAAATCCGGGAGGATTCAGGTCAACACAACTTGCCGGCGTACCGGACCACAGCAATGCGTGAGTTCTGCCAGTTCCATCGGGCATGCCAGAGCCAACCTGCTGGCCCCCGGAGATGCCGTAGGCCCACGAATCAATGAACCCGCTGGGGTTCAGGTCAACGTAATTCTCGGCCGTGCCCGACCACAGGAAGGCATGAGGAGAAGACCCTCCGGTGGCAGCCCCCGCTCCCCAGCCGACCTGCTGGCCGCCGGAGACAGCAAGAGCCCGCGATACAACGCACCCGGTGGGGTTCAGGTCAACACAGCTTTCTGCTGTACCCGACCACAGTAAGGCGTGGTACCACAGCGATCCCGGTATGCAGCCATAGCCGACCTGCTGGCCGCCGGAGACACCGTAGGCCACTGAGTAAAAAAATCCGGTGGGATTCAGGTCAACACAGCTTTCTGCTGTACCCGACCACAACAGGGCATGCAGGATACCTGCCGTGGCGGTCCGCGTGCCCTCGCCGACCTGCTGGCCGCCGGAGACACCCCAGGCCACTGCCTCACGGGTGTCCAAGATCACTGGCGTGTAATCAGCGGTGGCCGGCGCAGCCCAGAAAGCGCACCCACACAGCACCAATGAAGCCACTACCTTAATTACCTTTCTCGTTTTCATAGCCTTTCTCCTGACTGAATTACGGTTTCGTAGTTGTCATAACCTTCATTCCAGTGGCGGCGCAATAAAAAAGGGCGCCGCTACATCATGCACGACAAAACGCGATTTCTGCTCCCGACCCTCACCCTGCAAGCGTGCCCATTGCCCTCCTTTGCGTTGCCGCTCGTTCTATGAGGGCCTCCTGAAATCTAAGTCAATCTTACGCTTTCAAGTGCTTGCCTGTCAAGGAAAATCGGGGAAAAATGTTGCCACAAAGCCCCGAAAAGCGGTAGAATAGCGGGAAGCTATCCCCGCTGATAGCCCTTCTGTGCGTGCAGGACATCTATAAA
>Ga0315275_10003083_pt1 | contig 15255 bp, 7 predicted proteins | sample YL17G03_0_MG_FD_205557 | JGI IMG/M metagenome (GOLD analysis project Ga0315275, IMG submission 205557) | Sediment microbial communities from Yellowstone Lake, YNP, Wyoming, USA - YL17G03_0 | ecosystem: Environmental > Aquatic > Freshwater > Lake > Sediment | place: USA: Wyoming | collected... | reverse complement strand
GCAGCCGGATGTTTTTGAGACCGAAGTTGAGGTTGTGACGGTTGGGGCGGGCAAGGTCACGACCGACCCGATTTTCTTTCACCCCGATGAAGGGGGGCAGCCGGCGGATAAGGGCGTCGTCGGCGAGGCCACTGTCAACGATGTTCAAGTTGTTGACGGCAAGGTCGTCGTCACGTTGGACCGGGCGATTGCGGATGGGAGATATGCCGCCCGCCTCGACAAGGAGCGCAGGCTCTATACGGCCACCCAGCATACGGCCCAGCACATTCTGTCGGGAATCGCCGCGTCGCAGTTCGGCCTGCAAACGGTGGGCGTGCACATCGGAATGGAGGGCTGCACCGTCGATTTCGACAAGAAGGTCGAGTGGGACGTGGCCGAGGAGCTGGAACGCAGGGCGATGGAGGCCGTCACGCTCGATATCCCGGTCGAGACCACGTTCAACGATCAGGACGTGCAGGCCAGAAGCCGCTTTGGGCAGATCGAGTCGGATGTCATCCGGATCGTGAAGGTCGGCGAGTTCGACAAGTCCGCCTGCTGCGGGGCCCACGTCCAAACCACCGGCCGGATCGGCGTCATCCGGATCCTCGACCTCGAGGGCAAGAAGCAAGGGACACGAGCATCGTTCCTGGCCGGCGCCAGGGCCCTGGAGCAGTCGCAGGCCGAGACTTCCATCCTGCGCGAGTTGCGGAAAATGGCCGGCTGTGCGACCGCTGATTTGCCTTCCACGTTCCAGAAGGCGATGGAGCGATCCAAAGAGTTCGCCAAAGAAGTGGATCGCATCTGGTCCCTGCGGCTGTCCGATCTTGTGAAGTCAACCGATGTTGTCGCCATGGGACCGTCGAAGGTCGGTGTCTATATCGGGGAGCTTCCGAGGGAGCTTATGTCCGTCCTGGCCGGCATGATCGCGGAGGCAACAGAGAGTGCGGGTATTGTTATCAGCGACGCCAATATCGCGATCAGCTCCAGGACGCTGGACGCCGGCGGCCTGCTCAGGAAGATTCAGAGCGCCGGCGGCGGCAAAGGAGGCGGATCGCCCAAGTCGGCCAACGGCAGACTGAATAAACCCGTGGCGATGAACGAACTTATGGATATCCTGAAAAGAGAATAGGAGGCGACGATGGGTAAGCTCATAGATGGAACATTGGCTCGCCTTGTGACAATGACGGTGTGTCTGTGGGTCGTGGTCCCGCCCGGCCGGGCAGGCGAGACGGCAAGCATCATCCCTTTGCCCGTCTCCATCGAGCAACGGGACGGCTCCTTTCTCATCACGCCGTCAACCTCGGTCGCCGCGCAGGGCCCCGCCGCGAGCGAGGCGGCCAAGCTCGTCGACACGCTGGCACCGGCACTGGGGCATCGGCTGAAACTGGTCCGGGACCCACCGGCGGTGAAAGGCGACATACGGTTGACGGTCGAGCCGTCGCTGCGGGAGCGGCTCGGCGAAGAAGGATATGAGCTGGAGGCGACAACGGAGGCTGTCACCATTCGTGCCGCTGCACCGGCTGGGCTGTTCTATGGCGTCCAGACGCTGAGGCAACTGTTGCCGCCGGCGGTCTTCAGCAAGCAGAAGGTGGATGGGGTCCCGTGGGCCGTGCCGTGCGTGCGCATTGCCGACTATCCGCGATTCAAGTGGCGCGGCCTGCTGATCGACCCGGCCCGGCACTTTATCCCCGTGCAGGACGTGGAGCAGTACATCGACGCGATGGCGCTGCACAAGTTCAACCGCCTGCAGATCCACCTGACCGACGACCAGGGCTGGCGAATCGAGATCAAGAAGTACCCCCAACTGGTCCAGACCGGCGCCGGGATGGACTTCACGACCATCGTTCAGGGAGGCAAGACTGATGGCCGGCGGCCCGGAGGGTACTACACCCAGGACGATATCCGCCATCTGGTGCGTTACGCCGCTGAGCGCTACGTCACCATCGTGCCGGAGATCGAAATGCCCGCCCACACGGGCGCCGCCATCATCTCTTACCCGCAGATCGGCCTGTACCCGCAGCGATTGAACGGCCTGCTGTTGGAGAAACGCTGGACCGCCCACGAGGGGGTCTTGGCGCCGCGCCTGCAGACGGTCGCCTTCATGCAGGACGTGCTCACCGAGGTCCTGGACCTGTTTCCGAGCAAGTACATCCACATCGGGGGGGACGAAGCCAACATCGGTCACTGGAAGAAGTGCGAGGAGATGCAGGCTCTCATCCGCGAGCTGAACCTCAAGGACGAGTTGGAGCTTCATAGCTGGTTCATCCGGCAAATGGACGCGTTCCTTACCTCTCGCGGCCGGCAGTTGGTCGGCTGGGACGAGATCCTGCAGGGCGGCCTGGCGCCGGGGGCGGTCGTGATGAGCTGGCGGGGCGAGGCCGGCGGGATTACCGCGGCCCAGGCCGGGCATGATGTCGTCATGGCCCCGACCTCGCACACCTACTTCGATTATTACCAGGGTCCGGCCACAACCGAGCCCAAAGCCATCGGCGGCGACGTTCGCCTGGAGAAGGTGTACCAGTACGAACCGATCCCCGGGGCGCTCAACGCCGACCAGGCCAAACACGTGCTCGGCGGACAGGCCCAATTGTGGGGCGAATACATCAGCAATCAGAAGCACCGCATGTACATGACCTATCCGCGAGCTGCCGCCCTGTCGGAAGTGCTCTGGTCGCCGCGGGAGGGCCGAGATTATGATCTCTTCCTGCTCCGCTTGGTCAGCCATCTCAGGCGGCTCAAAGCATCAGAGGTGAACTATCGTCCGCTGGATAGGGAGCCCGTCTCCTGGCCCGGCCGCACCGACCCGAAGGCCCCTGCGGCAGCACAGGCACTGCTCGAACGATTGCTGCCTCAGCACGCCGGTCGCTTCGTCTTCGAGGTGATTCCGCCCGCCTTGGGCCGGGACATTTTCGAGATCGAGAGCCGCGACGGCAAACCTGTCATTCGCGGCAATACCGGCGTATCTATGGCCATGGGCCTGAACTGGTATCTCAAGCATTACTGTCACTGCAATATCTCCTTGTGCGCCAGCCAGCTCAACCTGCCGAATCCACTTCCAGAGATTCAGCCCAAGGTGCAGCAGATCAGTTGGGCGAGGTACCGCTATTTCCTGAACTACTGCTGCTTCGGGTACTCGCTGCCCTGGTGGGACTGGGGTCAGTGGGAGCGAATGATCGACTGGATGGCGTTGAACGGAATCAACGTGCCGCTGGCGGTGACGGGCCAAGAGGCCGTGTGGCAAGCCGTCTGTAAGCGGCTGGGAATGACTGACGAGCAGATCAGCGGATTTCTGGCTGGGCCGCCTTACTTGCCGTTTCAATGGATGGGATGCCTCGACGGCTGGGGTGGGCCGCTGCCCCAGAGCTGGATCGATCGGCACGAAGAACTGGCGAAAAAGATCCTCGCCCGCGAGCGAGAGCTGGGACAGACGGCGGTCCTGCAGGGCTTTACCGGCCACGTGCCCTCGGCGATTTCGCGGCAATTCCCCGAAGCCAAGGTGCGCCGCATCCGCTGGATCGAATGGGAGACCTCCCTGCTCGATCCGCTCGACCCGTTGTTCCCCAAGGTCGCACGAATCTACTTGGAGGAACAAGCCAAGCGCTTCGGCACGGACCATCTCTACGCCGCCGATACGTTCATCGAGATGCAGCCGCCCAGCGACGACCCGACGTATCTGGCCGATCTGGCTCGCGCAATCTACGCAGGCATGACGGCGAGCGATTCGCAGGCCGTCTGGGTCCTGCAAGGCTGGATCTTTTACCATAATTCGAATTTCTGGAAGCCGCCCCAGGTGCAGGCCATGCTGGGTGCCGTGCCCGACGACCGCATGCTCGTGCTCGATCTGATGTGCGAGCAGAATCCGACGTGGTCCAGGACGGAAGCCTTCTACGGCAAGCCCTGGCTGTGGTGCAACCTCCAGAACTTCGGCAACACGGTTCACCTCAGTGGAGCCTTGGGCAAGATCGCTCAGGACCTTCCAGCGGTCCGCCACCAGCCGCAATCCGGCAGACTCTCCGGCCTTGGCTTCGTCAATGAGGGGCTGGGATACAATCCCGTGGTCTATGACCTGATGTTCGAGATGGCTTGGCGCAACCAGCCGGTTGACCCTGAAAAATGGCTCTCCGATTACGTGACGCACCGCTACGGGCGAGCAAACGCGGATGCCCGCCGGGCGTGGCAACTCCTGTTGGGCACTGTTTACAGCGGAGCGTACTACACTCGTTCGGTCGTGGACTGCGTGCCGCACGTCCGGGCAGCCGCTGAGCCTCCCTACGATAATGCCAAGCTCACTGGAGCATGGGAAGCGATGCTCGCCGCGGCGGACGAACTGGGCGGAGTCGACACGTTCCGGTTCGACTTGGTCAATGTGGCGCGACAGGTGCTGTCCAACCATTCGGCAGTCTTGCACGGCGCGATCGTCCGTGCCTTGCAGGCAAAAGATGCCCCTGCGTTCCGCGAGGCGTCGGAGCAGTTCCCTATGCTGGTTCGTGACATGGACATCCTGCTCGCAACTCGCGAGGAGTTCCTGCTGGGGCGGTGGCTCGAAGACGCGAAACGATGGGGAACGACCGACGCCGAACGGGCCCGTTTCGAATGGAACGCCCGCCGCGTGCTGACGATGTGGGGCCAAGGCTCGTCGCTTGACGATTACGCTCGCAAGGAGTGGTCGGGCATGCTCAACGGCTACTATCTGAACCGATGGGAGTCGTTCCTACACGAGCTCGGCGAATCGCTCCAGAACAAAGGGCCCTTCGATGACAAGGAATTCCAGGGCAGACTCCGCCAATGGATGGCCGATTGGTCGGACCAGCGGGAGGTCTACCCGATGCAGCCGCAGGGCGACAGTGTTCAGGTGGCGAAGATGTTGTGGACCAGGCACAAGACACAGCCGGCGGGTAGGTGATGAGAGTCCATTGACTGAATTGCGAGACAGACGAACCGGGTAAGGATTTAGATGAGACCGACATTGTTAGTCCTGGCGGCAGGTTTGGGGACTCGCTACGGCGGGCTCAAGCAGATCGATGCAATCGGCCCTTATGGCCAGACCATCATCGACTATTCCATCTACGACGGCCTCCGGGCCGGATTCGGCAAGGTCGTCTTCGTGATCCGGCACTGCTTTGAAGAGGCTTTCAAGGAGAAGGTCAGCAGCAAGTTCGAGGATTTCGTGGAGATGGCGTTCGCTTACCAGGAACTGGACGCATACCTCGGAGACTTCGCACTGCCGCCGGGCCGCGAGAAGCCTTGGGGCACAGGTCATGCCATTCTGGTGGGCCGGGAGGCCATCGACGGGCCTTTTGCCGTAGTCAACGCGGATGATTATTACGGGCGCAATTCGCTCAAGACGATGGTAGGTTTTCTGACGGGGACGGGCGGACCGAACGACTATGCGATGGTAGGGTACACCCTCATGAACACGCTGAGCGAACACGGGACCGTCGCAAGGGGCGTGGCCGAGTGCGACGAGCGCATGTTCCTAAGGCGGATCGTCGAGCGAAAGAGGATCGAGAAGACAGCCGACGGCGTGCGATACCTCGATCCCGATGGGACGCCGCACGCCCTTACCGGGGATGAGCCCGTTTCCATGAATCTCTGGGGATTTGGGCCCTCGATCTTTGCCCATATCCAGGCCCAATTCGCGCGATTCCTCCGAGACCGCGGCCACGAGGACAATTCCGAGCTGTACATCCCCTCGGTCGTCGACGAGGCCGTGACCGGCGGAAAGGCGACCGTGAAAGTGCTGTCCACGGATGAGCCATGGTTCGGGGTCACGTACCGTGCGGATAAGTCCATCGCCGCCGCGTGCATCCGCAAACTGATCGACCAGGGTATTTATCCGGAAAGGCTCTGGGTGCGGTGATGGGGCACGATCTCCAGTTCATTGCGAGGCAGTTCCGGACGCGGGGCAAGCCGGTCGAGATCGCTCCGGTCCCGGTCGGGCATATCAATGACACGTTCATTGTGACAACCGACAGCAACCGGTATGTGCTCCAGCGGATCAACCACATCGTTTTCACACAGCCTGTGGGCGTCATGGAGAACATCGTCCGTATCACCGAGCACATCCGCGAGAAGACGGCCAGGACCGATCCGGGGTCAGCCTCCCGCCAACTGATGGTCGTCGCGACCACGGAGGACGGCGGGTACCACCGGGATGCAGACGGCAACTTCTGGCGGATGTACAACTTCATTGAGGACGCCGTCACGTACGACACGCTCGCGTCCGCCGCGCTGGCTCACGAGGCGGCAAGGATGTTCGGCTGGTTCCAGAAAATGCTGATCGACCTGCCCGGGCCACCTCTCCACGAGACGATCCGGGGCTTTCACGACACGCCCCGGCGGTTTGAGCGATTCCAAGAGGTCCTCAAGGCCGATGTCGCCAACCGCGCGAAGAATGCCAGGGGCGAGATCGATTTCGTGTTCCAGAACGCGGCGATCTGCCAGGTTTTGTCCGATCTGGTGGGCCGGGGCGAGGTCCCCGTGCGAATCGCCCACAACGACGCCAAGATCAACAACGTCATGTTCGACACGAGCACCAGCGAAGGGGTCTGCGTGATCGATCTCGACACAGTGATGCCGGGTCTGTCGGTCTACGACTTCGGCGACCTCGTCCGAACGGCCGCCTGCTCGGCGGCGGAAGATGAACGCGACTTATCGAAGGTTGCCGTCGATATCTCCCTGTTCGACGCCCTGGCCCAGGGCTTCGCCCAAGAGACCGGCCCATTCCTCACCCCGGCCGAGAAGAGCCACACTGCCTTCGGAGGCAAACTCATCACCTTCGAGCAGATGATACGGTTTCTGACGGACTACCTCGCAGGCGACGTCTACTACAAGGTCCATCGCGAAGGCCACAACCTCGACCGCACCCGCACCCAGAGGAAACTGGTGCAGTCGATGATTGAGCAAGAGGAATCCATGAACCGGCTCGTAGAACGAGCATTTCAGGCGTAGGGTGCGTGGTACGCACCCTACGGAAAGGAAAGGACTATGACAGCAAGAGATCTCATCTGCCGGACGATCCTGGTTGGACTGTTCGGAGTCGGCACCGCGAGGGCGGACGGTCCCGTCGAGTACCCTGGCCCGGTGCCGGGAGAGGCGAAAGCCTCCATAAAGGACGGACGCATCCTCCTGTACAATGACATCTTGGAATGCGCCTGGCTCTTTGGGGAGGGACACCTCAAACCCGCACATTACTTCAGGGCCAAGAACAAGCCCGACCTTGACCTCGAACTCGAAGTGTGGCAGCACTTTCTGTTGGTCCTGGCAGACGGAGAGACCCTGACCGTGTCTAATCTCGGCATCGTACGTGGACCGGACATCGAGACCTTGGCGCCAGATCCCAAAGCCCAACGTCTCGCGGCAAGAACGGGCGGCAAACGGATCCGTGTGTCCCTGGTCACGCCGGATGCCAACCTCACGGTCCAATGGTGTGTCGAGATGCGCGACGGCTCGAACTATGTCCGTCAGTATGTGTCCCTGCGGCCGAAGACAACCGACGTGGACCTCCGCGAGATTGTCCTCGTGGAGACGCGCGGAACACGGCCTGCCGGCACACTGGACGGCTCCCCCATTATCAGCAATCCTTCCGATTACACAGGCCCGGCATTCTTCTTGGCGTTTGAACACCCCCTGTCCAAGACGCAAGTAATGCCTTGGTCCGCCTTGCGCTGCAGCCTGCCCCGGACCACGCCACTGAAGGCGGGCGAGGAACAGACATACAGTTCGGTAGCGGGCATTGCTCCTCACGGCCAGCTTCGGCGGGCCTTCCTCTACTACGTCGAGCGGGAGCGGGCCCAGCCGTATCGGCCCTTCCTGCACTACAACAGTTGGTACGATCTCGGCTACGGGCTCGGGAAGATCATGGAGGCGGACGCGCTGAAAGTGATCGACCTGTTCGGCAAGGAGTTGATCGAGCAGCGCAAGGTCGTGATGGATTCCTTTGTTCCGGACGACGGTTGGGACAATCCGGCCTCCCTGTGGCGGTTCCACGAAGGTTTTCCGAACGGATTCACCGCCCTCCAGAAAGCGGCCCAGCGGTACCACGCGGGCGTGGGGGCGTGGTTGTCGCCGTGGGGCGGGTACGGGAAGGCCAAAGAACAGAGAATGAAGTACGGCCTGGAGGAGGGCTTCGAGACGAACAAGAACGGTTTCTCGATGGCCGGTCCGAAGTACTACGCCCGGTTTCGGGACGCGTGCCTGGGGATGGTCCGTGACTACCGCTTGAACTACTTCAAGTTCGACGGGATCAGCTCCGAGGGAGCACCTACCGGCGCACCGGCGGCCTTTGCGGCGGATGTCGAGGCCCTGCTGCGGCTGATCGTCGATCTGCGTCAGGCGAAACCCGACCTCTTCATCAATGTCACCACCGGCACATGGTCGTCGCCTTACTGGCTGTGGTACGCGGACTCGACCTGGCGGTCCGGCCATGATTGGAGCACGTGCGGCTGGGGCTCGAAGCGGCAGCAGCAGGCCACTTACCGGGATGCTCAGACATATCAGAACGTCGTGCGGCGGGCTCCGCTGTATCCGATCAACTCGCTGATGACCCAGGGCGTGATGTTCGCCAATCACGGCCTGCCGAACGACACCGACCGCATAGTCGAGGACATCCGCGCCTTCTTCGCCAGCGGGACGAACTGCCAGGAATTGTACCTCACTCCGTCGCTGCTGGACGCGAAGACGTGGGATGCTCTGGCCGAGGCGGCGATCTGGTCCCGCACTAACGCGGACGTGCTCGTGGACACCCATTGGCTCGGCGGCGACCCGGCCAAAGGCGAGGTCTATGGCTGGGCCTCCTGGTCCAAACGCAAGGGCATTCTCGCCCTCCGCAATCCCAAAGACGCGCCGGGCCAGATCCAGATCGACCTCGGCAAAGCCTTCGAGCTGCCGCCGGGGGCCGCCCGGAAATACTCGCTGAGAAGCCCTTGGAAAGACGATTCTGCGACCGCTGCTCTTGCACTATCGGCAGGTGAGGAACACACGTTCGAGCTGAAGCCCTTCGGAGTCCTCGTGTTCGACGCAACGCCGCAATGAGTGCGGAGCAGCGCAGGGCTATGTGGTGGGTGCCATGTCTACGCTCGCGTAGACATGTTTTGACTCGATAGGCGGAACATGCTTACGCACGCGTGAGCATGGCACCCGATTCCCAGTCTGTTCAAAGACTGAAACTCTCGGCGAGGCGCACCAGGGTCTCGTAGTTCTTCAGTGTTCGAGGCGTGATCTGTCTACCGTTCGGAGCGGAGGAGGGCATCAGGATGAACCCCCGGCCCTGGCCCCGGGTGCCGTCGGCGAGAGTCTGCTTCACACGCTGCTCGAACGGGACCGGCTCCATAAGCTCGATGTCGGAAAGCTCGATATTGCCGAAGAGCACCAGTCTCTCGCCGTACTTGCGGCGCACGTAATCGAGACCGACATCGCCCTGCGGCGGCGGCTCGATGGGGTCCGTCGCGTCGGCGCCCATCTCGCAGATGGAGTCCAGAATCGCGGCGATCCGCCCGTGACAATGCACGCGGGCAAAGCCGCCGTGCTTCTTGATGGCCCTGACCATCGGCTCGGTGTAACGGACGACGTACTCTTTGAACAAACGCGGGGGCAAGAACGGCTCCGCGGCGTACTCGGGACCGTAGACACGCCAGAGGTGACCGGGGAAAGCCTCGGACACGTGCTCGGTCCTCGCGTACAGAGGCCGCGAGAGTTTGTCGAGAAGCTGATGGAACAATACCGGCTCCGTCAGGGCGACAGTCAGATAGTCTTCCATGCTGAAAAGCGATGCGGCCGCACAGATGGGGTCTTCGGTGTCCACCATGACGATGCCGCGGTCGCCGACCTTGCGATCCTCCTCGACAAGCCTGGCCACATCAATCTCTTCCGCGAAGAACTCCTCCGGCAGTTCCAGATAAGCCCTGAGATCCTCTGTGTTCTTGAGGAGATGCTCGGTCGTCCAAACCGTATCCACCGCGGGATTGCGACGCGTCGTTGAAGACAGCGCCCGACCGCCAATCCCGATCGTCACGCGGGTACAGTGCCACTGCTCCTCCACATAGTGTATCCGCACCACATCGCCTTCACGCGTGGGTTGAGAACCCACCCTACATGGCGTCCTCTGCCCTCCGTCCTCTGTCTTCTGTCCTCCGGGGTTTGCGGTCTGCGGGTCCCAGGAGCGGGAGCGCACCGCACTTCGCATCCGGATCAGATCGGTTCGTTCCTCCGCAAGCTCCAACAGCGGCCGCCACGAGGGATCGTTGTAGACGTTGAACTCGTCCGGATTGGATGGGTCCACGTCGAATCCGCCGATCTCGTAGAAGTTGACCGCGGGGCGATCTACCGGCTCGCCTCGCAGCGTCGCCATCAGCCGCTCACGTCTGGTCATCTTCTCAGTTCCCGGTTCCCGGTTGGCAGTTCTCCGTTGCCGACCGTCAACTGCCAACTGGTATCTGTCAACTTCCCCGCAGGGCGTCACTGCAAAGCTGGCGATATTTGCCCTGGTCTCCGCGGCCGCCTTCCGGACCTGCCGCACCCTCTTTCCAGGCCGCCTTTGCCTCTTCCAGGCGTCCGAGGGCTTGAAGCGACTTGCCTCGCCAGTACTGGGCAGCGGCCTCCTGCGGCCGGTTCGACCGCCCAACCCCGATGTTGTCCGGATAGGTCAAAGCCGCCTCGAAATCCTTCAACGCCCCGGCGAAGTCCTTGGCCTCAAAACGGTTCTGGCCCCGTTTCATGTGTGCTCGATGGAACAGGTCCCACGTGATGGACTGGCCTTCCCAGTTGACAAAGTACGGCGTGGATTCGAGCAAGCTGATCGTCTCATCGTGCCGCTGCTCATCGGAGTATGCCTGGGCGAGCATGATGATGATGTCCGCGCGTCGGAGCCCGTCGGCCGGCGTCGATTCGAGGACCTTGATCGCCTCGGGACGTTTGCCCTGTGCCATGACAATCTCCGCGAGGTCGCGGTACAACGTTTGGTCCTTGGGCCGGGCGTCAATCGCCTTTCTGTAGAACTGCTCCGCCTTCGCCAGGTCGTTGCCCACTGCCCAGGCGTAGAGCCCGAGGTTGCGATGGGCCACGCTGAGCGACCGGTTCAGATCGCCGGCCTTTTGCCAGTGGTCCACGGCCTCCGCCGAGCGCCCGAGATGGGCGTACAGATTGCCAATGTGCAGGTGGGCGCAGGCATCGCTCGGGTTCTCTTGCACAGCGTATCGGAGTATCTCCAACTCCTCAGGACGCGACGGGAATGCGAAGTCTTTGTACGTCACAGCCGCCCGGCGCAGCCACTCTCGTGCCGTCTCCGCGTCTTTCTGCTGCGAAGCGAGCCAGGCCAGATAGTACATCGGCAGCGGGCTGCGCTGTGCCTGGGGAACCGCTTCCACGCAGACGGCGTGAAGTAGCTTGGCCGCTTCTTTGGCCAGGCCCAGGTCCGCGAAGGTGAAGCTCGTTTCCAGCATCTCGAAGTCGTCCTCGCCGACGAAGTTCCTGGCCTCCTTCACAAAAGCCTGCATTTCTTTTTCACCCTGCAAGGCAAGCAAGGCCCTGGGCACCAAGTCCGTGGGGTCCTCAGAGACAATCTTGCGGGCCTGTTTGAACGCCGCCGCGGTGTCCCCGGCCGCGTACAAGGCCAGCAGCCAGTGATCGCTCGCCAGAGCGTCCCTCGAATTGAGCCGGGCAGCCATCTGGAAGGCATCGAGGCTCGCTCGCTTCTCCCCGAGTGCCGCATGGGCACGACCGGCCAGATCGAACGCCAGGGCTCCCGTCCCGGTACACCTCGTCGCCTCGCGGGCACAGCGGAGCGCCTCCTTCGCATTGTGCGTCCTAAGGTAGTTCACGCCGAGGAAGTACCAGGCGACACCATCGCCAGGGTCCCGACCGACCGCTTTTCGCAGCCGTGCGATGGCATCCTCGTACAGCCCGGCCTCGGTATCGAGCACCGCCAGTCCCCGCAGGGCCGGTGCATAGCCGGCGTCGTCCGCCAGGGCCTTCTCGTAGTACTCGCGAGCCCTTTTGCGATTGGTTGCCAAGTCGTGTTTCTGGGCCCTGAGGTACTTTTCATCGAGCGTCAACTGCCCATCGGGCTTATTCATGAAGTCGGGCCGGTGCGGCAGGTCCATCTTGGGAATCGGCAAAGGAGTGGTGAAAGAAGCCAGGATCGCACCCTTCGCGGTCTTGACGGTCACGTCCACGGGGGCCTTCGGGTCCGGCGACAAAGTGACAACTTGCGGGGCCTTCGGGGACAGGTCCAGCTTGTTCGCGACAAGCTCTTTGCCCTCCCGAACAATCGAGCAGGATGCGCCGGGGAACCGCCCGGTGGCGAGCAGCCGCAACTGAAGATCACCGTTCTCGCGGATCGTCTGGACGGCCAAGTCCCTCGTGGCGAACTCGAAGCCCTCGCCCAGCCCATGGACCGGATACCACCACTCCCGCCACGCCACCTGCTGTCTCGGCAGCAGCATACCATAGTCCGACTGCGTCGGCAGCGGCCCGCTCTGGATTTCGATATACGGCCCATCCTCATCGGTGAGGTTCTGCTGGCAGACCAGCCCGAACTCTGACGTCCCCCACGTCCAAGCTTTCTTGCCGCTAAGCTCATAGTGGTCCGCCACCTGCACGACGCCTCGGTCGGCGTCCACATCGTACCCCCCGAAGAAGTCGTAGGTACAGTCCACCGAGAAGATCGACGAGGCCTCCGGGTAGTTCTTCAGCCAGGACAGGTCCCGGCCCTCATGGACGGGCCAGTTGAAGAACTTGACCCCGTTGTGGTCGGTCCCGAGGGTCATCGGATAGATGAAGCGAGTGCCCTTGCGGCAGGGGAACGCGGTGCAATTCCAGAAATAGTAGGGGTTTATGGCATCGACCGGATTGAAGATGTGAATCTGCTCATCGAGATAGGCCCGCCCCGGGTGCAGGGTCACGCGGACCGTCCAGCGGGTCCGCAGGGTCTGCTCGAGGTTGCTGACCTCAATGTACGCCGAGCCGTCCGGATACGTCCCGATCAAGGCATCGACCGGCGAGACGATCGTAACGGTGTGCACCTGCGGGCCGGCGTTCCATTCGACGCCGCCACTGATGAAGGCACCGCGCATCGCGATCATGCTCGGTTTGATGACTTTGTTGCAGTGGAAGGTCTCTTCGCCCGTGGTCTTATCCATGACCGAATGGAGCCGGCCGCCCAGTTCCGGCAGACAAGTCACCTTCAGGTACTCGTTTTCGAGGAATAGCGCCTTGTACGTGCGGTCCACCTTTGTCCGGGACAGGTGATCCTGCATGGAATACGGGTACACGATCGCCCCTTTGACCGTTGTCGAGAGCTTGATCTGGTCCTCCAAGGCCCAGAACTTCGGGTTCACGTCGTCCGACCAGCCATAGGTCGGAATCGTGATCGTGCCCTCCCAGGCCCTGGCCTTGGCCCAGCCCGCTGTCGGCATGGACAAGGCGAACACAACGCAAGCAACGGAAACCAACAGGTTTTGTTTGGAGATGCTCATAGCTCCTGCCTCACATTTTCCCCGACGTTCATGGATGCACTTTGGGTTTCCCAAACGCGATATTTCGCGTTTGGGGTCCCTTCCTGCCCAGAATGGTACATGGAATCGGCCGAGATGCAATCATTTTCAGCCCGCCTCGCTTTTGCCCGCGTCGAAGACCTGCCTGAGCCCAAGATTCTTCTCGGCCGGCTCGATCGATTGTCGCTGGGCCAATTGGCGGACCGTTCTTCACGCGACAGCTCTGAGACCAGCCAAGAGCGCTCTGGCCTTCGTGATCGTCTCGTCCCACTCGGCCTGTGGATCGGAGTCGGCCACGATCCCGCCTCCGGTTTGCACGAATGCCCGGCCGCCCGTAAGGATAATGGTCCGAATGGCGATGTTCAAGCAGACGGTCCCATCAGCGCTGAGGTAGCCGATGGCGCCTGTGTAGATGCCTCGGGCGGTCGGCTCGAGCTCGTCGATGATCTCCATGGCGCGGATCTTGGGGGCGCCGGTGATCGAGCCGCCAGGGAACATGGCCTTGAGGACATCCGTGAACGCTACCTCCTCCCGCAGTTCTCCGGCGATCGTGGCGACGGCATGAAATACGCTGGGATAGGTCTCAATCGTCCGGGGTTGAACGACGCGGCGGGTCCCCGGCTTGCAGATCCTCGCCACGTCGTTGCGCTCCAAGTCGACGATCATATTCAGTTCCGCCTGCTCTTTCTCGCTCGTCAGCAAGTCGTGGAACTGCTGATCGTTGAGCCTCGCCGTGTGCGGATCCGAGGCGGCGATTCGTGGGCGTGTCCCCTTGATCGGTTTCGTCTGGATTACGCCGTCACGGATCGTGATGAACATCTCGGGCGAGGTGCTGACGATCTGGAAGTCGCCGGCGTCAAGGTAAGCTGCGTAGCCGCCCGGATTGTAGCGGTTTTGCCAATGGAAGAGTTGAGCGGGTCTGCCCTCGAACGGCTGCTCGAAGCGGTGCGAGAAGTTGACCTGGTAGACATCGCCATCCCGAATGTGACCCTTGATGCGCCGCACCGCGTCCAGATAGTCTTCCCGCGTCATGTTTCGCCGGATGCTGGCTACATCAACATCCTCGATATTGGCGCGAACAAATTCCGGGGAGCAGATACGCCGCGCTCGATCCAGGTGGTGCTCCAGGACGGCCATTTTCTCGCTCGGTGTTTCTTCATCATCGGGCAGTTCGAGCGTAATCATCCAGAAGGTATCGGATCGGTGGTCGTAGGCAATAACTCGGTCGTAGAAGCACATTCGGATCAGAGGCAGACGGAGGTCATCGACGGCCCTCCCCGGCAGCCGCTCGATGTGCCGGCCCAGCTCGTAGCCAAAGTACCCGATCCATCCGCCGCAGAACATGCCGGACGATGGGAGGTCCATCCGGCTGGGATCGATGAGTGCGTATCGGGTCAGGATGCTTTGGAGTCTCGAGAATGGATCTGTTTGTGCCGATGTGAATTCGAAGACATCCTTGGGCTCTGCGGCCCAGTAGCTGAATCCGTCTGCATCCCCTTTGGCCCGATTGCCGCCGAGAATGGAGGGCGACGGCAGCGAAGAGAACGTCTCGCTCAACGCCTCAAGGCTTGTGTTGATGCGGATTCTCTTGCTGTGGACTTTGCAGGCACACATTGCGGGAGCCAATGACATAATGCTACGTTTCTCTACGTGCTTGAAGCCGGAGTTGTGCATTGTCAGTGTCAGTTCACGAGGGCGCAGAGGTTGAGGGTGAGGGTGTGGAGCAGGCCCCAGCCGAGGAACAGCACGAGCAGGCCCCCGGCGCAGGCGGTCAGCACCACGGCGG
>Ga0315275_10003080_pt1 | contig 15260 bp, 13 predicted proteins | sample YL17G03_0_MG_FD_205557 | JGI IMG/M metagenome (GOLD analysis project Ga0315275, IMG submission 205557) | Sediment microbial communities from Yellowstone Lake, YNP, Wyoming, USA - YL17G03_0 | ecosystem: Environmental > Aquatic > Freshwater > Lake > Sediment | place: USA: Wyoming | collected... | reverse complement strand
CGTTGATGATCTGACCCGAGGGGACATCTCCTCTTCCAACCTCCTCATCTACGCCGTCCAGGTTCTCATCCTTGCGCTCGCCATCGGCGGCTTCCGGTATCTCTGGAGACACCTGCTTCTGGGGACCGCTCGGCGGGTGGAGAAGGCGCTCAGGGACCGGCTCTTCGTTCACCTCCAGGGACTCGGTCTCTCCTATTTTTCTCGAACAAAAGTGGGCGATTTGATGGCCCATGCCACCAACGACATTGAGGCGGTCCGGATGTCCCTGGCGATGGGGTTGGTCTTTCTGGTGGATACGATCATTCTGGGGATGCTGACCCTCCTGTTCATGCTCTATATCCATCCCGGGTTGACAGCCTATTCGGTACTCCCCATGCCCTTGATCACGATCATCACCCTGCGCTTCAGCCGGGTGATCCACCAACGTTTTGAAGACGTTCAGAAGTCGTTCGCCTCTCTCACGGAACGGGTTCGCGAAGCCACGAGCGGTATCCGAGTGGTCAAGGCCTATGTTCAGGAGGAGAGGGAGAAAGAGAAACTGTCTCGTCTCAGCCAAGACTATGTTCAGAAAAATGTGAGCGTGACAAAGGTATGGGGCATGTTTTTCCCGATCCTGCTCTTCCTGTCCAATCTTTCCCTCGCCATCGTCCTCTACCTCGGCGGGCGGTTGACCATCCTGCAGTCGATCTCGACCGGGGACTTCGTTGCATTCATGAGCTACCTCGGGATCCTCAGTTGGCCGATGATGGCGCTCGGTTGGGCTATCAACGTGGTTCAACGGGGCGCCGCCTCGATGGAACGGTTGAACAGGATCTTCGAGGAGGTGCCGGAAATCTCCGATGTCTCCGTCACCCCAGGGTCCGGGAGGTTGAAAGGCCACGTCGAAATCCGGGGGCTCACGTTTCAAAGCGGGAACGGACGGAATCCTCTGGTGCAGGACATCCACCTCGATGTCAGAGTGGGGGAGCGGGTGACCATTGCCGGAAGGACCGGAGCGGGGAAGACCATTTTCTGTAACCTGTTGGCTCGGATCTTGGAAGCTCCCCAAGGAACCCTCTTTATCGACGGGACCGAGATTCACCAAATCCCTCTCAGCGTGTTGAGAAGCTCGATCGGCTACGTGCCCCAGGACACATTCCTTTTCTCGGATACGATCAGGGAGAATCTGACCTTTGGAAAACTGGACGCCACGGACTCCGAAATTGAAGAGGCCGCGCGTCTGGCCCAGATCTATGAAGACATCCTGGACTTTCCCGATGGGATGGACACGGTGATCGGGGAAAGAGGGATCACCCTCTCCGGTGGACAGAGACAGCGGGTCGCTATCGCCAGGGCGATCCTGATGAACCCTCCCATCTTTATCCTGGACGACGCCCTCTCCTCCGTCGATATCCAGACCGAAGAAAGCATCCTCAAAGGGTTGGAGAGGTTTCTTAAGGGTAGAACGAGTTTTCTTGTGACCCACCGGATCGCCCCTCTTCGCAGGGCAGATCGCATCATCGTTCTTGACGAGGGGAGGATCGTCGAGGCGGGGGACCACGCCACCCTCCTCTCCAACGGAGGGGTCTACGCAGACCTCTATTGGCGGGAACAATTGGCGGAAGAATTGGAACGGAACGGGGTGAACCGTGTATCCTGATTTCGGATATATGGAAGAAGGCAAGTTGGGAAAGGCTTACGACCTGAGGCTCATGGCCCGGCTGGCCGTGTTTCTCAGACCCTACGCGTCCATGATCGGTCTCTCCCTGCTCCTCGTTGTCTTCATGGCTGCTTTCGATCTTTTGATCCCTTACCTGACCAAAGAAGCGATCGATCGGTATATCGTCCATTTCGCGGGGGAAGTGGTCTTCAAAGGAGAGGGATCTGAGGCGGAAGAACGCCTCTTGAAAAACTACGGGGTTCACCTCCTTCCCGAGAAAGAACAGGGAAGGTTCTTGCTGCCTTCGGATATCTTGCGGTCGATGGACGAGAAAGAGGCAGCCCTTTTTCAAAGATCCGGACTCCTGTCCAACCAGCGATACTATCTGTTTGCCGCACAGGGACCGAAGGAAGAAAAGATCCTACAGAAATACCCTTCTTTTTTTGAAGAACATGGCGTTGATAGGTCCATTTCATTGAATCGGATGAGGGATCTGGCCAAGGAGGACCTGCTCGCCCTGAGAAGGAAGGATGTGGCAGGAGTCTTCCGCATCGCCTGCCTCGTTGTGTTGATCCTGATCGCCAACTTCGGCTTGAATTTCTATCAGGTCTATCTGATGGAAGTGGCGGGTCAGAGGGCGATGCATGATCTTCGGATGCGACTTTTCTCGCATGTCCAGACCCTTTCGGTATCCTTTTTTGATCAGAACCCTGTCGGGAGGTTGGTGACCCGGCTCACCAACGATGTCCAGAACGTTCATGAGATGTTTACCGCTGTCCTGGTTTACCTGCTCAAGGATATCCTCCTTCTGATCGGGATCATCCTCGTGCTCCTTCACCTGCATCGGGGGTTTGCCCTGCTGTCCTTCTTGTTCCTGCCCCTGATCTTCCTCATCACGCTGCTGTTCAGCCATCGCGCCCGCGATGCTTTCCGAGAGGTTCGCCAGAGACTCGCCCAGATGAATGCCTTTTTTCAAGAGAACTTCTCAGGGATCAAGGTCGTGCAGCTCTTTGGGAGAGAAAAGGAGAATGGGAGACGATTTTCGAAGATTAATGAAGGACATTATCGGGCCAACATGAGACAGATCTCCCTCTTTGCCCTCTTCGTCCCGCTCATCGAGGTCTTGAGCACCGGGGCGGTCGCCCTCGTCCTCTGGTACGGAGGGGGGAAGGTCATCCAGGAGACCATTACGCTGGGGGTCCTGGTTGCCTTCCTGTCGTACATCAGAATGTTCTTCCAGCCCATTCGGGATCTTTCGGAGAAATATACGATTCTGCAATCGGCCATGGCCTCTCTGGAAAGGATCTTTCTTCTGCTGGATCATCGGGGGAAGCCGGTGGAGTCCGCCTCTTCGGTAAAAAGAAAGATCAGAGGATGCATTGAATTCAGAAATGTCTCTTTCTCCTATGATGGAAAAGAGCAGGTTCTGAAGGGAATCTCTTTTTCTGCCCGGGAGGGAGAAACGGTGGCGATTGTGGGGGCAACCGGAGCTGGGAAGACCTCCCTGCTTCATCTCCTCGAACGGTTCTACGAGGTGGAAGAAGGCGCCATCCTTGTCGACGGCATCGATATCAAGGAGTGGGATCTTTCGACACTCCGATCCCAACTCGGATTGGTCATGCAGGATACCTTTCTGTTGGCCGGTGATGTCGAGGAGAATATCCGACTGGGAAATTCGGAGACCGATGGATGCCGAGTCAGGAACGTGACTCAGATTGTGAACGCCGATGCTTTTATCCGAAAATTGCCTCAGGGATACCGAACCTCTATCGGAGAAGGGGGAGCGACGTTGTCGGCGGGTGAGATGCAGTTGTTGGCCTTTGCCAGGGCCCTGTACCTTGATCCCCGGGTTCTCATCCTGGATGAGGCTACCTCGCATGTCGATCCTGAGACGGAACGGTTGATTCAGGAAGGCTTGATCCGTTTGCTCAAAGGGAGGACCGCCATCGTCATCGCCCACCGCCTTTCAACCATTCAGCACGCCGACCGTATCGTCGTGCTCCATAAAGGAAAGGTGAGAGAAGAAGGAACCCATGCAGAACTCCTCGCGAAGAGGGGGCTCTACTTCAGGTTTTATCAGCTTCAGTATGGCACGGAGAAAATGTGAAATGCCAATGATGACTGACTGATGATCAATCATCAATATGATTCATCAAATGATTCATCAAGGGTTGACAAAATAGAATCCTTATCCTATATAGGAAAGGGGTTCTATGGAAGAGAAGGAGGATTCATTGCAGGAGGCCGTCCCTCCGGAGGAAAAGATGAGGGAGGTCGACCTCAATGCTCTTTTCCCCGGAAGAGGGTACGATCTGAATCGACTCTTCCCTGACGGAGAGACAAAAAAGCTCCTGCGGGACGTCAAACGGAATAAGCGAGACCTCGAGAGGTTTGTCAAGAATCTCCAAATGGAGGAGGAGTAAATGGAATGCCCTCATTGTCACCAACCCTTGTCTTCTCTCCTCTGTCCGCAGTGCGGAGCCAGGACACCCGAAGACAGTCTGTTTTGCTTTCAGTGTGGGAAGCCTGTCCAGAAGGAAAAAAAGGGGGACGACGAGGTGGATTTTTCACAGCGCGTCCTGTGCAGCGACGGGAACTGTATTGGTATCATCAACGAGCAGAGAGTCTGTAATATCTGTGGCAAGCCCTATACCGGTAACTCAGTTTAAGACCTCGATGGGGATCGAAGTCGCGTGCTGAGCGCAGTGCCTCAACCCCTTCCAACCAATCCTTGAAATCTTTTCACAATCGGTTCTTTCTGGTTCTGAAGTTATCAAAGAGCAAGAACACCAGGAGAATGGGCCACGTTGACAGTCGGGAGGGTAATGGTTATCTTATATTTTGTATTCGTCGAATGAGGAGGAGAGTATGGTCTTCATGCCAAGGGGCGGTGCTGACAAAGAGGAGAGGGGCAAGGACGAAAAGATTATTGTGGCTAACGAGCTCCCGATCCTTCCCTTGAGAGGGACAGTGCTTTATCCCGATCTCATTCTACCCATCATGGTGGGTAGAAAGAAATCGGTGAAGTTGATCGACGATGCGATGGATTCCGATCGCATCGTCGGGGTCATCACTCAGAAAAGGTCCGAGGTGGAGGACCCTAAAGAAGGGGACCTCTATTCTTATGGGGTGGCTGCCCTGATCCTGAGGATGATCCGAGAACTTGACGGAAGTCAGCGGGTCATCGTCCAAGGGGTGTCAAGAATACGGACCAAAGAATTCTTTCAGAAAGAGCCTTATTTCAAGGCGCACGTGGAGGTTTTCGAAGAAGGAGCTCCTCAAGGGGTAGAGGTTGAAGCCCTGATGATGAATTTGAAGAACCTCTTTCAAAGAGCCGTGGAATTGGCTCCCTATCTTACATCAGAACTGGGAGCGATGGTGGGCAACATTAAATCGCCTGCCATCCTTGCGGATCTTATCGCCTCCAACCTCAATATTGCGGCACCGGATAAGCAGACGATCCTGGAAACGATTGACGTGCGAGAGCGGCTGAGCAAGGTTCATCTGTTCCTTAATAAGGAGGTCCAGGTTCTGGAGCTCGGGAATAAGATTCAGTCCCAAGTGAAGGAGGACATGGATCGGACTCAGCGAGAGTATTATCTTCGAGAACAACTCAAGGCGATCAAGAAGGAGTTGGGCGAGCTCGACGAGCATTCCGCAGAGATTAAAGAGCTTCGGGACAAGATCAAGAAGGCGAAGTTACCTCCCGATGCGCTGGCGGCCGCCGAGAAGGAGTTAGACCGTTTGGCCAAAATCCCTTCGGCTTCAGCCGAGTACACGGTGGCGAGGACCTATCTGGACTGGCTGGCTGAACTGCCATGGTCAGAATCGACCGAGGATAATCTGAACATCGATAATGCTCATAAGATCCTGGATGAAGACCATTATGATCTCGAGAAGGTGAAGAAACGAATTCTGGAATACCTGGCCGTGAGAAAGCTGAAATCCAGTATGAAAGGGCCGATCCTTTGTTTCGTCGGACCTCCGGGCGTTGGGAAGACCTCCCTGGGAAAATCGATCGCCCGCACCATGGGACGTAAGTTCGTTCGTATCTCGCTGGGCGGCGTCCGGGATGAGGCTGAAATCCGAGGGCATCGTCGAACCTATGTCGGCGCCTTGCCCGGCCGGATCATCCAAGGGGTGAAAAAGACGGGCTCAAATAATCCGGTCTTCATGCTGGATGAGGTGGATAAGATTGGGACGGATTTCCGTGGAGATCCATCCTCGGCGCTTCTGGAAGTGCTGGATCCTGAACAGAACTACTCCTTTTCAGACCACTACATTGATGTTCCGTTCGATCTGCAAAAAGTGATGTTTATCACCACCGCGAATGTTCTCGATACCATTCCTCCCGCATTGCGGGATCGGATGGAAACCCTGGAGCTGCCGGGATACAGTGAAGATCAGAAGCTGATGATCGCCAGGGATTTTCTCATTCCGAAGCAGGTGAATGAACACGGGCTGAGCACGGAATTTATCGAATTTCAGGATGAAGCCCTGCAGGTGATCATCAATTCCTACACACGGGAGGCCGGCGTTCGGAATCTGGAAAGAGAGATCGCCTCAGCCTGTAGAGGCGTTGCCAAAGATGTCGCTCAGGGGAATACGGAGAAGGTTTGGGTGACTCCAGAAGCCCTGCACAAGCTCTTGGGACCGGTGAAATTCTTTCCCGAAGTGGCCGAAAGGACCTCTGAACCGGGCGTGGCGACGGGCCTTGCTTGGACCCCCACCGGAGGGGATATCATCTTTGTCGAGGCGACGAAGATGAGAGGAGAAAAAAGTTTGACTCTTACGGGTCAGTTGGGCGATGTGATGAAAGAGTCTGCCCAGGCGGCGCTGGCGTATGTACGGACCAAAGCAAAGGAACTTGGGATCGAGGAGGACTTTTTTGAAAAAAATGATATCCACATCCACGTGCCCGCAGGTGCCATCCCCAAGGATGGACCTTCGGCGGGAGTGACCATGCTGGTCGCATTGACTTCACTTCTTAAGAACAAACCGGTGCGCAACGACGTGGCGATGACGGGGGAGATCACGCTCCGCGGGATGGTCCTTCCCGTAGGAGGCATCAAGGAGAAGGTCTTAGCAGCCATGCGGGCCGGGATCAGGACGATCATTCTGCCTCAGAAGAATGAAAAGGATCTTGAGGAGATTCCGGAGCGAATCCGGAAGGAGATGACCTTCATATTCATCCAGAGGATGGACGAAGCCATCGAAAAAGCTCTCAGACAATAGGTCTTCTTGACCGGAGCGTGCCCTGTAACTCCCGCCTTGCAGGCGGGGTCAAGGGGCACAATATAAGGATAATAAGTCATTGCCGGGAAGCCCCGCGCTGTACCCGGGGGCTTCACAAGGGGCGGCCGCGAGGCTTTGCCCCTTTTCTTTTTTGGGGATCGCCATTTTGGATTATCCCAGGCTCAGACCTTTGAACGTTTTCGCGGTAGAGATGTCAGGTGAAACCCGGGTCTGCCTTCAGGATCCTCAGAACATCAGCGAGAAAGCTCTCTTCTTGCCCCCTGCGCTCTATTTTATTGCCTCCCATTTTGATGGTCACCATTCGCTCCTAGATATCCAGGCGGAATATATGCGGAGATTTGGAGAGCTTCTTTTCACGGAGAAGATCCAGGAGATCATCCGCCAATTGGATGAGAACCTCTTTCTTGAGGGCGATCGATTTCAGGAGGCGTTGAAGCAGGCAGAAGATGAGTTTAAGCAGGCTCCGGTGAGAGAAGCGACCTTTGCTGGAAAGAGTTACGAGGCAGATTCAGGACGGCTCAAGGCTCAACTGGAAGCCTATTTTGGAGGACCGGATGGACCGGGACCTCTGGGCGAAAGGAAAGGCAAGAATGGACTGAAGGGACTGGTGGCCCCCCACATCGATTTTCAAAGAGGGGGATTCTGTTACGCCCATGCTCATCGCGAATGGTGGGAAAGGGGCTCCTCCCACTGCTTTATCATTCTTGGAACCGCCCATGTTCCTATGCAGTATCCCTTCTGTCTCACCCGAAAGGATTTTAAGACCCCTCTTGGAACATTGGTCGCAGATGACGAACTGATCGACGCTATCCAATCACGATGCCCTTATGATCTCTTCCACGACGAACGTGCCCATCGCACCGAACACTCGATAGAATTCCAGTGCGTCTTTCTCCGTTATCTGATTCCAGAACCCACTCCGGTGAAGATCGTTCCAATCCTGAGTGGCTCATTTCATGAAGCCATTTCGAAAGGGATTTCACCCTTGGAGATGGAACCGGTTCGACAGTTTATCGAAGCACTGAAATCGGCCCTGCAATCGGTTGGGCGAGACGTCTGTTGGGTGGCCAGTGCAGACTTAGCCCACGTGGGTCTGCAATTTGGCGATCCGGAAGGCGTTAAACAATACGACCTGAGGATCCTGGCAGAAGAGGACCAGGAACGCTTGGGATATGTCGAGCGAATGGATGCAGAGGGTTTCTTTCAATCGATCCTGAGAGAGCAGGATCATCGGAGGATCTGCGGCCTCCCTGCGATCTACACCTTGCTCTCCGCCCTCCATGCGGGCGAGGGTAAACTGCTCAAATACGGTCAGGCATTCACCGCAGAGGCCCAGTCCATGGTCTCCTTTGCCAGCCTCGCGTTCTACTAAGAAAGTCATGCGTTCGGAGTGATGAGCGCGGAGTGGTCCATGATTTAGGAGGGTTTTTGTTTCATCCTTTCGATCGCAGGATAGAGTTCGGATAGTCTTCTCTCGACCTCCTGGGGAAGCTCGACCTGAAGGTTGAGGATCTTTTCTCTGAGAAGGGCCAAGGTTCCCAATTTTTCACTCACCTCACGGGGGGTCACGCGACTTATTCTCTTCGAAATCTCCTTCACTTCCCCATTAAGAAACTCAACCAGTTTTAATATCTCTGAAACCTTCTTGGAGGCCATGGAGTTTCCTCACTTTCTCATCCGAAGATCGTACGATCGACGATTGAACTAGCCGTTAGGCAAAACGTCGGCTTTCCCGAGGGGGTATACGACTTGGAATTTTAGCAGGAAATGGGTTATGAAGCAAGACAAGGAGGACTAAGGTTGCACCTCTTCAGTGATGGCTGGCAACCGTACCCGGGTGGCCTTCTCCAAACCCCTACATGGCGGATTTCTAAACAGATGTTGAAGCACAATGGTGATCCTCCGATGCCGTTGAAAGGAGATTCAAATGGAACCGATTAAGGTGGTTGCTCGATATGTCGATGGCCGGCTCCTCAAGGGCTTGACACAAGACTTCTTTCCCAACAAGGATCGTTTCCATCTCTTCCCGGCGAATCAGCCTTCGGGACAGGCCATGGAGGTTACTTTGAAGGATCTGAAAGCGGTGTTCGTGGTCAAAGATTTTGCAGGGAACCCCGCGTATGTCGAGCGGAAGAGTTTTCTCGAAGGAGAAAAACCTGCGGGACGCAAAGTCGAGGTGACCTTCACGGATGGAGAAGTCCTGGTAGGGTCAACCTTAGGTTACGATCTGAACCGCCCCGGGTTCTTTTTTTTCCCGGCGGATCCTGGGAGCAACAATATGAGAGTCTTCGCAGTGAGTACAGCGGTCAAAAAAGCTCGTCCACTGTAGCAAGAGCTTGTCAGAGGTCGTCTGATTCTCTGTCACTCAAACTTCATCCATGCAGAAAAGGGACCCCCGTCGAAACTGGCGGAGTCCTAAGGTGGATTGATTATAAAAAAATGGTCACTGACATCGACGCCTAAAGTTCTGCCATTTGAATCCTTTAACTCCACTTTTATCTTACATTTCTTTCTTGCCCCTGTTACATCGGGCACTGTCCAAGAGTGGCTCCTCACCGTTCCTGCAAGGGGCGGCCCGATCAACTTCCATGTAGCCCCCCCATCTCTTGTTAAATAGAGCTTGATACGTTCTACAAGCCTATTAGTATAAACATCCCATGTGATCGTTACCTGTTGTCCGGGAGCAAACGTCTCCTCTTCGTCGGGAAGCGTTACTTTAATACCCTTAATGGTGAAGGGTGAGGCTGATCTATTTTCCCCAACCTTCTTTCCTTCGGCATCATAGCCAATGACCTTCACAATACACTTTTTATTCCCGACGGGATCTGGGACGGTCCAGGCACAGTCATGCGTATTTCCGGGGGCACCCTCGGCGATCCACTTCCACGTTATGCCATCATTCCAGGAATAGAAGAGGTTAAACCGTACCGCCTGGTCAAGGGATTGCCATTCAATGGTGTAGTATGAATTTGAGGAGAGAGTTTCCCCTCCATTCGGGGCCAGCAGCTTCACGATGGACTTGACAGACTTGTCAACAGCAAAATAGATGTCGAAGTCTCCACTCCTCTGGTCTCTCCAGGTGAGGTAGATATACCCGTATCGGTCCATCACCCCATCGGGCACGCTCTGAGATTTCTTCGTCACACTGTTTACTCTCCAGCTCGGACGAAAGCTAATCCCTCCGTTATCCGAACGGGCGAGGTAGACATCCCAATTCCCGTTTCTTTTATCTTCCCACGTGACACTAACATGCCCCCGACTGAAAGCTGTTACACTGGGATAGAGATATTCGAATTCTGGAGAGATGGGCAGATCGTTGACCCTGATTTCCTTCTCGAAAGTCTCCCCTCGGTCTAATGAGTGCGCCATATAAATATCTCTTGAGTTTGTCTTGTAGAGACGCCGGGCATCATTCCAGACGATATAGATTACCTCGTCATCGTCCAAAACCATCTCTGGATAGCCCTGGCTCTGGTCTGTGTAAGTGTTGACTCGGATATTGGGGGAGAAGGTGGCTCCGGCGTCTGCAGATTTGGCGAAATAGACATCGGAAATACCCCCATTTCTTCTGTCTGTCCAGGTTACATAGACATTGCCGCTGCTGTCCACCTTGATGCTTGACTTGTATTGCCAGTCAGAACCATCGTTCACCTTCGTGCTCGGACCGAAGCTCGCACCCCCGACCGTCAATGTTGCCATGTAGATATCATAATCATCCAATTGCAGAGTATCGTCCAGGTACTTGCGAGTCCATGAAACATAGATATTGTCGTTCGTGTCAACGGTTAAATCTGGTTCGTATTGGTCTACCCCGGAAATATAATCGTTCACCGGGACACTCGGGTAAAAGCTTGCCCCTCCGTTATCTGATTTTGAAAGATAGACATTCCAACTATCACCCATGCGATTGTCATGCCAAACCACATAGATATTGCCGGAACCATCTGCTGCAACCTTGGGGGCATTTGCAAAGAAGGTCCCGTCGTCACTCACGAGAACGGCGGGATCAAAACTTTGGCCGCCGTCTGTTGATCTCGCAAAGTAGATGTCCGTGTCGGTCTGACAGGTGGGGTCGTTTCGACAATCCACCCAGGCGATGTAGATTTGATCATCAGGCCCCAGGGCTATAGAGGGAAGATGCTGGTCGGCTATTGGGGCGTTGTTCACCGGAACATCCGGTGACACATTCTGGGCAAACCCAAATTGTCCCTGGAATAGGAATGAGAAAACGACAAGGAGATAGACTCGATCCCTCTTTCTCATACTGACTTCCTGACTTCCGCTAAAAAAAGGGGGGCACGAACATGAGAGGCTTGTTTCCAACAGTAGAAGCTTATCTCTAAAAGTCTAAAGGGTTGGGAGAAAGAAGTCAAACCAATTAATTTACGGCAGCTTACATTTGATCTGAAGAAGGTTGGTCCCGTTAAAAAAGAGCTTGTCGATCCAATGGATGTGTATTATAATCCTATACCCTAACAGGGTCCTCGCGAGCATTCGATAGCAAAAAAAAGTCAAAGGTCACATTGGGAACGGTGTTGTGTGCCTTCTTTTCAGCTTCCTCCACGGAAAGAAGACTAGGAGAGGTCCATGAGCCCATGGGAAAGAGCAAGGGGGATATGCTCCAAACCTTTGAGGTGAAGACCTCAGCGAAGACGGATCTGATTGATATCACTCGCTTCGTCCAAGAGGCTGTTCGGAAAGCAAAGGTCACGGATGGAATCTGCATCATCTTCGTGCCCCATACCACAGCGGGGATCACCATTAACGAGAATGCGGATCCGGCTGTTTCCCGGGATATCGTGATGATGTTCAACAAGATCGTTCCCAATCAGGGTCCGTATCAGCACCTGGAAGGGAATTCACCGGCACACATCAAGGCAAGCATGACGGGATTTTCTCAAACGGTCTTTGTTGCGTCTGGGAAATTGGTGCTCGGGACGTGGCAGGGGATCTTTTTCTGTGAATTCGATGGACCGAGAAGTCGCAAGGTCCATGTGAGGGCGATGAAGGTTGAGGAATGAACACGGATTTGAGAGATCTGTGCCGAAAGGCAGAGGAGATCTTGGCAAGAGAGCCACGATTGATCCGTCTGCCTTCCAATGGCAGGGTCGTCTTCGTGGGAGACACACACGGGGACATCGATGCGACCGAGAAGGTCATGGACCGATACCTGAAGAAGCCCTGTCGGATCGTTTTCCTGGGAGACTATGTCGATCGGGGCTCTCGGTCTGAAGAGAACATTCGCACGCTGCTGACGATGAAAGTGAAACATCCGGAAGAGATCACCCTGTTGGCTGGGAACCATGAAGGGTTTATGGTGAAACCGTTCTTTCCGGCCAATTTCTGGGAATCCCTCCCCGCTGAGGAAAAAGAGGTTTATGGCCGTCTCTTTTCCAAGTTCCCCGTGGCGGCAACCTCCACCAATGGGGTTTTGGCCCTTCACGGCGGATTGCCCGACCTAGGATCGTTGGATGAGGTTGACCAGATCACCTGGGGTGATGAGAATTGGAACCGAATGACCTGGGGAGATTTCTTGGAGAACGAGGGGGATCTCTTAGGAGATTGGGGAGGGAGGCCTCAGTTCGGCAGAGACTATTTTCGAAGGGCCATGGATCGATACCAGAAAAAACTGCTCATCCGCTCGCATCAACCCAATTCTCCCCAGTGGATGTTTAACAACGCTTGCCTGACCATCTTTACCTCGTATGCCTATAAGTCCACTCGCACGGTCGGGATCGTCGATCTGGAAAAAGAATTTCGGAATGGCGGGGATGTGGTGGTGGAGACCCTCTAGGGGAAGAGAATGGCCAGGATTATCTCCTTCGATATGGACGGAACATTGATTGCCACGGAATTCACGGACTGGGTCTGGAAGCATGGGATCCCGACCCTCTATGCGGCCAAGGAGGGGATTTCTTTTGAGGCCGCAAAATCTTTTGTGGAGGCGGAATACGATAAGGTCGGAGAAGGGGCGATCGAGTGGTATGATATCAAGTACTGGTTGCAGTTCTTCAAGTTGAACCAGGACTGGAGGACTTTGCTGGGGCAATACGCCGATAAGATCTGGGTGTATCCGGACGCCACCCCGATGCTGAGCCGCTTGAAGGAAAGGTATGGTTTGGTCTTGACCTCCAATGCTGGAAGGGAATTCCTCGAGATTGAGTTGAACGCCACAGGCCTCGGAAAATACTTTTCGCAGATTTTTTCCGCTACCTCTGACTTCGGTGAAGTGAAAAAAACGACCCATGTTTATCATCGAGTTTGCAGGATGCTTGGGGTGACCCCAGAAGAGATCATCCATGTGGGAGATCACTACGAATTTGATTATCTCGTCCCTCGGTCCCTAGGTATCCGGGCCTTTTTTCTGGATCGTTCAGGTCAACGGAACGGGGACTCCGTCCTCTGGAGCCTGGAAGATCTGGAGAAGGGACTTCGGATGGAAGAGGGCGGGAAAGGTCCGTCGCGGTAAGTACGCCACAGTCGCATGAAGGGGGATGTAACGTGTTCAGTCCGAGGATATTGGTCGTCGATGATGAGATGATCGTCTGTGAGAGTTGCAGGCGGATCCTAGTAGAGGAAGGCTATGAGGTGGAATGCGCCACGAGTGGCAAAGAGGCTTATGAAAAAATGAAGGCGAACCCCTCGGACATCGTCCTTACAGACCTCAAAATGCCGGGGATCGATGGCATGGAGGTTCTGAAGGTTTTTCGGACCGATTATCCTGACGCGGTCATCATCATGATCACAGGTTTTTCCACGGTAGAGACGGCGGTTGAGGCGATGAAGTTGGGAGCCTTTGATTACATCCCCAAACCTTTTACCCCTGATGAGGTTTCCGTTGTCGTGAAGAAAGCCCTCGAAAAGAGGGACCTCATGCTGGAGAATATCTATTTGCGACGGGAGCTGCAGGAGAAGTATGGGTTTCACAATATCGTAGGGAAAAGTAAGAAGATGCAGGAGATCTATCGGATCATTGTCAAGGTAGCCATGACCGACAGCACCGTCCTGATCTATGGGCAAAGCGGTACAGGCAAGGAACTGATTGCCCGGGCGATCCATTTCAACAGTCCGCGAAGAGAGAAACCCTTTGTGCCGGTCGATTGCGCCGTCCTATCGGAAAACCTTTTGGAAAGCGAATTGTTTGGCCACATTCGCGGTTCTTTTACGGGTGCCGTGACAACCAAGCCGGGCCTGTTCGAGGTGGCTGATGGGGGGACTGTCTTCTTAGATGAGGTTGGGAACATCAGCCTGGCCATCCAGGCGAAGCTCCTCAGGGTTCTGCAGGAGAGAGAGTTTACCCCCGTTGGAGGGACCAAGGCCAAGAAGGTGGACATTCGCCTCATCGCGGCGACCAACAGGGAGCTGGAAAAGATGATCAAGGAGGAGACCTTTCGGAAGGATCTGTACTACCGCCTGAATATCGTCCCGATCTCTCTTCCCTCGTTGAAGGAACGTCAGGAGGATATTCCTCTCCTCGGCACTCATTTTCTGAAGAAGTATGCTGAAGAAATGGGGAAGACCGTGCAGGGGTTTACCTCGGAAGCTATGAAGAGGCTGATGAGGTATCCTTGGCCTGGCAACGTCCGGGAGCTTGAGAACGTGATCGAGCGGAGCGTGGTGATGATCGATGAGGAAATGGTAAATCCGGAGCACCTCATCCTTCCGAGTCAAGGCGAGAAAGAGGCCATGGATGTTCAGATCCCCATGACCAGTGAAGAATTGAAGGAGATGAAGAAGCATTTACGGGAAAGGGCGGTTGAAGAGATTGAGAAGGTTTTTATCGTCAATGCCCTGGACCGGAATCATTGGAACGTCACACGGGCTGCGGAAGAGGTTGGAATGCTTCGACCCAATTTCCAGGCACTCATGAGGAAGTATAATCTCCGGGCCAGGGAGGAATGATTCAAAAAGATCCCCTTTTTGCTTTTATGAAGAATGTGTTGATGACAGATAGCCATGAGCTTCGGTCAGACCTCTCTCTTTGAGAACATCCCTTTGGTTGTGGGGGTGTGCATTCTGTGGGTGCGCGGAACTTCCCCCGCTTTTTGCCAAGGCTGTCTGGCTTCTACAGGAGATAACGTTGACAGATTTTTTTAAATGGCTAATCCTGGGTTGGTCCATTGTGGTCGTGGGCATTGCCGCCCTTGGAACAATCCTTATTGTCAAGTATGGGGAGATTAAGAAGATCGAGACAGATGATATAACCCTCTGTTTTATTATAGTTTTTTTGCTGGCTCATTCCTATCGTTGCCTTCTCGATTTTGGCTCGAACCCTCGGTTTTTAGCCCGCCACACCCCTGCATGAATTTGCTATTCTCTTGAAACCTAATCATATTGAAAAAATCTGAATTCGCGCTTCAGGGTG
>Ga0315275_10003079_pt1 | contig 15262 bp, 21 predicted proteins | sample YL17G03_0_MG_FD_205557 | JGI IMG/M metagenome (GOLD analysis project Ga0315275, IMG submission 205557) | Sediment microbial communities from Yellowstone Lake, YNP, Wyoming, USA - YL17G03_0 | ecosystem: Environmental > Aquatic > Freshwater > Lake > Sediment | place: USA: Wyoming | collected... | reverse complement strand
ACCGGAAGATCGGGCTCGGCGTCATGGGGTTCGCGGATACGCTGTTCACGCTCGGCATTCCCTACAACAGCGACGCTGCGTTGGAGTTCGCGGACCAGGTCATGGGCTGTCTGCAGTCCGTCTCCCACCAAGCGTCCTGCGCGCTTGCAGAGCGCCGGGGTGTCTTTCCCAACTGGAAGGGCAGCATATGGGAGCAGCACGGATTACCCATGCGCAACGCGTGTGTCACGTGCATCGCACCTACTGGGTCCATCAGCATTCTGGCGGGCTGCTCCGCCGGCATTGAGCCCTGCTTCGCTGTTGTTTTCGTCAGGAACATCCTTGCCGGCCGGCGGCTGCTGGAGATCAATCCGGTATTCGAGGCGGTGGCGAGGTCCCGTGGCTTCTACAGTCGGCGTCTGATGGATGAGATCGCCAAGCATGGGTCTATCCAACACATGTCCTCCATCCCGGCGGACGTTCGGCGTGTGTTTGTGACCGCGTTGGATATCAGTCCCCTGTGGCATGTGAGAATGATGGCCACTTTCCAGAGACACTGCGACGGTGCCGTATCGAAGACGGTGAACCTGCGGAAGGACGCGACGCCAGAGGACGTCAAGGAGGTGCTCATCGCTGCCCACGATCTCGGGTGCAAGGGGATTACCGTCTATCGTGACGGGTCACGAATCAACCAGCCCATGGACCATGCAGGAGAGTTGGCGCCCGCAGTCAAGGGACCTCGCTGCTCGTGCAGCGAATGCGCGATTGAATAGAGCCCGACGCTGGAGGGGTTGTATTCCTACAGAAAGAGAAGAGCCTGCTCATCCTTTATCCGGTCCTGCGGCCTGCAAGGCGGCGCGCGGTGCGTCCGCATTGCGTCCGCGAGGGAAGAGAGCGCACTGCCGAATCGGTCGGAGAATGTCCACCCCGACAGATTGCCGTGGGCGGGATTGAAGTGGCTGACGCGCTTGAGAATGCCCAGCTTCTTGAGCTTGGCTCGCACAATTTCCACCGTCCTTCGGCTGAGATTGTACTTCCCGCGTACGTCGGTCCACGAGGGCAGGAACTGACCTTCAGCATACTTGATCTCGATCCACAGGGCTACAAACGCCTTCCTGTGGTTCGGGTTGTCCGGCAGGAATATGCGGGCCAAATCATCCAACCCTGCGATCTGCCGACACATCGCCGGGCTGATCTCAATCTTGGTCCTTGCCGCGATAGGAATTCGCCTCCCTGAACGAGTGGTTCTGCAATGCCTTCTGGCGTAGTGCGAACCGCTCGTGTGCAATGATCAGTGCGTCCTGACGGTACTGCGCGCCCAGTTGCTTCTCGATGAAGAGCAGCACTGCGAAGGACTCCACGTAAAGGTCGTTGAAGAGCCTCTGGAACCTCCACCGTACTCCCTGCCGTGTCAGGCCGAATCGCTCCTCGACACGGCTTCCGTAGTTGCCCCGCAATACGAACCGCGAGGGTTGGTTCAGGGTCCTCTCTATCCATACCACATCGGCGTCCACGAGTTCGCGGAGTCGTTCCAGATATTCCTTATCCTTTTCCGATAGTCTCATTTGCCCCACAACCGGATGCGTCCCGAATGATCCTGGAGAATCTCCAGGAGGCCATCCTGTTCCATGAACACCACCGTGATGAATCGGAAGACTCTGTCCAGCCTTCCATCTTGCACAACCGCGGAAATGCCATCAAAGTCGACAATACAGTCCCGAACCAGTTCCTGGATGTGCTGACGATACAGGGGCATGTCAAATGCTGGCCGATTGACGGCCGCATGCTGCTCCAGTGCGACAGGCACGGAGACGTACTGGTCGAGATCTGCAGTGAACGCCGCCAGATCGCCATTGTACTCATCATATGGTGGGTGCGGCGCCGACCTGGACTCCGCCAGAAGCTTCCTCATCTCCTCCACCTTGGCATCTTTGCGCGCCCGTGACTCACGCATCATCTCGCGAAAGTAGTCGGCATCGAACACGCGTGCATCGAAGCAAAACAGCGACTTGACGGGTTTTCGGCATGCCGGGCACCAGTAATGACAAACCTTCTTTATCAGTGCCCCATCGCATTCGGGGCATGACTGAAATGCTTCCGTGGGGTCAAACTCATCTCTGCATGCTTCACACCCACACCAACTGTCCCGCAGCATCGTAAGGCCCGTTGCCCCGCACCGAGTGCATGGCCTCTGGAACAACATGACGGCGAAGTAGAACTCCCGGACGTTCCCCCGCAGGACGGCAACGCGCTGCTCGATCATGAATGCCGCTTCAAGAAGGGGTTGGCTGGAGTCAGACTGAACAACATTGATCATGGCAATGGACGGTGGGGACCCGGCGCTTAAAAAGGTTTCGGTCCAGCGTGTCCTTTGCGTGGCCGGAAACCGAAAGACATTTAAGCAAGAGGATCTCGGGACCTTTCGAGGTGATTTCTATGCAAAGAGGAAGGCCGGCGAAGTGTCCATTCTGCGGGAGCTACCGCAGCACGCTAAAGGGCCGGCGAAGAAATAGATCAGGAGATGTCCGCATCCGGAAGTGTAAGCAGTGCGGGCGCCGATGGACGCCGAAGGCAAAGCAGTATCGCGGTAAGCGTGAGGCCCCTGTGGCTCCATCCGTTGCCTCTCCCGACGCTGCTGCAGCGCTGTAGAGCGTTTGGTTTGTGCCGAGTCCGGGGCTCTCCTCTGGAACGCTCTGATACGCCCGACGTGAGACAATCCGCTGTACTTGTTGTTGGGATGAATGCGGTCAGAAGAAAAGGGGGAGTAAGTGACTTACGAGGAAGCGTATACCGAGGACACTCTCCGGGACTTGGCAGAAGACGGCGTCCGCGTCCCGCCAAAAGAGCAGATGACGTGCTTCCGGTGTCCGGAGGCAGAAACTTGCCGGCTGGCCTGGGATCTCTACAATACGGGCGGAGACTGTCTCGCGGAGAAGTAGCAATGGGCCGTCTATTTGTTGAGCTATCGCAGACCATGAAGGGCCGACGAAAGAACAAATCAGGAGAGGTGCGCATCCGAAAGTGCAAGCAGTGCGGACGGCGCTGGACCCCGAAGGCGAAGCAGTATCGTCCGGGGAATCGAGTGCTGCCGTCATCGGCAGCTAGATGCCAAGTCGCCACAGGACCACCATGCATTTGCTCCAGTCCGGAGGCGAGATCACCGTCATCCACAGTTGGCTGGGGCACGTGAACCTCGCCACGACGGATCGCTACGTGGAAATCGATCTGGCGCTGAAACGAAAGGCGTTGGCGTCCTGCGAGTGGGCTGTTGCCTCTGACCGAAAAAACCGCTGGCAGTCCGATCCCTACATCTTGTCCTGGTTAGACTCCCTGTGACAATTTCGCCAAGCTATGAATACCGCTGCCGCCTCGGTTACGAAGGCAACCATCTGCCTTTCCCATTTGTGGTCCGCGGCGAATCGAAAGGGGATCTTCTTGTTGACACGTTATGAACGTATGTCCATAATGAGCGCCATGAGTTGCAGGAGGAACCATGCCGCGCCCCTGTTGCCTTAGACACATTGGACACGCGCCCTGCGCCGACTACTTCAAGCCGGCCGGAATCCCGGTGCATATGCTGGAGGAAGTGGTTCTTGCGCTCGATGAACTCGAGGCCCTTCGGCTCGCAGATTTCGACGGCCTTTACCAGGAACAGGCTGCGGAACAGATGAAGATTTCCCGTCCGACCTTCTCGCGTGTCATCGAGCAGGCCCGTCGGAAAGTGGCGGACGCCCTCATTCACGGCAAGGCGCTCCGTCTCGAAGGTGGCGCCGTGGTAATGAAAGGGGATCAGACAATGCCAGGAAGAGATGGAAAAGGACCGATGGGCGGAGGCCGGGGTATGGGCCGTGGGCCGTGCGGCTGCGGACAGCGGCATGGGGCACAAGGGGCAGGCGTGGCCGGAATGGGTCCGCGCGGGCGCCGTCGCCGCGGCATGGCCTGTGCGGCTGCCACACCGACCGAATCGGCAGCAACCACAGACACGGACGCCGGGAAGGGGAAGGCCGGAGCATGAAAATCGCCATTCCAGTTGCCGAATACCACGGACTCGAAAGCCCAGTGTACGGGCATTTCGGGTCCGCCGCCGCCTTCGCGCTTGTGGACACGGAAACGATGGCCGTCAAAGCGATCAGCAATAACGACCAGGCCCATGTTCACGGCGCCTGCAGCCCGATGAAGGCCCTCGCGGGCGCCCGACCGGACGCGGTCATTGTCGGCGGAATCGGCATGGGTGCTCTGCTGGGCTTGCGGGCCGCCGGGATCAAGGTGTTCCGTGCTGCCGAAGGCACGGTTGCCGATGCCGTGCGCCAGTTCAAGGCCGCGGAATTGCCCGAGATCGAGGAGAAGGGCGCCTGCGCAGGCCATGGCGGCGGCCATTCCTGTCACAAGAGTTGAACAACGTGAAGAAGGAGATCGAAGATGCCAGCGAAGAAGGTACAGGTCGAGATCAAACAAGGCGCGGGGTTCAAGACGGAGTGCAGGGCAGGCAAACACCTGGTAATCATTGACCAACCGGCCCCGGCCGGCGGCACGGACGCGGGGCCGACCCCGCTCGACGTTCAACTCATCGCCCTGGGCGGCTGCGTCGCCGCCATCGGCAGGATCATCGCGAACCAGCGGAAACTGGCCGTCCGCGGGATCGAAGTCACGGTCGAAGGCGACATCGACACCGACGGCTTGCTCGGCAAGTCCACGGCGAGCCGCGTCGGCTTCAGCGCGATCACCGCTCGCGTCAAAATTGACGCGGATATGACCGCGACAGAGAAGCAGCAGTTCCTGCACGACATTGACGCGCGCTGCCCGATCTCGGAGAACCTCAAGAACATCACGCCGGTCAGCGTCGTGCTGGTGCCGTGAATACGGACCCTCAGGAGCAGGCAATCAAGCTGGCAAGGATTGGCATCATCCGTTCGCCCTTCAGGGAAACGGCGGGGATGCCAATCCAGCCGGTCTTCGCCGATGGAGCCCAAGGCACGGTTGACGTGTTCGCGCAATACGCCGAGGGCTTGCGTGACCTGGAAGGCTTCGACCGGCTTTGGCTGGTCTACTGGCTCCACAAGGCGCCCCCCGGCCCGCTGCGCGTGATCCCGTTCCGCGACACAACCGAACGCGGCGTCTTCGCTACCCGTGCGCCGTGCCGTCCGAATGCCATCGGCCTCTCATGCGTCCGCCTTCTCTCCGTGTCGGGCAATGTCCTCACCGTTGCAGGCGTGGACATCCTCGACGGAACACCGCTCCTGGACATCAAACCCTATGTCCCGGAGTTCGACGCTTTCCCGACCAGCCACGCCGGCTGGCTTGACACCTCAAACACGCAGCGCACTAAGGCCGACAACCGTTTCGACAGATAGTCTCCCCGCCATGCCGCCTGCCAGCCGGTGCCCGCTGCGCCCACGCGACCCGATCCCAGACAACACCCTCACCCCCGCAACAACGCCTCCGGCAACCGCTCCACGAACGCCCGGATCTCGTCCCGCACCCACCGGTAGTGCCCCAGGGCTTCCGCCTCCGTCTTCGCCCCCTTCGCCAACGCCGGCGGATCGTCAAACCCCACAAGCATTCCGCGCCAGCACTCCCGATCAGAAATCCGCCTGCAGAAGGTCAACCCCGGCCCCACGAACATGCGCTGTATCGTTGAGGCGCTCGATCACTTGAGTCGCCACACCAACGCGGCGCCGATCGTGAACAACAGGGCGCTATAGGCAAACGCGACCTGAGGGCCAACGGCAGTCCACAGGACCCCCACCACCACGCTACTGAGGAAATCTCCAACACCGTTCACGGTCGCCAGAACGCCAAAGCCCATGCCGTGCTGTGCCTTGTCCACCAACTCGGCGGCGAGCGAATCCTCCAGCGCCTCTTCGGTCGCGACGTAGATGCCCGCCAGAACGAACACCACCACCAACATCGGCAGGTTCATCGGCGCGAAAACCAGCAATAGACCCGTCGCCGCCGCCAGACTGTAACCGCCCGCGAGAAGCGCGCGTTTGTTGAAATGGTCGGCCAGCCATCCCGCGATGAACGCGAAGCCCGCATAGAGGACGTTGTGCAGCACGTACAGCGACACGGCGATGGTCGCCGCGCGCGCCGCGCCGTACTGCGGCGTCAGCCGCTGTGTCGCCAGCAGGATCAGCATCGTGTGCGCGAAATCGCCCGCCCCGAACAGTCCCACAGCCAAGAGAAACCGCCGAAACGACTTGGGCAGCGCGTTCAGCCGTTCCCCAAATGAAATATGTGGAACGTGGACCCGCTCCTTTTCCTTCACCAGGAACGCGATCACACCCGCCGCCAGCAACCCTGGGATCAGCGTCAGGAAGAGGACATGGGAGTAGTTGTGATGCAGCGCGACGAGCAACACCGTCGCCGAGGCAGGGCCGGCAATCGCGCCCAACGTGTCCATCATACGCTCCAACCCGAACGCGCGACCGTAGGTGTCGGGCGTGACCGCCGCTGCCAGCAACGCCTTCCGCACGGGCGTGCGCACGCCGCGCCCCAGCCAGGCCCCCGCCCGGCACAGCAGCACATGCCACGCTTGCGTCGCCAGGCCGATGCTGGCCGTCCCGATGGCTGTCACCACATAACCGAGTACGGCAATCGGCTTGCGCCGCCGCAACTGGTCGGTGAAATACCCGGACCCCATCTTCGCGAAGCTGGACAGTCCATCGGAAACGCCCTCGATCAATCCGAGCCACGCCGCCGCAGCGCCCATCGTGGCGAGGAAGGCCGGCATGATCGTCGTGGCGATTTCATGGGACCAATCGCTGAACAGACTCGCCAGCCCGATTCCCAGCACGGTCCGGTTGAGCCAGCGCTTGCGCGTCGGTGCGGGAGCTCTTTCAAGTGTGCCTGTTGTCATCCTCGCCTTCCTCGATCACCCGCTTGATGTCGGCCACGGTGTCGGCCATACAGTCCACCGGCACCTGCTTAATCCACGTCAGCGCTTCCGAGTATCGCTTCTCACGGCACAAGCACCAGGCCAAGTGCACCTTGAACCGGGGCTCGAACGGATTCAGCCACACGGCCCGCCGCAGTTGCTCTTCCGCGACCCCGAATGCCTCGCGCGAAACCAGATGCATCGCCAGGGCGTCCCAGTCATAACCCAGTGTCGGCCATGGCCGCAAGACTTCCTCGCGGCGCCGGGCTGCCTTCGCCGAATCCCCCCCGCTGCTGGCCCGGATTCTCCTCTTCGTCCGTCGCGGCATGTTCGTCTCTTCATGTGCCCAGTTCGGGACCGTGTCCAACGCCCGGGGCCCGCGGGATCATTCCCGCAGGCTCGTCTCCGCCCGATCCAACAACTCCATGGCCTGCTCGATGGCCGCCCGTTGATCCTTTGCTTGGGCGACCAACCCCTCGACGGTTTCCAGTTCTTCGCGAACGAAGTCCTCCGCCTGCCGGGCGAGGTCATCAACGGTCCGCCCTATGCTCTCCGCCCATTGCCCCGTCAACCGGTGGAGGTTCTTCTCCACCTCCCAGGGCAGTCCCCGGAGGAAGTGCCGCCGGACGAGCGGCCGAAACAACCACATCGGAATGGCGAACGACAACAGTTCGAACGGGTGGTCAAAGACTCGACCGATCTGCACGTCGGGCCGCGCGGGTTGCTTCACCGTGGCCTGGAAGGTTGCGCCGCAGAAGGTGAAGCCCAAGGCTTTCTGGATACTCCCGGCAAGTCGGTCCTGAAAGGCCCGCACCACACGGGAGAAACTGCCCTGTGCCGCCGCCAACTGCTCTTGCGTCAGCCGGTTCCCTTCGTCCTGCGAGAGCGGCGCCAACTCCCCGTGGAATGTCTCTCCGGCCCACCGCTCGAAAGCCTCGATGGTCTTCACGAGATTCCCTTTCCATTGCCGCATCCTGGCCTGGAGATCATCGGCAAGCACCGCGACCAAACGACCGTGATGCTCCAGGAACCGTTCCGCACACGCTTCACGCGTACGTGACTTCAGGTCATTCGCCAGCAACCACAACTCGTTGCGCACCGTCGAGAGGACCTGCCGTTCCTCGCGCAACTGCCGCTGTAACTCCGTGCGCGCTTCCTGTACTGCGCCGGCCGCGGTCAGCGCCATCCCGAGATACTCCCGGCATTCCCGGGCCAGGGAATGCAACTTGTGCAGCAGGATCTCCCGCGCCTTCTCTTCATGCCGGGCGGCGACATGTGCCAGAAGGTAGTCGTGCACCGCTTCGCGCATCGCCTCAAAACCGGGACGAGTCGAGTATGGGAAGATTCGGACCGGCGCCCCGGCAACCCGCGCCACCTGCTCGCGGACAAACGCCACGACATCCGCCACATCCCGCGAGGAGACCAGATCGGCTTTCGTCAGCAGAATCGAGACGTCCGGAGTGTGTTTGCCCAACTCTCTGAGAAGCTCGATGTCGTACTCCGAAAGCGGATGGTCAATGCTCACGGCCAGCAGCGCCGCTCCGACCCGCGGCAACCACTCCATCGAGGTTCGCGTGTTGTGAGCGTAGACGCTGCCCAACCCCGGCGTGTCAACGAAACGCACGCCACGGTAGGGCCGCAAACCGGGCACTTCCACGTCAACGATCGCCACGCCTTTCGCGTTGCCGGGGTTGCGCTGTTCGGTCACAACGTCGGCCAAATGATCCACCGCCAACTCGTATTGCCGGCCGTCGTCGTGCCGGACAAGGGCCCGGTTCCCAGGCCCGTAGCGCACCCGCGTCACAATCGCCGTGAGGGGGAGGACGGCCACCGGCAGGACTTCCTCGCCGATGATCGTGTTGAGAAACGAACTCTTGCCCGCCTTGAACCGGCCGACCACGGCCACGTCAACGATGTCGCCTTCGCCAAGGACTTCTGCGCAGGCATCCAACTGCGGCCGTAGCGAGTGGATCCCAAACTGCCGGCAGATGCCGCCGATCTCATCGAAAGCCGCGGCGACCCGCGACCGGCTGTCTTGTCCCCCCTGGTCGTCCGCCGCAGAACACGCTTTCGATGTCACGTTCACATCGGCCATTCTTTGATGTACTCACGCTCCGCCGTTCGTCCCACCTGCGATTGCCGAGAGCCCTTGAACCCGCTCCAGGAGACTCTCCGCGCGCGGGTCCAGATACTCGGCCAAGTCGGACGAGACCTCGCCGTAGCCGCGCAACCGCTTGCTCTGCAATTCCGCCAGCATCTCCCAGAAGCCCGCGCTGTGACCCCATATCCTCTTGCCCACGTCCTCAACACGGCGCGGGAGACCCAGGTCCTCTTTGATCTGCCGCATCTCCTCGTGCAACTTCTCGATCTCTCCAAGCAACCGCTTCCGTTGTCTCGCGGTCAACCGGTTCCGCTCCTCAAAGCAGACAGAATGCACTTCCCGCCCGCGTCCGTATTCCTCGAAAAGGCACAGGGCTTCATCCAGAAGCGCCAGCGAACTGGCGATGCTGCGCCTCTGGTTCTCGTTGATCTCGATGCTTCTACCGTTGTCCAATCACGCCTCTCCCGCACCGGCCCGCAACACCGCATCCCGGCTGATCACGCCCTTGAATTCCCCGCTAGGTCCGATCACCGGCAACCGCTTGATCTGTTTCGCGACCATCACTCCGATCACCTCACTCAGGGACGCGTCCTCACCCACCGAGACGATATCGGCGCGCATGATCTCGCCGGCCGTGCGCTTGCGCGCTTCCTCGATCGCGGCCTTGTGTCGCTGCCCCATGGCCGTGAACGTGAGCGTGCTCGCGACGCGGTCCCAGATCCCGATGCGATGCCCCGCGAACACACGGAGAAGGTCGCGGTCCGAGATCATACCCACCAACCGGCCCGCATCGTTCACCACGGCAACGCGCTGCAGATCGCTGTCGTCAATCATGCGCATGACCTCCTCAATGAACGTCCCTGGCCGCACCGTGTGCACCTCGCGACACATGACATCGGCCGCCAGCCGCGCATGCCGGACATCGATCCCGTGCTTGCTAATCGCCGCCCAGTCGGGGTTCTCCCGGGTAACGGTCTTGAACACGTCCACCCGCGACAACATGCCCGTGAGAAGCCCCTCTTTGTTGACCACCGGCATCCGCTTGAACCCGTGCTCCAGCATGCGGTCAACGGCATGGGGAACCGGCATGTCCTCGGGTATGGTGACGACAGGTTGCGTCATAATCTCTGCCGCGGTCTTGCCCGCCATGTGTTGCATGGTAGCGTCCGCATTCTCTGCTCCCAGATCCCGCAGAAGTCCGAGCCGTATGGGCATGCCGGCCCGCTGAATGAGATCGCCTTGCGTCACGATCCCGACCGGCTTGCCATGCTCGTCTACGACCGGCAGTCCGTTGAAGGAACCCGTCAGCAACACACGGAGAATGTCGCCCGCCGCCGCGTCACGCGTGACCGAACGGGGATTGCGCGTCATGATGTCCATTGCGTGAAGGTTGCGGGGCAGGAGGCGGGCATTGACGCGATGGACGCGAAGGTCCATTTCTTCGACCATGACGATGCCATCGGTGACGATTTCCTCCACGATCGGCAGAACGCGGTCCAATTCCGCCGCAGGAAGCACAATTTCGATCTTCAACGGCATATTGAAGGAGAGAACTTCAATGCCTTGGGTCGCGACCTCGCCATTCTCATAGCAGCCAGTTATGCCGCGGGAGACAATACAGCGAGCGGCAATGCGAAGATCCCGCACGCGTTGCACGAGAGCCATGCTGAGCGAATGCCCTTTGTGCTTGGCCTGTTCGCTAGTGAAGACCTCGATGACACGGTAAGCCAGTGACATGCTCTTCTCCTACCGAACGATCAACACCGCACAGTGCGCATAACTCACCACACGCTTCGAGATGGAACCCAGCAGCCAGCGTTGCATCAAGGTCTTGCCGCGATGGCCGAGGACGATCAAATCCGCCTTTTGTTCACCTGCGTGGCGTATGATCTGATCCGCCGGATGCCCAACTAGTACCGTCAGTTCCGGGCGCAGCCCCACCGCCTCCGCTTGCGGCTTCAGTGCCGCAAAGGCTTTCTCGAAATGCTCCTGGGCGTTCTCCAAGATCGCCTCGGTCTCCACCATCTCTGGCGGCTCGGGCGGGCGGGCCACACACACGACTTCCAGTGTGGCCCCGTACTTCGCCGCTAGATCAACCGCCATTGTGAACGCCTTGGCGGCATGTTCCGACCCATCATAACCGACCAGGATCCGCTTCATCGTCTATTCCTCCTTACGTGGTTTGACTCCGATGTGTCTCTGGCGCGAGCCCGGCGTTCTCATCCGTCGGCGGTGCCAGCAGATGCCGAGGCAGATAGAAAGCGTTGGCGATCACCGTAGGAACCACCGCACTCAAGATCACTGCGGCGACCAGATACGAATACTGGGCTGTGTTGATAATGCCATGCGCGAGCCCGAATAGCGACGCGATGCTTCCGAACGTAAGCCCGGTGGACATCAGGAGCGTGGTGTAGATCCCTTCCAGACGACCCTCTTTGGCTCTTCCGTGGTTGAACCATTGGGTAGCCGGCCACACGGCAGCCATCTTGCAGCCCACCTTGGACACAAGCAGCAGTAACAGGATGCCCGGCCCCGCCAGGAGCGCCGGGACTGAAACCAGAGAGCCGGCGCGAATGAAATAAAACGGCGTGAGGAGCCCGAATGTCAACGTGCGCAACCGCCGCACCAGCACGTGGTCTTTGCCGACCGTGCCGGCCAAAACCATTCCGATCAGATACGCCGGCAGGACCGCCTCGCTCTCCGCCCAGAGCGCCAAAGCACCCATGCCGAAGAGAAAAAAGAGCAGGTACTTCGCCTCCAGCTCCGAAGGCCGATCACCATAGCGCTTGAAAAAGCGGGGGGTCAGCCAGGGCAAGGCGAAAAAAACCACTGCGCTGGCGCCGACAAACGTGGCCGTTTTTGCCGTGAACGGCGAAAAGATGAGTCCCAGGGCGATCACGGTTCCGAGGTCGGTGATGAAGCATGCCGCCAATAGCGTCTTGCCAAAGGGGGTCTTGTTCAGCCCAAGCTCCAGCATAACCGCATAGACAACTGCCACCGAAGTCGTGGACATGGCGACCCCGGCCAACCAACTCGCGGGACCCGACCAGTGCAAGAACCAGTAAGCCACCGCCGTACAACCCAGGAACGGAGCAGCGAAACTGGCCAGGCCGACGACAGACGCTTCCTTCCATTTGAGTTTGAAGACAGCCGGATCCAACTCGGCGCCGGCGAGAAACGTGAGCAGGATGGCGCCTGTGCCGGAAAGGAACTTGATCCACGACTGATCTGTTCCAAGGAAGGCTCCACCCATGAGGGCGCCGATGACAAGTTGCGCGACGGTGCCCACCACGATTTCGGAAAGCGCGGTGGCTACCCGGAACCAGATTGAGATCAGCGTGGCTAAGAGCGCCAAACCAATCCAAACGGCTGCCAACATCCATGTCTCCATCATCGCTCGCCCTCGCTAATCCCGCGTTTCACCGACCGAAGACGGCACTCCGCCCCAACTCCGCCTCGATCTCCAGCAGGCGGTTGTACTTGGCAATCCGTTCGCTCCGGCAGGCGGAACCAGTCTTGATCTGTCCGCCGCCCATCGCGACCGAGAAGTCGGCCATGAACGCGTCTTCCGTCTCGCCCGACCGATGCGAGATCACAAAGCCCCATCCGGCATCGCGGCACATCTGGATTGCCGCCACTGTCTCCGTCACTGTCCCGATCTGGTTCAACTTGATTAAGACGGCGTTCGACGCCTTCTCCTTGATCCCGCGGGCAATAAACCGCGTGTTCGTCACGAACAGGTCATCGCCTACGATCTGGATCCGGGCGCCCAGAGCTGCCGTCTGTTCGCGGAACCCGTCCCAGTCGTTCTCAGCGAGGCCGTCCTCGATCGAGACGATGGGGAACCTGTCCACCCACACCTTGTAGAGCGCCGTCATCTCGGCACTTGTCTTCTTGCCCTGCTCCGACTTCGACAGGTTGTACTTTCCATCTTCGAAGAAGGAACTCGCGGCCGGGTCCAAGGCGATGGCCACATCCTTCCCTGGCTTCAGCCCCGCGGCGCCAATCGCTTCCACGATCACCTCGCAGGCTTCCTCGTTGCTCTTCAGGTTCGGCGCGAACCCGCCCTCGTCGCCCACGCTCGTCGCATACCCCTTCTTCGCCAGGATCTTCTTGAGCGCGTGGAATGTCTCAGCCCCGTACCGCAGGGCATCCGCGAATCTCGGCGCGCCCACTGGCATGACCATGAACTCCTGGAAATCCACGCTGTTGTCCGCGTGCTTGCCGCCGTTGAGGATGTTCATCATGGGCACGGGCAGTCGGACAGCCCCGGAACCGCCCAGGTAGGCGTAGAGCGGCAAGTCTGCCGCCATGGCTGCAGCCCGCGCCACCGCCATGGATACCCCCAGAATCGCGTTCGCCCCAAGCTTCCCCTTGTTAGCTGTCCCGTCCAGTTCGATCATTAGCCGGTCAATCTCGGCTTGTCGGCTGGGATCCATACCAATCAGCTTCGGCGCGATCGTCTCGTTCACGTTCCCGACGGCCTTCAGAACACCCTTGCCGCCGTACCGATTCTTGTCCCCATCCCGCAGTTCCACCGCCTCGTTTTCGCCCGTCGAAGCGCCCGAGGGCACCGACGCCGAAGCGCAGATCCCGCTATCCAGCCCCACGAACACGCGCACGGTGGGGTTACCGCGCGAATCCAGAATCTCCATGGCCCGAACGCTCTTAATTCTCGCATGCATGTCCCATCTCCTGTCTTTTGGTTTCTCGCCAAACAAAAAACCCCTGCCGCTGTGGCAGGGGTTCATCTTCTTCGACCACTCCTGCCCATGCGACGCCGCTCAGCAGGAGTTATCAGTCCGCCTCGGTAGGCCGACGGTTACGGGGAACTCCATCCCCTGAAAACACTGCAAAAGTAGATGAATCGGCTGCGAAGATCAAGAACAGGTTACGCTTGGAAGATTTTAGTCAATTCGCGCCTTGTAGGAACTGTCAACCCAATGGACCGATCGCCACTCTCGTTTTCACCGCCTTTCTATCGACATCCCGGCCCAACCGGAGGAATACCCATTGACACGTTATGAACATATGTCCATAATGCGCGCCATGAGTTTCAGGAGGAACCATGCCGCGACCCTGTTGCATTAGGCACATTGACGTCAACCCGTGCGCCGTCTACTTCAAACCGGCGGGCATTCCCGTCCACATGTTGGAGGAAGTCGTCCTCACGCTGGACGAACTCGAATCCTTGCGACTCGCGGATCTGAACGGCCTGTACCAAGAGCAGGCCGCAGAAGAGATGAAGATTTCCCGCCCGACCTTCTCGCGCGTTGTCGAGCAGGCCCGGCGGAAAGTGGCGGACGCCCTCATTCACGGCAAGGCGCTCCGTCTCGAAGGTGGCGCCGTGGTAATGAAAGGGGATCAGACAATGCCAGGAAGAGATGGAACAGGACCAATGGGCGGAGGACGAGGCATGGGCCGCGGACCGTGCGGCTGCGGACAGCGGCATGGGGCACAAGGGGCGGGCGAGGCAAAAATGGGTCCACGCGGCCGACGCCGGCGCGGCATGGCCTGTACGGCTGCCGCACCGACCGAAGCGGTGGCAGCGGCGGGCAAAGGTGCCGGAAAGGAAGAGGCTGGAGCATGAAGATTGCGATTCCCGTTGCGGAATACCTCGGACTCGAAAGCCCCGTGTACGGGCATTTCGGGTCCGCGCCCGCGTTTGCGCTTGTGGATGCGGAAACGATGTCCGTCAAAGCGATCAACAATAGCGACCATGCCCATGTTCACGGTGCATGCAGCCCGATGAAAGCCCTCGCGGGCGCGCGACCGGACGCGGTCATTGTCGGTGGAATCGGAATGGGCGCGTTACTGGGCCTGCGGGCGGCCGGGATCAAGGTATTCCGTGCTGTCGACGGCACGGTTGCCGATGCGGTCCGTCAGTTCAAGGCCGCGGAATTGCCCGAGATCGAGGAGAATGGCGCCTGCGCTGGTCACGGCGGAGGCCATTCCTGCCACAAGGGTTGAACAACGTGTAGAAGGAGACCGGAAATGCCAGCGAAGACAGTAGTTGTTGAAATCAAGCAAGGCGCGGGATTCAGAACAGAGTGCAAGGTGGGGAAGCACACGGTCATCATTGACCAACCGACCCCGGCCGGCGGAACGGATGCAGGCCCGTCGCCCCTCGACGTTCAACTCATGTCGCTTGGCGGGTGCGTGGCGGCCATCGGGAGAATCATCGCGAACCAGCGCAAACTGCCCGTGCGGGGCATTGAAGTCACGGTCGAAGGCGACATCGACACCGATGGCCTGCTCGGCAAGCCAACGGAGAAACGAGTCGGCTTCAGCGCGATCACCGCACGGGT
>Ga0315275_10003078_pt1 | contig 15262 bp, 15 predicted proteins | sample YL17G03_0_MG_FD_205557 | JGI IMG/M metagenome (GOLD analysis project Ga0315275, IMG submission 205557) | Sediment microbial communities from Yellowstone Lake, YNP, Wyoming, USA - YL17G03_0 | ecosystem: Environmental > Aquatic > Freshwater > Lake > Sediment | place: USA: Wyoming | collected... | reverse complement strand
ACCCCGATCGCGCCAAGATGCTGGGCTTGCTGGCCATGTCTCAGGTGTCAAAGGAATCGACACTCGACTGGGTTCTCGTGCCAGCCGGTGAATTTGAGATGGGAATGGAAGGGGCAGCAGCTGAGCCGGATGAAAGCCCGAAACACCGAGTCTTCCTGAACGCGTTTCACATCGCCAAATACGAAGTCAGCAATCTTCAATACCATGCCTTTGTCGAAGCGACGGACCATCGGCTTCCGGAGAACTGCTGTGATTCAAAATTCACCCTCTGGCGTGGCAACACGATGCTCGATGGAGTCGGTGAACTACCGATGATCAATGTCAGCTGGGATGACGCGGTGGCATTCTGCCAGTGGAGCGGCGCGCGTTTACCGACCGAAGCGGAGTGGGAAAAGGCGGCCAGAGGCACCGATGGCAGAACCTATCCGTGGGGCGATGAGCCCGTGACCAGGGAGCGTGCGAACTATACTCCCTTGAGCGTCAAGTTCTGGGAGGGACCTTCAACCCTGGATAAGGTCAGCCAGGGTGAGTTCGGAAAAAGTCCCTATGGGGTTTATCAAATGGCAGGCAACGTATGGGAATGGGTCCAAGACCGGTATGACGAGTCCTACTATAAGAAGAGTCCTCCTCAAAACCCACCCGGCCCTTCCGAGGGGGCAGCGCGGGTGATTCGAGGTGGTTCCTGGCGAAACACCTCAGAAACTTTAAGGGCTGCCAATCGCAACAAGCATGCCCCCACTGAGCGGCGCGTCTATCTCGGTGTCCGATGCGCCAAAGATGCGAAGGAAATCAGGGACGCTAAATAAGCAATCGGTCTCGATCCGGATCACCTGCTGCTGAGATCAAGGCGCATCCGTTCACGCTGTTTGTCGAACTCAGCAACTGGCCTAGGGACCGGCCCCTTCACCAAATATATCTGCCGGGGGCTCCTTGCTCCCAATCTTAGAACCTCCGCCAAAGCAGGCACAACGGTCAGCCAGAATCGGACTCGATTGAACGGCTCGTGGCGTTCGTTGGTTAGGAACTGACTCCCATCTCGATCGGATAGCCCGCCTCCCGCCAACCTCTAATGCCTCCATCCATCGACACCACATTTGTATAGCCCATCTGCTGGAGCGCGTCTGCGACTAAGACAGATCGGTAGCCGCCTCCGCAATACAACAGAATGGTCTCCTGCTTGTTAGGAATAAGCGTTTCCACATCGCGCTCGATAATTCCTTTCCCCAAATGCTGGGCGCCTTTCGCATGATCCTTCGCAAATTCATGGTCCTCGCGCACATCGAGAAAATGCGCAACCTCGCCCCGATCGAGCCTGGCCTTAGCCTGCGCCACCGTACATTCCTTGACCCGCATTCGTGCCGCATCTACCAACTTGAGAAAACCAGGATTATGTTTCATCCTCGATCCCTTCCCTGTCCTGCTTCAAAATAAAGACGTTTGCTCGATCCCCGGCCTGCGAAAGGTGGCGGGACCCGTCTCCTCACGCAGTTCCGAAAAACCTGCCTTGCGTCTGGAGACCTCAAACAACTGATCGATCATGGCCCAATAGGGGCCTGCGCCATGGTGACCTTCAAAGAAGCCCCCCTCGCTGATTGCGCCACCACGCACGTCCCGAATCCGATTTGTGATCTTGGCGATTCGATCTGGAAACGCCGCCGCCATGCGCTCCATGAACACCGCCTCGACAGGACCAGACAGACGCAGCAACGTCGCCATCGCCTCCACCGCCCCGGCTTGTTTTGCTCGGGCCAATAGATCAGGCACATCCTCATCGTTGAGACCGGGAATGATCGGAGACACCAAGATGCCGGTGGGAATCCCGGCGTTCGCCAGGGTCGCCATCGCCTCGAAGCGTTTCCGGCTGGAAGGCGCATGGGGTTCAACCTTGCGCGCGACCTCATCGTCTGAAAACGGTATGCTGAAATGCACACGAATCGACGCCTCCTGATGCAACCGACGCAACAGATCCAGATCGCGCAGCACCAACACCCCTTTCGTGATGATCCCGACAGGATTCCGATACTCGGCACAGACTTCCAGACAGGCTCGCGTCAACTCCAGCGAGGCTTCCAGCGGCTGGTAACAATCGGTATTCCCCGAGAACAGGATTAATTCGCCCTTCCATGAAGGCTTCTCGAACTTCCGGCGGAGCAAGGTCGCAGCCTCCCGCTTCACAATGATCTTGGACTCAAAGTCAGTCCCGGCGCCAAAGCCCCAATACTCATGCGTTGGTCTGGCATAGCAGTAGGCGCAGGCGTGGAAACAGCCGCGATAGGGGTTGAGGCTCCATCGAAACGGCAAATCGGGACTCTCGTTCCGACTGAGAATGTCACGGGTCGCGTCATCAAACATCTTGACCTGCACATGGGGAGCAGGCTCCAGGAGATCCCGGTGCTGTGATTCAAACGGATTGGGTGGATTCATCACCGTGCGCATCGGGATATGGTCCTCGATCTCCCTGCTCCTGTCAACGGGGCGAACCACGCCTCTGACCGCGCGAAGTCCCACCGCCCAATCGATTGACTAACCCCTACCCCGATGTTAGATTCCAGCCGCTTTCTGGAACACACGACTATGTACGATCTCCGCTATTTACGCGATAATTTGGATGCCATCCGGGAACAACTTGGTCCCCGTGGCGCCGACGTCCCCTGGGATAGCCTCCGCACGCTGATCGAACAACGTCGCACCTTAACCGGCCAGGTCGAGCAACTTCGCTCCGAGCTGAGAAAGGGATCGGAGGAGGTCGCCAGGCTGAAGCGAGAGAAACAGCCGGCGGATGCCGCCATGGTGGCCATGAAGGCCGTCGGCGAACGGATCACGACGATTGAAGACGAACTACGGGGCGTCGAGGAAACCCTGACCGATCTGAATCTCCGCATACCGAATCTTCCACATGCCTCGGTGCCGGCAGGAAAAGACGCGGGCAGCAACGTAGAGGCCAGGCGGTGGGGAGCCCCACCCACGTTGACCGCACCAGCCAAAAGCCATTGGGATCTTGGCGAAGCACTCGGCATTCTGGATTTCGACCGTGCGGCGAAAATCGCCGGCGCACGATTTGCGGTCCTGACGGGGGCCGGAGCGCGACTCGAACGGGCCCTCATCAACTATATGCTTGACCTTCACACGACACAGCACGGCTATCGGGAGGTCCTACCGCCACTCCTCGTCAATCGGACGAGCATGACCGCGACCGGCCAGTTACCCAAGTTCGAAGAGGATCTCTTTCGCCTGCGAGACGAAGACTATTTCTTGATCCCGACGGCAGAAGTGCCGGTGACCAATCTCCACCGTGACGAGACGCTCAACGAGTGTGCGCTGCCGATCAGGTACACGGCCTATACCCCCTGTTTTCGCCGCGAGGCAGGATCCTACGGAAAAGATACCAGAGGACTCATTCGCCTCCACCAATTCAACAAGGTGGAATTGGTAGCCTTTGCGAAACCGGAACAGTCGTATGAGGAACTGGAGCGGTTGACCGGCCATGCCGAAGCGATCTTGCAGGGATTAGGACTTCACTATCGAGTCGTCACCCTCTGTACTGGCGATATGGGATTCTCTGCGGCAAAGACATACGACATCGAAGTCTGGCTTCCTTCCCAAAACCAATATCGAGAGATCTCCTCCTGCAGCAACTTTGAAGGATTTCAGGCCCGGCGGGCCAGTATTCGGTATAAGGGCCCAGTTGGGAAGAAGGATGCAAAAACGGAGTTTGTCCATACCCTCAATGGGTCTGGGCTTGCCGTCGGCCGAACGCTCGTGGCCATCCTCGAAAACTACCAGCAACCGGATGGAAGCGTCACGATACCGGAGGGATTGCGTCACTATGTGGGCGGGATGGAACGGATAAAAAAAGAGTAGAAGACTGGAAGTGCATATCCCTTTGCCATGAGCTATTATAAGGGCTCCAAGTCGGAGCAATCAGGGTATGGAGGGGTGACGGAGCGGCCGAACGTGCCAGTCTTGAAAACTGGAGACCTCGCAAGGGGTCCGCGAGTTCAAATCTCGCCCCCTCCGCCAACTACACGAGTAGGTTCATTACTTCAGTCAGCCTTCACATCGGTCTCCTGATACCCACGCCATGGCCACAGGGAACCATCCCGGATGCTGTCCTGCCCCGAGCTGGCCCCCAGGACCTAGGGGAATTACTACCTTGTGGCTCGGCGATTCATCTGGTTTATTGATGACGAATTGAGGTAACTGCTTTGGTGATGCCCACCCCAGAGCAGCAAGAGGTTTCCGCTTCCTCCTGGGGAGCCTACCTCCGCCCACATCTTCATTCTCGTTTATACCCACACACCTACCGCTCAGACTGCCACCCCAGGTTCATTTGTGCATCCAACTCCTGGCCTAGGATGATTTCACTCCATTCATAAACATCTAGGAAAGCATTCTATTATCACAGCAAGTGCTTGATATAGTGCTGCTTCATGTACGCACAAACAAAGATTTCTCGCCAAACATTCCCCCCCCCTTTAGTTCGGCCCCACCTACCTCTACGGTATTTTAAAAAATTCTGCCCTGCCCCAATATCACGCTCAACAGCGCGCCTCACGGGCATCATTTTTTGGAGGTGAGACCGATGCACAAACAAATCGGGAAAATCGGGGACATTCGTCGTGAACTAGACGGCAAAGCCTGTCCCTTCTGCGGAGGCCATAAGTATAAACTAGTTCTTCGCGGGAACACCGAGCCGCAAGATGGCGGACTCTTCGCCCGCTGTTCTCAGTGCCAGCGTCCTCGCGGACTCGATGAAGACCTCGGTCGAATACTCTGGATGTAAGAAGACTTTCTCATCACCTCGACACATAAGGAAGACACAATGCACGCTCTCTCTTCCTTGATCCATTCCATAAAGTTGCGCACAGCGCGCGACAAAAAGAAACGAACCGCGTTGCACATGTTGGCAGCAAGCGGCGTCGTCAGACTGAGCCATGTTGAACTCCGGTACCCGACCCATCGCCAGCGTTACCCCCTTCCGCACGCAGCCAACTGCGATCGAGAATCTGCAGACCCAGCCTAACCCTTTGCGGTCATGTGAGCACAATATCACGCTCAACATGACGCAGACATGGCAATGGGCACGCAGCCTCTCCTCCACCCCGTCCAACTTGCGAACAAACAGATGGTACTTCAGTGTACCAAGCAGTTAGACGTGTGAACCTTCGCCGTCTTTCCCGAGAGTTTTTCTTGATTCACCTCGCGAATTGCTTGTACCTCCCACGTGGCCTGAGGTAAGATCACGGCTCGCTTGCTGGTCATCCTACGGTCATCGACCTGCGTCGCAGATGATTAGGAGTCCCGCATAGAGCTGAGACCAGTGGAGAGGTGGCCGAGTGGCCGAAGGCAACGGTTTGCTAAACCGTCGTAGGGGCAAAACCTCTACCGAGGGTTCAAATCCCTCCCTCTCCGCCAAAACCCTCCCTTTGAAATCATAAGAAGTTTAGGCCGATTTCCCGAATGATTTGAACTATCCTTGGGCTTGTTCAAAAACGAATGACTCTGAACTTTGCGTTATTGTTTTCCTTGTGCTAGTCTCCCCACCGAAGACAGGGGCGTCTTCAGCAAAAGACAACGGCGTCATTATGCGAGAGGGACAATGAAGTCCTTTTTAGACCCTCCACGTGGTCTAAAAAGGGCTTTTTTACGTTCGAAAAATCACTGCGGAACGTGAAGGCTCTGGACAAGAGTTTTCGTAGAGGAGGACATCGTGTACGACAAACACTCAGCGGTAGTGATCGGAATCTTGACGGGCATGCTCGTGGCCTCTCAGGGATGTCAGTCGTCCCCTCCGCCCGTTTTTCCTGACATCACCGGCATACACCTCTCAGAAGGGGCGGAAATCCAAGGCGATGACCAAACGGTCCAGGCTATCTTGTCTGTTTTCAAGAAGGCTGAAGATGCGGTGAGCCACAAGGATCTCGATGGCTTAATGGCGCTCTACTCAGAAAACTATTTGCATGGTGGCTATACCAAGGACAGTGTGCGAGCAGTGTGGACAGATCTGTTTACCAAGTATCGTGATTTTACTGGGACCCATACCTTTTCGAAAATCAAGATACAGACTGACAAAAGAGTGCCGGCGGCCCACGTCGCCTGCACGGGAAGCCTGTGGGCAATCTCCAATGAGACCGGCCAACGTATGCATATCGACAGTTGGAATGGGGAGGTCCACCATTTGATTTCCGAACGAGGGGCCTGGTACATGGCTGGAACGTACTGGGAGATTCCACCTGGCAAAGAATCGCGTCCTACTTTTCGGCCTCATCCTTTCTTCTGAACCGGATAGGAGGATGGCGCGGGACAGACGTTAGGCCACTAACGCAACTGCGTAAATTGTAAAGGAGAGGGCATCGGTTAAGCATGGGTGAACTCCCTCCCTCTCCGCCAGAGCCTGCTTCGAGAGCTCTCTCAGAGCGTGGATGGCTGGGCAGCTTGATTTTTCTCGATCGATCCTGTAACAGTGCCTCGCTCTTCTTGCCGTGAACCGTGCCGAGGTAGCTCAGTTGGTAGAGCACAGCCCTGAAAAGGCTGGTGTCGACAGTTCAATTCTGTCCCTCGGCACCACTCCTCACTTCCCATTTTAGATTGATTACCGACAGGCTCGGAACATTCGCGCGAGCGAATGAGCTCTGTGTCATTCCCCTTTGGGAAGTCGCGAGAAGTAGAACGTGGCGATGGCCACGGTCGCTGCAACATTCAAGGATTCCACATCGCGGCTGAGCGGGATGGTGAATCGAGTGGTGGCCTGTCTGCGGATCTGAGCCGACAAACCGCGGCTTTCATTGCCGACAGCAAACACAAGTTTCCGTGGCGCCTGGTGAATCTCGTCAATCGGAACGGTCCCGTCCCCTGCCACTTCTGCGGTGAAGATCTGACAGCCCCGCTGAATCAACCCATACACATCCTTGGCAGAAAAAATCGGCAGTGCGAGCAAGACACCACTCGTTGAACGGACCACCTTGGGATGATAGACATCGGCGGATTCCGGCGTGAGCCACAGGGCACTCACGTTCAGGGCTGCCGCCGTTCGAATAATGGCCCCAACATTGGCGGGGTCTTGTAACTGCTCTCCAAAAATTCCCAAGACAGTCGGCTGTCTAAGAATCTCTCCTTCATCCCAGGTCGGTTGCCGCACCACGGCGAGAATGCCTTGTGGCGCTTCCACATCAGATAATTTCGAGAATTGGAAATCAGAGCAGGAAAACTGATGTTTCGAGGAAGCCAGTCGAATCAATGGGTCGCCCTGCCCTTCTTTGGGTAGGTAACCATGCGCCGTTACAATCGTGAGGATCTGCTCGGGATACCGAGTCAGGAGATCTCGAACTGCGTGGGCGCCTTCGGCCACGAAGGCGCCCTCCTGTGCTCTCACACGTCTATCTAGGAGGAGTTCCCGAATGCGCGCGCCTTGCGAACGCGTCAGGAGAGGAAGTGGGGCAGCCACGCTAGTGAGTCAAAATGAATAAAAAAAGTTCAGCGACGTTTCCGCCCGGACGCGGCTTCGGCAGCCCGAATCCGTTGGGCCCGCACTTTCGCTCGCTTGAGTGCGGTCAGCTTCCCTCTGGTCCGATCCTGTTCATGCTGAAGTTTATCGAACTGAGACTTGAGATGGAGCTTTTCCTGCTTGTGAAGCGTGGCACATTCTTCTTGAGAAAGATGGACCCAATCTCCACACGTCCGAGCCCGCTTGATCCGCTGTTCCAACGACTCCCGTAACTGCTTGGAGCGCATATTTAAAAGTGATTTCAAGGCGTCCTTACGCCGTTGAACTTCTTCTTCTTCTGCGATAATTCCACGAATATCTGTTCCTAACATGGCACGCCTCCTCACTGAATCGAGAATAAACTAGCAAGCGCATTGTACCTGATTTCATCACTCATCTTCCACTGAGAGAAATTAATAGTAAGCTATTGATTTATAACGTATGATTCGCGATACCTCATTAGGATGAGGTTGCGGAGACGGACCCACTTCGGTATCATCGCGCCATGGCGCTCGGACTACAGATTCATGCCTGGCGTATCTCGCGAGGCCAGTCGGTCGACGATTTGGCAGCCAGATCACATCTGTCGCCTCAGGCACTCGAGGCAATCGAAGCTGAAGATACTGACCCCTCTGCTTCGATACTCGAAGCGCTCGCTGGCGCACTGAAGATTCCTCCAGCCTGGCTCTTTAGCCATCCGACCTCGTTTCGTACCTTGTTTGAGAATCCAGAGGAAAATGAGAGTTCCACCCCTGCCGGTCCAGATCCTGTTACAGAACGAATTCTCGCTGGATCACGGATGGATCGTTCGCTGTATGTCCTGCTGACGGCTATCATGCAAAGCGGCGAACCGAAGTTACTCCGTGCAGCGGAAGTGAATTTACAGAGCCTCGTCAAACAAGCCAAACAGGCGACGATCCCCTGGCAGAACCGCCCTTCCGGCCACTTCGAACCACCGAACGACTAACAACTGGAGATCTTCATCGGCACGGATCAATGTGGAGCCGTTCGATCAGAAGACTTGCAGGATGAAACATTTCAGGTAGCGCGTTTCCGGCATGGTGGCGAGGATGGGATGGTCGCTGGCCTGTCCACGCTGCTCAAGAAGTCGAACCTGCCGCTTTGCATCTCGTGCAGCAAGACGAATCCCCATCCACAATTCCTGTTCAGTGACGTGGTGAGAACAGGAACTTGTGACTAGAAATCCTTCCGGCTTAGTGAGCCGTATCCCAAGCAGATTCACATCTTTGTATCCCGCCAGGGCACGAGGTACCGCCTGTTTACTGCGAGCAAAGGCGGGGGGGTCGAGCAGCACCAGATCATAGCGGCGCCCAGCCCGTTCCAACTTTCGCATCTCCTCAAACGCATCCGCCGTTCGATAAACACAACGGTCGTCCACCTTGTTCAAGGCCGCATGATTACGCGCAAGTGCCAGGGCCTCCTCACTCACATCCAGCCCTTCGACCGACTTCGCTCCCGCGAGCGCCGCATGAATCCCAAAGGCTCCGGTATGAGCAAACACCTCCAACACCTCCGCGCCGACTGCGAACCGCGCCGCCACCAGTCGATTCTCCCGTTGATCACAAAACCAACCGGTTTTCTGCCCTCGTTCGATATCGACGATAAATCGAGCCGGTCCCTCCTGAATATCGACCATTGTCGCGCCACCCCTTCGAAGAAAGCCTCGCTCCACCGGCAGCCCCTCCAACGTGCGACTCTTGGCGTCGTTGCGTAAATACACCCGCGTGGCTCCTGATTCCTGACACAAGAGATCGGCCAGCAAGTCTTTCCGGTGGTCCATACCAGAAGACAAGGTCTGCATGACCAAGACATCGTCGTATCGATCCACAATTAAGCCCGGCAATCGATCGGCTTCTCCATAGATGAGGCGGTACGCGTTAGTGCCGGTGACGATCTTCTGCCGCAGCCTAAGCGCCTGCGCAAGTCGCCCCCTCCAAAACTGTTCGGTGATGGGTTCGTCGTCGAAGGTGAGAATCCGCACGCGGATCTTGGACGCAGGATTGTAGAGGCCTCGTGCGTAGAATCGTCCATTCGGCGATATGACATCGACCACATCGCCTGAGACCAGCTCGCCGCTGACCTCCTCGACATAGCCGGCATAGATCCAAAGATGCCCCAGTTCCTCGACTGCACGTGTGCGAGAGAGCCGGACCTGCCCGCGAGGGCTGTTATCATGAAAAGTCATAGTGTACTTATCCAATGGCGCGAACCGAACGTCAAGCCCTTCCGCACACATCCGGTTGCTTGACGGCTGACCCGCGCTGTGGTTTGCTGCACGTACGCGTCATACACAGGCTGTTTTCCCCTTCATGAATCTGGAAGCCCAACGATGAAACAAATACCGACCATCGGTTCTGCCGTGATTGATCGACTCCATCAGCTGGGTGTCCGGCATATCTTTGGAATCCCCGGCGACTACGTTCTCAGCCTCTACAAACTGATCGAAGCCTCACCGATCCGCCATGTCGGCACGACGCGCGAGGATTGCGCGGGATTTGCAGCCGATGCCTATGCCCGCATCAACGGAATCGGGGCAGTCTGCGTCACCTATTGTGTCGGGGGGCTGAATTGCGTAAACGCGATCGCCTGCGCCTACGCAGAACGGTCGCCGGTCGTGCTGCTCACCGGATCACCAGGACTCTCAGAGCGGGTTCGCACTCCCTATATGCACCACATGGTGCGGGATTTCTCCACGCAACGCGAGGTCTTCGAGAAGATCACGGTGGCCGCCGTCTCGCTAGATGACCCTTCAACCGCCGAACGTGAAATGGATCGGGCCTTAGCAGCCTTGTTGCGCTATCGCCGCCCCATCTACATCGAAATCCCTCGCGATCTCGTCCATGCGACGCTGGCAGCCCCCTTACGCCCCTTGTGCCTCGATGATGCGCCGAGCGATCCCGCCGCGCTGGATGAAGCCATCGCTGAAGTCCGCGCCATGTTGGCCTTAGCCAGACGCCCTGCGATCTTGGCTGGTGCAGAAATCGGGCGATTCGGTCTGCAAGACGATCTGGCTCGCCTGGTCGAACGGCTCAATGTCCCCATTGCCTCGACCCTGCTTGGCAAATCCGTCATCCGTGAAGACCACCCCCTCTATGTAGGTGTGTACGGCGGCCTCATCGCACGTGACGAGGTTCAACAGTTCATCAATGAATCTGACTGCCTGCTGATCCTGGGGTCGATCTTATCCGACGTGGAAGATCTCAATGCCGATTCCCCCTTAATGTCGGAAGGCCGCACAATTCACGCGACAGCTGATCGGGTGGCCATCAAACACCATCGCTACGATGCGATCAGGTTTCAAGACTTCGTGCGAGCACTGGTGAGCAACCCCCTCCCTTCGTTTCCTTCCCGCCCGCTGCCGGCACCGCTTCCCGTGGCACAAGGCACGATTGCGCCGGATGCCCCCGTGACCTTGAACGGACTCTTCTCCCACCTCGATAGTCTGTTGGATGAAAAAACTCTCGTGATCGCCGACGTCGGAGAATCGCTCTTTGCCGCGGCGGATCTCCATGTCCACCGACGATTCGAGTTCCTCTCTCCAGCCTATTACACCTCGATGGGATTCGCCGTCCCGGCTGCGCTCGGCGCGTCGTTTGCCGATCCTTCGCTCAGACCAATCGTGCTGGTAGGAGATGGCGCGTTCCAGATGACCGGCTCCGAACTGTCCACCTGCGTCCGATACGGCCAGTCTCCTATCGTCATTGTCTTGAACAATCGCGGCTACTCGACCGAGCGGGAGATTCTGGAAGGGCCGTTCAATGATGTGCATGAGTGGCAATACGAGCGTATCTGCGATCTGATTGGCGGCGGCGTGGGATCACGCATTGCGACGCAGGGCGAATTCAAGCGCGCGTTGGCCGCAGCCCTGGCCAATTCAGGACGCCTGCACGTCCTCAATGTGTTACTCAATCCAGCCGATCGATCGCCCGGCATGGTCCGATTGGCACGCCGCCTCGGGAAAAAGCTATCGACGGACAAGCCCTAGCCGTGGGCCACAGAAAGAGGACTCCGATCTCCCCAGGCTGATCCACACCACGACAGCCCAGCCAATCCGAAGGAATCAGGCAATGCTGGATGTCTTGCGCAGGCGGGAGTCGTGCGCCGGGGCAATCACCCAGGCAAAGATCAGCCAGGCTTCTTCGTGGCAAAAACCGTGGCATCACAGGCCAGGTACTTGATCTGCTTCATGGGAATGATGATCACTTCCTTTGCTGAGTCGACCTCCAACACTTCCATGTCGTCACTGATGGTGTGACGGATCGCATCCTCGACCAGCAACTCCTGATTGTCGACAAAAACAATTTTCACCCAATATTGCACAAGCATCCCCTCCTTCTTGCAGGCATGCTGAAAAAGACCACCAGCTTCGTTCTCGCATCGTTCAGACCCTCAACGTACCCCGAGGGTACGCCTCGGGGCTTCACTCGCTGCGGCCTTGCTGGGCGCCCTTTCTAAGCATCCTGCATGGATTTTCCCAGATGTCTAGGATATGCCATCCCTCGAATTTCCGACGCTAACATAGTATTTCCAAAACCTTCTAGGTCTGCATACCCAATTCTGCCGAACGCTTCGCTGCCGCTTCCACCGCGGAGATCAACGTCCCGCGAAAGCGCCCCCGCTCGAGCTCATGCAACCCCGCGATCGTCGTGCCCCCGGGTGAGGCCACGCGATCCTTCAAGACACCCGGGTGTTCATGGGACTCCATCACCAGCCTGGCTGCCCCAGCGACTGTCTGTGCCGCCAGCAACTGGGCCGTCTCACGCGGCAATCCCATTTTTACCCCGCCATCGGCGAGGGATTCGATCATCACAAACACATACGCAGGCCCACTCCCGCTCAGCCCGGTCACGACGTCCATCAGCCGCTCTGCCACCACCAGCACTTTCCCGATCGGCTCAAAGAGGGCTCGCGCGGTGGCGGCATCCTGTTCCGACAAGGCGGCCTCGTACGCGAGAGCGGTGGCGCCTTCCCGTATCGTCGACGGCGTATTCGGCATGGCGCGAACAATTCGTCTGGTTCCTGGCAGGTGACGGGCAAGACGTGCGATTGGATATCCGGCTGCCACCGACACCACTAATTGAGACGGCCCCACAGCCGGGGCGATGTCGGTCAGCACCTCATCCAATACCAGTGGCTCGACTGCCAACAGGATCACCTGCGCGCCTTCGGCTGCCTCACGATTATTGCCTGTCGTCGTGACGGCATAGATCCGCGTGAGGTCCGCGCGTCTGGCCTGAACGATATCGGAAGCGATGAACTGAGTCGGTGTGAGTTGTCCGCCGTGCAGCAGACCGGCCAGAATAGCCTGTGCTATATTTCCTGCGCCGATCAACGCGATTCGCTGGTGTACGAGCATTGCGCGATTATACTGATCGCCTTGCCGGCCTTGCAACTTGCAAGCGCCAACGCGCGTTGCGTAGAGTGCAGAAACGATTATTCACTATCCTGGCTCATCAAAGGGCTACACCTATGACAGGACCATCCGCCACCTGCGTCGCCAAACTGATGCGTGTACTCTGTCTCTGTTGTGGGGCCGCGCTGGTCGTCGTCAATGTCGTTGTCGCTCAAGTGATCGGCAACGAAGCAGAAATGGATCGGTTGCAGGGAAAGGCAGAAGAGGCGATGGCGAATGAGGATCCGGAAGGTGCCGCCATGAACATGGGACGCGCGGCGCTCATGGCCAAATTTCTTACCAAGACCCATCATGAGGATAGCTCAGCCGTTCGTCTGTTCCAAGGCGCCGAAACCCTGTTCCGTTCACAGGAACATAGCTATCGAGCCATGGCCCTCTTTGGCCGGGCCGGAGGTCAACTGCCGGCCTCTTCCGGGGTCTGTGGAAGCCTCTCGCTCGCCCAGAGCAGCGTCAAACAGGCGGTTTCCGCCCTCAGTCACGAAGACAATCCACCAGGCCATCTCGCTGCGAAGGCCATCCAGCTCCGGGAAGCAGCCACTGATTGGGTAACCGTCATCGACTCGATGATCGCCGACTATCAATGCCGATAAACTCGCATGATCCCGTTAATCCTCTTCAGGGTTAATGATATGGAGGCCGGCCGAACGACAGGCCGTCAGCAATTGCGTATCGGCACTGACCACGGTCAGCCGCAAGGGCTTGAGTTCCAATGCCAGCGCCAAATGCAAGATCTGTGGTGCTCGGAGCGCAGGGTACTCCAACGAAAGTTCTTTGGTCGCCAAGTACGTCTGCATCGTCGGGGCAATGAACTGGTAGAGACCCTCCTGCGACTCTTTCTCAAACTTATGGATCACCGAGTAACAATCGTCCCTGGTGATGTCTCCATGATGGGCTCGATTCGAGAATGCCGTATAAAAATCGGTCACGGACCACGTCGGCAGAATCGCCACTTTTCCCCGCTTCACCATGAGTTTGCTGATGATGCGTGTGCCTCGCTCCATGCTATATCGTTTCACGAGAGCTGTTGAATCGAAATAGTAATACGGCATGCAATCACTCCCTTCCCTTCAGAATGATGGCAGCCAAGGGGCCAGGCATTTTCGAGAGCCGATCTTGGATTTCATCCAACGGCAGCTCGTCATACCCTTCCTTACTGAACTTGTCGGCCAAGTTGCCCTGATTGAACGACGCGGTCACCCAGCCGGCGTTTCGCCAACCGACTGGGCACCCTCTGATGTGTGACCGTCAACCCGCGGCCACGGCTGCGTGGTGCACGAGTTGATGTTCGTCCTGCTTCCGACTTCGATTTGGTCATACCCTCCCTCTCTCTATCAGTTAGTGGGGTGCTAACGCCGGTGTCGATGCTAGCCCGTCCCGCGGACATCCCGCAGGCTGGCTCACCTGTGCCGGCAGTTCCAACTCTCCATACACATGTGCCGAAATGGCCCTTGCCACATCGGCAGAGAACTCTTGCTGCATGACACGCACAACTTTGGCTGTGGCCTCACGCTCCGACAGATGGCCTTCCTTTCCACCCTTTGACAAGGCGCCGACCACCCGCTGGCTAGTCAAATCCACGACTTCGAAATCGCTGCACCAACGCACGAACTTGAACTGTAGATCGCGCACGTCGATCGGCCACACCCGCACCACGCCCCGCACGAGCAACTCCGGGTATGGTGCGCTGGAATCCCCGCCCATCGAACGATCCCCTCCCCACGGCCGACTCGTGACTTGCAGCCCTTCTTTCAACAACCCTTCCGTTAAGGCTCGTTGCGCCGGTTCAACCTGATCGCCGGTCACCGCAACCGCCAGCACCAAATTCGTGGCAAGAAACTGTTCGAGCTCGTGGGTGAGTTCGCTCACACGGTAGGCCGCGGGGGCACCCTGCCCGCTCGGTCGAATCACGCGAAGGTCGGCATTATAGGTCTCCCGCAACACCAGATTTCTGGCAGCCCGTCTCAATGCTCTGACTCTTGCTAGCTTATCGGAGGAGCGATGGGCCTCCTCGACATCATCTCTGATAGATCGGTCCAGCTCAACAATCCTTTCCGTGAACGCGGTTTCTGCTTGAGGCCGATGCATCCCCGCCAATGCATAGTGGAGTCCTCTGTGCATATCGACCCACCGATCGACGATCCGGACGTTCTCTAACACTTTATCGGTCGATACACGGGTCAGATTGTCGAGCGTCAAACGCCGTTCAGCGCTGCTGTGTCCCCGCTGCTCGATCACCAGATACGACTCCCAGTCTTTCGCTTGCGCACTGACCTCGGCTTTGAAAATACGGGCCACCGCTGCATAGGCGTGATCTTCGGCTGCCGCGCGACTCTCCGCCTGTCCCA
>Ga0315275_10003077_pt1 | contig 15270 bp, 20 predicted proteins | sample YL17G03_0_MG_FD_205557 | JGI IMG/M metagenome (GOLD analysis project Ga0315275, IMG submission 205557) | Sediment microbial communities from Yellowstone Lake, YNP, Wyoming, USA - YL17G03_0 | ecosystem: Environmental > Aquatic > Freshwater > Lake > Sediment | place: USA: Wyoming | collected... | reverse complement strand
CGAGCCTCGACCTGAGAGGATCTCATGAAGCGACAAGAGCTCGTCTTCGCTGAGATGAGAGACCTCGTTGTGATGAATCATGGGTTCTGGTCTCTCGTTCTGAGTTATGATACGTTCGTCTAGTTCCATCATTTCTTAATCTCCATTAGGGATTCAAGTGTTTTTATGCGTTGAGAGAGATCATCAATTTGCTCTCCGTGGATTTTCACTGCAGTTGTGGTGATGAAAAGGATATCAAGAAGCTCTTCTTCATTTAGGTTTCTCTGGTCTTCTTTCACTCTGCGACAGGCAGCTTTCAGAACTTCCTAACTGCTTGCTTTCACTTCACTCTCACTCATGATTTCTTCTCCAATCTTACTTCCTCTGAAAGTGCTGCGTAAGTCGATCCGTCTGGGAACTTCAACTTGCAGACTCTTCCATGACGGTACAAGTGTGTTATCTCTCCTACACGTCCGATCAGCTTATTCTCTCGATCTGGATCTAATGGAAAGCTCTGGTGAGTTATTTTGGTGATACAAGCTAAGTCTCCGATATTCATGATATGATGTCCTTTCTGATTCCAGTAGTAGTCTGGTTGTGTAAGTTATAACGTTTTTCAGTCCAGTTGTGTTTTATGGGCGGCCCATTATTGGCTGCCTTAAGCTGTCCTAGTTCGTTAAACGAACTATGAGCACAATTTCATCTGAATTTCATCTGCTTCAAACATATCAGTCTTAAGAGACTTATCATCAAACGTGATGTGGGACTATTGGATTGGAAATACGAGTCCTCCAATGCGAAATGGTTCTTCTATCTCTGTGATTCTTCCATACTGAGTCAGATATCTTAGCCTGTATGTTCGATCTTGCGGATCCTCTGTGTTTATTTTGATAACTTGAACAACATCTCCTACTTTCATGCCTTTACCTTCTTTCTTAAAAGAATCTGATGATGAGGAGTGATATGATGCTGCTCCACCATGAAGCATTTGATCCATCCCAGTCTTCTGATCCGTCCTGGTCCTCTATTTTGATAACTTGAATAACATCTTCTGTCATGATGATGGCTCCTTCCACTTGGAAAATAGGGGTTTTATGAACTACTTCTCGGACCACTTCTCCGACGTTCTAACAATGGCTGCCCGCTGTAAGTGCTTATTTTACAAAGGTTCGATGGACTACTGACACGAGCAGTTCGCCGTTCTAGAGTGCGAAGGTCTGGACTACTGGACTGAGTGTATTAAGTGTTTATATAATATATATAGATTATATATATTTACTAAACTTTCGACTTCTCACGCGAGGGGAAGTGGTCCAGCGGGTTTGGGCACTCTAGGATTACTAACTACTCGTGTCGGTAGTCTAGGGAGTGCTTATTTTACAAGCACTTATGGCGGGCAGGGGATCGAGGAACGTCCGCGAAGTGGTTACGAAGTGGTCAAACTACTCGGTCCACGTAGTCCGCAGTGTAGTCCGTCAGTCTAAAAGTCAGTCTGATGGTCTGATGGTCTGATGATCTCTTGATCTGAACTTTTGTGAGGTGCTAGGGTCTGATGATCAGAGCAACACACGTGAATCGTAGTATGAACTCATCAGTCGTAGCATCTGATATGTATCCTTTGTACTCATCTTCCCATTCTATTTCAGCATCAATGGGTATCCCTAGGGCTTCACGAAGTGCCTTGATTATGATTTCGTCTGTGAAAGTCCATTCTGTGAGTGAACCTTGCTCTCCTTTTTCCTCTGATGGTATTCCACAAACTTCAACTATATGATCCAATCCTTCACCCATTCCTGCCTTGTGAACCTCAAAGACACGGAATAACTTCGTTTTCTGTCTTTCCTCTGTCATGATAAAATGTCCTTTCTATTGCTAGAGTGTTTTGATTTGTCACAGAATGATTGTCCAAGTCTTAATTGTCTCTTCCGAGGCTTTAAGCCATGACTGGAGTTCTGCAAGGGCTTGATCAGAGGATGATGGGACGATGACATGCTTCAGAATCTCAGAGATTTCCGAGGTACGATGGTTCTTTCGTCTGGTGTGTCCGACATAATACATACAGACACACCCAAGGCTTCCTTTGATCGTGTCGGTCCCTTGGAAGTTCACGAGATGGATCTTGAAGGGCAGATAGTGTGTTCCATCTGCGTCGCGATAGTGATGAGACTCTATGTTTCGATGGGCTGAGAAGTTATCAACTGTGATGAAGCCTAGCTCTCTGAGGTCATTAAAGAACTTCTCTGGTTCTGTCTTTCTCTTACTCATGATATGATGTCCTTTCTATTGCTTAATTTGAAAATCACTTACAGAGTCAGCAATATAATCATTACCATTGATTCGTATCATCCATGAAGACACTCTATTTTTCAAAACTAGGACATCTATAATAACGCCGGATTTACCAATCTGATCATCTAGTTGTCTTGTTGATGGATTATTATTGATAACAACCAGTTTTCCTATCCAATCGGTCATGATAAAATGTCCTTTCTGTTCTAAGATTTCACTATCTGCTCTGTTCGAGAAACTCCAGACCACTATCGTAAAGAGAGTGAAGAGTGTCTTGAAAAGCTACATTGAGAACATCATATTCAGTAACTGCGATCTGATGTTCAATCCATTGACCTGGAGTGAGCTTGGGGGATATGAGAATACCTATCGGCTTGCGATGTAGCTCTGACGGAGTTCTGTAAAATGTCCAGCCTTTACGAAGCAGACGTAAAACCTCTTTGGTAATAGTTTTATAAACGGCTTTTTTGAATTCCATCGCAGTTGACATGATTCTAGTTTCCTTTCTATTATGCATCTTTACTTAACACGTAATGTTTTGTGTTGACGAGGCCCGTCAAGCGTTTTGGCAAGGTAATGGGGCCATTAGTGTTATAATGGCCCTGTGGCCTTGCCTTGGCCTGCGTAGGCCCGAATTTGGCACAACACAAAGCCGGTAATGGACCAATTATGGTTATCCCGCACCGGCTTTAGTGTTTGTGCCTCCTGCTTTACGCTGCTGATCCTCTCTGCAGTACTTATATTGCATTCAAGAGGCTGATAAATTCTGCCCGCCTTTCCGGTGATAACCTGCTTAATTTATCCGCTATCATCTGCTGCTCTGGCGTCATTGCAATCCCTGCTCTGGGAGTCCGCTTCTGGTCCGCCCGGAGCTTGTCGCACAAATGCTTCTGGCACTTGAGCCAAAATTGGTCCGTTGCGGTTCCTTTTTTTGGATCGTCTACAAAACCATAACACCAGACAAAGCTCGCGATGATCGTATCGACATCCATCGCAAGGTCTGGCACTTGGACAGTAAACTGCGAGTCTGCAATGGCCTCGGCCTCAGCTTGTGTTTTGCCTGCTGCGAGAGCTGCTTTGATCGCCTCTGCCTTTGTGGTAACTGTACCATAACGATCCAGGTCCAATGGCGTGAGCACTGGTTCGATTGTTTCAATCAACACTGCTGCTTGTGCTGTAGTGGTGATCCCGTTTGTGTTTTTCTTACTTTCCATGATAAAATGTCCTTTCGTAAAATGTGATGTCAAAACATAAAAACCACTTAACTATACCTAATTATAGCACACAAGGCAGCGTTGTCAAGGGTAAAATAATATAATTTTACAATATATTTTCATGGACCGTCCACACAAAACTTGTGCCATAGCTGCACCATGAGCAAAATGCTCACTTGTTTTTGCTACGCTGTTGTATGAGCAACAAACCAATTAGGTTTGTTAAGTATGCAACAAGAGCAGTGTCACGTGGTGATCTTGCGTCACGTGGTGATCTTGTGTTGTATGACAAACAAACGCTTCATGTTAATTAATCAAGCAACAGCCCTATTTTGGGCGGCCCAAGGTCACTGATCGCGGAAGTCGCCTTCTATTGCAGCGGCATCGATGGTGATAATGATGAGACCGCCATACCCCTCCCCCCACCGGCCCCTCATAATATATGGGTCCTATGGTTTTCTCAGCATTTTTCAAAAAATTCAAATATGGGCCTACCAGAAAACAGACCTATCCCATCCCACGTTACCATCTCTGATAGAAAGGTTTTAATTCTTCAAAGGTTTTAATCCCATGACACAAATGGACATTAGGCCAACCATCATATCACATAATAAGAGTCTTCAACGGCTCCAAGACAGACACCACAGGATACTTGAGATGACTCTCGATGGTGTGTGTCCAGTAGACATAGCCACATCACTAGGGATGGACAGAAAATCAATCTTCAGAATCCTCAGATCCCCAGCAGCACAACACGAACTATCACGTCGCAGAGAAGAGAGAGCTTCACGTCAAGATGAGGTGGCCTTCACCCGTGAAACAAATGCTCGTATCGAGCTAGACGCAGCATCTGGAAAAGCAGCAAAGACTCAGGTGAGCCTCTTAGACTCAGAAGACGAGAAGATCAAGCAGAAGGCCGCAATGGACATCTTAGATCGGACGGGTTTTGCACGAGTAGAGAGACGTGAGAACGTCTCAGCAAGCATTGTTCTAGACGAAGCTGGATTAGCAAGACTCCTCGAAGCAAACAAATCCTGTTTCCCAAATGAGCCAATCGAACTTACAAAGAAAGAAGCATAAGTTTCGTGATAGATTTTGATCCAAACATAACTGAACAGATTAGAAATCGCTTCAAACGTAGCTTCTACTTTGCATGCAAGTATGTCTTTGAATACCAATTCCACGAGTCTTGGCTCACAGATTCCGTTCATAAGCCTCTTTGTGACCTCATATCGGACTATGTGACTGCCAGACGTGCAGCCATCATTCTACCTCGTGGATGGTTGAAGTCTCAGATTTGCTCAATCTATTATCCTGTGTGGAGAGCGATGCTTGATCCAAATTTCACCTGCATGATCGTGCAGAATACCTTCACAAATGCAACAAAAAAGCTCACCGCAATTCGTTCACTCCTACGGACGAATGATCTTCTGGCTCGACTTTTTCCGGAACGAATGATAGATTCAAACTGTCAAGTAAGTGCAGAGGCCATAACACTTCCACGTTCCGTTCCACTCGCAGATTCTACCTTCAGTGCTGCTGGTGTTGGTACAAGTGTAACTAGTCGTCACGTGGACCTCATTGTTGAGGATGATACGGTCGCTCCTGAGTATGATCAAATGAGTGAAACAGTTTATGAACCATCTCGCGAGCAAGTAGCGAAGGCCATAGGTCTTCATCGAGCACTTCACTTTATCATGAATGACTTCACTAAAAGTCAAAGAATCGTTGTTGGAACTCGTTGGCGAGAACATGATTTGCTCTCTCACATAAAAGAAAGTGAACCAGAGTATATATTCATGCAGCGTGCGGCTCGTGAAAATAATCAAAACGAGTCAAGTGCGGATGGAGCACTAGTTTATCCAGAGCGTTTTGGCGAGCAAGCCTTGAGCGAGATATATAATACTGTCGGTGCTTATATGTTCCAGGCACTCATGATGAGTGATCCGCTCAACTCAAGTGATTGTTTGTTCTCTGATGCAAATATACTGACATACGAAGCGGCTCCACAGCAGCTTATCGTGTTCACTACAGTTGATCTTGCACCACCTCCAAAAGAAGGAAAGGTGAACCTCGAATCAGACTACAATACTGTGGTGACAACAGGAATGGCAGCAAATGGCTTTATCTTTGTGCTTGATTATTTCAGAGATAGATGTCATCCTGGAGCCACAGTTGAAGCAATTTTTGACCATGTTCGTAGGTTCAAGCCTCTCATTGTTGGTATTGAGTCTGTTGGATACCAAAGTACGCTCAAGTGGTGGGTTGAGGAGATTCAAAGAGTACGTGGAATCTATTTCACAATCGAGGAACTTAAGGGATCTCATGTTCGCAAGACAGCAAGAATAAAAGGTCTTGAGCCTCTTGTTCAGGCAAGAAGATTATTCATCAAACAAGAGATGAATCATCTGAGGCAAGAATTTGTAGCATTTCCTCATGGTAAGCATGATGACTTGATAGACGCTCTCGCGTATCAACTCCAATACTGGCGTCATGCTGAGAGGTTCGAGGCAGAGTCCTATGCATCATCTCAACCATCCAGACGAACCGGAGCTTGGGCACTTCAGAGTATCTTGGATCGCTCAGATCGTGGTGTTGGCTTCCCTTGGGATGTGATGGGTCAGACTCAAAGAGACGTGTCTCTCATAAGTCTTGAAGATGACAGGGGTGCACCTTTATTCACAAACTCTTTTGTCATCGGTACTGGTCTAGGCCAGTGTGTTTTTAATCACTAATTTTATTGGATTTATGATGGAAAATAACTTTGTATCTTTCATGAAGAATTGGATCCAAGTGCTTTTAGTTGTCATAGTAGTCCTTATCTCTTGGGGTAAAGATCACAAGCAGGCAGAGAATCTAGCCAGTGATGTCGAGGAGATTAAGGTGACAAAACTGGACAAAACAGTTTTCATTGAGTGCATAATGCGCATAGATGCCTCATTGGTTGATATAAAAGACGATCTGAATAAGGTCGATACAAAAATAACAAAGATCCTTACGAAGGAGTAAAATAATGACAGCAAGCGGACAGGCAGTTAGAAACACCATTGCAATAGGAACTCCCATGATCGGCTGGAGAACTCTGCAGGCGGCTGCACCAGAACACTCCGCAGTCGCAGCGGATTTTTCTACTGGATGGGATTTTGCAACACAAAATGCAGCAGGGAACTTGATTGATCTACAATCTCTTTTTCTAAACTCTGGGTCTCAAATTCACTTAGCTTTCTATTCTGCTCCGTATGGTGGACAGAATCCAGCGGATGGGGATACTGCAAGCATTGAGCTTGTTGGGTATGCAGATATCAGTCCTGATGGAACACCAAGCCCTCCAATAATGATCGCCAAGCTCCTTGGGACAGTCGGAACCATGCCAGTTGAGGGAGTGACGAACGGTCTGTGGATCGACACCCTTGTTGATTCTTTTGGATCCTACGAAGGAGACTTTGAAATCCTTGATAGTGGTGATAATCGCGCAGCACGTGCTCTCGCAGACCTTGTTGGTTTGAGATACATTCGTGCTCACGTGTACAATGCTCTTGGAGCTAGCGCTGGAGAGGCTCCGTCGATTGCAATGATTGGAAGGGTTTATTAACACCATGCAAAAGAACATCGTGGAGTTACAGACTGAACAGAGAAACATCCTAAAAGAATTGGAAGGCCATATATCCGGCGACAGTATCCTGAAGCCTTCGGATGTTATGGCCACGGTATGGGGATCGGATAAGGACAAAAGGAATTAACTGGTTATGCTCAAAGGCAACTCCATAAAAATAGGAGTACAAAAATGCTTAATGGAAATATGAACTATCAAGTCGCTAATGTGGGGGATACCCTGTATTTCTGGTTCGCGGCGAATACGGCAGCCGGATCAGGTGATGATGGGGCAACTCCAGCGGCTGATGTTCGTGAGGCTGGAGCGACAATTTCCACCGCCCCGACATTATCACCAACACCGGCGTTGATTTCTCATGCAGATTATCCGGCCGGCTGTTATGAATTGGCGGTAGCCGCAACAACCGCCAACGGGTTTGTACGCGGAAAGACTTACGCGGTATTCTGCACATTAGCCGTTGATGGGCAAAATCCTACCGGATTTGTTGGGGCTTTTATACTGGATAAGAACCCCCAAAAGACGCGAACATACTACATAGATGTCATGAACGGAACCGACGCTAACGATGGTTTGACGATTGCCACCGCATGGCGGCAATTTGCCACAGCCATTCCGAAAATGGTTACTGCGGGGGGTGGTACGTTAGTTGTACTACGTGCCGCTGCATCTTTGCCTGGGAGTAGTACAACAGGGGTAATAACTTTAACAGACGAAGATAATCCTGTGCATATACGCCTGACAGGATACCAGACTACAGGTGAACTGGACATTGACAACTATCCTATCCTGTTTGCCGGAACTGCGGCTTATCTGAATGCCGGATGGAGTGAATCAGGCACTTATGAAAACTGCTATCAATATACCACTACAAATACTTATTCCGCCGCCTATAATATAATTGTGCGCAACACTGAACTGCTGAATCAAGCGGATGTCGATGGGGGGATGTGTAATTTGCAATACGCGAGCAGTGCCGCTAATTGCAATTCGACCGAAGCGACGTTTTGGTACACTGGAACCATTATGCTTGTCCATCTCCCTGGCGGGCGTGGTACATATTTTACCAATGGTGGTGATATTATCCGTTCCACCGAGGCCAGTGTGATAACGGTTACTGGTGGTAATGTTTTGGAAATTGAGAACATGGCGATATGGGGGACTGTTACCGCCGATAAGGGCGGCAAAATTATAGTGAAAAACACAATACACCAGTTCTGCTTAAACAATGCACTGTATGCCTCCTATGGTGGGCGAATAGAAGGGTCTGGTGTAAGAATAGAACATTGTGCCTCTGATGGTTTGAATGTCCACGGATCTGGATCGATTGAAATTGACGGCGTTGATATAAACAATATGGGTTGGGATACTTCGGATCAGGCAATCACATCTCACGAGCGTGGCGAATTGAAACTTCGGAATGTGACGGCAAGGAAAGTCGCTGGTGAAATTGTCGCAGCTACCCAAGGGTCACACGTGATTATCGAGAATTTCTTTTTTGATACATCACATACCGACAATGTTGGAATATATTGTCACGGTGATGTAACCGGCCAATTTCGAAATGGTTATGTCACTGGCTGCACTAAGGGTCTATACGTAGCCGCAAACGCATCGGGGTATCAAGCTGGCGGACTCTTACTGTTTAATGATATTACTTTTAACGGGCAGGTTGATGTGGCTGCAAGCCTCAAAAGCACGGTAGTTTTGAGAAATTGCACTTACACTAGTACGGGAACTGCAAACTTTACAGAAACTAAGGATGCTATGGCTAATATAAACGCCGAAGTCGATACCGCTCTTAATACCGCTATACCTAGCAGCCCGACGCCTGGTAGCATATATTCGAGACTCAAACACAGGATTGGTCGGAGATGATAAGAGCTACTACGTCGTGGAGAGTGTAATCAATGATCCAAGATAGAACTTTTTTTCTCTCTTGTTCTCTTGTTTTACTTTCCGTCTGTGTGTCCTTCGGGTACTTGAGATCAGACCTGAATAGAGATAACAGAGTTGACCTTGAGGATTTTTTAATCCTCTCTGAGGAATGGCTGAGGCAGGATATGAGCTATAGTTATTACACAGTCCTTCTTAATCACTTTGATAGTGATCTTAGCGACGAGATGGAGAGGCATGAAGTCATAGATCAAAATGATGATCTAACGTTCTCTGAAGACATTAAGTCTCTCGGAACTCACTCTCTTCATATCCCTGCAGGATCGTCCGTTGTCATTCCTAATAGTGAAGACTTTTTGCTCTACAGAGACTTCACTATTGAGAGCTTCTTTTGTTATACAACTTATGGAATGTTTCACTCTTTATATCGACAGCGGAATGACGATGATAATCTGATTGCATTCTTTTATTATAACATCAGTTCTAGTAGTGATATTTTCGGATTCCAAATAAGAAGTGGTGAAGGAAATTATGTTAGCATAGGAACTTCTGCTTTTGTCTTATCCGTATCAAAAGATACGTTTCATCATGCAGCTATCACAAGATCAAAAGGACTGTTGAAGCTTTGGCTTGATGGAGTTGTCGTTGCGTCAGAACAGACTTTTGGTGGTTGTCCTTCTTTGACTTCTGACGCAAGTATTGGATTCACACTAGAAGGAGAATTGTATGTTGACGAGTTTAGAATCCTTAATGGAGAAGCAATTGATTTTGAATCTGTAGGAGTTCCGATGATTCCTTATACTGTTCCTCTTTTAGAATACTCACCATTCTTAAAAGATGTGCTCGTTGGACAGTACGGACAGTCAATTCAATCCTTTGGTACTGTCAAAGAGAGTAACACCATAGGACCAAGAAAAACATGATAAAATACAAAGACACTGCTGATGCTTGGAATGAACGCATCACTGAGGCTCTGGACTTCCGAAGGACTTATGGACTAGAGAACAACTGGTTCATGTTAGAGGCCATGTACGCTAACTTGAAGAACTCTGGTGCTGAGTTTGGTCCAAACATTCAGATGGAGATGGCTGACGCTATTGTTGCCAGACTTGGTGTCGGTAATCCTGCGATATCTGTGTCACCATCCGTTCGGGATCCAAGGTCACTTAACTCTTACTCCATCGTTCAAGCGATAGACAATTGGCTCATAAGTGAGCTCAACATGGCAGAGATCATGCAAGATGTGATTCTCCATGCGTACTTGTGGCCCAGAGGGATCTTGAAGATTGGTTATGATTCTGAGTGGGGCTTTGATGAAGCCTTCGATCTTGGAACTTATGATGATCCTGTTGGCATGACACTGACACAATTCTCCAAGAGGGGAAAGCGTCTTGAGTATGGTCCAGCTCGTCCTGGTATGCCTTGGGTAGCTCCAGTTCTGCCTCATGATTTTGTTGTTCCTTGGGGAACTGTGTACCTTTTCTGGTCTCCGTGGGCAGCACACAGGGTCATACGTCATGTTGACTTGCTCAAAGCAGATGTCAAGTACACAGATACAAAAGATCTACAACCGACGGTGTCTATGAAAGACGTCATGGATTCTTACAAAGGTGTGATGAAGAGAACAAAGACTCTGCAAAGGAGCTCTACGTATTCATCCAGAGACAGTACTAATAATGTTGAGTTTGTGGAGCTTTGGGAGATTCATAATAGAGTGACAGGTGAGATCATTGTAGTCTCTGACACTAAGATCCATCGTAAGACAGAAGATCTTCTTCAAGTAGACGGACTACCATTTAAGAGTCTGGCACTGGTACGGCATCCTAGATCCTTCTGGGGTACTCCACAAGCAGAGTACATTAGGTTTCATCAAGCTGAGCAAGCTGACATTGCTATCCAAGCAGCTAAACAGCGTAGAGCAAATGTTCTCAAATATCTGATACAGCATGGAGCTATGACAGAGACTGAGAAGACAAGAGCCTTATCTGCCACCGTCGCCATTGCTGCAGAGTTGCAAGATGGAATAAATGTACGAGATGCAATTCAGATCATGCCTCAGAGTAACAACGTGTCTGTCTATCAAGATTCTGTTTTTGTCTCTAGGAACGCAAGATCTGCTGTCGGTATGTCTCCTAATCAGCTTGGCGAGTATGACACATCGTCTCGAAGAACTGCAACTGAGGCTTCCTCTGTTCAGATCTCCTCTGATAGAAGGATGGGATTCCGTCAGGCAGCAGTTTCCAGAATGTGGCAAGACACAATTAGGTTCCTTAATCAGGTGATTTTTACCTTCTGGAAAACTCCTCGTGTGTTCCAGGTTGCTCAAAATGAGTGGCCCAGATTCACAGGAGAGGAGATAGAGGCTGAGTATAGTTATGAGGTCGCTTTTGGTCTCTCAACTATCCTGGAGCCTACAGCACGCAGACTTGAGGCAATGAATTTGTATCTTACACTTCGTACAGATCCTTCTGTGAATCAGATCGAGTTGCGTAGGTATTTGTCGCGAGTGTATAATGATGTCGAGATCAATCGGCTCTTTATAACAGAAAAGGAGGCACAAAATGCCGCTTTATCACTACCAATGTCCCAAATGCCTCAAGGAACGTGATGAGTTTAATAGAATAAAGGACCGTAACTCGGTTATTTGCTCTTGTGGAGAGCGAATGATTCGTCCTATTAGACAAAACAAAACCTTTTTGGACATCTGGAAGCCTCTTACACTTGAGCACATTGCAGATGAACCTATGACTTTCAATAGTCGCAAAGAGCTAACAAAGTATTGTAGAGAAAACAAAGTATCTAGTGGTGCGTTATTATAGAAGAAAGGAGACGTGTGTGGATCAAAAAGAACAAACACTCGAACCGAGCGTGAACGATTACGAGATTCTCGTTACAAGAAAGGGTGGAAAGTACGATGTAAAATTCGTAGGATTTCCGATGCCGCAAGACGTTCATGAAGCACAAAGAGCAATTACAAATCTTTATAGAGTTCAGCGAAACAAAATCGCTGAGGGTTTTAATAGATCAAAACAGCAACACAAGCAGATGCTTGCTGATGCTGTGGTTGCATCTAGGATCATAAAAGCCGCAAATGCGGTTGAATTAACTACTGTGAAAGGAAACTAGAATGTTGGATCAGATGAAAGAGACAAAAAGTGGGTCTACTGATAGCAATGCTACAGAGACAAATGCACAACCAAACCTGCAGCTTGTTGAGATACAAAAACAAATGCAGAAACTGATGGCAGATCATGCTACAAGTACGGCGGTTCTTTCGGACCCAGACGTGCAAGCACTTTTGCGTCTAAAGGCTGCTGGAGAATCTGTGGTCGTAGGGAAGAAATCAGAACTCGAACCAGAGGTGGATCCCCTTGATGAGTTCTTGAAGACTGTTAGCTCACCTACTGAGCGAGAAGATCTTTCTCAAGCTGCTCTTATAGAGAACCTTGGAAAGGCCCTTCCAAATATGATAGCTCAGGGAGTACAGTCTGCTGTCGGTCCCATTCAGAAAGAGTTGGAGAGTCTCAAGAGAGAACGTGAGATTGAGATTGAGAATGCCTCGATCTCTAAGACACAATCTGAGATTGCTGCTGCAATAGCGAAGCACACAGATTTCGAGTCATACAAAGATGATATGGTGACACTTAATGAAAAGGGCCTTTCTGTTGAGGATCTTTATCTTCTGGCGAAAGTAAAGAAGCATGGATTCCCAGCAGAGAAGCCAGAGTCAGAACGTCCGTTTAATGTACTGAACACACGATCTAGCTCTACAAGAACTACAGAGCCGCGTCGAGGAAGACAAGGCTTTGCAGAGATGATAAATGATGTGTACAAGAGACGGTAATTTTTTAGTATAGGAGTATTCAAACATGGCATTACCTACTTTGACAGAAACTCTTGATGATGAGTTTACGTCTACCTGGTACGAGATACGACCAGAAGCAATCGATAACATCGTGGATGCGATTCCAATCACGGCTCTTCTCAAGTTGAAGGGTTGCTTCAAGGAGCAGGTAGGATCGAGATTCATCGAGAGAACGGTGAAGTACGGTCAGAAGACTGCCTTTGCTTTCGGCAAGGGTGATGTGCTTCCTGTGACCGAAGAACAGTTAGAGACAGTTGCGTTTTGGACTTGGGCGTATGTTGGAGTACCTATTACTCGAACGTTTGTCGATGATCAGCAAAACGCAGGACCGACAAAAATTAAAGATTATGTAACGCGTCGTATGGACGCTGCAAGAGAGGCACTAGTAGCCAAGTATGAGAGTGTCTTCATGGCTGAAGTGATTCATGCAGGAGGAAAGGAACCACTGAGTATTTTCGACTACATTCCAGACCTGTCGGCAGTGAACTACTTTACCAACAGTTCTACTTACGGTGGTATTGATCGTACCACGAACGCTTGGTGGAGAAATGAAGACTACACAGCCGTTGCTGGTGTTGCGAGAGTCAATGGGATCAAGGCTGGTCCGGCACAGCTTACGCTTCTTTCAGACATGACGAACGCTTATAACACGGCAGGACGTCAACTTTCAAACCCGGACGTGATTCTTACAACGCAGGCAATTTTTGAGATTTATGAGCAGTTTGCCGTGGCAAAAGAGCAGCTCATCAAAGATGAGACAACAAAGCTGGCAGACCTTGGTTACGATGTGCTACGCTTCAAAGGCAAGCCGCTCACTTGGAGCGATAGCATGACGGCGTCTGAGATGCTCATGCTGAACTCAGCGTACTTTGATGTTGTGTATGATCCGTCTGCATGGTTCGAACTGACTCCATGGACCAGTCCAGAACGTCAGTTAGACCGTGTGGCTTACATTGTGAGTGCAATTCAGAATCTCGGATACAATCCAAGGTTCAATACTCGCATTAAATGGACTAACGTATAGGAGAATTTGACAATGGCAGATAATGCGGAACAGGGATTTAAGACTCTTTTTCGTACAGAACTTACTGATGTCAAAACAGCCGCTCAAGGAGATGCTGAAGGTGTTGGGGTTCTGCGACAAGAGGGTGATCGATTTTATCGATGGGTGAAGAACTTGGAATCTGCAGCTTTGACTGCTGGTCAGGCAGTCTGCTACAGGATTTCGCAAGGAGCGAGTTACCACAAGGCAGTTGGTGATCCTGCGACGGCTGATCTCAACACTATGGCAGGAATTGCTATGGAAGCTATTCCAGCTCTCGGCTTTGGTTGGATTGAGATTGACGGATACTATGGCTCCATTGCCATGTCTATTGGCAAGACGAGTATCGCTGCTGGTGTTAATTTCTTTCCAGCAAACGCTGTGGAGTACCTTGTTGGTGGTGCTCAGCAGTCAGTGACAGTAGACAGTATCAGTAATCAAATGATCGGTCGAGTTCAACTCGCTGTGGATATTGCGTCTAGCGCTACTACTGGTGGAACGACGGCTGCAGGTGGTTGGATTCATTGCTTAGCTGTGTAAGAAGGGAGTTTGTGGCTGTGTAAGAAGGGAGTTTGTGCATGAAACTAATGCTCGGTATCCCAATGCTGGATAACGTAAGCTGGCAGTTTTTTCTCTTCACTGGAACGCTTATCGGAAAGCTAGCACGTAAGTACGATAAGATCTTCTTAAACTGCGTGAATCGTTGCGCTATAGACCGTGCAAGAGAAATAATTGTGCAAGATGCTTTCGCTAGAGATTGTGATTATATCCTGTTTATTGATGATGACACACTTATACCAGATAGCACTGTAGAGCGGCTTCTTCCACTCTTTGATAAGAATGAGCATGTTGTAGCTGCGAGTGGATTTTGCTACCAACGAGGTTATAAGTATCTTCCGATGGTCTATCGGTATGAAGATCTTATTTGGGGACAAGGAACACCTCAACTTATTGAGCCTTTCCCAAAAGAACCGTTTCGTGTGTCTGCTACTGGTATGGGAATATCCATGCTGAAGGTTTCCCTTTTGAAGAAGTTAGAGCAAGATCTCGGTGATGCTTTTGGACGTGATGGTCCTGGGACTGAGGACTTCTACTTCTTCTGCAAAGCATATAAGATGGGCTTCGAGACTTGGGTTGATCCTAGTCTCGAAGCAACCCATCTTGGACCAGCAGAGTGGATAAACTCAAGAACCGTCAATGCTATGAGGACTCGTGATCATAAGGTGATCTACATGCCCGAAGAGGACGGTGGACGTGGAATGAAAGGTTTGGTGTCAGCATGAAACAGGATATGAATCGAGCATGGATGCGTATGAATGACTTGAACGTGAATTTCTTTGATGCTTGTTCAATGCACTCGATTACAGAACTTTTT
>Ga0315275_10003075_pt1 | contig 15272 bp, 10 predicted proteins | sample YL17G03_0_MG_FD_205557 | JGI IMG/M metagenome (GOLD analysis project Ga0315275, IMG submission 205557) | Sediment microbial communities from Yellowstone Lake, YNP, Wyoming, USA - YL17G03_0 | ecosystem: Environmental > Aquatic > Freshwater > Lake > Sediment | place: USA: Wyoming | collected... | reverse complement strand
AATCCGGTGGTCGAATCGGACGTGTCCTGGAGGGCGCTGGCTTCGGCGTAGGAAACCGAGACCACGCCTCCGCCGAGCCATAACCCGACGACGCCGCGCTGGAGGTGGGCTTCGAGGCCGAAACTGAGGGGCTTGAGCGTGATCGTGCTTGCCGTGCCGGTGATCGTCGATGCGCCTTCTTGGCTGAAATCCCTTATATCCAGGCACAAGGCCAGCGAAAAGACGTCGCTGCGAAAGAAGTGCCAGCCGACTTGGAAGCCCAGGATCGAGCCGCCGTTCCCATAGACCTGTTTGAATACGGCGTCGGAGGGCATGAATTTCCCCACAACCGGGCCAATGAAAATATTGGGAGCGGGTTGGAGCTCTTTATCGTCTCCGGAATCCTGAGCGCGCAGAGCCGAGGGGAAAAACAAGGCCGTGGCGAGAAGGACTGAGAAAAACGCCGTCGCTCGCCGTTTATACATAGTGAAACCTCTCCGCATCGGCGGTTATAGCATAGGACGGGCCGGGAGGGAAGAGAGCGAAAGACGAAGTCGGTTTGACTTTTTACTCATTCGTCCATATAAAACATCTCCAGAGAGGACTGATGCGTATCCGGGCTTTCATAGGGGGAACGGTTTTAGGGGTCATTTCCGGGCTGATTTTCGCGGGAGATCGCTCGATACAGTTTTACGATCCCTATGAAAGTTGCATTGCGGATGCGGAGAGCGCCACGCATGAGGGCCGCTTTGAATCGGCAAGGACTCTGTTCCAAAGCGCATATTTACAAGCCCAAGAAAAGGGAGATCTCGAGGGACAGGCGAATTGTCTGATCCGATCAGCCATTATGGCTTGGAACCTGGGGAAGATGGCGGATTCGACCAAACAATTCGAAGCCGCGAGGGACCTGCTATTAGCCCGGACGGGGAGCAAACGCGATTTTTGTGAAGCCGCCCTGCGGATCTCCGACCGATATCAGCAAGGAAAGAATCGACGGGATTCCGGGGATTTCGTGCAGGCCATTGAATCGTTTCAGGCGGCTGTTCAGCTCTCCCGATCGATCGGGAGCCCGGAGCTCGAAGTCAAATGTTTGCGCCAATTGAGCACATGTTATTGGGAAAAAAACGAGTTGGAGAAATATTTCGAACTCAATAAAACGGCGCGCGATATCGCGCACTCACTTTGCCATCGCCGCGAGGAGGGAGTTTGTCTCAATAATATGGGGATTTTCTATTCATATTCCAACGATTATTCTAAAGCTCTTGATTGTTTTGACCGAGCTCTTGCGTTGTTTGAGAATGATAGTACTGCGGAAAATATTTCAAGTTGTTTAAACAATTTCGCAATTTTATATATGAATTTATCTGAATATGAGAAAGCTATTGAATACATAAAGCGAGTTTTATCATTAGACGAAAAGGCACATAACAATATCAATATCTGTAAGGATTTAAATAATTTGGGACTTTTTTACAAAAATAAGGGCCGAAGTTCATTGAAAATTGAGGATTATAAAAACGCTTTGACTTATTTATTTTGTTCCTTAAATATCGCTGAAAATATGCAGCTTAAGAGAGTGATTATTAAGACTAATAATAATATTGGCGAGACACTTTATTCTATGAATGATTATAATGGTGCAATAAGGTACTTTAGCAAAGCGAAGTCTGATTCGAAAACATCCACAGATATTAGCGAGACATGCAATATTCTTAACAACATTGGGAATTGTAATTTAAAAAATAGATATTACGATTTAGCAGAAGAAAGTTATTTAACCGTTTTAAAGAACGAAGCGCAGATAGTTGATTCAGAAATAATCGAAGAAGCCTACTATGGGCTCGGGCAATGCTGCGAGCTGTGTAATCAGGATGAACGGGCTCTGGTTTGTTACAAAAAATGCGTGGCCATTATTGATTTCATCCGGGGCCGGATTCATATAGATTCATTCAAATCCGGTTTTGCCAGAGCGAAATTGAAGGTGTTTCAGAGTCTGCTTAATTTGCTGGTAAAAATGCGCCGAAACCATTCGTCTCCCGCCATCGATGAAGAGATCTTCCTGTATATCGAGAAGGCCAAAGCGCGTGCTTTTTTGGAGAGCCTCGCCGAATCGCGTGTGGATTTCAGCCAAAAACTCGATCCTCGGTTGAAAGATGAGGAAAGCCGAATTTCCCGCCGTATTTCGGCGATCACGGCTTCGCTGGCGAGGTTGGCCTCGAATTCATTGGATCGAAAAGGCCTCTTAACGGACTTGGCTAGGGAGGAGGAATCCTACCTGCGATTGAGCTCCAGGATGAGAACGGCTGATCCCGCCGTTGCCAGTCTTATAATGCCCAAGGTCGCTACAGCAGAAGATATTCGCAACCGCCTACTGGGTCAAAACGACGTCTTGATCGAATATTTTCTGGCCGAACCCGTTTCCTTGTTGGCCGTCGTCGAAAAAGACCGCATGGCGATCCATGTTTTGCCTTCGAAGACCGATCTCATAAACTCGGTCAAAGGATTTATCAAATATGTTTCCAGCCGGCCTTCATCGAACGGGGAATTGCGTCCGGCTGCCCGGCGTATTTTCAGTGAGATCTTATTCCCACTCCGAGAGGGCTCGTTGGCTGCTAAAAAGAGATTGATCATCGTTCCGGATGGAATCCTCTACTTTCTCCCTTTTGAAGCGTTGATCGATGAGGAGTGGAAGGGCGGAACCCGCTATCTCGTCGAACATTATGAAATCTCCTATATGCCATCCGCAACGACCCTGAAATGGCTGGCGACCTCGCCCGTTTCGTCGGCGCCTTCGGAGGGATTGCTCGCGCTTGGAGATCCCGACTACGAAAAATCCTCCGGGGATATCGCGGGGAGCCGCTTTTTTCCCGGGAATTCTTTGGGCATTGAAGGGATCTTCGATCCTCTTCCCACGAGTCGGGAGGAAATCAAAACGATTTCCAAGTATTTCCCCAGGCATCGGCGAAAGCTCTTCCTGGGGGCCGAAGCCCGTGAAGAGATCCTCAAGAACTCAAATGGGCATCGCTTTTCCGTCGTCCATTTGGCTTGCCACAGCTATATCGATGAGAGCCATCCGTTTCGGTCGGCCCTGGTATTCTCCGCTTCACGAGCCGGGGGCGAAGATGGATTCCTTCAAGTGAGAGAGCTGTATAACTTGCGGCTGCCCGCTGATCTGGTCGTTCTGTCGGCTTGCCGGACAGCCAGGGGATGGATGGAATCCTGGGAGGGCGTCATGGGCATGCCGCGAATTTTCTTCTATACGGGAGCCCGAAGCGTCGTGTCGACGCTCTGGCCGATCGAAGATCGGTCCACCGCCCTTTTCATGGATCGCTTTTATGGGGGAATGTCGCGCGGCCTTTCCAAGTCCAAATCTCTTCAGAGAGCGAAAATCGACATGATTCATGCCGGATACGCGGATCCCCATTATTGGGCGCCGTTCATTTTGAATGGCGATTCCCGTTCGTCGATAGGAATGCAAAATTAACGCACTAAGCGAAAACTGTAAAAAAGAGATTCGATGATCGTTTGATCGTTCCCGGTCCCGGAAATCGACCAGAAATAAACCTGTTCTTCTTTCATGGACTGGAGAATGTTTTCGGGAATACGAGTTTCTGTCTCCTTGATCGCGGGACCGCGCCAAAGCAGGGCCATGGTCGGATCAAACAACTCGAGGATGAATGAACCGCCGGGAAGGGGGGACTTCCAGCTGAAATGAAGATCGGCCCGGCGCACGATCGCCCCCAAAGGCGGGTACACATCGCGGAATTGATGCTGAGGGGATCCCCGGTATGTGGGCTTATGATTATCGGGAAATCGGCGCGTCGGGACGATCAAAAGAAAGCCGGCCAGGATGGCCGCTAATCCCATGCCGGCCCAAGCCCATCGGCGCACGGAAGATCTCGCCTTGGACGCCGACTTGGGAAGGCCGCTGCGTACTGAGGATTTCAGCTCCAGTCTTTCCATATCCGTGCGGAGACCGGCGACTCGAAGCTCGAGTTCATGCCAGCATTCAAATTCGTCTCTGCAAACCTCACAGTCCAGGATGTGACGGAGCAAGCGGTATTTTTTTTGGCGAAGCGTTTTCTGCTCAAAGAAAGAGAAAATTTCGTCGGAAGCAGGGCATTCACCCGCATCGATGGGGCCTCGATTTTGAAGATATTTCCGGTAAAGAGCCACCCATTCTTCGCGAGAAATATCCCTCATCTCAGCTCTTCCCCTTCAGGATCTTTCGCAGATCCGCTAGTCCTCGATAGAGGAGATTCCTGGTTTTGTGCTGGCTCCAGCGAAAATGATCGGAGATTTCCTCGATGCTGAAATTCATCATATAGAGTTGGACCACGGCGCGGCGGGATTCGATCAGGCGGTCGAGGGCCTTTCCCAGAGCGACCCGGGTGTCCCCGGGATCGGAACCGGTTTCCGCCAAGTAGAAATGAGAGTTTTCGGCGATGGTCTTTGCCTTTTCGTGTTGGACGATATTCTCCTCGCGTTTGCACTTCCGAAGGTGGTCGATGACCGAGGAATCGACCACTTTCTTGATATAAGACGGATAATTGGAGATTTTTTTCTCATCGCGAAGGATTTTCCAGAGCTTGATTTTAACGTCTTGAACGATATCCTCAACGTCCACCCCGAAATGAGCGACTCGGAATTTCCGGATGTGCGCTTTGATAAAGAGGGAAAACTCTTCTAAGAGGGTGGCCAACTCCTTTTCTTTATCTTCGTCCCAGCTCATTTCAACCCCGGTGAGGAGATGATATTTGAAAATTCGTGTCGTGACAATAATATAGATGCATCATGGATGGAATTTTTCTCACTTGCGGCGAAATATGGCTGCCGGATGTTCCTTGACACAAGTCCGACTTTCGGCTATTATTAGTTACTGAAACCGTGAGGATAATCTTCCTTTTTTCCTGAAAAGGGTAGAGTTTTAAGTCTGGGCCGTTCATTAGCCGAGGTTCAACGATACGCATGTGGGAAGAAACTATCAACGAGCTGGAACTCGAAAGCCGGCCGCATAAATCCCTGTTCAATCATCCGTTTATCCAGGAACGGATGGATTCCATCATCGTCTTCGGTATCATCGTCTGCAGCGCCCTGTTCATGATCAGCGCGGTCAAGTTCCACTTGTTCGCCTATTGGTCGGATTTTCTCCGCAGCTCGAAATTCCTGAGAATCGCGACTTTTCCGCTGGTTATTTCGGCGGTGTCCGTCTTTGCCGCGCTTATCCTCCAGACCTTTCTTTGGGCAAAGTACAGGCCGCTCTCCGCGCCGCCGCAGGAAGACCGGCCTTGGCCGTTCATTTCGGTCATCATGGCCGCTCTAAACGAAGAAGATTTGGCGGGCAAGGCGATCGATTCGGTTTTTCAAAGCAACTATCCCAAGGACCGGCTTGAAATCATCTGTATCAACGACGGATCGACCGATCTGACCCTGCATTACATGATGCGGGCCAGACAGAAATACGGCGACCGGGTCAAGGTCGTCAGCTTCCGCAAGAACCTGGGAAAACGGCGCGCGTTGTATGTCGGAATCAAGAAAGCGCAGGGCGAAATCGTCGTTTCTTTCGACGGCGACAGCCTCATGGGCAAGAACGCCTTGCGGAACATCGTCTTGCCCCTGATCGATGATCCTCAAACCGCTGCCGTTTCCGGCCGCGTCGCGGTCCTCAATGAAAAGGAAAATTTTCTGACCCGGATGCTCTCCGTCCGATTTTCGGTCTCCTTCGATTTCGGCCGGGCTTATCAAAGCATCTATGGCACGGTCGTTTGCTGCCCGGGCGCCTTGACGGCGTTCCGGCGGCGCGTCGTGGCTCCGTTGATGCCGGAGTTCCTCAACCAGCGATTCATGAACGAGCTATGCAAGCATGGCGAAGACCGGGCCTTGACCACGCTCATCCTGCGGACCGGTCTGTACGTCAAATATCAATCGAACGCCGTTGTTTACACAACGGTGCCGGCGAAATTCGGGCAGATGAACAAAATGTATCTCCGCTGGACGCGCAGCTACATCCGCGAATCGGTGTTCCAGGCCCGGTTTATCTTCTCCCGGTACCGCGAGAAAAACCGCGTTCTACCCATCGTAGATTTTATTTTCCTCAATTTCCTCCATCCCTTCCATTTGTTCTCGCTGGGCATCATCCTCTATTCGTTCGTGGTCAATCCCATCTTCATGGTCAGACATATCGCTTTTCTGATCATTTTTTCGTTCGTCCTGTCGCTCTACTATTTGAGGACGAACAAGAGCATGGCCTTTCTGTATGGAATTCCCTATGGTCTGATCACCGCGTTCCTGTTGTGGTGGATCGTGCCGTTTTCGGTGCTGACGATAAAAAACCAGGAATGGCTGACCAAAAGGCAAAGCGTTTAAACGGGTCTTCGCCGTTTGCGCGTTCGGCTGATTCCCGCCCCGATCAGGAGCGCGATCGCACCCATCGCCCCGGCCAGAATTCCGAAGGGGAAGGTCCCGGGAAATACGACCCGGTTTCCATCTCCGTTGAGGATGTATCCGGCCCAATAGTATGGGTGGGAGTAATACGGCGAAGCGATCATATCCAGTTTGGCTTTTCTTAAGGCCGCGGCGATCGAATCGGCGGATGTCAAATGTTCATAAAAGCGCTCCATGAACTGGGCCCCGGCTTGATCATGGATCGACCATAGCGTCATCAACACCGAGGATGCTCCGGCATAGAAGAACGCCCGGTTCAAGCCCTCGATGCCCTCTCCTCGGAGGAGCTGGCCCAAGGCCGTTTGACAGGCCGAGAGCACGACGAGGTCGGCTTTCATTCTCAGTTGATAGATCTCCCGCGTCTGCAGCAGCCCGTCCTCGTCGGCATTTTCCTTCAGCGACAAGACGATGGCCGACCGGGAGGGGTTCTTGTCGTCGATGAACCCATGGGTGGCAAAATGGAGAATCCGGTAAGGCGCAAGCGGCTGGGTTTTGAACCTATTTTCGGAGGCATTTGCGCCGACCAGGACGGTCTTTTTCCGGGCCGGAAACAGCGCGGCGATGGCCTCGATTTCGCGCTTGGCGAAGGGGAGAGGGGCCAGATCGGCCGCTTGGGCCGGATAAAGGCGGCGTAATCCCGCGACGGCGGCGAGGATCGATTGCTCAGTTCCGACATCGGGCGCGCCGACCGCGAGCAGGTCCATCGCCGGCCGCGCCGTCCGGCCCGGTTCCCGGTTTCGGATGACCAAGAGCGAAGAAATGGACGGCGCGTAGCTGATGACGAGCTTTTCAACGAGCCATTTTTTCCCCTCGGCGGATGTGGGTAGAGTTTCGAAGGGAAGATAATTGAGAAAATCGTCGGGAATAATGACAAGATTTTTGATTTCAGGGGAGATCGCCGGTTCTACCAATTCGCGGTAGAGATCGTAGCCGTCCGTGAATTCGTGACGGTCCTTGTCGGAAACGGTTTTTAGGTACGATTCCACCGAAGATTTGAGCACCGCGCGAGGGGGCAGCCTGAATGCCTTGATCGTCTTGGCCGTGACGGCGATTCCGTAGGCGTCTTCGTTCCCGATCAGGTAGGCCAAAAATACCGTCCGGGGGTCGAGAAGCGCTTTTCGAGCGTCTCCGAACGAGGCGATATGAGGATATTTGAGACCCGCAAAATTCGGATTGGCGGTCCGGAATTCCCGCCGCACCCGATCCAACTGGGCTTCGAGCGAACTGATCCGTTCCCGGAACGCCGCTTCTTGTTCGCCGGACCGTCCCGGCAGGAGAAGATTCTGATAAAGTTTCGTGATCTCTTGGACAATGGCCTTCTCCTGGTTGGCGCGTTGGGAGTCGATCGGTTCGGATATTTCGATGTTTGAGACTTCGAGGCTGTCCAGAAAGGCGCGGGCCTTGGCTTTTTCGAGATATTCGAACAATTTTGATTCGATGTCCGGCGAGGGAGCTCCCTTCGCGCGGCGGGCATAAAGATCGATGAGATTATGATACGCGTCCATCCGCTTGTCCGAGCCGAAGTACGTCGCCTTGAGTTCTTCCGAATCGATGGATGAGCGAAGGTCTTCGATGATGGCGATGGAAGCCCTGTAGTTTTGCTCCGCCTTCGCCAGAAGATTTTGTTTCCGTTGGGAATTGGCCAGATCCAAGTAACTCTCCCAGAGAATACCTTTGCCCATAAACCGGGTCGCCAGGTCGATGGCTTTTTGATAGTAGGAAGTCGAGCGGAGATAATCACCCAGATTCGAGTAGACGATGCCGATGTTATTGAGAACGATGCTCGATTCTTCGACATCGTTTGTCTGCTCGGCGATCGTTAGGGCTTCCTGGAAGCGGCCCAAGGCTTCCTGGTTTCGACCGGTTTGGGCAAAAACCGAGCCGAGGTTGTTCAAGAATTTGATTTTGAGCTTGGCATTCGTTCCCGGGCGTACGATGTTGAGCGCTTTCTCGATATAGGAGATGGCCGCCGCGAAATCGTCCTGAAGGCCGGAATTCATACCCTTGCGCCTGTAAGAAATACCGATATTATTGAAATCCATCGCCTGCTTTTCGCGGTCGGGAGAGGCTTTGTCCAAGTCCAAGACTTGCAAAAGGTAGTCGATAGAGCGATCAAATTCTCCCAAGTCCGAATACGATACGCTAAGGGTGGTTAGAGCGTCTGCGATGTTTTGGGGGTTGTTGTATTTTCGGGCAATATCTAGGGCTTTTTCCGAATCGGTTAAGGCGAGAGCATACTCCCCAATACGCAAATAATAAATTCCGATGTTGTTCAGGCAGATCCCTAAATCGCGCTCATTTTTAACCTGTTCAGCAAGCGCAAGAGCTTCAACGTTAATCCGGTAATATGTGATTAGGTCATTTTCATAATAATAATCGACGCTTTTTTGACGTAAGCATTTAAGTTTAAGATCCGGGCTTCCGATCTCATTCGCGATCCGGATGGCTTCATCGAAGTGAATGATCGATTGTTTATAATCGCGAGTCTCATCTCGGAATTTCTTGCCTTGTCTATAGTGGCCGATTACCTCTAACGCTTTTTCCGCCTGGGCGAATTCGCTATCGGCCTTAATCCGGAGGGCAAGCTCTTTCGCCTCTTTGTATTGTTCCGCAGCATCATCGACCTTGCCGATGTTCCAACTCAATAGCCCAATTTTCCATCGGCAGTGGATTTCTTCCAGGGCAAGATTGTATCGGCGACATAGGTCTGCGGCCTTAACAAATAAAGCCAATGCAGCATCGAAATCGCCCTGAAGGCGTAATTCTTCTCCGCGCGTGGTTGTTTTGGAAATTTCGGATTTTAAATTAGCGGATTGAGCAAGTAAGAGATTAAATGATATCGCAATTATAAAAAATACTAAAAAGGCGCTTGCTCGGTTTGAATATTTCAAATCCGCAGTTCGCATTTTCCAATTAGCATGAAGGTAAAAAGATAGTGCAGAAAATTTCCCTCCAATTCAACTTGTTTTTTGCCGAGCTCAGAAATTCCCAGCCTCTTTTGCAGACTAAGCTTACATGAACTAATTAATCTCCAGTGCCAGGACGAAGTACCGGCGAATCGCCCGTGGGTCTCACCCGGCCGACCGGAACGGTGCTGCGCGCCGGAACCTTCACCGAGATCTGGACGACCGAAGAGGCGGGGAAGAGCGAGGACAGCAGGAGCAGGGGCTGTTTGAGAAGCTGAAGAACGCTCGACTGGGCGGGCGCCTTCCTCTCCGCCGATTTCAGCGCGGGCACGGTGATGGCGAGAATCCCGATGACCAGCACGATCGCGACGGTCTTGACGAAGAATTTCTTAGGCATGACGGCCTCCTCATAGAGATAGTGGAGATAGTGCTTGTCGGAAGAAAGACAAAGAAACACCCTGGGATCCGATGCGAAAATACGTTTGAGGGGTGTATTATTCAGCTTACCTCCAAGGCGTAGAAAAAGTGTAAGATAAAGGGGAGGAAAAGTCAAGCCGGGAAAAAATGTTTTCTATTGGAAATCGGCCGAAATTACGCTATTTTTTGAAAAAGAAATTCAGCTCCCATTCGGCCGTCTCGGCGGAGTCCGAGCCATGGACGGCGTTGCGTTCAATGTCGAAACCATAGGCGTGCCGAAGCGTGCCGGGCGCGGCCTTGGCCGGGTCCGTAGCGCCCATGATTTCGCGCCAGCGGGCGATGGCGTCGTCCCGCTCCAGCATCAGGACGACGATCGGCCCTGATGACATGAACGATGCGAGCCCTTCATAAAAAGGCTTGTCCTTGTGGATGACATAGAATCCCTTGGCCCCGTCTTGCCCAAGACGCATCAGCCGCATGGCCGCGATTTTAAAGCCCTCGTCCTCGATGCGGGAGATGATTTTCCCGATCACGTTCTTTTTGACGGCGTCGGGTTTGATGATGGCCAGTGTTTTCTGCATGGTCTCTCCTCGGCTTCGGAATCGCTCCCAGATATAGCGGAATTGAATCCACGCGTCAACCGGCCGGAACCCGTTCCGCGCTTTCATTCCGGGAGCGTTGACACCTCCGACGCCTCGCCGCTACAATGGGGCCGTTCCCATGGACAATGAGCTTCAAGCGCGGATTCGGGAGTATAGCTTCGAGGCGGGATTTTCCCTTTTCGGCGTGGCCGATGTTGCGGCCATCCAGGATGAATTCTTGCTGCGGGCGGCGCTCAAAGTCCGATTTCCGCGGGCCGTGGCCCTGGCGAAACGGTTGACGGACGGCGTTCTCGAGGATATCGAGGACAAGCCTACTCCCCTCTACTTCCATCATTACCGCCAGGCGAATTTCTTCCTCGACCGCGGCGCGTTCCTGCTCGCGTCCCTCCTCCAAGACCTCGGCTTCGAGGCCCTCCCCGTGGCGGCGTCCCAGATCGTCGATTGGGAGAACCAGCGGGCCCACGTCCCCCATAAAGCCGTCGCCCGGCTGGCCGGCTTGGGCTGGATCGGCCGCAACAACCTCCTCGTCACGCCTCAATTCGGCTCCCGCGTCCGTTTGGTCACGATCCTGACGAACGCGCCGCTCGAATCCACGGGACCGCCGCGGGCTTTTTCCTGCGGGGCGTGCGTCCGTTGCGTTGCGCCCTGCCCGGCCGGAGCCATCCGCGAGATGCCCGAGGCTTTTGACCATCGCGGCTGTTACCAAAAATTGGACGAATTCCGCCGCCGGCATGTGGTCAGCCAGCATATCTGCGGAGTTTGCGTCAAAGCGTGCCGGGGCCCGATCCCCGTTTGACAGAGGGCGCGTTCCTCTGATAGATTCTCCTCAATATGATGGGGGAGAATCAGCCCGCATTGAGAACGCCTTTTTGGCTGACTCTGGGTTTCGGCCTCATCATCCTGCTTGTCGGCGCTTTTGGATTCGTCCTGTTGTGCCGGCGTCCGGAACTTCCCAGCCCGTATGACGACCATCACCCGTCGAACCGGGCGCGCGTCGCGGCGGTCAACGGCCTAGCCGTCGGCTCCCACCAAGATATCGAATTCGCCCTTTGGAAGACGTCGATCGGAAAACCGGTGTCTTTGAAAGTCCGATCGGAAGATGGGCAATTCCGCTTGATCGAGGGCCGAATCATCTCCTATTATGATTCCTCCACTCTTTTAGTCTATCTCTTTATTGGAATTTTCACCTGGGGTCTCGGCGCCGCGGCCTTGCTGTACAAGAAAAATGACCGCCTTGTCCGGATCTTTTTCTGGCTCTGCGCGGCGTTCGGTTTTTCCGTTGTTGTGCAGGGAGAAACTTACCTTCTCGGGGGCGGTTGGACGACGCTGATCCCGGCCCTGAGCTACATCATTCTCACGGCCCTGGGGCCGGTGTTCCTGCTCCATTTTTCCATGATTTTTCCCGGCCGACTCCCTGCCCGCCGGGTGTTCCTCCTCTATATCCCGCCGCTCCTTCTGGCCGCCTTTTTCTCCGGGGTCCTGGCGTATGCATATGCCCGGCCGTCCCTCGAAGGCAGGCGTCTTTTCGAAAACGCCTATGTCCTTTTCCGCGTTTACATGATCGTTTATTGCCTGGCGGCCATTGTCCGCTTGGCCCGGCTCCGTCTTCACGCTCCCAACGACGACGTCAAAGCCCAGGCCCAATGGGTCTTCTTCGGGCTGATCGTGGGCCTGTGCCCTTTTCTGTTCTTTTTTCAATTGCCCAAGGCCCTGCTGGGGGCGGCGATTCTCTCCGAAAACGCGACCGCGCTCTGCTTCGTCTTCCTCCCTTCCGCCCTGGCGATCGCCATCATCAAGCACCGTCTTTTTGATGTCGATGTGGTCATCAACCGCAGTCTGGTTTACTCCCTGTTGACGATCTTAACCGCCGGCATTTACCTGATCGTCATTTTGGTCCTGCAACATCTGTTCGCCGGCGAACGATTGTTGTTTTCCGTGATCGGCGTTTTCGCCGCGGCGGCGGCATTCCATCCGGCCCAGCGCAAGATCCAGGACCTCGTCGACCGGGCCTTCTTCCGCCAAAAATACGATTATCGCCGGCTTGTTCTCGCCTTCGGCGAACAGGCTCAGCGCGCCGCCCTCCGCGAAGACTTGCTCGATCTCTTCTTGGCGGTTTTGCGCGGAGTGTGGGCCCCCGACAAAGCCGGGCTTTACGTCATCGATCGGCCGGCGGTTCCCTCCGCCGGGCTCGCGGCGGGCGGGATCCATCGCGGAGACGACTTCGACGAATCCGCGTTCAGCGCCTCCAGCTGCGATCCCGGGCCGTTCTGGGCGCGGCCGGACAGTGTCCGGAGCGAAGACGGCGTTTCCTACGCCCACGACGCGGCCTTGGCGGCGAACGCGCTGGAACTGGCCCTCCCCCTCGTCGTTCCCGGGGCGGATGTCTGCGGTTGGCTGGCCTTGGGCCGGAAACGGTCCGGTGAACGATTCAGCCGCGAGGACTTGTCCCTCCTCCGAACCATGGCCGGCGAGCTCATGCCCAACCTGGGCCGAATCCGTCTGCAGGAGGAAGTCCTCTACGAGCGGGCTTCGAAGGAACGATCGGACGAGCTCAACCGATTGAAGACCGAGTTCATTTCCACCGTTTCGCACGAGTTGAGAACGCCGATGAGTTCGATTCAGGGCGTGGCCGAACTCCTCCAGTCGGGGAAAATCAAGAACCTTGAACAGCGGGAGAAATTTCTGGCTCTGATGGTGTCGGAAAGCGGCCGGTTGTCGCGCTTTCTCCACAACGTCCTCGATTTCGGACGGATCGAGCAAGACGTGAAATCCTACAGTTTCCGGCCGATCGTCGTCCAGGACATCCTCCGCGACGTCGTCGAGGCTTTCGGCTTGCTCCTGTCTTCGCAGGGGGCGGACGTCCGCATCCAGGCGCCCGCCCGGCCGGTGGTCCTTGACGGCGACGAGGACGCCCTCAGGCAGGCGTTGATGAATCTGATCGACAATGCTATAAAGTATTCGACGGTCGATAAAAACGTCGCCATCGACGTCCTGGAGAGGGAAGAGGACGTGGAAATCCGCATCACCGACCATGGCATCGGCATCGCCCCGGACGACCAGTCGCGGATTTTCGAACGATTCTACCGCACCACGGAAGCCGAAACTTTGAGTCCCCGGGGGGCGGGACTGGGTCTCAAAATCGCCAAGCACATCGTCGAGGCCCATCGGGGGACGATCCTCATCGAGAGCGAAGTCGGCCGCGGCAGCGTCTTCCGCCTGATCTTCCCCAAGCGAGGGAAGGCATGAGCAAAAAGATCCTGATCATCGAAGACGACCGGGCGCTCCGGGAAACGACGGCCGCGTTCCTCGAGGCGGAGGGATTCCGCGTCCAGCAGGCCCCCGACGGGGTCCAGGGGCTGAAAGCCGCCGAAAAGGACAAACCCGACCTCATCCTTCTCGACATGATGCTCCCGGCCAAGGGCGGGATCGAAGTCTGCAAGGCCCTGCGGGAGCAAGGGGCCGGCGTGCCCATCATCTTCGTCTCCGGCCAGAAGAAGGACGAGATCGACAAGGTGCTGGGGCTCGAATTGGGCGCGGACGATTACGTGACCAAGCCGTTCGGCCAGCGCGAGCTCCTGGCCCGCATCCATGCCATCCTGCGCCGGGGCCGCCCGGGGCCGCCCGACATCGGGGAATTCGCCTTCGGCGACATCGCCGTTGATTTCAAGAAACATACGACCCTCAAGGGAAAAGAGGAGGTCTACCTGACGGCCAAGGAATACGATCTTTTGAAGCTTCTCATTCGCCGGGAGGGCGAGGTCGTCGACCGGGACAGCCTGCTCAATGAGGTCTGGGGATATGAGCATTTCCCCACGACGCGGACCATCGACACCTTCATCCATAACCTGCGGAAAAAGATCGAAAAGGACCCGTCCCATCCCCGGTATTTGATCACCGTGCCCTGGTCGGGATATAAATTTCAGAAATGACCGGACGAACGGAATATTGACCAACCATTTCCGGCGGATCGACAAGGCGGGGCGGAGGGGACCGGATCCCGGGAACCGACCGATCGCAGAAAGGAGCACCTGATGAAAAAAACGAGCATCCGGATTTTTTTGGCCGCGGCGGCCCTGGCCGCCCTTTCCTCCGGACTGGCCGCCCAAGAGACCGGCGATGGGTCGATCCCGGAACGGTCTTATAAATCCTTCAGCCCGATGCCCATCCTGATGTACGACGGGGACATCGGCGTCGGCTACGGAGGCAAGGTCAAGTTCGTCGATTTCCTGGGCAAGAAGGAATCCTTTGACCTGATTCTTTTCAATTCCACCAAGGGCGAACGCTGGTACGTCTTCACCTTCTCCATTCCCGATCTGGAAATCCGCCAGAACAAAAAATATGGATTGTCCTTCGACGCCAAGCTCGAATACGACAAGTACCTGAAATACAACTATTACGGATTGGGCCCGGATTCCAGCAAGGACGATAAGACGGTTTTCACCCACGAGACCAAATCGATCCAATTGACCCTGGGCCACGGGTTCAGCCCGATTTTCGCCATGGAATTCAGCTACGTTCTGCGCTGGCTGAATTATGAGAATTTCCAGCCCGGGCCGTTCCACGATCAGCTGAGCCAGTTCTCCAAACAATGGGTCCCGTACGCTTCCCTGGTCCTGCGCTACGACACGTCCAACAGCCAGATCCATCCAACCCGCGGCGTCCGGCTCCTCTTACAGGACGATCTGGCCGCCGGCGGCGACGCCAAGTACAACCGGGTCACGGCTGAAGTCCGGAAATATTGGGCGGTTTTTGGCGACGTCGACGTTTTCGCCGTCCGGGCCATGATCCAGTATATCGATGGGAGCAAAATCCCCTTCTTTGATTATTCCTCATTGGGCGGCGGGGATCAGTTCAAGGCCATGAGGGCTTTCAGCCTCAACCGTTTCATGGACAAGGGAAAGATCCTGACGAATTTCGAATATCG
>Ga0315275_10003074_pt1 | contig 15273 bp, 18 predicted proteins | sample YL17G03_0_MG_FD_205557 | JGI IMG/M metagenome (GOLD analysis project Ga0315275, IMG submission 205557) | Sediment microbial communities from Yellowstone Lake, YNP, Wyoming, USA - YL17G03_0 | ecosystem: Environmental > Aquatic > Freshwater > Lake > Sediment | place: USA: Wyoming | collected... | reverse complement strand
CGTCCGTCCACCCGTCGGGGTCGCGGCGGCGCGGCAGCCGCCTGACGTTCTGCCGGGTCGAGCGCGACCGGTACTCGCGCTCGAGCTCCTCCTGGGTCTCGAGGCCGTCCTCGTCCCATTCCTCGTCCTCGGCGATGCCGAAGTAGACGAGCGTGCGGTTCCAGACGTCGGAGAATCCCATGACGCGGGGATGGTATCCCAGGTGCCGGACTTCAGTTGCGGACGGCGTCGCGCCAAAGCGTGTGACAGCCTTCTTCGTCACACGCGGCGGCGCGACGCCGGATGAAGCGGCGACGCGCCAAAGCGTGTGACAGCCTTCTTCCTCACACGCGGCGGCGCGACGCCGGATGAAACAGCGTGCTGCCGACGCGGATCAGCGTCGCGCCCTCCTCGACCGCGACACGCCAGTCCTGCGAGGTGCCCATCGACAGCTGCTCGAGACCGTGGTCGCGCGCGAGCGCGGCGAGGCGACGGAACATCGGTCGGCTGGCCTCCGGTTCGGCTGCGAAGGGCGGCATCGTCATCAGCCCGCGCAGCAGCGGATAGCGCTCGACATATCCTGCGATCTCTGCCTCGGGGACGCCGCTCTTCGAGCCCTCGCCGGAGAGGTTCACCTCGAGCAGCCACGGCACGGTGAGGCGGCGAGCGGCCGAGTCCGTGTCGACGGCGTGGACGAGCTCGCAGATCTCGTTCACGACCCGGGCCTTGTTGGACTGCAGGGCGCCGATGAAGTGCCACCGGAACGAGTCCGCGACGAGCTCGTGCTTGCGCTGCATGTCCTGGGCCCGGTTCTCCCCGACGACCGGTAGCCCGGCGTCGACGAGCACTCCCATCTCCTCGGCGGCGACGTACTTGGTTGCGGCGACCACGGTGACCCCGGGTCCCGCTTCGGCACAGACGGCCTCGTAGGCCGCGCGAACGGCATCAGCGTTCATGGCAGCTCCCGCGCCGCACGCTCGAGCAGCCAGGCGCGGTCGTTGCGGGCAGGGTCCTCGACCACATCGCCGAGCAACGCCTGCAGCACGGCGCCGAGAGCAGGGCCCTCCGCGAACCCGATCGCCTGGAGATCGTCGCCCGTGACGGCAAGATCGGCAATTCGGTGCGGCTGAGTGCTCTCGTGGTCGACCATCTCCTTCATCTTCGCGACCCACTCGAGCTCGTGCGCCGGAACCCGCTTTGCGGCGAGGTCCGCCGTCTTGTGGCCGATCAGGTCGGCGGCCAGCCCGTCGCCGTGCTCTGCGAGGAACCGACGGGCGGCGAGCTCGTCGAACGCCCCGTCGAGCGGGAAGGCGTGGCCGGCGACGATGCGGACGACGTGGTGCCGGACCCGCGTCGGATACCGCAGCCGCTTCAGGATGCGGTCGGCGATCTCTGCGCTGACGACCGCGTGGCTACGCCCGTCCGCATCGGCCTGCGGCTTGCCGAGATCGTGGAGCAGGCAGGCGAGCCGCACCTCGAGAGTGGTGCCGGCCTCCGTGGCCTTCTGCACGACAAGGAACATGTGCTCCTCGAGCGGGGACGGCTGCCGCCCGGACTCGAGCGAGTAGCCGACGGTGGGAGCGAACTCGGGGATGATCCGGGTGAGCACTCCGGTGTCGCGCGCGAGGCGCAACGCCCGGGCAGGCTCGCGTCCGAGGAGGAGCTTCGAGAGCTCGCCCTGCCCGTCGGCCTTGATGCCGCCGCCGATCCGCTCGGCCGAGACGTGGGCGAGACCCACTGCTCCTGCCTCCATCTGGGCCACGGTCTCCGGGGCGAGGTCGAACCCCAGTTGCGACACGAACCGCAGCGCACGCACGATGCGGAGGGGGTCCTCGTCGAAGCTCGTCGGGCCGACCGTGCGGATCGTACGCCGTGAGATGTCCTCCTGGCCGCCGAACGGATCGACGATGGCGCCGCCGTCGAGCCTGATCGCCATGGCGTTGATCGTGAAGTCCCGGCGGGCCATGTCCTCCTCGAGGCCGATCGCGGCGTCGCTCACGATCGCGAAGTCACGGTGGCCCGGCCCCGTCGATCGTTCGGCGCGCGGCGGGGTCAGCTCGATGCCGGCCGGCGCGAGGGCCCGAACGACGCGGTCGTGTGGGAAGAGGCGCACGCCGACGAGCTGTCCGTGAACTTCCATGTCCTCGACGCGACCGTGCGGTTCGAGGAGCGCCCTCAGACCTGCCTGGTCGACGCCGGGCACGAGAAAGTCCTCGTCTGCGTGTGGCAGCTCGAGCAGCTGGTCCCGCACAGCCCCGCCGACGACATAGGCGTCGATGCCGAGCGAGCGGACGTAGGAGCGGATCTCGGTCGGCATCCCGGTGGCTCGCTACAGGTGCGCGACAGCCTCGATCTCGACGAGGGCTCCCGACGGGAGCTTCGCGACCTCGAACGTCGAGCGGGCCGGCGGGCGGTCGCCGGCGTAGCGGGCGTACACCTCGTTCATCGCCGCGAAGTCACCGAGATCCTGGAGGAAGACGCTCGTCTTGACGAGTTTGTCGAGCGAGCTTCCGGCCTCCTCGAGGATTGCCGCCAGGTTCTGCAGTGCCTGCTCGGTCTGGGCGGCAACGTCTCCCTCTGGCGCCGCCTCGCCGAGCTTGAGGCCCAGCTGACCGGCGACGAACACGAGGTCGCCTACGCGGATCGCCTGGTTGTACGGCGCCCCCTGGAACGGGGCCGGTGCGTTCTCCGTCCGAATCACGATTTTCTCCACGGTGTTCCTCCCTCTCGGTTGAGCGCAGCGGCAAGCGCAACGCCGAGCGCCTTGAAGATGGCCTCGAGCACATGATCGGTGTTCTCGCCCTCGATCAGCCGCACGTGTAACGAGAGCTCTGCCGTGTCGGTGAGCGCGGTCAGGAACCGCTCAGCGATGTCCGTGCCGAGCCCGCCCGCGCCGGTGAGGTCGGCGTTCGAGGCGAGAATCGCGTTCCCGGAGGCCTCGACGACGACCATCGCCAGCGCTTCGGCCGAAAGCATCACGCCACTGCCGTGGGAGCCCGGTTGGAGCAACGATGCGAGGGCGCCCCCGATTGCGACGCCGGCGGCGTCGACCTCGGCGACCGGCTCGTCGGGCTCGATCTCGAGCGAGAGATCGAAGCGGCCGGCTGTCGCGAGCTCCGTGAGCAGGTGATCGAGCAGCGGCACTCCGGTGGCGACGTTCGCCTGTCCGCTCCCGGGTGCGAGCCGGGCGCCGCTCACAGCTCGCCGCGCTCGATATCGGCGCCGAGCGCCCGCAGCCGTTCGTCGATCCGCTCGTAGCCACGGTCGATCTGGCGGATGTTGCCGATCGTCGAACGGCCTTCGGCGCAGAGCGCCGCGATCACCATCGCCATGCCGGCGCGGATGTCGGGACTCTCGAGTCGCTGCCCCACCAGCTGGGCTGGTCCCGTGACGACCGCCCTGTGCGGGTCGCAGAGGATGATCCGAGCCCCCATCGAGACGAGCTTGTCGACGAAGAAAAGGCGGCTCTCGAACATCTTCTCGAAGACGAGCACCGTTCCCGTGGCCTGGGTCGCAGCCACGACCGCGATCGACGTCAGGTCGGCGGGGAAGGCAGGCCAGATGCCGCTCTCGATCTTCGGGATCTGGCCGCCGAGATCGTCGACGACGCCCAGGGCCTGGCCGGGTGGAACGCGCAGGGTCGTCTCCCCCACCTCGAGCTCGATCCCGAGCTTCCGAAATGCCGGCACGATCGAGATCAGGTCGTCGGGCTCGACGTCCTCGATCGTGAGGTCGCCCCCGGTCACCGCGGCGAGTACCGCAAAGCTCGCGACCTCGATGTGCTCGGGCCCGATGCGGTATGCCCCACCGCCGAGCCGATCGACACCCTCGATCCGGAGGATGTTCGATCCGATCCCCTCGATCCGGGCTCCGAGCGAGACGAGGAAGCGGCAGAGGTCCTGGATGTGCGGCTCGCAGGCAGCGTGGCCGACGACGCTCTCGCCCTCGGCGAGCGCTGCGGCCATGATCGCGTTCTCCGTTCCCATCACCGACGCCTCGTCGAGGTACATCCGCTTCCCCACGAGCCGTTCGGCGCGCAGGTCATAGGCGCCGTTGATCTCCACCGTGACGCCCAGCTCGGCGAACGCATGGATGTGCGTGTCGAGGCGCCTGCGGCCGATCACGTCGCCGCCCGGTGGCGGCACGACGGCGCGGCCGAAGCGGGCGAGCAGCGGGCCCGCAAGCAGGAACGAGGCGCGGATCTCGCGGCAGAGGTCCGGGTTCAGCTCGGTCTTGGAGATGCCGGAGCTGTCGACGCGAACCTCGTTCGGGCCCGTCCAGGCTGCGTCGGCGCCGAGGTCGGCGAGCAGCTCAACCATGATCTCGACGTCGCGGATGCGTGGCAAGTTCGACAGCACGACCTCTTCGGAGGCGAGCACGGTCGCGGCGAGGATCGGCAGGGCGCCGTTCTTGTTTCCGGACGCGCGGATCGAGCCGGAGAGCGGGCGACCGCCCTGGATGACGAACGACTGCATGAGGCGGGCGCTATCGTACCCGTGGCATGGATGTGACCCGTGAGAGAGCGTGGGAGACGCTGACCCGCTACACGAAGAGCGAGTCGCTGCTCCGGCATGCGCTCGCCGTCGAGGCGTCGACCCGCTGGTACGCACGCCATTTCGGTGAGGACGAGGAGTTCTGGGGCTGCGCCGCATTGCTCCACGACTTCGACTACGAGATCCACCCCACGCTCGACCAGCACCCGCAGGACGGCGCCCCGATCCTGCGCGAGGAGGGGTATCCGGAGGAGCTCATCGACACGGTGTTGTCGCACGCGGAGCACCTCGCGATCCCCCGCGACACGCTCCTGATGCGGACGCTCTTCGCGTGCGACGAGCTCTCCGGGTTCGTGCACGCCTGCGGGCTCGTGCGGCCGACCGGGCTCGAGGGCCTCGAGCCGAAGTCCGTGCGCAAGAAGCTGAAGCAGCCGTCGTTCGCTGCGGGTGTACACCGGGATGAGGTATACGCCGGGGCCGAGGGGCTCGGCCTCGAGCTCGACGAGCACATCGCGAACGTGGTCGCCGCCCTGCGGCCGATCGCCGGCGAGCTCGGGCTGGGGGCGAGGCTTTAGCCTCTCCCCGGGGCTTCGTCGTGCCAGCGGACGCCGGCCGACTTCGGCAGCCCCTTCGACTCGACCCGAAGTCCAGTACCGAGCAGCGCCTCCCGTTCCTTCTCCGGGACCCAGATGTGAGCTGCCACCGCGGGCGTCGGCCCACCCGCGAGCGTCGCTGCGGCGAACGACACGGTCTCGCGGCCCGGTGCGTCCCAGAAGACGACCGTCCCGCACGTGCGGCATCGGCCGCGGCTTGCTCGGTGCTCGGAGACGGAGGCGCGCTCCCAGGCAATCGCCCCAGCATCCTCGACGACAAGATCGGCGCGGTGGACTGCCGATGCGGCCCACGGGCCGCCCGTCGCCTCCTGACACGCTTCGCAGTGGCACACGATCACGTCCCGCACCGGGCCGTCGATCGAGAAGCGGACGGCGCCGCAGGGGCAGGCGCCGGCTCGCTTCACGCGGGCAGTGCGGCGAGCAGGCGGTCGAGATCGCCGTCGGACGTCCACCAGCCACACGACACGCGGATCAGCCCGGTGCCCGGGATCTCGCGAACGTGCACGCCTTCGTGGTCGAGCGAGTCGACGAGCACCGCCGCGTCCCCGGGCGCACGAAACGCCACCAGGGTCGAGCGCTCGTCGGGGGTCACGACGTCGACTCGCGGTGCGAGCAGCTCCCGACAGCGCTCGGCGACGGCTGCGGCGTGCTCGAACCCCCACGCGGGGCGGCGCTCGATCGCCGCAAGGAGGCCCGCGAGCGAGGAGCCCGGCAGCCAGTTGAGGTCGAAGCGCACCGCCCCGGGCCGCGGCTCGAAGCTTCCGTCCGGCTCGTAGTCGATCTTGGAGAAGTAGCTCGGTGCCGCGATCCTCAGCCGGTCGGGATCGGCGACGACGAGCGCGCCGGTCGAGTCGGGGCCGCAGAGCCACTTCTGGCCCGAGACGGTGAGGAAGTCGAGGCCCTGGGCGTCGACGGGGATGGCCCCGACGGACTGCGCTCCGTCCACGAGAACGGGGATCCCCGACTCCTCGCGCAATTCCCGCACAGGCAGCACCTTGCCGGTGGTCCAGAGCACCTGGGACAGCGCCAGCAGGCGCGTCCGGGGCGTGACGGCCGCGAGGATCGCATCGGGCTCCGGCGCGGCGACGACGACACGGGCCGCCGAGGTACCCAGCGCTCCGAGGAGGCCGAAGTGCTCGTCGGTCGTCGTCACGATCTCGTCGTCGGAGCCGAGGCCGAGCCCACCGAGCACGATGTTGCAGCCATCCGTCGTGCTCGACGTCAGGGCGACGTGGAGCGGATCGGTCGAGACGAATGCGGCGATCGCAGCGCGTACCGTCTCGCGCAGATCCAGCCTGCTCATGAAGTACGGGCTCCCGCTCCGCCCCTCCGCAAAGTCGCGCTCGAGCTCCGTCAGCATCGCCTGCTGGGTCGCCGACGAGATCGGCCCGAAGGTCCCCGCGTTGAGGTACGCGATCCTCTCGAGCACCGGGAACTGCGCCCGCGCCTCCTCGAAGGTCACGGGCACGACCGTGGCAGGGGCTCGCACTCCACGCGTGCATTCTGCACACTCCGGCCGACGCAGGTCGCCGCCGGGGTGGCGTCCGCATCAAGCCTCTAGGCTTGGCGTCGTATGCGTGTTGTCATCGCCGATCCTCCTGCCTACACGCCGCCGTACGATGCGGCGCTCGCGACGGCGCTCTTCCGTCAGGGCGTCGACGTCCGCCTGCTGACGTCCCGCTTTCGCTACGGGGCCGTGCCTCCGGCGGCCGGGTTCACGGTCGACGACAGCCTCTACGGGCTCTCGACGGGGATCAGCTCACGGCGCGGGCGCCTCGTCGCCAAGGCTCTCGGCCACCCGCGTGCCCTCGCCCGCCTGGCATCCGTCGACTGCGACCTGCTCCACCTCCAGTGGGTCTCGGTGCCGGAGGTGGATGCCTGGCTCCTGCACACCCGCCGGCCGCTCGTCTTTACGGCCCACGACCTGTTGCCCCGCCGCACCGCGCGTCACACACGCACGTGGAGGCGTCTCTTCGACCGCTTCGACCGGGTCGTCACCCATAGCGAGCGGGGTCGTCGCACGCTCGTGGAGTTCGGCGTTGCCGAGGCCAGGCTGCGGGTCATCCGCCACCCCGTGTTCGACAGCGAGCCGGTTCGGGAGGACGACGGTCGCACGGTGCTCGCGCTCGGCGTGATCCGGCCCTACAAGGGCCTCTCCGACGCTGTCGAGGCCGTCCTCGGCATTCCGCGCGCTCGTCTGCTCGTTGCCGGCGACCCCCGCATTCCGCTCGACGCCCTGCGGGAGGCAGCAGGCGACCGCGCCGAGTGGCGCCTCGGCTACCTGAACGAGCAGGAGATCGTGCGCGCGCTCGGGTCGACCACCGTCGCGGTCTTTCCCTACCGCGCGGAGCTCGACCAGTCCGGTGCGCTCCTGCAGGCCCTCGGGGCCGGCGTCCCGGCAGTCGTCTACGACGTCGGAGGGCTCGGCGAGATCGTCACTGCGTTCGGGGCCGGCCGCGTCGTCCCGCCGGGCGACGTCGAGAGACTGAAGCGAGCGCTGCGGGAGCTCCTGGACGACGCCGATGCGCTCGCAGAGGCCCGGGAGGGGGCCGCGCGGGCGCGGGCCGACCTCACCTGGGACAGGGCCGCAGCCGAGCACCTGGCGCTCTACGAGGAGCTCACATGAGGTTTCGTCGGCCCGCGCGCTTCCACGATCTCGTCGAGACGCAGCTCGACCTCTTCGCGGCCGACGACGCCGATCTGCTCGCCGAGGCTGCGGAGGCGGAGCAGGCCTGGAACTCGACTGCGGCGGAGGACGCGGAGGAGGCGTACGGCGATTACCAGCTCGTCGTCGATGCGATCGCCGACCGGCTGCTCGACATCCGGGAATCCTATGCGCGCTCGCTCGACGAGGATGCTGCAACCGAGTACGCGGCCGAGTTCACCCGGGCGGCCACCCGGCGGTATCGCCGCTACTCCACCCTGCTCGCGGATCTCGACGAGCCGTAGTGCCGCTTAGGGTGATGCTTCACCCGCGGTCAGGGCGCAACGAGCGGATGAGGCTGAAGCCTCACCCTGACGGTTCCCCCGGCGCTCGAGGCTGCAAGAAGCGTGCCAGCTTGAGGTGCGTGGACGCCTCGTCCTTCCGGCCCTGCTTGAGCAGCGAGCGGCCAAGGGCGTAGTGCGCGTAGTCGTCGACCGGTGAGAGCTCGAGAACCTTCCTGAACTCGCGCTCGGCGGCGCGCCAGTCGGTGATCCTGAAGTAGGCGATTCCGAGCGCCTCCCGGATCGATGCCTTGTCCGGCTCCAGCCGTCGCGCCTTCTCGAGCGGGACTGTTGCCTGCGCCGCCATGCCCTCGCGAAGCCGGGCCCGGCCGAGCTGGTAGAGGTCGTACGCCTCGCTCACTCCCCTATGGTGCCTGAGCCTGGATCCACCGTCAGCCGCTGCGCAGCGATCGCAGTGCGAGGAAGCCACGGATCCGCTTCCCCGGCCCGATGCGGCTCCGCAGGACGGAGATCACCCGTCGCAGCTCCCTCAGCGTGTCGTCAGCGGCTGGCCGCGCACCCGCGGGGGGGCCGTAGCGAGCGCGTGAGAAGGCGGCGGCGAAGGCGTCGCTGCCGACGCCGAGGCGCCTCAGCTCCGTGCCCAGCTCGACGACGGACGCCGTGGCGGAAACGGGGGCACCCTGGTCGCGGATGAACGCTGCCAGCTCGGCCCGAGCCGCCGACGCCTGGCCGCGGGGGTCGCGAGTTGCGAAGCGGCGGTGCCGCCGGATGCTCTTCGCGAGCGCGAGGGCGAGGAGGGCGGCGGCAACGGCTGCGACGGGCACGAGCAGCGACCAGTGGGCGCTGCGGCCTGACGGCTGAGCTTCGGGCGCCACACCACGCCTCCCCGTCGCGGCGCCACCCCGGCCCGCGAGGCCGGCTGCGATGTCCAGGAAGCGCCCGCTGCCGAGCGCTGCGATCGCGTCCGCCGAGTCGGACGCGTTCGTGTAGGTCGCCGTCAGTGTCCCGCGCCCGGGCGTCGGATCGAACGCGAGCCAACCGTAGCCCGCGAACCAGGCTTCCACCCAGGCGTGCGCGTCGTGATCGGTCACCGTCCAGCGGCCGTCCTTGTACGTCCCGCTCGTGAAGCCGACGGCGACGCGGGCCGGAATTCCGAGGTAGCGGAGCATCAAGGCCATCGTCCCGGCGAACTGCTGGCAGTACCCGAGCTTCGTCTGCTCCAGGAAGCCCACGAGCGGCGGCATGCCGGCCGCGAGTGGCGGACGCTCGTCATAGGTGAAGCCGCCGTCCGAGCGTAGCCAGCGCTCGATCCGGATCGTCGCCTCGTATGGAGACTTCGATCTCGCTGTGACGCGCCGGGCCTCGCGCCACACCGCCTTGTAGGGCCAGATCAGCTGGTAGCGACTGTCGGTGAAGATCGCTTCGATCGCAGCTGCCCGCCCCGGCGTCCCGAACGGCGGCATGACCGGCCGCCCCACGTCGAGGTACCGCGCGAGCGAGGCGGGGTAGGTGGGTGGTGAGCGGACGAGGGCCGCAGGCGTCGGAGTCGGTGCATAACTCCAGACCGTGTAGCGGCGCATCTCGCGGAGCCCGCCCGTCGCCAGCATGACCCCGCCACCGAGAGAGCGGATTCTGCGGTCAGAGCCTCCGGCAATCTCCATCGGCTGTGCGGCGGCGATCACGTGATCGTCGACGAGGGCGCGGACGTCCACCTCCTGCTTCACCCAGCCCGCGCGGGACGCGGCTGTGGCGGGCAGGAGCGGGTCTCGTGGCAACGGCCCCTCGGCGTCGGAGACGCCCGTCGTGTGGAGGGCTTCGACCCACTGGTCTCCGGCGAAGCTGTCGAGCGTCGTCGCCCGCCAGTAGAGCGCCCGACGCGGAGCGGTGACCCTGAGAACCGTCGTCTTCGCGGCCGGGAACTCGATGCCGCTGTAGTTCGAGCTCCAGACGAGCGCAACCGTGCGCCCCGCCCGCGACTCGCCGAAGAGATCCCAGCTCTGCCAGTCGAGCGCCGCAACCGACGGCCGCGCACCTGCTCCGGCAGCGACCGCCGCGGCGAGCACGACACCCAGCAGCATCGCTGCGCCGGGGACGAGACCGCGACGGTCACGCACGCTGCTGACGGCCACGGGCCAGAATGCGGCGAGGAGCGCGAGCGCTCCCATCGCGACGGTGTTCCGGGCGGGAAGGATCGTCGTCGCTGCGCCGACGCCGGCTGCCGTGAGGGCGGCAGCAATGAACGGGCTGCTCCCGGCGCTTACCGCAATGCCGAGGCCGAAGAGCAGGACCGCGATCACGACCAGGATGTGCAGCTCCTGGTGCGCGCCGACGGCGAAGGGCGGCGTCACGGTGTAGATGTCTTCGAGTCCCCGCTCGACGACGTCGCGAACCACCGCCGGCGTAGCTCCCACGACTGCCACCGTGACCCCAACGAGGACGGTGCCCGCAACCGCCAGCCTCGAGCGCAGAGTGCCCGGCAGCGATGCGAGCAAGGCGGCCGCTGCGACGCCGAGGAACACGAGCGGCTTCGCGACAAGCTCGAGCGACGCCCAGGCGAACGCCACCGCCGCGACGGGCAACGCCGCCGCCACCAGCCTCCGTGCGACCCTGCTAGGCACCGACCACGCTCTCGAGCCGCCCTCCCAGCGCGGCTTCGATCGTCTGCTCCGCCGAGACGACGGCGACGGGGATCCCCTGCGCGGCAGCCCGCAGAACAGACGTGTCCGGAGCTCTGCGGGGGCGGCCGGCGTACGTCTCGGAGGCGACGACGACGAGCGAGACGGAGCGACCGCTGTCCCGGAGCTCGAGTAGCGCGTCCACGACCCGCTCCGGCCGGCTCGTCACGACGACGATCTCCCGCGCGCGCGACAGCGCCGCCGAAGGGGAGCGCAGCGCCCGATCGGCGTGGGCGTCGGCCACGGGCATCACCTCGGCGAGGGCATCGAGTGCCACCTCCCAGTCGTGGCCGGCAGACCGGATCCGCACGGCCTCGGTGGCGGGAGCCGTCCCGACGAGCGCGACGCGCCTGTTCCAGAGCACGTGGGCGAGCGCGAGTGCGCCGGCGGCGCGGACCGCTGCGTCGAAGCTGGAGCGGCCGGCCGGGCCGGCAACGCCGTCGAGATCCTGATCGAGGACGACGGCGAGGTCGTCGCGCGGCGCATCGTCGAGCTCCTTGACCATCAGGCGCCCGCGGCGGGCCGTACTCGGCCAGTGCACGGCGCGCAGCGGCTCGCCCGGCGCATAGTCGCGGACCGCGTGGATCTCGAACCCCGTCGGCCGGCGGAATCGCGACCGGGTAGCCCCCGTGTCCCGCGCTCCGTGGGTCGAGAAGACCGACTCGAGGGTCGGGATGTGCGGCCGCACGAGGAGCGAAGTCTGCTCGTCGAGATGCTGCTCGACCCGCTCGAGGCCGAGCGGGTCGGTCATCACGACGCCGAGAGGATCGAGCCGGTGGCGGCCACGTACGAGCTCGGTGAAGACGATCTCGGCGCGCGAGCCCTGCAGCTGCGTCGTGACCTCGCGCTCGCCTAGACGCTGGCGTAGGACGACCGATCCGCCGAGGAGGCGCCGGTGGTGGCGAGCCGTGACCTCGACGACGAGATCGCTTCCCTCGACCCGCTCGCCGGGAAGGAGGCGCCGCTCGATCTCGATCGATCCCGCTGCTGACCTGGCCCAGGCGCGCGCGAGCAGCCCGGCCAGGCCAAGACCGAGACCGACCACAGCGAGGGGTGTCGAGCCGAAGGCCCAGGCTGCGACGAGGGCTGCGAGCCCGAGCCCGACGGCCCTGGAGCTCCGCCGCATCAAACCGGGACGGGGGTGCTGTCGAGTGCTGCACGCACGACGTCGGAGGGCCCGAGCCCTGCCGAGCGCGCCTCGGGGGCAAGCAGGAGGCGATGTGAGAGAACCGGTTCCGCCATCTCGCGGATGTCGTCCGGGGTGACGTACTCGCGGCGCTCGACGAGCGCGCGGGCTTTCGCGAGCCGCAGGAGCGCAATCCCGGAGCGCGGGCTGGCGCCGAGCGCCAGGTGCCGGTCCGCCCGCGTGTGGCGGAGGAGCGCCACCACGTAGCGCGTCACGCTCTCCTCCACGAATACCTCGCGTGCGGCTGCGACGGCCGCGACGAGCTCTGCGCGCCCGGCGACCGGCACCAGGGCGTCGAGCGGCGAGACACCCGTCTGCTCGGCGAGCATCCGGGCCTCCTCGTGCAGCGGCGGGTAGCCGATCGACATCCTCACGGCGAAGCGGTCGAGCTGCGCCTCGGGCAACGGATAGGTGCCTTCGTACTCGACCGGGTTCTGCGTCGCGATCGCGAGAAACGGGCGGTCGAGCGGATAGGTTTCCCCGTCAACCGTGACCTGCGTCTCCTGCATCGCCTCGAGCAGTGCGGACTGGGTCTTCGGAGAGGCACGGTTGATCTCGTCGACGAGCAGGACGTTGGCGAACACCGGGCCCGGCCGGAACCGGAAGCTTCCCTCCTGTTGGTCGTAGACATTGACGCCGGTGACGTCCGACGGCAGCAGGTCGGGCGTGAACTGCAGGCGCGAGAACCGCAGGTCGAGGGTGCGTGCGAGCGCCTTCGCCAGCACGGTCTTGCCGACGCCCGGGACGTCCTCGACGAGGACGTGCCCCTCGGCGAGCAGGCAGAGAAGCGGCAGCCGCAGCGTCTCGACGGGGGCGTGCATGACGGTCGCGAGGCCGGCGACGACCCGGTCGGCGAGATCGGCGGCACTCGTCGCAGGTGAAGGCTCGTGGACGGCGGCGCTCTCCATCAGCGTGCGTCGCGCAGGCGCTCGACCTCATCGAGGACGGCGGCGGCGATCTCGCGCTTCGGGGCCCGAGGGACGAGGCGGTCGCCGGCGGCGGTGATCAGCGTGACCTCGTTCTCGGGGCTGTCGAAGCCGATGTCGCTACGTCCCACGTCGTTGTAGACGACGAGATCGAGATTCTTGTCGGCGAGCATCGCCCGCTTGCGCTCGAGCCCCGCTGCACCGTGCTCGGCGCCGAACGCGACGAGAACCTGCGCGGGCCTCCGGCTCCGGCCGAGTGCGTGCGCGATGTCGGTCGTCGGCGTCAGCTCGATCTGCCACGTGTCGCCGTCCTTGGGCCGCTTGCCGTCCACGGGCTCGGCGGCCCTGTAGTCGGCGACCGCCGCGACCATCAGGATCACGTCTGCAGCGGCGCGCGCCAGCGCCTCGCGCTCGAGATCGGCAGCCGTCGGAGTCGCCACGACCTCGACGCCGGCGGGCGCGGATGCCGTGACGTTCGCCGCGAGGAGCGTCACCCGGGCACCGCGGCGATGGGCCTCGCCGGCGATCGCGAGCCCCATCCGGCCCGACGAGCGATTGCCGATGAAGCGGACGGAGTCGATCGGCTCGCGGGTGCCACCGGCCGTGACCAGCACGTGGACGCCGTCGAGCGAATGTGCGGTGCGCAGGAGCGCCTCCGCCCGGGCCACGATCTCGGCCGGCTCGGCCATCCGGCCGACGCCGACCTCGCCCTCGGCGAGCTCGCCGCTCGCCGGCCCCACGATCTCGACCCCGCGCTCGAGGAGGAGCGCATGGTTCGCCCGTGTCGCCGGGTGCTCCCACATGCGGGTGTTCATCGCGGGTGCGACGAGGACGGGGCCGTCGTGCGCGAGGACGGCCTCGGTGAGAACGTCGTCGGCGAGGCCGTGGGCGAGGCGCGCCATCGTGTGTGCCGTGAGGGGTGCGACCACGAGCAGGTCCGCACGCTGGAGATGCGGATAGGGGTCGCTCGGCGCCGTCGTGCGCGCAAGCGCGTAGAAGGTCTCGGCGGCCACGAACCGCTCCGCCCCGCGCGTGGGAACCGGCAGAACGTCGTGGCCCGCGGCGACGAGCAGGCGGATGATCTCGCATGCCTTGTAGGCAGCGATACCACCGGTGATGCCGAGGACGATGCGCGCCACGGCCATAGTCTGCCGGTTAACGCGAGTGTGGGAGAGAAGCGGCCTGGAACTACGCGGGGTACGAGTAGGCGATCTTCGCCTGGGCGATCTCTTCCATCGCCATCGTCAGGTAGTTCTTCGACCGGGACTCGATCAGCGGCGGCGGGGCCACGTCGAAGCCCATGCCCTCGCCGAGCTGATGGTGGTAGCTGTTGATCTGGCGGGCCCGCTTGGCGGCCACGATGACGAGCGCATAGCGCGAGTCGACGTGCTCCAGCAGATCATCGATGCGAGGTTCGATCATGAGGGGGTCATGGTAGCTGCGAACTCGAGCTCCTGCTCGACGATGGCGCAGAGCGAGCCGGTCGCCCGGGCGACGTCGTCGTTCCGCACCATGTAGCGGAACCGATGCGCCTGCTCGAGCTGATTGCGGGCGAGCTCGATGCGGTCGCCGATCTCACCCGTCGACTCGGTGGCACGGTCGCGTAGCCGCCGTTCCAGCTCCTCGACGGGTGCGGCGATGAAGAGCGTGATGCTGCCCGGCACGTCCTCCTGGACACGCAGCGCGCCGTCGAGCTCGAGCTCGAGCACACAGACCCGACCCTCCTCGGCAACACGCTGGATCTCGGAGCGGAGCGTCCCGTAGCGCTTGCCGGAGACGTACTTCACATGCTCGAGAAAGGCGCCGGCTTCGATCTGCGCCACGAACTCGCTCTCGCTGAGGAAGTGGTACTCGACCCCGTCGGTCTCTCCGGGTCGCAGCGGGCGCGTGGTGGCGGAGATCGCTACCTCGAGGACGGGCACGCGCTCGACGAGCGCCTTGATCAGCGTTCCCTTGCCGGCCCCGGACGGGCCGGTGATGACGAACACGGGAGCGTTGGGCACGCGAGCCCGGGTGTCCGCTACCGGTTGAACAGCGACACGAGCTCCGCGCGCTGCCGCTCGGAGAGGCCACCGACCGTCTTCGACTGGCTGATCCGGCACTGGTTGAGAAGTCGGGCGGCCTTGACGCGTCCGAACTTGGGCACGGCCATCAGCATGTCGAACACCTTCGCGGTCGAGACGTACTCGGGCGGATCGAGCAGGATCCCCTCGATCTGCACCGTCCCGTCTTTCAGGTCCTTCTTCAGCTGGGCCCGGCGAACGCGAATGTCGTTGGCCCGCTTGAGCGCTTCCATCCTCTGGTCGAGCGACCGAGCCGGTGCCTGTGCCTGGATCTTTGACGCGACCATGGATGGACGAGTCTAGCAACCCGGCAGGCGCGGTCAAGCAGAACCGTTACCGCATTTTTGCAGGGATATTACCTCGCTAACTGTTGGCAACACCACGCGCAGCG
>Ga0315275_10003073_pt1 | contig 15276 bp, 10 predicted proteins | sample YL17G03_0_MG_FD_205557 | JGI IMG/M metagenome (GOLD analysis project Ga0315275, IMG submission 205557) | Sediment microbial communities from Yellowstone Lake, YNP, Wyoming, USA - YL17G03_0 | ecosystem: Environmental > Aquatic > Freshwater > Lake > Sediment | place: USA: Wyoming | collected... | reverse complement strand
CGCGGCGTATCTGAGGAAGCTCAATTCGGCGCGTGAGACCTTGAAGGGTAGCACCGCATTTGGAGTGCGGCGTCGCGACGCCGCACTCCAAATGGGCCTCTAAAACCTGCTTCGTCCTCAGGTGTGCTGCAGTACCTGCGGAGTCTCCTTGATAGTCCCTGACGGCCCGCGCTCGGTCTGCTGCACGTCGCAGACGGCCATCGCCGTAATGTTGACGATGTCGCTCACCTCGTTGCCGGGGATCAGCAGATAGACCGGTTTGCGGATTCCGAGCAGGATCGGACCGATCGCGGTCGCACCACCGAGATGCGCCAGCAGTTTGTAGCTGATGTTGGCGGAGGTCAGATCCGGGCAGATCAGAACATTGGCGCCCCCTGGCAGGGTGCTGAACGGGTAGATCTCGTTGACGATCTCCGTGGAGACCGCGGTGTCTGCCTGCATCTCGCCGTCCACAATGAGTTCCGGCATGCGCCGTTTCACCAGTTCGGTTGCCCGAGCCACCTTTTCGGCGAGCGGGTGCTTCGTGCTCCCGAAGTTGCTGAACGAGAGCATGGCGACGCGAGGCTCGATGTCCAGTTGCCGAACCTTCTCTGCGGTCAGGAAAGCGATCTCGGCCAGGTCCTCGGCTGTGGGTTCGATGTTCACGGTGGCGTCGCTGATGAAAATGGTCTCGTTCTTGAACACCAGCATATAGAGGCCGGCAATCCTCTCCACCCCGGTTCGCTTGCCGATGATTTGGAGCGCCGGCCGAACGGTGTCGGGATAATGCTGGGTCAGGCCCGAGATCAGGCCGTCGGCTTCGCCGCGCTGAACCATCGTCAGGCCGTAGATGCTGCGCGTCTTCATGTCGCGCTGCGCCTTCATCTGCGTCACGCCCTTGCGCTGGCGCGCCTTGTAGTAGGCGTCGACATATTCTGTGAAATTGGGCGCTTTGGTGGGATCGACCACCTCCACTCCGGCAAGGTCCAGACCAAGTTCGGCGATCCGCTGCGCCACGAGGGTCTGGTCGCCAAGAAGGATCGGATGGGCGATTTTCTCGTCCATGATGATCTGCGCAGCGCGTAGAATCTTCTCTTCATCGCCCTCGGGGAAGACGATTCGCTTGGGCGCCTGCTGCGCCTTGTGTATGAAGAAGCGCATCACCTCGCGCGATTTGCCGAGGCGGGCCTCAAGGGCGTCCCGATAGGCCTCGAAGTCGGCGATGGGTTGCCGGGCGACACCGCTTTGCATCGCCGCCCTGGCGACGGCCGGCGCTTCCCAGAGCAGAACGCGCGGGTCGAACGGCTTGGGAATGATGTACTCTCTCCCAAACTCGATCTTCCTCCCTCCGTAGGCGCGGACGACCGAATCGGGGATGTCCTGCTTGGCGAGGTTGGCGAGCGCCATGCAGGCTGCGATTTTCATGTCGTCGTTGATCGCGCTGGCTCGAACGTCCAGGGCGCCGCGGAATATGAACGGGAAGCCCAGCACGTTATTGACCTGGTTGGGGTAGTCCGATCGGCCGGTGGCCATGATGATGTCGGAGCGGGCGGAGGTCGCATCCTCATAGGTGATTTCCGGATCCGGATTGGCCATGGCGAAGACAATGGGATTATCCGCCATCGAGCGAATCATTTCCTTGCTCATGATCCCCTTGGCCGATACTCCGCAGAATACATCCGCCCCTTTGAGAGCGTCGGCCAGCGTCCGGGCCTCGGTGTCGGCCGCGAAGTACTCCTTGTAGGTGTTCATGCCATCGGTGCGTCCCTTGAAAACGACGCCCTTGGTGTCGACCAGGATCATGTTCTCGCGCTTCACTCCCAGTCGCTCGTAGAGCTTGGCGCAGGCAATCCCCGCGGCGCCGGCGCCGCTGAATACCACGTGAATCTGGTCAGTTTTCTTGCCGACGACTTCGAGAGCGTTGAGAAGTGCCGCTCCGCTGATAATAGCGGTGCCGTGCTGGTCATCATGGAAGACCGGAATTTTCATCAGACTTTTGAGCGTTTCCTCGATGTAAAAACACTCGGGTGCTTTGATGTCTTCGAGGTTGATGCCGCCGAATGTGGGTTCGAGCATCAGCACGGTTTTGACGATGTCGTTCGGGTCATGGGAGTTCAGTTCGATGTCGAAAACGTCGACATCGGCAAATCTCTTGAACAGAACGCCTTTGCCTTCCATCACCGGCTTGCCGGCAAGGGCGCCGATATCCCCCAGGCCTAGTACGGCGGTTCCGTTCGAAACAACGGCGACCAGGTTTCCCTTGGCGGTATAGAGGTAGGCGTCGTCCGGATTCGCTTGGATTTGCCGGCAGGGCTCGGCGACTCCCGGAGTGTATGCCAGCGAAAGGTCGCGTTGCGTCCGGCAAGGTTTGGTAGGAACGACTTCGATCTTGCCTCTTCTGCCCTGGGAATGGTAATCAAGAGCATCTTGCTTTCGAATCATGGGAATGTTCCTTTCGGAATATTTTATCGATGCATAAGGCTTAAGATGTCCGCAGCATTGAGCTCCACCTACAAGTACAGGGAGTAGGGTAGGTTTTGGGCTCCGAGCGGATCTTCGATAGGACCTCCACTGCTGCAGGAGGTTCCAACATACTCCCTTTGCCCGGCTTAAACAACGGGGTCTGACCCTGAAAATTTAATTTTGATCGTTCGCTCGGGGACAGACCTGTCACAAAGTTAAATTTTCAGGGTCAGACCCCTGTTATGATTACAAAGGGGGTGATCATGGCTCGTCGGTTCGGATCGATTCATTCACGGATGAGCAGAAATGCATTGGTTTGTTGTTTCGTTGTCACTGCGATTTTACTCCTGGGGCCGGCCTTTGTTGTCCCGGCAAGCGGGCAGGATTACCAGGTTGCAGTGGAGCAGGGAATGCGGGTAAAAATGCGCGACGGCGTTTCCCTCGTGGCGGATGTTTACCATCCCAAGGCGCCGGGCAAATTTCCCGTGCTTCTTCAGCGCACGCCCTACAACCGTCGCGATGCCGTTACGGGGACGCTGCTTGCATCGCACGGCTACGTGGTCGTCCTGCAGGACACGAGAGGACGATTCGATTCCGAGGGTGAATTCTATCCCTTCCGCTATGAAAGCCAGGATGGCTACGACACGGTAGAGTGGGCTGGCGGGCTGGAGTACTCGAACGCGAAAGTTGGCATGTTCGGGGGATCCTATGTCGGCGCCACGCAAATGCTGGCATCGATTTCGCGGCCGCCCCACCTGGAGGCGATCTTTCCCTACGTCACCGCGTCGGAGTACTACGAAGGTTGGACCTACCAGAGCGGCGCCCTGATGCAATGGTTTGCCAGTTCATGGACATCAGGTCTGACCGAGGATACCCTTCGACGGAAAGCAAACGCGCTCTCCTGGCCGAAGCAGTGGATCGATCAACTCCCCGTGGATAGTTACCGTCTCCTGGCCCTGCCGGAGATCGCCTCGCTCGCCCCGTACTACCGCGATTGGATCGAACATGAACGGCAGGACGAATACTGGCGCTCCTGGAAGGTTTCCGACCGGTACGGTCAGACTGCGGTCAAAGCGCTTCATGCGGGCGGCTGGCACGATCTCTTTCTCAAAGGATCCATCGAGAATTACCTGGGCATGCGGAAGAGTGCCGCCACGCCCGAAGCCCGTGATGGGCAGCGCCTGCTGCTTGGGCCATGGGCACATGCGGCCACATCGGCTGAAGGAAAAATCGGCGATGTGGTCTTCGGCAAGGCGGCCGTGCTGGACATGAATCGCACGATCCTGCAATGGTTCGACTACGCATTGAAGGGCATCAAGAATGAGTACGCCGGAGGGGCTCCGGTGCGCATCTTCATCATGGGCGAAAATAAGTGGCGGGACGAGCAGGAATTCCCGCTTGCCCGAACGCGTCCGACCAGGTATTTCCTCGATTCCGCAGGGACGGCAAATTCCGCGTTGGGCACAGGCGCCCTTGCCGCAGAACCTCCCAAAAAGAATGTCAAGTCCGAGAGTTTTGAATACGATCCCATGAATCCGGTCCCTACCATTGGTGGGCGTTTGTGTTGCGGGCAGGGTATTCCCCCCGGTCCTTTCGACCAACGGCCCAATGATGGGCGCCAGGACGTGCTTGTTTTTTCGACCCCGGTCCTCAAGCAGGATCTGGAAGTGACGGGATACATCCGGTTCGAGCTGTATGCTTCCAGTTCTGCTGTCGACACCGACTTTACGGCGCTGCTCGCCGATGTCGACGCGTCGGGGTATGTGCGTTTTCTGACCGATAGTATCGTACGGGCGCGCTATCGCAACTCGACGGAAAAGGCAGAACCCATCGAACCGGGAAAGATCTACAAGTTCGATATGGACCTCTGGGCGACGAGTAATGTCTTCAAAACGGGGCACCGCATCCGGCTGTACGTTTCCAGTAGCAATTTTCCTCGCTTCAACCGCAACTTGAACACCGGGGAACAAACGATGGGAGCGACCCGTGTGCTCAAAGCGCAGCAGACCGTCTTCCACGATGCCGAACACCCCTCGTCCCTGATCCTCCCCGTCATTCCCTAAGACATAGGGGTCGGACCTGGGCAAACTGCTGATTTGTTTAAGGATCAACTCGATTATTAGAGAAAAAAGAGGCTCTATATTGAATTTGTGGCCGAATTTTTTGGGTTTAACACCATTCCTGATTATTTGTGGGGTTTCATGAATGGGAGTGATTCCGCAAAATCCCGTAGGGGCTACGCAATCCGGATGCCGGCACATCCGATTAGAGACGTTCTCTGCAGCCGCCGGCGACTGTGACTTCACTTAGAACCAAAAATTGGCGCCAAAAATCGCGTCTAAGGGGGGGTATTTACCCGGAAATGGCGTTTGTCTCTTTTAAGTGCAATAATTTGCTCAGGTCCGACCCCGCGTGGACCCCGCGTGGATAGACATGAGAGGTGGGTATTGAGGCGCAAGATTATCATGATTGATCTGGGCAAGTGCAACGGCTGCGGACTGTGCCTGCCCAACTGTCCCGAAGGGGCGTTGCAACTCATTGATGGCAAAGCTCGTCTGGTGAGCGATCTTTTTTGCGATGGGTTGGGTGCCTGCCTTGGGCACTGCCCGGAAGGAGCCATCCTCATCGAAGAGCGCGAGGCTGAGCCCTACGATGAGAAGAAAGTCATGGAGAACATCGTCAGGCAGGGGCCGGGCGTCATTCTCGCCCATCTCCAGCACCTCCGAGAGCACAGCGAGGCTGAGTACCTCCAGCAGGCGTTGTCCTATCTCAAGGAGAGAGATGTCCGCGTCGATCTCGAGAAATCCTGCCGCCCCGCCGGCAGCGGTTCGCCTCGTCAAGGAGGATGCCCAGGTTCACAGACCGTGACCTTCGCCCGGAACGAGCCGCCTGCAGAAATCCGGGGCGGCCAACCTTCACAACTGACGCACTGGCCGATCCAGCTTCATCTCATCAACCCGTTGGCGCCTCACTACCGAAAATCCGAAGTGCTGCTGGCTGCCGATTGCGTCGCCTATGCCTTGGGGGGCTTCCATGCGGATTACCTGCGCGGCAAATCTCTCGCCATCGCCTGCCCCAAACTCGATGAGGGCCAGGATGTGTATGTCGCTAAACTGCAGACGATGATGGATGATGCGGAGATCCAATCCATCACCGTGCTGATGATGCAGGTGCCCTGCTGCAGCGGCTTGCTGAACCTCGCGCGAAAAGCGGCATCACTGGCTTCGAGGAAAGTGCCGATCCAATACGCAATTGTCGGTTTGCAGGGTGAGATACTCAAGTCGGGAGAGGTGCCGGCGGGGCCAACCGAGCGATGATTTTCAGGGCTTGCTCCGACGGCGTCATTGGCAAATCCTATAAACTCCCGCGTCGGCCCAATTCCCGGCGCGCGAGATCCCGGACGGCCATCCAGGACTCGGATAGTTTCCTCTTTTCAGATCCTTCGGCATCCGCGACGCGACGCGAGAAAGAATGCTCATGCGCCGCCGTTATGCGCTCGAGTGCACTCTGGGCAATGTCGGCGCCGCCAATTGAAGGGGTTCGTTGAGATCCTGCGCTGCAGCCGCGAGCGCGCGCGCCGCCTCGATGCGCACCTGCGGGTCCGACGACTTCAGTTTCTGCAGTGTCCACCAGAGCATAATTCTACCCCCTGTGAATCCGTGGGATTATAAGCGGCACTTGCGTTTTACAAATGCCGGTTTTCGAGGGGGAGGTATCGTCGGATCGCTGTCATCAGGTCGTCGAACTCGGGCAGGGTCAGCGATTGGGCGCCGTCGGACCAGGCCTCTTCGGGATCGGGGTGAACTTCGACCAGGATTCCGTCCGCACCCGCAGCCACCGCGCTCTTTGCCATCGGACAGACGAGCGAGCGTTTCCCCGTGGCGTGGCTCGGGTCGACGATGACCGGGAGATGGCTGAGTTCGTTAAGCAGAGGGACCGCGGAGATGTCCAGCGTGTTCCGCGTCATGGTTTCGAAGGTGCGAATTCCCCGTTCGCAGAGAATCACCTTGCCGTTTCCTTCCGCGGCGATGTATTCCGCCGACATCAGGAGCTCCTTGAGGGTGGCGGCGAGCCCGCGCTTGAGCAGGACGGGCTTCGAGGTTTTTCCGACCCTTTTCAGGAGAGCGAAGTTCTGCATGTTTCGTGCGCCGATCTGGAGGATGTCCGCGTAATCGGCCACCACCTCGACCTGCTCCGTCGTCAACACCTCGGTGCAAATCTTGAGCCCGGTTTCCTCCCGGGCCTCGGCGAGCAGTTTGAGCCCCTCCTCCTCCAATCCCTGGAAATCATAGGGCGAGGTGCGCGGTTTGTATGCGCCGCCGCGCAGGATCGTGGCGCCCGCCCTGTGAACCGCCCTCGCTGTTTCCATCAACTGGCTCCTGCTCTCCACGGAGCAGGGTCCCGCAATGACCACAAACTGGTCCGCCCCGAGTTGAACATCGCCGATCGCGATGACCGTTTTGTCCGGTTTCAATTCGCGCCCCACCAGCTTGAAAGGCTGGCGGATGGAAACCACGCTCTCGACGCCGGGAGCGCTTTCCAGAGCCTGAACGGCCAGGCGGTTGTTTCCGCTCCCGACCGCCCCGATCACGGTGCGCGTTTCACCGAATATCGGATGCGCCACGTATCCATAGGAACGGATCTTCTCGCAGATGTGATCGATCTGCCCCTTGCTTGCTCCCGGCTTCATCGAAATGATCATCGGCGTAGCTCCCTAAAACAAAAAAGCCCACTTCCGTTTTCGGCTGTGGGCTTTTGAAATCGGCAATTTTGCAGGTATGCCTAGCCCAGGCCGCCTCCGAATGGGCTGATAAAAAAGTACGGAAAAAGTGCAGAGAGGTGCCGGTTGCTGCCTTGAGCGGGATTAGTAACGAAAGAATTAAACATGAATGATGGCCTCATCCGACACCGGTGAAGATCTTACCCAAGGTTCATGGCATGTCAAGCCAAAATCGCACCGTCCGGAGAGCCCGCCTGCCTTCGAGGCGGAGGCGCAACAGGCTCACTCGGGGCGCTGCAGCAGCTCGACAAACTTTTCGACCGCGATCGGCGCGGTTCGCTTGCGCGGGACGAGCGCCCCGAGCGGCCGGAAGAAATCCATGCGCGTAAAGGACAACTGGACCAGGGTGCCGCTCTGGACCTCGCGTTCGACGCTGGGAGAGGGAACGATGGACACGCCGGCCCCGATTTCGACGCTGCGCTTGATTGTTTCGATATTGTCGAATTCGGTTACCACGCGCACCCGCACATCGTGATCCAGAAGGATCTGATCGATGGCGTGACGGCTCGGGATATCCCGCTGGAAGGCCACGAAATTCTCTCCGTCGAGCTTGCGCAGGTTGATGTGCCTGCGGGAAGCGAAGGGGTGATCGGGCGCACAGATCAGGATAAGCCTGTCGGCGCGCAGGGACAGGACCTCGAGCCCCTTGCTCGGTTTGGGATAGGGGACGATTCCGAGATCCACGGCGCCTTTCAGACAATCCTCGTAAACGCGGGACGACAGGCTGTACTCCATATGCAGGTTGACCTTGGGATAGCGCTTCAGGAAGGTCTTGATCACACGCGACATCTCATACAGTCCCACGCTGTACACGGTCGCAACGCGTACCGTTCCCACCACCTCCTGCCCCAGTGATTTCATTTCGAGATGCATGCGGTCAAAGCGATCCAGGATCTCGCGGGCCGCCTGATACACGATCCGGCCCGCTTCGGTGGGGACGACGGTCCTTCCGCCGCGATCCAGCAACGGCGTATCGAACTTGGATTCCAGATTCTTGATCTGCTGGCTGACCGCTGACTGCGTAATGAAATTGCGGATCGCCGCCTGGGAGAAGCTCCGGCTTTCCACCAGGTCGCAAAAGACTTTGAGAGTTTCTATTTGCATGAAAAACGGCCCGCTTTCCTATGGATTGCAAAAACCCTTCCGGCGCCTGACGGCTGCAAGCCATGCGTCAACCTGTGCAGTTTTCGAATACGGAAGGACCGCGCTCCAATGCGCATTATATTAGAATCCCTGATCCAAAAGATCAAAGTATTTCATTTCACTTAATATCCCTGTAGGCCTATATTGCACATGGCTGTTCGGTTTCATGGCTCCGGAGTTGCCGCCTGCAGTTCATTTTCCGGCGGTGGGTGGAGCGGAAAGCCTCGCTTTTATACCATTATACTGAAAGAGGCACGAGGAGACCCGGTCACTCCAGCCGGGTCTCAACGAAACGATCTTTGGAGATCCCGTTTATCTGGGAGGAATGAGATCTCCTTAGTGAAGGGCGTTCCGGCGGGGGCGCCCTTTTTTATTGCGGATCGCGGATTTTGGCTTGCGGATTGTCCGGGGGCGGTTCGTCCCACTTGGCGCGCAGCCATTGCTCGTAAATCCGCTTCTGCCCCGGAGTCGGGTCCGCCACCCGTTCGATCCCGTAATCCTGCGGCTCTTGCGCTCCCAGCACCGTCGGAAGCATCAGCAACTGTCCGTCGCGCGCAACCAGGAGATCTATCTTTGTTCCCGGCGCCAACTCGGTGATTCTCGCAGTGAGCAACTCCTGGTTCATGCGAAAGCCGCCCGCGGCGATGATCTCATCGTTCAGATTCAGCCCCTGCTCAAAAGCAGGTGAACCGCGCGTCACGCCGACAATCATGAGCCTGCCCTCGACCGTTTTGGCGGAGATCCCGAGGTAGGCCTTCTGCGGCTTCTCGTCCGCAGTCGCGGGCTGCCTGAACTTCAGGCCGGCATATTCCAGACAGCGGGCGAAATCCATCTCGCGCGTTCCATAGCAGTAATCTGCAAAGAACTCTTCAAGTGAACCGCCCGCGATTTTTTCGCACGCCGCGCGAAACTCCCCTTCGGAAAAGCCGCGCCCGAGTTTCCGCCAGTAACGGGCATAGAGATGCCGAAGCACGTCGTCAAGGCACCGGCCTTCCGCCCGCTTCCGAATTTCAAGATCAAGCAGGAGCCCGATCAGTCCACCCTTGAGATAATAAGAGACCGACTTGTTGGGGAAATTCTGGTCCTGCCGGTAGAACTTTATCCATGCATCAAAGCTGGCTTCCGCAACGGATTCCACCAGTCTTCCAGGGATCTCCTGCAGATCCCGGATTGCCTTGGTGAGGCCTTCGAGATATTGCTCGGCGGTGAGAAACCCCGCACGCCTGAGAATCTGCTCCGCATAATAATCGGTGAAGCCTTCGGACACCCACAGCTGGCGCGTGTAATTCTCCCGGCTGTAGTCGAACGGGCCCAGCCCTTCGGGCCTGAGGCGCTTGACATTCCAGACGTGGAAGTACTCGTGAGCCGCCAACTCCAGGAACCGCCTGTAGCTTTCTTCGGGTTTGAATGTCCACCGGTGGACCTGCAGAAGCGTGGAATTGGCATGCTCCAAGCCGCTGCCTCCATCCGCTGTCAGGTGGATTAAAAAGGTGTAGTGCGAGTATGGGATGTGGCCGAAGACCTCGAAGGCACGCTCGACGATCTTTTGAAGGTCGGCGCATATCCTCGCGGGATCATGGTTGCCCCGGCCGCAAAGAGCGACCCGGTGAGGAACCCCTCCCACAATGAACTCCGACACCTGATGTGTGCCGATCTCGACCGGACAGTCGATCAGGGTGTCGTAGTCGGGTGCGAGGAAGGTGTCCTTCTCGCCCGCTACTTGCTCCAGTCCGGTTGTGACCTGATGCCAGGAAGGGGCCGGCTCAACAATCAGGCGGTGCGGGATATCGGGGTAACCTCCGACGAACATGAACAGGCTGGCGCCGTTGATGGTGCCGTGGGTGTCGTCGAGGAAGCTGGTGCGGACGGAACGCTCGAACGCATAAACCCGGTAGTTCAGTCTCAGCCGCGACGCGCGCTTCGAGCGAATCCTCCACAGGTTTTTGCTGATCTTGCTCCATTCCAGCGGCGCGCCGGATCCATCGACGGCTGAAAACTCCTCAACATTGCGCGCAAACTCCCGCACCAGGTAGGAACCCGGGGTCCAGACCGGCATTGCGAGGTCCAACTTGTCCTTCAAGATGCCCGAAATCGACAGGGTGACATCAAAATAATGCGTCCATGGCTGCGGCATGCGAACCAGGTATTCGACCAGCGGCGTCGGAGCAGAAGAGCCGGCGGTGCGGGATATTCGGCGAGATTTCATAGCGAGAAGTCCAAGTCTAAAAATTCTGTTGGTACCGATGGGGTGCCGGCGATCGTGTTCACAATATCGCACCGGAGCCCGGTGCCCGCAATTAAAACAGCAAGATGCTCACAGTTCGCAGAGATCTGTACAACCGGGGCTTGCCTGAGTACTCTAGTGCGGATGTGTCCCGAACCGGAGCAGAACAGCACGTCTGAGGCCTCGGCACCGCGCGCCCTGCGCGAAGTCTGGCTGCGTTTCCACGAAAAGGAGTTGTGCCAGGAGCTCGATACGGTTTTTGTTTTCCACCCCAAAGGAATGGAGGTCTGGTGCCTGGTGGAGGATGAGAAGAGCTATCAGCGGTTTTCCGAGATGGTCGAGCCGATGCGGGCGTCCTGCGAGATCGAGGTTTATGTCACTCGTCCGGCATCGGAGAAGAAATCCAAAGCAGACGACGATCCGCCGCCCAGCCTGTGGAACAATGTGGAATTGCAGACGTATCTGCAGGATTCATCCCGCGATTTACTGGGTCCCGGATCGACGGATCCGCTGCCCACGGAAAGACGCGCCTTCTTCGTGAAACAGAAGCTGGCCATGTGGGCAGCGCAGCTGCTGAGCTGGAATAAAAAGGTGCGCCGCTATGCGGCGGATCTCCCGGATCTGGCGCATCTCGGGTTTGGCCATGGCGTCGCAACGGAGATCAAGTCCCATGCGGCTGCCGTCCTTCTCTCCCACGCGCAGGCCCTCGAGAAAAACGCGGGGCGCATCGCGGAGTATCTGGTGCAGGCGCTTCCGCGGCCTGAAAAAGGGGCGCGCCGTCCCGCCGAGGCCGAAAAGCGCAGTCTGCCGGATGCGCCCATCGAGCTTGCCGCTCTGATATCCACGAGCGCACTCGCCGTCTCCAGGCGCGTTCATCGCTTCATCTACCCGCAGGACTATACGGTGGGCCTCACGGATCTCAAGGAGCCGACCCTGCTCGAATCTCTGCGCGATCTGAGAAGAATGCTCGCGGAGCTGCAACGTGTCGGCACGCTTCGCCGCTGATCCTCAGGGCGAGGCATAGCCGGCGCCAAAACTCCTAACCGCAGATAAACGCAGATCAACGCCGATAAAAATCAAATATCTGCGTTTATCTGCACTGCTAACAGTCAGATTCTTTTCGAATCGGAAAGAAATCTTCAAGCTGCCTTTTTCACGCAGCGCGGCAAGCCGCTTGGGTAAATCCGGCTTGAACCTCTCTTTGGTTGCGGCTGGCCGCGCTGCGTGCATCTGCGGTTTCAATATCTTTTCCCGCCGGGAAGGGATTTTCACCTTGGTGGCATGGGGAGACCTACCTCGCACGTGCATTTTCAAGGTTGCGCTGTGCCTCGATGTAACCGGGGCGCAGGCGCAGCGCCTCCCGGAAATGGCCGATGGCCTCCTGCGGTCGGCCCCGGCTGAGGAGAGCGGCACCAAGGTGGTTGTGCGCTTCCGCGTCAGCCGGATTCAGCCTGAGCGCTTCCAGATACTGCCCGATCGCCTGGTCGAGGCGGCCCCGGTTGTGCAGCGTCAGACCGAGGTTAAGGTGCGCGGCGGCGTAATCCGGTTTCAATCGGACCGCCTCGGCGAAATGCTCGAGCGCTTCCTCCATGCGGCCCTGGCTGTAGAGCGCGCCTCCCAGGTTATTTTGTGCCTCAGGATAGGTCGGGTTGAGTTCGAGCGCCCGCACAAACAGGGGCTTGGCCTCGCCGGAGCGGCCCTCCTTCGCCAACGCTGATCCCAGGTTGTTGCAGGCACGGGGGTTCTGCGGGCGCCGGGCCACGGTATCAGTCCAGATAGACAGCTCGGTGCGGTAGTCTTCGTTGCGCGCGGCGGTGAAAACGACACATGCGATCACAACCGCTGCCAGAAGGGCGGTCTGCGCGCGGCGCAGGCGCGACTCGCGCAGGAAGAGGCCGGCAAGCTTGTGGGCGCCTGCAACCAGAAGAAAAATCACCGGGAAAAGCGGAAGATACATGCGGCGTTCGGCGGCGGGCTCCGTGACAATCGGGATGAGACTCGAGCTCGGGGCGAGAATAAGGAAAAAACCTGCGCCCAGAAATCCAAGCCTCGGCCGGTTTTTAATTGCCCAGCCGGTGAGCGCGAGGAGCGCTACAATCACCAATCCCTCAGGTAATGCCGACGCCAGGCTGCGCGCAACCGGCCAATCCGAATAATCGATGCAGAGAGGATAAGGGAAAATCGCGAGACTCAGGTAGTGAAGGATCACGCCGGCTTGAGTAAACAGATACTCCCGGGGGCCGACACTCTTGAATCCCAGGCCGACGGAAAGGGTGCGTGGGCCGGTAGCCAGCAGTGCGGCGAGGATAGCCCAGGTGGAAAAGAGGCCCGTGTAAAGACGCCAGCGCAGCCGGAATAACTCCGCGTAGGATGACGAAAGGAAGATCCGGTCGTAGAGCAATGCAAGAAGCGGGGCGGCGGCCATCACCTCCTTGCAGCCCATGCCCAGGGCTGACGACAAAATCGCCGTAAGCGGCCAGGCCCATCCGGGAGACTCCGCGCTCCGGCCCACGGAATAAAGCGTCAACAAGAGGAAGAAGGCCATGAGCAGCTCGGTCCGCTGCATGATGTAGGTGACGCTCTCGCTGAGAAGAGGGTGGACCGCCCACACGAGCACCGCGGCCCCCGCAAGCCAACCGGCGCCCGTCTTGCCGCCCTCCCCTTGCCGGGCGTGCGCCAGAGCGCACCGCGCAACAGCGAATATCAGGAATGCATTGAATATGTGAACGATCAGGTTGAAGGCGTGATAGCCCCAGACCTGGTATTCGCCGAACGTATAATTCAGGGCGAAGGAGAGAGCCACAACCGGACGGCCGGAAATCGGCATCTGAGGCGGGGCCCAAAGCGCGGGCCAGAGGGGCCAGAGCCGGCGGATTCCCGGATTCGCGAGAATGGAAACCTGGTCGTCGAATATGAAAGGGGCAATTAAGCTGTTCGCATAGGCTGCGATCACGGTCGCAACAAGAAGGAACGGGACCGCAATCTCCGGCTTCGAGTAGAAACCTGCGGCGCGCCCGCTCCGTGCCTGTACTCTACGATCCCCCGAATGCTTTTTACCCTTCGACATATTCAGCGCAACGACAATACCCTGCTCGATTGACGACTGACGTTTGGCGAATCAGGATTGAAGGATTCCGTCACCCCAGGTTCGAAGATCGTCGATGATTATTTGACGAGGCCGCGCGCCTGGATATCCCACCGCTCGACCACCTCCCCTTTGCGCGCGCCCCAGACCTCGTTGTGCAGATTGAGGGCCGTGCAGACATGATTGGGAATGAATCGCAGGCGTTCACCGATTCTAAGCGGACGGCCTGCGGCTTCGATGTTCAGGTGCCCATGCTCTTCCGACATCGTTTCCAGAACGAGCCCGGGCAGATCGACGCAGTAACCGAAACCCGGCGCTTCGCCGCCGCGCAGCCGATCGCTCGAAAAGGTCTTCGACCCCCCGTCGATGACGGCGCGGCCCTCCACTGCGGTGCTCACCACCGTGACGTGCACGGTCAGAGCGCAGCGGGATATCTCCGCCGCGCCGCCGCTAACCGTATTCAGGTCGTTGAAAACATAGGTCCCGGGCCGGATCTCGGTGACGGTCTTCATCAGGTGGCTCTGGTAAGCCGTGGGGGTCGAGCCGCCGCTGACGGTCTTGAGCTCGATCCCCCACCGGAAGAGCTTGTCCTGGGCGGTGCGCAGCCGCGCATCGATCACTTGCAGAATCGGCTGTTGTTCGGAGGGGGGGACGCGGATATGCCCCGGGAAAAACAGGAGTCCGGCAAATTCGATCCCCGGCAGGCGCGACATCTCCGTGGCCAGGGTGGCCAGTCCCTCCGGGGATTGAACACCGCACCGGCGCAGGCCGGCGTCGTATTCCGCGAGGAGCCGGATGGTGACCCCGGCTGCCTTTGCGGCGCGCCCGATTTCGCGCGCGACCTCGAGCGAGTCCGTCGCCGCCGTGACGCGGATCATTCCTGCCAGTGCGGTCAGGCGAGCAAGCTTGGCGGTCCCCACAATGGGGTAGGCGATGAGGATGTCCTTGATGCCCGCCCGGGCCATGACCTCCGCCTCGCCCAGTTTGGCCACCGTGATCCCGTGTGCGCCGGAGGTCACCTGCATCTGCGCAATCGCAGGGATCTTGTGCGTTTTGATGTGCGGGCGAAGCGACAGGCCGTGGCCTGCGCAGTAGGCCGCCATTTCACGCAGGTTGGTTTCCAGAATATCCAGATCGACGACAAGAGCCGGCGTATCCAGTTCATTAACGTGCATGGTGTTTCCCCATTATTGGATTGCGATCCAGGAACTTCTCAGTGCGGTTGCCGGCCGCAGCCGTGAGCCAACCATGAAGGGCCCGGAGAACACACAGAAAGACAAGCAATCTTATCACGAGTTTTCATGCCCGCAGGTCGGGCAAGGAGCCCGTCCGAGGATTAGGAGGGGTCGCGCGCATGGGGCTTGCGAGGCGAGCTCAAGGCGCGAGGAGGAGGCGATGTTGGTGCACATCGTCGACGACGAGCAACGCAGAGATCGCCCGCAATCCCCATGCGCCCTTCGGGTTCCGGGCACCGTCGCGCCTGCGGCGCTCCTGGCGGGGGCATCTGCGGCGTTGGCGCATCGGGTAGGCGCCCGAGTCACCCCGAGCGCCTCCCACGGAACCGTACTTGCGCTTTTCGCATACGGCTCTTCGGGACAACGG
>Ga0315275_10003072_pt1 | contig 15280 bp, 9 predicted proteins | sample YL17G03_0_MG_FD_205557 | JGI IMG/M metagenome (GOLD analysis project Ga0315275, IMG submission 205557) | Sediment microbial communities from Yellowstone Lake, YNP, Wyoming, USA - YL17G03_0 | ecosystem: Environmental > Aquatic > Freshwater > Lake > Sediment | place: USA: Wyoming | collected... | reverse complement strand
GTGACGGTGAAGGTCAGCATAGCCTTGAAGTCGATGTTTCGCTGGCCGAACTAGCCGAGATTCTCGGCGAAGAGCTAGAGCTGCCGCGCATCGAAAACAAGGGCAAGAAAAACATCGATGACAAGCAGTACAAGTACACCGGCGTCTTAAAGCAGGGCCCAGAGTCGCTGCGCCACTTTAAGCGGACCTATAAAGAGGCGCTGCGCCGGGCGATCTCCTCTGGCACCTACGATCCGGACAACCCGATGATCGTGCCGATCAAAGAGGACAAGCGCTACCGCTCCTACAAGATCATCAATCAGCCGGTCGCCAATGCCGCCATCATCTACATGATGGACGTCTCGGGCTCGATGGGCGACGAGCAAAAAGAGATCGTCCGCCTCACCAGCTTTTGGCTCGACACCTGGTTGTCGACGCAATATGCCGGCCTTGAGCGCCGCTATATCATCCACGATGCCACGGCGCGCGAGGTCGATCAGCAGACCTTTTACCGGACGAAGGAATCGGGCGGAACGCTGATCAGCTCAGCCTATCGGCTGGCGCTCAAGATCATCGAGGAGGAGTTCGCACCGTCGGAGTGGAACATCTACCTGTTTCACTTCTCCGACGGCGACAACTGGTCTGGCAACGATACTGTTGAGTGTATGAAGATCCTCGACTCAAGCCTACTACCAGCCGCCAACCTCTTCTGCTACGGCCAAGTCGAATCGCGCTACGGATCCGGCCAGTTTTTGCGCGATCTGCAGAAGCACTTTGGCGAGAAGGCCAACAAGATCACGCTGGCCCAGATCAAGGACCGCGACGCGATTGTCGATGCAATCAAAACGTTCCTAGGCAAAGGGAAATAAGTGATTCAAGGCTACAATACCGAGCTGACGCCGGAGCTAAAAGAGGTTGCCGCACGCCTGGCCAAAGTGGCCCGGGAGGCCGGCTTGGACTTTTTCGACACCAGCTTCGAGCTGGTCGATTATAAACAGCTCAACGAGATCGCTGCTTACGGCGGCTTTCCGACCCGTTACCCGCATTGGCGCTGGGGCATGGAGTACGAGCGCCTGGCCAAGAGCTACACCTACGGCTTATCGATCATCTACGAAATGGTGATCAACAACGAGCCCTGCTTTGCCTACTTGCTCCGCGCCAACGATATGGTCTACCAAAAGACGGTGATCGCTCACGTCTATGGCCACTGCGACTTCTTTAAGAACAACTACTGGTTTAGCAAAACCAACCGCAAAATGCTCAACCAGATGGCCAATCACGCCGTCACCGTGCGTAAACTGGTCGACGATGTCGGTCAAGACGAAGTCGAGACCTTTATCGACTGCTGCCTGTCGCTGGAAAACCTCATCGACATTCACTCGCCCTTCAAATCCACGCCCAAGGTGCGCAAGGAAGACGAAGAGGACTACGGCCGACCTAAGCCGCCAGCCAAGATCAAATCCAAAAAGTATATGGACACCTACATCAATCCCGCGGAGTTCATGGAATTTCAGCGGCAAAAGCAGGTCGAGGAAGCCGCCAAGGTCAAAAGCTTCCCGGAGAATCCCGAGCGCGACGTGCTGAAGTTCCTGCTCGATCATGCGCCGATGCCGGCCTGGGAAAAGCGCGTCCTCGCCATCATCCGCGACGAGGCCTACTACTTTGCGCCGCAAGCCCAGACCAAGATCCTCAACGAAGGCTGGGCCACCTACTGGCATTCCAAGATGATGACCCAGTTGGCCCCCCTGCACGAGAGCGAGATCATCGATTACTGTGACCATTTCGCCGGCGTCGTCGCCTCGCATCCGGGCGGTCTCAATCCCTACAAGCTCGGCGTTGAACTGTTGCGCCATATCGAAAGGCGCTGGGACCGCGGTCAGTTTGGCATCGAGTACCTACGCTGCGACGATCCCAAAAAGCGCGCCGAGTGGAATACCAACGCCGGACTGGGTCGCAAGAAGTTGCTCGAAGTGCGTAAGATTCACAACGACATCACCTTCATCGATGAGTTTCTCGATGAGGACTTCTGCCACGAGTCCAAGATGTTCATCTATGACTTCGACCGGCGCACCAACCGCTACACCATCTCGGGTCGCGATTTCAAGGAGATCAAAAAACGCCTGCTTACCCAGCTCACCAACTTCGGCCAGCCGATCATTCGCGTCATCGATGGGAACTTTCGCAATCGCGGTGAGTTGCTCCTGCATCACACTCACGACAGCGTCGACTTAAAGCACGACACGACCCTGGAGACGCTGAAGAACTTGAACCGGATCTGGAAACGCCCGGTGCACATCGAGACGACGATCGAAGAGGTTAAGAGAAGGATCTCCTATGACGGCACAAATCATCAGATCGAGAAGATCTGAAGCGCAACTCTCGACGGCCTTCGGTCTGATGTTATCTCTCATCTGCATGCTCGCAGGTGCGGCACCCAGCCGCGCCGCCACCCCCCCTTGGCCAAAGCTGCCGGTCATCCAAAACGTCGGCATCATCCCAGTGCAATGGGAAGGCGATCCGGGCACGCCTAAAGAGGTGATCGATCACGGATTTCCCAGCATCGTGCGGGCGAGCCACAAGTTTCGCATCCTGACTGACGATCTCGTCTCTGACCTATGGCAAGACGCCGATGGTCGCGCCGAGCTGCGCAGCCAATACGAGCTGCAAAGTTTTATCGGCTTAACCATGACCAGTCGCGGCGATGTGGTGACGATGACCGCCCGCCTGACCGACCAAGGTCTAAAAACTCAGCTCCTCGAAACCGACACCGTGAGTCGGGACTGGTTGGCCAACGCTCCATCGGAAGAAGCGCTTGGCCGCCTCGAAGCTTTGGTCTTTCGCCTCCTCAACCGCCTCCCCGTCGACGTCAACGTCACATCGATCCAAGGTAAGTACTTGACCCTCTCAGGCGGAACCGAACAAAACATCGAGGTCGGCGACCGCGTCGACCTGGTCCGCACCAGCATCCGTAGCCTCCATCCGGCCAATGGCACCTGGTTGGAGTTCAAAAAGCAGCCTCTCGGCACCGCCCAGATCGTCGAGGTGAAGACCTATAACAGCGTCGCTAAAATCCTCACCCAGACCTACGATCACGCCATCGAAATCGGCGATGGAGCGCGCATCGGCGCCTTAGCCGCGCGCGTCAAATTCGCCCGCTTGGCGGTTAACGAAGGACTCAAAGACAGCGGCAATCAAGAGACGATCATCGTCGCGCCGCTCTATCACGGCGAACCACCGCAACCGAAGCCGGCTGCCCAAGCTGCGGCGCCTGCACAGGTGAGCGACACCCCAGCGAAAGCTCCAGATGCTGCGGCAACAGAGAAGCCAAGCCCTGAAGCGGCACCGCCCGCGACACCGCCGCCGGGCACCGCAGAGACCACACCACATGCGGCCACACCAGCACCTGAGTCAACGGGATCCTCCTTTCTCGATGAGATCGCCTCGGATGCCACCAGCCACAAACTGCTCGACGAGGTCAGCGCCTACGCAGGACCTTACTGGTGGTCGGTAGGCGGGAGTAAACTGCCAGGCACGTCTGGCAAGTTCCCTTTCTATTTGCTCAACAGCGCTGGAGTCGGAGTCACCCATACCCTGCTGTTTAAATTCAAAACCGCCTTTGGTGGCGGCGTGATCTTCGGTAAGACGACCAACGGCAGCTATCTCGGTTACCAAGGCTATGGCCGTATCTACTGGGAGGAAGCTCTGATCCTCTTTGACGGCGCCATCCGTGGTTGGCGCGCCGGCGGTTTCGGCTCCTTGTCTGGCATGTCGGTCGACCAAGAGTCCTTTGGCGGGGGCGACTGGATCCGCGGTGGTGGCTTCGCTGGTCTATTCGGCAAATTTTCAACGCCAGATCTCGAGCGCTACGACTGGAACGCCGAGTTTTCACTGATACCATTGACCATTGGCCGCGCCGGCTTTGCGGGCAATCGTCAGCAGACGCAGTCCACGTTTGGCTACGGCATCTCGCTCAGCGCTTACCAGGATCGCCCAGCTCGCCTGATCGCTTGGGGCGCGGGGTTTGATCTAAGCAGTGAAGTGCAAACCCTCGAAGATGGTAGACGCCCGAAGTATCAGACCTATCAGCTTAAGGCTTTGGCGCGGATCGGGTTGTAACGTGGGTGGGCTTTTACCGGGAGGTCGAGCTGGATGACTGACAGCTACCAACCTCCCTACACCATCACCACGGAAATCCTGAACCAGGTAGCCGCAATAAGCCAAGCCATCGGTCGGCTCACTTTGCTTACCGAGCAATCTAAGGCGCTGCGACTGCGACGCGTCAACCGGGTTCGCACCATCCACGGTTCATTGGCCATTGAGGGCAACACCCTAAGTGAAAGCCAGATTACCGCGATGCTTGACGGCAAACGGGTCATCGCGCCACCCCGCGAAGTGCAGGAGGTGAAAAACGCCCTGGCAGCCTACGACCACTTTAACTCCTGGCGGCCCAGCACAGAAAAGGACCTACTGGAGGCGCATCGCCTGTTGATGGCGGGCCTGATCGATGAGGTTGGCAAGTACCGTCGCGGCGGCGTCGGCGTTATGGCGGGCCAGGATGTGATTCACGTGGCACCACCTGCGGACCGTGTGCCACGACTGATGGCAGACTTGTTCGGTTGGCTGTCCAAGACTGACGCTCACCCACTTATTGCGAGCGCGGTGTTTCACTACGAGTTTGAATTCATCCATCCCTTTGCCGACGGCAACGGCCGCATGGGACGGTTGTGGCAGAGCTTGATCTTGGCCAGTTGGAATCCTCTGTTTGGCGATATTCCGGTCGAGAGCCTGGTCTATGAACATCAAGCCGAGTATTACACCGCATTGCGCACCAGCACGGCCCGGACTGACTCCGCACCATTTATCACCTTCATGCTGCGGATGATCCTCGGAGCGATGACCTCAGCGACCCCCCAAGTCACCCCCCAAGTCACCCCCCAAGTCGCTAAGCTGCTGGCGGCCCTTAAGGGTCCGATGAGCAGCTCGGAATTACAGGCCAAACTTGGCCTGTCGGACCGTAAGTCCTTCCGCGTGCGTTATCTCAATCCAGGCTTAGCCGACGCCTTGGTCGACATGACGATTCCGGACAAGCCCAGCAGTCGGTTGCAGAAGTATGTACTGACTGACAAGGCACGCACCTGGTTGGCGCAGCTTAAATCTGAGGGTTAAATCAGTCAGAGCGCGGAGCAATTCCGCTGAGGCCCGCCGGGGCTTGAAGCACGGCCCAGGCACACATCAGCTGGACGCGGAAAAAGTAGCCCTATTCCGCCGTAGTGGCAGTCAGCACCCCAATGATCGGCATGCTCGTGCCTTTCTCGCTCATACTAAAGCTTGGCGCCGTGTTACTTCCGTTATATGTCACAGTCCCCGTCCAGCCATTGTAGCTTACGCCGATTTTTCCGGACTTATGCCAAACAGCCGCAGTCGGAGAATGGTCGTCGGTCACACCGCTATAAGTATAAAGAGAAATATCACCAGTCTTCGATTCAATGCTGCCAGACGCGTTGGACGTTTCTTTTTGATAGATCTCATTCTTATGAAAATCGACGCAATCGTCACCTTGGATGTCCGTGGATCCTGACACCGAAAACGCGCATGGCTGAAAACCTTTCGCCCCAGAGTGGCTAAGATCCCGCATATTCTCCACCGTCGTCACACCATCCAACACGGATGTCTTCTCGATCTGGTCGAGCATTTGCATCAATTTTGTTCCGTTAGTACAGCCGAAATAGCGCTGAAGATCCTCATTCTCCGCTTCGCCAGACAGCTCCCCGAACTTCTTTCCGTTCAGATAAGACAGATCCTTCGACGTGCAAGTCAGGTAAACGGAGTAACTAAATGTCTCTTTCAAAGACATAATTTGAATCCCCTGACCGACTTGACTGGTCTTAATGCAGTCGCTGATATCTGCGGATCTAAAGATTTTTACTGTGTTTTTGTTGGCCTCAATCGTAATGTCGCCAATTTCATAACAATGTTGGGATGGGTCGGTCGTTGTCGGCGCACCGGCAGCATGAGGCTGGTTATTATAAAAGCTACTATCCATATTCAAAGCATCGAGGAGCGATGACTGCGTTTGTCCATTAAATACGTATCCAGAAGTCAGAGTCAGATCAGCCGCCACCACCAAGCTAGCTTGAAGTGCAATCGGCCCACCTTGCGGCGGCGTCACGGCTGGGGTGTCTTTTACCTGTGGCGGCGTCGTTGCGGGAGGGTTCTTTGCCGTCCCCGGCGCTTCACCTGGCTGGGTCTTAGCTGTTGAGTCCTTTGCCGTCGATTTCTTCGATTTTGGCTGAAGAACACTACAACCGGCCGTCATAGTGACCAAAAGCACGGCGAAAAATCCAATACTAGGATATTTATTTGCGGTGTTCATGAATGATCTCCATGTTGTTTGAGACTTCCGGACTAGGTTTCTAAGATCATCTTTCCGTATCGGATTTTTATCAAAAAACTTGAGCAAACTCAGATATAGGCAAACAAATCGCTAGCAAAGTCGAGCTTAAACTTTGCGAATTTTCGGGCTAATCAGAGGCAGTCGCGGTGAGCGCCCCAGTAGTCGGCGCACTCGTGCTGGTCTTCTTAAAACTATAGCTTGGGGCCGTGTTACTCCCACTGTATGTCACATTGCCAGTCCAGCCGTTGTAGCTCACGCCAATTTTTCCAGTGTTATGCCAAACATTCGTGTCCGCAGAATGGTCGTCGGTCACACCGTTATAAGTATATTGAGATATATCGGCGGTCTTTGTTTCGCTGACCGCGCTACCATTCACGGATGAAGTGTCTTTAGCATCGAACTCACTCTTACTAAAATCGATGCAGTCATCGCCTTGCTTGGCAGTGGTTCCTGAACTAGAAAAACCACAGGCTTGAAAGTCGACCGTCCCCGTGTGGGATAAAGCACGTAAATGTGCCACCCTAGTTCCATCGGCAGTCACCTCCGTCGTGTCACTTTCGAAGAGTGTTTGCTCTAATCTGGTGCCGTTGGTGCAGCCAAAGCTGTCAGCATTTTTTGGATCGGCCGCAAGATCACTTATTTTTTTACCGTTGAGGGAGGAGAGATCTTTGGACGTACAAGTCAGATAAATGTAGTACTTCCAGGTCGCCTTAAAAAAGACGGGGCGAACGACCGGATTGCTTTCGCTGTTCTTGAAACAGTCGCTGACATCGATCGATTTATAGAGCTTTAGGGATGTCTTGGTAGACTCTACGGTGATGTCTCCAAAGGTAAGGCAGCGCGCGAACACGTCAGGTGTGGTGGGCGCAGCAGGTGGCTGCGGCTGGTTATTATATAAGCGACCATCCTTGTTCATAGAAGCTATCAGCGAGGACTGCGTCACTTCGTTAAAGCGATAACCAGAACTCAACGTCAGATCAGCCGCTCCTAGCAGGCTAGACTCGTGTGCGAGCGACCCATCTTGTGACTGCCCCTTAGCCGGGGGGTCCTTTGCCACAGTCTTCTTGGATTTAGGCAGCACACCGCAACCGACCACCAGCGTGATGAGGATCCCCGCGCAAAAACCAGACGCCACATGTTTATAAACATTGTTCATGGTCGACTCCCCGAGTTTACCTGTGGTTGCTAGATGGTCATTCGAAATACTTACTTGTTTATCGGAAATTAGTCAGGAATTCTTGATAGTAATGGCGCTCAAGCGTTTACTTTGTAAACGCATTGCGACTTCAAATGAGCAGAAGTCACCGACAACAGGCGAGTAAATTTCTCGACCAACCCCAACATCTGTCAGCATTTGGTGCGCCTCAAAACCCGGCTTATAGCCAACCAGCAGCGTCCAACCATTCTCAACAGCGTGCCAAAGCAATCGCCAAAGGCCATCCCAGCAAAGGCGATAACTTCCTAATACCCATAACTTAAATGACCCCGTGTTCCGCGCCCCCAGCGCCTGTGGTATACGACGCTGCCGTGACGAACCAGACCCCACAACCAAATCCCCTCAAAGCACCGGAGATCCTTGCTCCCGCAGGTGGCCGTGAGCAATTCTTTGCGGCGTTAAATGCCGGCGCTGACGCCGTCTACCTAGGACTCAAGACCTTCAATGCGCGCGCTCGGGCAGAAAACTTCACGCCTGACGATCTGCGCGAACTCGTGCCCTTGGCACATGAATACGGCATGCAGGTCTTGGTCACGCTCAATATCTTGATCAAAGACCAGGAACTCAAAAGCCTGCTGGCGACTCTTAGCACCCTCGAAGACCTCGAAGTCGATGCGATCATCGTCCAAGACCTCGCCGTCGCCAGCATCGTTCGCCGTTTCTTTCCTGCCCTGCGCCTTCATGCCTCAACGCAGCTGGCCGTACACAATGCTGCCGGCGTCAAACAAGCCCAGGCCCTCGGCTTTCGCCGCGTGGTGCTCGCGAGAGAATTGACGGCGCAGGAGCTGCGCCATATCCGCGCCGAGATTCCCCGCGATCAAGTTGAGATCGAAGCCTTCTGTCACGGCAGCCTCTGCTACAGCTACAGTGGCCTGTGCTTTTTTAGCGGTGCCGGCGATGCCCGCAGCGGCAATCGCGGCGAATGCGCCTACACCTGCCGCCAGCCATACAAGATCATCAGCGAACCCGGTCACGGCTTTCTCTTCAGCATGAAAGACCTCGACACCTCGGCGCATCTTGATCTTATGATCAAAGCCGGGATCGACACCTTAAAGATCGAAGGCCGTAAAAAAGACGCGCAGTATGTCAGCTCCGTCGTGCGCCTCTACCGGCAGCGCCTAGACGCGCTCTACGGCGCCTCGACGCTGCGCCCATCCGCACCGAAGACAGCGGTGGAACTCAACCATATCCAAGCCGACCAGGTCCCCGTCGCGGCTGACCTAGCCCTATCCTTTCAGCGCCAACCGACCTCGCTCTTTGTCAAAAGCCGCTACCTGGAAAATGTCATCGACCTCGACAACCCGACGCACGCTGGCGTACCGCTAGGCCGCATCGTTGCGGTTCGCGGCCCCTGGGTCACCGTCAACACCGAAGTTGCTCTTGAGCGCTTTGACGGACTTCGTCTGGTGCCGCAACAAAGCCAACGGGTATCGCACGCCCTGCCGCAAGACGGTAGCCAAGTCAGCCGCGATCCAGGCGCCATGCTCGTGACCTACGGCAATCAACACCTTGAGTTTTCCCTGCGCGACATGCGTCAAGCTAACCAACGCCTGACCGTGGCCGCCCCAGGCAGTCGCGTCGAGATCGAGCTGCCAAAAGATGCGCCGTCCCCGTCTGTCGGCGACCTACTGTTTAAGATCCGTTCGGCTGACTTAAAGCGCCGCGTCACGCAGCTCACCGTGCCACCGCAGGAGTCCAAGCTCAAGGCGGTGAGACTGATCGACATCGTCATCACCGCTTCGTCCCGTGCGGACCAAGTCACACTGATCGCCGAGGCGTTTAAATTTGGCGACTTGATAGCAAGCGCCCAGGTCTTGGTACCGATGGTCGCCAGCACTGGCCAGTCAACGTTAAGGCGCGATGCGCATCAGCTCTTCCAATTGCTCGGCGACTTCGCCCTGCGGGCCAAGTCGGTCGACTTCGCTGGAGATGACCATTGGTTTGTGCCACGCTCGCTGCTCAAGCAGCTTAAGCACAAACTGGGCGAGGCGGTGCACCATGCCTATGCGCCGTTCATCGCGGCACGCCTGAGTCGCGCCGAGGATCAGTTGATCGCCCCACGCGGTATGTCTACCAAGTCGACAAAGACTAAACCAAATTCCTTTGCCGTAAAAAGCGACCGTCTGGAAACCCTGCGTCATGCCGTGGCCTTTGCGAAGCTCCATCCAACATTTAACCTGAGCGAGCTGGTCTTTGAACCAAAGCGCGCCTTTCTCGACGATCTATCGCCAGCCGCCCTGGCCGGCGAACTCGCAGAACTCGCCAAGTCCAGCGCCTTGCCGCTACGCCTAGCGCTCCCCACGGTGATCCGTGCCTGGGACGAGCCGCTGCTGAAGCGTTGGTTCACCGCCGCCTTAAACCTTGGTCTAAGGCATATCGAAATCGGCAATATCGGCGCTCTAGAGCTACTGCGTAGCTGGGGCATCGACACCGCCACGCTCGATATCGCCTCTGACTTCACGCTCTATGCGCTTAATTCGGTCGCAACGCGGTTTTGGCAGGCGCAAGGCATCAACCAGATCTGTTTATCCATCGAGGATGACCGCGCCAATCTAAAGGCGCACCTGGAGCAGCTGTCCGAAAGCGAAAGGTCCGCACTGCAAGTGATCTTGTATAAGGACACGCCACTGTTCATCGCCGAGGCCTGCTCCTTGACGGCACTCCACGGTGGCTGCCCGACGGCGAAGGTCTGTGGCTACCGGACCCTCGTGGTTGAGAACCCCAAAGGTGAGCGCTTTCACGTCGCGCACGAATCGTGCAAATCGATCGTCTACGGCGAGCAGGCCTTCTCTTGGACCGCTGAGCAAGCCGAGCTTGCTCAGATGGGCATCGGGCGCTTTCGCCTCGATTTTCTGACTCGTCCATACGATGAAGATGCTCTCGGGCGGGTGCTCAGTGCTGCGACGACGCGAAGCAAGGTTGCGACGACGCATGGCGCCAACTTTGACCGAGTCCTTTTATAGGCCATTTCGTTTGAGCAGCAATGGCCTTCGTCATAGTTTGCATAAAATGACACCGACAAATACCACTCCTCTGGCGAGTCCTGACTGGGTAAAACCACTTAGATATCAGAATGTTAGCCAGAGACTCGGCCAGCATGACCTATAGTGCACATTAGCCGCGGCTAATCGGGAGTTTAAGTCCGAGTCGCCGCGATCAGCCCGTAACAGCTTACAATTTAAGAGTAAAAGTGATAGATATGCGTCCACGCTCGGGACAACCCAAGCCGGGCGTAGATCGGTGTGCTACGTTGCCGCTACCGTCACACTTGAGGGCTGGTGCCGCAAACCCAAACGCCGCTAAATCGATATCGAGAGACACTCCTCTGCTGCGACAGCTAAGTGGAATCGCACGTCCCACAACTGCGCTCGCTTTAGCGCTTGCAATGCATGCCACCGTTGCGACCTTGCATCGCAAGCCCTTACCATTGCAGCCGATGGTGGCGCGAAAAGATACCCCCGTCAGGATTCACCTTGTCGACCAACCGGCGACTAAATCTGCATTGCCCCCTGACATCGTCGCACCCGCCCGTTTGGCTACGGAGTCTCGCCTGTTGCAGTCTAGCAAGGCAGGCCGAGCCACCGGCAGCAAGACAAGAAAGCTCGAAGAGTCCCCTGCGTTCCACGGGACCATTCGCGACCGCGAACCATAAACCAAGAGGGCCTGTCGCCCTTGTATAGGATACTACTCATGCGACTAGATCAATCATTGTTTAGTAAAATGACGGCGGAGTTTATCGGAACATTTGCCATCGTCTTCAGCGGCTGTGGCGCCATCATGGTCGCGGAGCGATTCCCGGGCTCGCTCAATGCAGCCGCCATCCCGGCTATCTTTGGTCTTATCGTCACCGCCATGATCTATGCCGTCGGCCATATATCGGGCGCGCACTTAAACCCAGCGGTCACCGCGGCATTTGCCGTCGCACGGCATTTTCCAGTGCGCCAGATTCCAGCATACTGGCTTGCCCAAATCCTAGGCGCCCTGGCGGCAACCGGAATGAGCACGCTGCTGTTGCCTGCTGGCGCAGGATATGGTGCCGCCATTCCCCATGTGCTGGTCATACAGGCCTTCGGCTGGGAGATCCTGCTGACATTTTTTCTCATGTTCGTTGTCAGCGCCGTCGCAACCGACACCCGTGCTGTAGGTACGATGGCCGGTGCTGCGGTCGGAGCGGCCGTCACGGTTTGTGCCTATATCGGCGGTCCCATCACGGGAGCGGCTTTGAACCCTGCCCGCGCTCTTGCACCAGCATTAGCCGAGGGACGCACCGACGTCCTCTGGATCTATTTGCTTGGACCGACCATTGGCGCCATCATGGCCGCTAAGCTCTACGAATGGATCCGTTGCCATGCGCCGGCTGAGACAATCAAAGAAGAGACCAAAACAGAGGCTGCAATCGGATGCTGCTAGGCCAGGCTCAGCTGCGCTAGTTGATGAAAGTACGATGTGCGCGTATCATCATAACTATAATTAGTTTTTAAGCCAAGCAAGTCAGCTCAGTAACAGGATCTACTTTCTATGGACTCGCGTTTTGAGCAAAAGACCGCCAAGGTTTTAGTCGTGGAGGCTGCCAGTTCAGCGCGCCAGCTGCTCGTCGAAGGCATCCACGCCTTGGGCTTTGAAGCCATCCAATCGGTCGCCTCGGTCAAAGCCGCTCTAAGCTTACTCGAAGTCGAACAGGCCGACTGGCTGGTGACGTCGCTAGGCACCGGAGACGCGGTCAACGCACTGCACGTCCTGAAAATCTGTACCCAGCATCCAGCACTACGCCACATGCGCATGTCGCTTTTTGTCGAGGATAGCGAGCGGGAGATCTTGCCACGAGCCTTCGAGTTAGGGCTCTTTTCCTGGCACAGAAAGCCGATCAACCGGGAATCCCTGCAGCATGACCTGCAGCGGCTTGAAGAGCGCATGCGACTATATCACTGGGATTCGTGCATCGCCGCTGCCGCACAGCTTCGAGAGTTGCTCACTGCGACCAACCAGCAAATCGGCGTACTCAATTTGGACGACCAACTGGCCAAGGTCTTCCCCGGAAACCTTTCGCTTCTGCTGTGGCTCGCCGAGTCAAAGTTCATGTGCGGTCAGGCGGCGTCTGCCATGACCATGCTGCAGCAGCTAAAAATGGTCGCACCCAACCTTGCCGACGGCGCCAACGCGCTCTTGCAACGCTTTCATACCGGTCCTGTGGCCGAAATGGACGCTAAAACCACTCCGCCCATCAACCTGTTTAACCTCGGCAGCTGCTTGATTCTCGATACGGATACGCAGTCGCAAACGGTGATCAAAGACGTCTTGGCGACGTTTGGCGTGACCGACATCAAGGTGATTGAAGACGGCGAAAGTGCCTGGCAGCATCTCAAAGAGACACAGGAGCCCGCCCTTATTATCACTGAATGGCGTCTGCCGAAGTTAGCGACGCCTTTTTTAGTGCAGCGCCTCAGACAACACGGCTTTCACAAGGTTCCGATTATCGTTGTTAGTTCACTGCTGCGCCAACAGGACCATATACTGGCAAGAGAAATCGGGGTCACAACAACCATCGCCAAGCCCTGCAACCGAGAGAAGCTTTTTGCCACTTTGATCCACGCCCTGCAGCAGACACAACAACCGACCGAACAAGCGGCGATAGAAACGAAGATCCGTCAGCATTTAGGGCTGCGCCAACTCACCGCAGCGACGGGCTTACGTGATATATATTTGGCCGATCCAGCGGTGAGCGTTGGTCAAAAATCTGAAATCGCCGCCGAATTCGCCTATTTTGCTGGTGAATATCAGGTCGCACGCGACCTGGCAATGGAAGCCCTGCGGCAAAATGGTGACACTTTACGCGTCCTCAGCCTACTCGCCAAGACACTCATGCAGCTGCGTGATTTTACGACGGCAATCAAGTGCCTAGAGAAGGCCGATAGCCTTGCCCCACACAACATTGCGCGATTGTGCGCCCTGGCCGAAGCACAAACAGAACTCGGCCATCATGACGAAGCCTCTGCCGCCATGGATAACGCCACACGGCTTGACGCAGAAGCCGCAAAGATCGCGCAGACCCACGTCAAGCTCGCCCTAACCCGCGGCGACACCGAACGCGCTCGCTCCCTACTCGGGACCATAGATGCGCCAGAGACGATCGTGGCATTTCTAAACAATCGCGCCGTGGCCTTAGCCTGCTGCGGCGACATTGAGGCCGGACTGAAGGCCTATGATACCGCCCTTGAGTCCATTCCAGATGAGCTGGCGGAGCTACGGGCCGTCGTCAATTACAACTTGGCGCTGGCTCTATGTCGCAGCATGCGACTAGAAGATGCGCGGCTTTACCTCAGAGAGGCCCTCAAGGTAAAGTCCCGGGTCTTTGCGAAGGCCCACAACCTGCTTGGCCGTGTCGAGGCATCGATACTCAGCGGCATGGACTTTAAACTTGCGACCTCGGCTCGTGCCCTGGAAGGTCATTCCAGTCCAATGTTACAACCAGAGAAAGCGTCCGCAGCGAGCGGCGCCCCATCGGACCTAGAGCCCCTGCCAGATCCCGAGGTCATCCCCAGCGGCGGTCTCGACGGGAATACTAGCCACAGCGATCTTATGTCGATGCTCACGATCCAACGCGGGACGATGTGCTGCCATATGTTGTATCGGACGATGCCGGCGATACAGCCAGTGGCCGATGGTCTACTGGCAAAAATGCCGCGCTTTGCTCTACGGCGTGCCATTGAGCGAGATGAAGCACTCGGTGTCGACCGCATGCGTGCCAATGGCAAAGTGAGCTAGATCGAACGAGCCGTCACAACTGAACTTCCAAAGCAGTGCGACGGCGTTTTAAGCCACCGTCAAAAGCTCGTGACCCGCCCTAGCGCGTTCTCACCCCAGCCTAACCGTAAAGCCGCGGATATATACGTCGCCACATCCACGCAGTGAGTAGGCCAGACATCAGCGTTAGGAGGCCGCCATGGATCAGCCAAGCGCTAAGCACATGCTCCGACCAAAGCGTTGCCTGGGCAATCTGCACACCATGATAAAACGGCGAGAGCCAACAGAGCTTTTGCACCAGCGGCGGCATCGATGCGGTCGGAGCAAACATCCCTGAGACAAAAAACATTGGGCTGATAATCCAAGCATAGATCGACTGAAATTGGTTGATGTTCTTCACATAGGTACAGGCCAATAGCCCAACTGAGCCGCAGGATACACCTATCAGAAGTCCCATCAGTGGCACCAGCACCAGTCCCTGCGGCTTAGCGACTCCGAGCAGCACCAGCACGACGCTGACAAAGGTCGCCATGATCGCGCCCTTTGATCCCAGCCAAATCAGCTCACCCATGAGGATTTCCCGCGGACCTACCGGCGTCGTCATCAGCGCTTTGAAGACATGTTCGTATTCAAGCCGCACATAAAAGCCGTAACTGCCCTCAAAAAATGCCGTAAACAGCGCCGTCATCGCGGCAATACCGGGAGCCATAAACTCCAGGTAAGACCTGGGACCAAAGCTCTGCACCTGTGTTCCTAGCCAGGTGCCAAAGACCAGTACGTAAAGAAAGGGATCAACCAAGGTCGGCGAGACATTGGCGAAAAAGTCGCGGCGAAAGATCGTCCAGTGGCGCAGAGCCACTAGACCCGAAAGGCGCAGGGACTGCGCCGCAACTTGTAGTCGATTAGTCATTCTCTTTTAAGACCCGACCGGTGAGTTTTAAAAAGACATC
>Ga0315275_10003071_pt1 | contig 15280 bp, 15 predicted proteins | sample YL17G03_0_MG_FD_205557 | JGI IMG/M metagenome (GOLD analysis project Ga0315275, IMG submission 205557) | Sediment microbial communities from Yellowstone Lake, YNP, Wyoming, USA - YL17G03_0 | ecosystem: Environmental > Aquatic > Freshwater > Lake > Sediment | place: USA: Wyoming | collected... | reverse complement strand
CGGCATCCGGGCTAAGACGATCAAGAAGTGGCGTGCCATCACCCAGTCGAATCACCGGTTGCCCGTGGCCGCAAACACGCTCGATCGCCAGTTCATGGGCGAGGCGCCAAATTGGGTGTGGGCCGGGGATATTACCTACGTCTGGACCGCCGAGGGCGGGCTCTATCTGTCGGTGGTCCTCGACCTCTACTCGTGCGCCGTGATTGGCTGGGCCATGGGCGCCCGGCTCACCGGGGATCTGGCGCAGGACGCGCTCACGATGGCGCTACAGCATCACACCCCACGAAGGGGCTCCTGCACCAGGTCGCAGCCAATGGTCAGCTTTCCTACTGGCACGAGGAGGATTGTGATCTGTTGAGCTGGGCGTATCGTGCGGCCAGGGGTGGAGAAAGAGACACTTGGGAGAGTAGGCAGCCTTGGGCGTTTGCTTTGGTTTCGAGGCCCGCAGAGAGCTGCCAGGAAGACTAGTCACAACGACCGGAAAAACTCCTCAGGATGGTCAGCGGTACGGATCGCTCTCCGGCACCACTTGCTACCATTTGCCCAACCAGCCTCGACAGCCTGCGTAGTAGGCAAAGACCGCGACTCCCAACGTAATCGCCATCTGCATTACGTGTTGTGCTAATATATCTGGCGAAATCCATCGACTCATAAATAATAGTCCGGCTGACACGATGGTGACCGCGAGTGTCGTGCGCTTCGGGCAGGGGCGGAGACGATAGCCGTCATATGACAAGATGACCCATACCACGATCCACCCGAGAGCTCCGATAATCATGGCACCAGCTAGATCGGTGAGGCTGAGGAGGATGCTGTCCTGAATCAAATTGCTAGACCTCCGCAGCTTAAACTCAGGCCGAATGCGAATCCACTCTCCGATCGTCAAGAGGACCCACACGACGACTATCCCGACTGCAAACCCTTCCTTTGTCATGCCAGAATCGGAGACACGACGCTCTGTTTTTCGGAATGTGACGGTCGTCGCACCAGTGACTTTGCGGATCTGCCGAGTCAAGTCATACCCACATTCGCAGGTGGAAGTGAAATCAGAATTGGTCAATAAACACAGAGGACATTCGAGAGGCATATCGAGACTCAGTTCTCTTTGGTAGAGTCCACCGTCGACGTCACATGCGGGCTGCTAAGATAGTCTGCCAGCGCTCTGAAGCTCGCGTCGGGCACGCCAAGCGAGATAGGCGCGACAAACATGACGTGTAAAACCTGATTAAACCTGTCTCGCCTAACTTGCATGTCTCGCACGGACTCGGAGGATCCCTTGATCGGTCGGTCGCTTTCTCAACACTTCCTGGTACTTGGAGCGGTCTTTGCTGGATCCGGCGTTGCTGCTGGCGCTTTTGGTGCCCATGCACTCAAGGGAATTTTGGATGCGCCCAGCCTTCAAGTATTTGATACCGCAACCCGCTATCAAATGTATCATGCCTTTGGACTTTGTATAGTTTCTTGGGCAATTGATCGCTACCCTGAACAACGCCTTGCACAGATCGGATGGCTCTTTGCCTTTGGAATTCTTCTCTTTTCAGGCAGTCTGTACGCGGTGTCCCTTGTGGGTATTCGGTGGTTGGGGGCCGTGACCCCGATCGGTGGGCTGGCGTTCTTGGCAGGTTGGCTGCTCTTAGGCTGGCGAATCTGGCGAGAAGAGCTTCCTCGTACCACGAGCCCGCCTCCCTAGGGCGTACAGATGGCTGTTCTCTTTCCGCTGATCGATCCCCAACCTCCTTGGGAATTCACAAAGGTCCCTTCGAGCCCCTTGCCTTCTTTGCTGAATTGCAGACTATCTTCCTGGACCCGACCATCGATTTCCCAACGCAAATAGACGTTCTCGCCCAGTACGATCGTTTCCACGAGACCGGGGAGAGTGGCCTGCATATTTCCTGTCGGTGGAAAGAGTAACGAGAGCTTCTGTTCTTGATGGTGCTGCTGGTGGTTGTGAATGATCCACTGCCAGGTTCCGCAGAGGCGGGCCTGTCCACGGATCCCACGCACCCGATCTTTCCAATTCCGTATCCGATCCCACTCCTGGTAGCTAGCTCGCAGGGCGTCCACTTCCAGTTGAGTGGCTCGCTCCAAGACCGTCACCAACAATGTCGGAACAGATTCTCCCTGACTCCCCTTGGCCCATTCTGGAGAGGCGACCAGATCAGAGAGTTGATTCAGTGAATCATGCCAGGATGCTTTTCCCTGTTGATCGAGCCATGCTCGGGATTTCGTGGTTCCGGATAGTCGCTCGGTCACCGTCGCGAGTTGTTGGTCTCGCACGGCTTGCCGGACGGTGGATGCAAGATGCCAGGCGGCGAGACTGCCTATCAACCGATGGGCCGCCGCTGTCAGATCCGGCACCAGGAGTTCTTTTGCGAGCTTAGCCGGCAAGGGGTTGGCCCCCAATGTCCTGGCCACATCGCCCATTTGGAGCGCGGGACCGATCGCCGACACAAACAGATTGGTGGCTTCCTTGTCAGATTCCAGCTTGGCGAGTTGATCGGAATGTGCACGCATGACCGAGGGGAAATCGGGTGTGGCACTCGGAAGGGATTCTTCTGCCTTGGCATTGTGCCAGGCCCCGTATACAGAGATGACCACCATCGCAAGGGCGAGGCCGATTCGGGACTGGACTGGTCGAATAAATAGGATGTGATTGCGCATGGCGCTACTCTACCGTGCTTTCGCTCGTACCCTCAAGGGTGGACTGCCGATACAATGCAATGGGGAAACTGGTTAGATGCCTTGGAAGCAGGTCTTGAGAAACACGGCAGTTGCCTCCCAAGCCTCTGCCGTCGCGTCGGCACGGTAGCTCTCCTCGCGTTGTTCATTACAAAACGCATGGGGGGCATTGGGGTAGGTCCTGATCTCGACGCGCTTGTTATACTCAGTCGCAGCGGCACGCAACCGATCCACATCCTGAGCCGGCACCCACTGATCCTGCCCGGCTTGGTGATAGAGCAGGGGAGGGTACAAATCTTTGATCGCAGTTTCGGGCTGCATCACTCGTCCGTAATAGGCGACCGCTGCTCGGAGGCGTTTCCGTTGGCAGGCAAACCGGAGCGCGTACGATCCACCCATGCCGTAGCCGACGACGCCGTGAATGTTTTGCTTGATATGGTCGCGCGTATTGAGAAACTCACAGCAGGAGTTGATGTCTTGCAGGACGAGCGACTCGTTTAGCTTTCTCATGAGCGCATCCGCAACCTCTGTGTTCGCCGTCACCATGCCGCCCAATCGCCCGTACAAGTTGGGAATAATGACGCCGTAACCTTCGCAGGCTAACCTGGCGCCGAGATCCTTGATTTGCGAGGTCAGCCCCCACTCTTCATGTAAAAGGACGAGGCCTGGGTAGAGGCCCTTTGGTTGGGGCCAAAACTGAACGCATTCCACATGCACATGTTTCGAGACGCGTGTCTGGATATAGGGGTCGACTGCTGCATCCGTCAGCGTTGGAATGGCGACGCCGCTCGGAAAGCGAGCCGTGCTGGTACCGATTTGATCCAAGGTAAATGGGGCGATGGTAGATATCATGGCGGCAATCTCTTCCCTATCAAGGCTTTGCAGTGTGTGCCCTCTTCAGGCAGGACTGATACAACGCGCTCATACTATAGGGATCAGGTCGTCAGGTTGTCAATCTGCGCTGCCAGGATCGACTTTTGATTGACCTAGCCTGTGAGAGTCACTACAGTTTTCCCACAAGAGAGGGTACATGACGACCAGATCACTTGGAATCGGTCTTATCGGTGTCGGCCGGCATGGCAGCCGGTATATCCAGCATCTTTTCCATGATCTGCCAGGGGTGACGCTCGCGGCACTTTGCCGGAAACGGATCGGAGAGGGGCTGGCAGCTCTTTCAACGTCTGAGATCCCTATCTATGGAGACTATCGCGCCTTGATCGCCGATCCGGCGGTAGAGGCAGTCGTGGTGGTCACTCCTCCATCGCTCTGTCCTGAGATCTGCCTTGCTGCTGTGAGGGCAGGAAAGCCGCTTCTCGTTGAAAAACCGTTAGCAGAGACAGGTCGCGAATCACGAGCCATGGTGACGGCAGCAGAAGAGGCGGGTGTATTGCTCATGACTGCCCAGACCATGCGCTTTGACTCGACGATTCTTCTGTTGAAAGATCACTTGCCCGAGATCGGCCGGCTCCGGTACGCCACCTTCACCAGTCGAATTGAAACCAAAGCTAACGCCCAGGCCCTATTTCCGATACCAGGTCAACGCGGGGCGCTCTTGGAATTTGGAATTCACCTCTTGGATTTGGTGCCCTTTCTCACCGGCGAGGAGGTGGTCGACGTCCGGTGCGAACTGGACCAGCTCCCGACCGTGGGACCGGAGACAATGGCGATTGTCCAGGCCCAGACCACAAGCGGCATACGATGCGTCATGGACATTGCACGAGTCATAGCTGGGCGGGTTGCAAGAACGGAGTGGGTGGGAATCCAAGGACAGATCGCTGCTGATTGGTTTCATCAGCGAGTGACCGGCGTCATCGGTGACTGCGCTCCACAGGAATGGGCCGTCCAGCCACAGCAGACGATTCTTGCCACGCTCCGCGCCTTCATCCATGCCATCGAAACGAAGACTCAACCACCTATCACCGGGCGTGATGGCTGTCGCGCTGTCGAGGTGGCCGACGCCTGCTATCGTTCGGCAGAACAAGGTGGGGCCACCGTCAGCGTCTCTTCTCTCCGTTAGCAGGATCACCGCGCGAGACTGGCGGGACGAGCAACACGAGGCGAGATCCATTCTGCTTACGTCGAGCCCTTCTCGCCAGTCTCGCGCTTCACACGTCCCTGTCTGTGCCGCTGGCGGACTGTTTCCGCAACCTGCTAGGTATCAGCGACGATATGCGTGTCTGTTTCTTCAACTCCCTCAATTTGGTGAATCTTCGTGATCACGACATCCGAGAGGGCTCGCTCGTCCGCAACGCTGATGAACACAATGATGTCCGGCCGCCCGAAGCAGGAATGGGCTTGTTCGACGCCAGTGAGGCGCTTAAGTGACTGGAGCACCTCTTTCGTTCGCCCAGCTTTGACCTTGATCAGGATATAAGCTTTCGTTGCCATCGCGTCCTCCCTGTTGTGGTTACTGTGCGCCGCCTGGCATCTCCCGCCGTCGTTGCGCAAACACCTGGTGAATGTTTTGTCCCCGTTGCACGAAGGCGGTACGTGCCTTCGCAATGAGTTCCATCAACCACTTGAAATCCGCCAGACTGACGTTGAATTGGCTAAAGCCTGGCGCTAACCGCTCTCGCTGATCGGTCGCAGTGGCGACCCACTCTTCATTGAGCGCCTCCAGCACCTCTGAAGTCCAGCCTGACGAACGGAATCGAGACAGGGTTTCGTCAGCAGAGCGTTCCCCCTGTGCCGCCAGCGATTGATTGAGAAACGCTTGCACGGCAGGATCAGCGCTCTTCATAAAGACTGATTGAAATTGGATGACCAGTTTGATGACGCGATTCGCCTCGGGCGTATCTTCTGGTGGAAGCACATTGGCATCTTGCAACATCGCGAGCACAGCTATCGACGCCCCAACCGGTTCAGAAGGGATGGCCACACGACCAGCCACTTGGGCCAAGACCGGACTGCCAGCTCCCATGATCAGCCCACCAAGGAGAAAGCAGGCAGGCAGGGTGCCAGGCAATATGATGTGTGAAGCACGTTCTCGAGGACTCGATCGCAGGAAGTGGAACGGGACAGACATGAAGGGATTATACAGAAGCGGAGGAGGGGGTACTAGCGTCTGGGCTGGTGTCATGACACCAGGGGAAATGGAACCATATTCCTGCGGTCTCCTGCTGTTTCGGTTGAAACAATTAGACAGGGTTCCTATAATCAACCAGCCACGCGCCTTGCATCGGAGTCACCCATGCTCGCAAAGGTTCTGAGCGCTGCACTCGTTGGTATCGATGCGCATCTGATCGACGTGGACGTGGAAGTCGATATTGCCGGAGGGCTTCCACAATTCTCAGTCGTCGGTCTCCCCGATGCCACTGTACAGGAGAGCCGAGACCGCGTCCGCTCCGCTCTCAAGAATACGGGCATCCATTTCCCGGCCAAGAAAATCACCGTGAACCTCGCGCCAGCTGGGATTAAGAAGGAAGGGTCCGGGCTCGACCTGGCCATTGCCATTGGGATTCTCGTCGCGGAAGAAGTCGTTCCGCCCGAAACGGGATTCACACAAATGCCCAGTTGAAGCCGCGGCTCCTGAAGCGGTATTGTGGCCTGGAGACTCCGGCTCAGGATCTCCTGGAACAAGCGCTGACTAAACTAGGGTTGTCTGCTCGGGCCCATGGCCGCATCGTGCGGGCGGCGAGAACCATCGCCGATCTCGCAGGCTCTGATAAGATTGAGCTGGTGCATGTGGCGGGAGCAATTCAATACCGTAGTCTCGACCGTTGGATGGAGTTTTAAGGATTGATGGTGTCAACCATGAAAGTGTTTCTCTGGTGGTTTGTTGTCGGCTCGACCATGGCGTTGGCCGTGATCCTTCTGCAGGGCGGCCTTCGGGAAGTCATGCAAGCGCAGGGGTCTGTGTGGGAGCTCAAATTAGTTGAGCTGTTCACGACCATCATGGGAGGGGGACTGCTCGGCGGCTGTCTCGCATTGATCCTAGATCGAATCAAGAAGGCATAATCGATTCTTTCTCACATCGTAGGGAAATGAGGATAGATATGGATGTGGAAGTAGGTTCGAACCTGTATCGCAACACCGACGGCACGATTGAAGTCGAGGGGATCCCGCAGATTCAGATAGCCCTGAAACCGACCACGGGAGCCTTACTCGTGAACTTTGCTCTGTTCGATGCGGGCGGGAAGGTGACGGCCAAGCTCAACGATAGCACTCTGATGATCAACGAGAAACGCGCCTACGAAGTGAGTAAGACTCCGAAGAGTCTGGTGCTCACACATCTAGGATCGGGAAGCATTATCCTGAAAATAGAATTGAAGGCGTCCGACGTGGTGGCCTTCACGAAAGGGACGTTCTACACGATCAAGGGCCACGTGATCGAGGTGTCTCCCACTGAATGGAAAATCGCCAAGCTCCGTGCCAGCGGCACGACGCAAGATGTGAAGGGTGGATCCGTCGTCCTCGGTTGACGCAGGACGGCGAGCCTTATTCCGTGACCGTCGGCACGATGACGATGTGCTGGTCTTTCAGATCGACGGTCGCCGTATCTCCATCGCGCAATTCGCCCTTGATCAATTGACGCGCCATCGGCGTTTCCAGCTCCTGTTGGATCAATCGCTTCAAGGGTCTCGCCCCATAGACCGGATCGTAACCCCGTTCACCCAAGTGCCGTAAGGCGGCCGGTGTGATGGTGAGGGTGATCCGCCGCTCCGCTAAACGAGCCCGTAGCCGCTCAAGCTGAATCTCCGCGATCTTCCCAAGCTGCTCCGTTTCCAGAGGATGGAACACTACCGTCTCATCGACGCGGTTCAAGAATTCAGGACGGAAATGTTCTCGCAGTTCCACCATCACGAGGGAACAAACCTCGTCATAGGAGGCGTGCCGTTGCTGCGCCTCAAGGATCTGTGGGCTGCCGATGTTCGACGTCATGATCAAGACCGTGTTCTTGAAATCAACGGTCCGCCCCTGAGAGTCCGTCAGCCGTCCGTCATCCAAGACTTGAAGCAAGACATTGAAGACATCGTGATGGGCCTTTTCGATCTCATCCAACAGGATGACGGAGAAGGGACGCCGTCGAACCGCTTCCGTCAGTTGCCCACCCTCTTCATAGCCGATATAGCCAGGCGGGGCGCCAATCAGACGAGCCACCGTATGTTTTTCCATATACTCGGACATATCGATCCGAATCAGGTTGGCATCGTCATCGAAGAGTGTCGCGGCAAGAGTCCTCGCCAACTCGGTCTTGCCGACGCCGGTCGGGCCGAGAAAGAGGAACGAACCGATGGGCCGGTTCGGATCTTTGATGCCGGAACGCGCCCGGAGGACCGCATCGGCGACCGCCTCGACCGCTTCATTCTGACCGACCACGCGCTGATGCAGCAGTTCGCCCAGCTTTAAGAGTTTCTCCGTTTCACCTTCGACCAGGCGGGAGACGGGGATTCCCGTCCAGCGACTCACGATGGCTGCAATGTCGTCTTCATCAACCTCTTCTTTGAGCAACCGGCTTTCGCCCTGTTTCTTGCCGAGCTGTTCCTGCTCCAATGCCAGTTCCCGCTCAAGGCGAGGCAACTCTCCGTAGCGCAGCTCCGCCACGCGATTCAAATCGTAGGCCCGTTCCGCCCGCTCCATCGATTGCTTGACCTCTTCCATCGCTTCTCGCATTTTACGCAGCCGCGCCACCGAGGTTTTTTCAGAATCCCAGCGCGTCTTGAGTTCCTGCAGCTCTCCTTGTTTCTCGCCCAGCTCCAGCTCAAGTGTGGCCAGCCGCGCCTGACTGGCCTGATCCTTTTCTTTCCTTAAGGCCTCACGCTCGATCTCCAGCTGCATCACCTTGCGCGAAACTTCATCCAGTTCCGCCGGCAAACTATCGATTTCTGTACGCAGGCGGGCCGCCGACTCATCGACCAGATCGATGGCTTTGTCCGGGAGAAAGCGGTCGGCGATATACCGGTTCGAAAGTTTCGCCGCTGCGACCAGGGCTGCGTCTTTGATGCGCACCCCATGGTGCACTTCGTAGCGTTCCTTGAGTCCTCGCAGAATCGAGATGGTATCTTCCACCGACGGCTGATCGACCAGCACCGTCTGAAACCGCCGTTCCAACGCGGCATCCTTCTCGATATGTTTCCGGTATTCATCCAGTGTGGTTGCACCGATCAAATGCAATTCGCCGCGGGCCAACATGGGCTTGAGCAGATTGGCGGCGTCCATCGCCCCTTCCGCCGCGCCCGCTCCTACGACCGTGTGCAGCTCATCGATAAAGAGCAGAATTTGTCCCTCTGCAGTCTGCACCTCTTTGAGGACCGCCTTCAATCGTTCTTCGAACTCGCCGCGAAACTTTGCGCCGGCCACCAACGATCCCATGTCGAGGGTGATGACACGCTTCTTCTTCAGTCCTTCCGGCACGTCCCCTTTAATAATGCGAGAGGCCAGCCCTTCGACAATAGCGGTTTTCCCGACGCCAGGTTCGCCGATGAGTACAGGGTTATTTTTTGTGCGCCGCGAGAGAATCTGCACGACTCGACGAATTTCTTCATCGCGTCCAATGACGGGATCCAGTTTCCCTTGCCCCGCCAACTGGGTGAGGTCTCGGCCATACTTTTCCAATGCCTGGTAGGTGCCTTCCGGGTCCTGGCTCGTAACACGTTGCGACCCTCGTACCTGTTGCAGCGCGCCCAAGAGCCGTTCCTTCGTCAGGCCAAGTTTTTTGAAGACGCCTCCTTCTTGCACCATGGCGAGAATGACATGTTCGACACTGATATAATCGTCCTTCAATGCTCGCTGTTCGTCTTCGGCTTTGGCCAAGACCTGGCTGAGCCGCGATGCAACATGGAGTTGTCCTGGACTTGCCCCGGCGCCCTGGACTTGAGGCAACCTCGCCAGTGCCTGCTCCACAGCCTGGCGAACGGAGGGCACCGACAACCCTGCCTGTTCGAGGAGCGAGGACGCGAGACCTCTCTCCTGTTCGACGAACGCAAGCAGAAGATGCTCCACATCTATCCCTTGATGGCTCCTTCTCGTGGCATGGGATGACGCAGTCTGGAGCGCCTCTTGTAGCTTAATCGTCATACGATTCATGTCCATTGGATCACTCCTCTCCGCTCATCTGTGTGTACTGATACCACTTACATAATCATAGGATAGGGGAAGTCAACCTCCTGCGAGAAGGCGGGACGCGGCTTGACCAAAGAAGTTCTCACAGACTATTGTCTCTCATGTCGTGCATTCTAGCTGAAACACTCGCACTCTATCGGAACGCCTTCCGCAAAACCAGAGAATCCCTTGCCCGTGGCTGGATGACCATGGTGGCGGTGGTAGGATTTGGATTCCTGCTGGTCCTCGCCGCCCAGATTGCTTCGCCGCTCGGTATGGCCGGAGGCTTTCTGCTTGGCGCGGTGAATGCGCTTCTGGTTGGTGCCACACTAAGCCTGATTGAGCAATCGATTGCCCATGCCAGGATCCTCACCTTCCATGACATTCTCGACAGCGTGGGTCACTACTTTTGGGATGTGATCGGCATCGGATTTATCCTCTGGTTACCGCTCATGGCGCTCGATATGAGCATGCAGACGAATCCGTATGGACAGCTCCTGACGTACGCAGTCCTTCTCCTCCTCTTTCTCTTGCTGAACCCAGCCCCTGAGGTGATCTATCAGTTGCGCCATGATTCCCCGCTCGACGTGTTCAAAACCTCGTACGAGTTCGTTCTCGAAAATTGGATTGAATGGTTTCTCCCGTTTGCGCTGATCCTGATCCCCGTCGTCCTCTCGCCTATGGGACTACGATCGTTTTTCTCCCTCTCTAGTCGAGTGGGGAGGGGAGCGGGTTTGGATTTCTTCCAGCTCCTCGTGTTGCCCTTCACGATCCTCGGAAGCTGGCTGGACTATTTGGGGATCCCTTCCTCAATCAGCTGGTATCTCGGGATACTCTTCACGCCACCGCTTGCCGTGGCCATGTTGTTGTTTCGTGGTCATCTCTTTGCATTGTTACATGGGGTGTCGCGGCGCCAACGCCGATTTGCCTCACCATTCAAGTAGGGACGAGTCGTTGAGTAGTGTGGTGAAACGGGAGAGTTCGCGCCTCTCCTGATCAGACGCTGCTCAAATCTTCCTAGCCCTTTCGCCCTCCACAAGGACGGATGATACATATATGAGTAAATTTGCTAGATTCCTTGAGTGACACGGAAAAATAGTGTATGGAATTACCTACAGTTTCTACAGTTAAACTCATTTCTCACGGTCGAGAAAGAGCTTCGCTTGTGCGCTTGTCTATCTTCTGGCGCATCGTGCTCACCTCCCTCGTCATCATTGTGGTAATGGCAGGGGTGAATCTGTATGCCTTGTTTCAGCTGCGCCAGCTGACTGCGTTGAGTGCCAACATGGCCACTCATCATTATCCGGCGATCGAATCAGCCAAACATCTGCTCACCGTCCTCTATGCCCAACTCAATAGCGAAAAGAAGTATCTGGCCGTGCGCGATGCCACGTTTTTGGAACATTTTGATGAAGAGGTCGACGAATTCCATCGCGGGCTCCAGACCCTCGAAACACAGGAACTCACTCCCCAGGGCATTCAGTTACTCGAGGATACCAAACACCTGCAGCAAGAGCGACTCACGATTCTCAACACAGAATTGGAGAGCGTCCTGTCGTCTCGAGTGGCCCCGTCCGCGGATTATGAAGGTCGGCGAAACGCCTTGATGGACCGCATGACGACCACACTCCAACAGTTTATCGATCTGCACGAGACGGGCATCAGTGTTGGCGTCAGTCGGTCACGGGAGAGCTCGGCGCAAGCCGAAGCGGTGACGGAGCAACTTGTGTTGCTTGCGCTGGTGTTTGGCATAGCGCTCGCCGGCTTTGCCAGTTACACAGTCCTGCGCCCGCTCCGCCAATTACAGAGCCATATCAAACAGATCGGACAGGGCAATTTCCGCACATCGCTGAATATTCGAGCCCCCAGCGAGTTGCGAGACCTCGTCGACGCCGTGAATTGGATGGGCACAAAGCTACAAGAGCTGGACGATATGAAGGGGGAGTTTCTCGCCCACGTCTCCCATGAATTACGTACGCCCATGGCTTCGATCCAAGAAGGTACCCATTTACTGTTGGATGAAATTCCAGGCCCCTTGTCACAAGAACAACGCACGACCTTGAAGATCATGGCGGGCAGCAGCCGCCGACTCATCACCCTCATCTCCACCATCCTGGATCTCTCCAAGATGGACGCGGGGATGATGGAGTATCGAATCGTTCCGACAGACCTCAAGCGCGTCACAGATATGTCGGTCAACAAAGTCCGACTCCTCGCCGATGCCAAACATGTGCAGCTGTTGGTGGAGGCGCCTGCACAACGTGTGTGGGTCAAGGCGGATGCGCTTCGGATTGAACAGGTGCTCGACAATTTACTTTCAAACGCCTTGAAGTTCAGCACGGAAGGAGGCATTGTAAAGGTACTCATGAAGCCGGACCAGAAAGCGGGAGTCCTCGAAGTAAGCGTATCCGATGCAGGACCCGGCATTCAGGCCGAAGATCTGCCCTATATTTTCGAACGCTTCTATCAAGGACGCACCAAGACCAAACATGCTATGCCGGGGAGCGGCCTTGGGTTAGCACTGGCAAAAAAAGTGGTCGAAGCACACGGAGGACGGATTTGGATCGAAAGCGAAACGAAGAAGGGAGCGACGGTACGGTTTATCTTACGCCTAACGAAACCAGGAGAACCGGCATGAAGGCTGTCCACCAAAGCTTCACCTTGGGAGTCTTGTCCTGTCTATTCCTGGCTGGATGTGCGGCATGGTCGTCGCCCCCTCCATTATCTCAGCCCTATTTCATCGCCGATGCAGGAGAGGCCAAATCCCTTCATGCGTTATCGAAAAAACAGGAGGCACTCGCCCCCAAATGTGTCGAGCACAATTCCTGCGACCATGTCTACTTTACGCGCGCCCTGCTGGGACTCTACGAAAGTCGAGAGAGCGCCTTGAAGTACTTCGAGCGAGTGATCGCCGTCACACCCAAAAGCCAACTGGCCTCCTCCAGCAAGCTCTGGTTGCAGCTGCTCCAGCATCATGCCGCTCCCGTTGAGCAATCCTGGTTCCAATCTGTCCTTGCGGCCCCAGCTATTTCGGAGAGTCAGGCGATCCTGGCCCAGGCCTCGGATCGGCTGGTGCGAGACTTGCTTGATAGAGATCTGATCATCCAGCAATTGCGGGCCATGAAGGATGCCGATTCCCAAACCCTGGAAAGCCTCCAGCGGGAATTAGCCGAGCGTGAACGGAAGATGGAGGCCTTAAGCGGCAAGAAAGACACCGAAAGAGGTTCGGCCGACACGGGCACCGTGCTGTTCCTTCAAAAGCAAGTGACGGTTCGAGATAAGAAAATAGAGGAATTGACGAGCCAATTGGAGGCGTTAAAGCGCATCGACCAGGAAATGCGGGATAAGGTTCGCCCTATTCGTCCCCCATCGACGGTTGGACCGCCTCCGACTGCGCCGGAAACGATGACACCATAGAGGGAGTTTCATGGAAAAAGAACAGATTCTTGTAGTCGACGATGAAGAGGGACTGTTACATCTCGTGAAGATGCGGCTGACCGCCATGGGCTTTGCCGTCACAGGCTGCACCACCGGGCGTGAAGCCATCGCCGCAGCCAAGAATAAGCGGTTCGACCTCGCCATTACCGACCTCCGTCTGGGTAGCGAGGACGGATTAGATGTGACGGAGGAACTGCTGCGGATGCACCCAGGCCTTCCCGTAATCATCCTGACGGCCCATGGCAGTATTCCCAATGCCGTGGAAGCCATGCAGCGAGGGGCCTTCGGATATCTCACCAAACCGTTCGATGACAAGGAACTCAAGGCCAAGATAGAAGACGGGCTCTCCCCGCAACGGATGAGAGGAGAGATCCAGCGACTCAAGTCCCTCGTCAATGAATTGTATGGCATGGAAAACATCGTCGCACGGAGTCCTGCGATGCAGCGCTTACTCCAGCAAGTGGTGCAGGTGGCAGACTCAGACGCGACCATTCTCCTCTTCGGAGAAACCGGGACCGGCAAAGAAGTGTTCGCCCGCGTGATCCATTCGAACAGCCGACGAAGTAAAGGGCCGTTTGTCGCCCTCAATTGCGCGGCCATTCCCGAAACGCTCTTCGAGTCTGAACTTTTCGGACACGTGCGAGGCGCGTTTACCAGCGCCCATGGTGCCAAGCGAGGCCTATTTCAAAGCGCCAACGGAGGCACGCTCTTTCTCGACGAAATCGGCGAAATGCCGCTCTCGATGCAGGTCAAACTGTTACGGGCCGTGCAGGAACGAGAAGTCCGCGAAGTGGGTTCCGAAACCACAACCAAAATCGACGTGCGAATTATTGCCGCAACCAATAAAGACCTCGGCGAAGCGGTCAAGATCGGCTCATTCCGCAACGATCTGTTCTACCGCATCTCCGTCGTCCCACTGTTTATCCCTCCGCTGCGCGACCGCCGAGATGATATTCCCTTGATGGCCCAACACTTTCTAACCGCGAGTGCGAAACGGGCCAATAAAGATTTGCGCGGTTTTACACCGGCCGCCCTCAATCGGTTGATCACACATCCTTGGCCAGGAAATGTCCGCGAATTGGAGAATGTCATTGAAAAAGCCGCCGTCATGACGCGCCAAGACATGATTACACCGGACCTCCTGCCTTCCATGGGTACATCACTGGAGGCACCGCTCAAGCCGCTGACTGAAGCGAAGGAAGAGTTTGAGAAGACCTATCTCAAGAACGTACTGCAACTCACCGGTGGCAATATTTCACGCGCCGCCCAATTTGCCGGACGCTATCGGGCAGACTTCTACAAAATGCTCAGGAAGTATGGTCTCCATCCCTCAACCACGAAGGCGAAAGCGGAAGCCGATCTTGAAGAACTGGAAGAAGTAAGCAATCTCACGGAAGGGGAACGGTAGGTCGGTGTTTTGCTTCGTGGTGATCACGCGACGGGATCAGACAATATCGCCTCACGCGCCTAGCAAGGATGCTGAAAAAGTCTCCCAGCCTCTCAAGCAAGACGTCGCGCCTTTCCCGCTCGTCAAGTGTGCCAACATAATTTTTCCGCATCCTGCTATCGATTCAGCAGAATCAAACCATCCAGGCGCCGCCTGGCTCCATCTTTATGTTCTGAAGAACAACCGTGGGAGGCATTCGGTCGCCACGAGGTATCATACGAATTCCCGATCCTTGCAGAATCAAAACAAGAGGAACGACTGGCGGTATTCATCCGGCGGCATTAATACGATAGATCGATGAAGAGCCACCGATCGGTCAAGCCGGGTGTAGAGCTGGCGAGAGGAATTGAACCTCCAACCTGCGGTTTACAAAGACCAAATCAAGTGAATCCTACTGACGACGAAACCACGCCAGAATCAGCGGAAAGTAGCGATCAGCCTGTCTCCTAACCACTTGGCCACATTGCATCCCGTTGCATGGGGTGAGCGTAAGGAAGCACAGGAGGAGGCACACTGGCCGAGGCTGTTGCCCGTCTCTGTTTCAGAGAACCACACTGCCATAATCATTACAATCCAATAGAGTAGGGGGGCACTTGGCGCACACTCCCCAATCGATGCGCCTTTGGGACTCCTTTAAGGAACGAACCCGGTAGACAAAAGAGGGGTCTTGTTCGG
>Ga0315275_10003070_pt1 | contig 15281 bp, 10 predicted proteins | sample YL17G03_0_MG_FD_205557 | JGI IMG/M metagenome (GOLD analysis project Ga0315275, IMG submission 205557) | Sediment microbial communities from Yellowstone Lake, YNP, Wyoming, USA - YL17G03_0 | ecosystem: Environmental > Aquatic > Freshwater > Lake > Sediment | place: USA: Wyoming | collected... | reverse complement strand
CATCTACGCGAGCGGAGCCGGCCGCGTCATCAGTGAAAGCGCAACAGTGTATATTGTCAGCGATTTCCTCGTGACCATCAGCTTCGACAAGACCGGCTACAACACGGGCGACACGATGAAAGTCCACTACAAGCTGTCCGCCAGGTCATCAGGCACACCCCTGCCAAGGATATTCACCTTGACCTACGGGCTTGAAGGGTGTCCGTCAGTGTCGATCATGACGACAAACACCGAAGGTGATGTGAACTATGTCGTGCCCTCCGGTGCGAACGAAGGTCAGACGCTGTTCGGCCTGAGTGCGAGCTGGGGGATGACTTCAGCATCCGCGGTCGAGGTCGTGACGATCGGCCCGGCACCGTCGGAGATTTCGCTGTTCGACGCGTTCCTGCTCGTGCTGATAGTGATCCTCTTCCTGCTCGTGCTCGCGATGAGAGGACGAGGAGCTGGCGCGGGAGCAGGGGCACCGAAGCCGAAGGAAGAGAAGGCAGCACCGCCGCCACCGCCCGGTCAGCAGACCTCCCCGATGATAGTGAACTGCAAGGCCTGCGGAGCGCCGATAGAGATAACGACGAGCAAGAGGCCGATCGAGGTCATGTGCCCGTCGTGCGGCGAGACAGCGATGGTCCAGTAGGCGAAACCGATCCAGTAGGCCCCTTCGGGGGCCTACACCTTTCCTTTTTTCTCAAAGCACCTTTCCTATCTTCTCCAGCCCCTTCTCGATGTCCTGGCGGGAGGTCGCATAGGAGAACCGCAGGTGCCCCTCGCCGGAGGGCCCGAAGTCGGCGCCCGGCGTCAGTGCGACGCCCGCCTCCTTCAGCAGCCTCTCCGCGAGCGCCCTGGACTCGACCTTCATCGAGTATCGCGGGAAGAAGTAGAACGCGCCCTGGGGAATCTTGAAGTCGAAGACGCCGAGGCCCTTGAGCCCCTTCCCCATCAGGTCCCGCCTCGCTTTGAACTCCCTGATCATCGCCTCGATGGGTTCTGTCGGGCCGCGCAGCGCCGCGACCGCCGCCTTCTGCACGAACGACGCGCAGCAGGTGATCGTGTGCTCCTGGACCTTCGAGAACTCCGAGATGAGCGGCTTGTCAGCGACGAGCCATCCTACCCGCCACCCTGTCATGGAGTACGTCTTCGAGAAGCCGTTCACGGTCACGGTCCTCTCGAACATCCCGTCGAATGACCCTGGCGAGTAGTGCTTCCCCTCGTAGATCAGCTTCTCGTAGATCTCGTCGGAAACGATGTAGAGGTCGTGGTCCTTCGCGAGGTCTGTCAGGCCCTTGATAGTCTCTTTCGAGAAGACGTTTCCGCCAGGGTTCGAGGGGGAGTTCATGATGATCATCCTCGTCCTGTCGGTAATTGCCGCCGCGACAGACTCGGGCGAGAGTTCGAAGTTGGTCTCCTCCGTCGCCTTCACGAGGACGGGCTTCCCGCCGGCGAGGCGCACGATCGGCTCGTAGGAGATCCAGCAGGGGTCGGGGATGATGACCTCGTCCCCGCCCTCGACCAACGAGTTGACCGCGATGTAGATGCAGTGCTTCGTCGGGGAGACGAGGACGTTCTCCGGCTTGGCGGCGATCCCGTTCTCCTTCGTCGTCTTCTCCGCGATCGCCTGCCTCAGCTCTGGTATGCCGGCCGAGCCTGTGTACTTCGTGAACCCCGCGTCGAGAGCCTTCTTGGCCGCTTCTACTATATGCGCGGGCGTCGGGAAGTCCGGCTCCCCTATCGAGAAGGAGATGATTTGCTGCCCCTTCGCCCTCATCTCGGCAACGAGGCCGGCCAGGCGGACCGTCGGGGACCCTGAGACAGACTTGACGCGCGATGAAATATGGGCCATGGTCGAGACGAGCCAGTGCACCTAAATAGGCTTAGCGGTGTGCGAAATAGGCTTTAACCTCTGGCGCGATATCACCGATTCTCGCGAACCCGAACCTCTCCAGCTGCACGATGTCGCCGCGGTTCGCTTCGAGAAGAGTATTTTCGCCTAGTCCCTCCACGACGGAGCCATCGGGCATCACCACCTTCATCGGCGCGCCCTCAGCGAGCCACTGTATCTTCGGGATGTCTCGGACCTCGCGCGAGAGGAATTTAGACCTGGTGTCGAGCCTGATGTTGCAGAGGTCCTTCAGCCTCACCTCGGTCCCCTTCAGGTTCTCGAAGTCCTCCTGTGAGACGTACATCTTCGAGGCGACGCGCAGGGTCCTGTGCCCCTTCTCGGGGAACTCGGGGTGAGATGCAAGGCGGGCCTCGCCGATGTCCGGCATGCCCTCGATCTCTATCTGGACGGGCGAGGGTACGAAGAAATAGCGCTTCGCATCGGCGTCGATGAGCTTCCTGTTCTCCGAGTAGAGGTTGTCGGCGGGCACCTCGACGTCGGTGAGGCTGAGGCCTAAGCCCAGGATGAAAGACCTCACGGCCTCCGGCCTGATCCCCCGCCTCCTCAGGGACTGCAGCGTCCAGGTTCGCGGGTCGTCTATGCCGGAGATCCTGCCCTCCTGGATCGCGATGCGGTACTTGCTCTTGCTCAGCTCCATCTCCTTGAAGAAAAGCATGCCGTAGTGAAGGAATGCGGGGCGCCTCTCGACGCTCAGCTTCTCCCAGATGGCGGTCTCCATGTCGTCCTCGATCGTCAGGTCCTTTCCCCTCAGGACGTGGGTCACGCCCAGGAGGTAGTCGTCCACCGCCCAGGAGAACTCCAGGAGCGGCCAGACCCTGTGCTTCTTCCCGACGCGCGGGTGCTCGCGGTCTGAGACCCTGAGCAGCACCCTGTCGCGGAACGCGGGGTCGGGGTAGTCCATGCGTGTCTTGATGCGGAGGACCGCCTCGCCCTCCTTGAACCCGCCGCCGAGCATCTCCCGCCATTTCGCCATGTTGTCCTCGACGGTCCGATCCCTATGTACGCACTCCTGTTTCTTCTCCCGCAGATCGCGCAGCCTCGTGTACGGGCACTCGCAGACGTAGGCGTGGCCCTTGTCTATCAGCTTGCCAGCCCACTCGTAGAAGAGGGGGAGCCTGTCCGACTTGTAAAGGACGTCGTGGTATTCCACACCGAGCCAGTCGAGACCCTCCCTGATCTGGTCGTAGGCCTCGGGGAGGATGAACTTCTCCTCCGAGCCGATCGTGTCGTCGAACATCAGGATGAGGGTGCCCTTGTACCTCTTGACGTACTCGTCGTTGAGGAGGACCATGCGCGCGTTGCCTATGTGCAGTGGCCCGGAGGGGTAGGGCGCGAGGCGCATCACAATCCTCTCACCGACATTGGGTAGCGGTGGGAGCTCGGACGCTTTTCCAGGCTTCGGCTTTTCGAGGAGCTCCGGGGCCAGCTGCTCTAGCTCTGCCCTCTGCTGCTCGGGCGTCAACCGGTTGACGTCATCCACCGCCGCCCTGATCTCCTCGGAGACCTGCCTGATGCGCGGCTTGAGCGAGGGGTCCTCGGCGAGCACCTTCCCGACCACCGCCATCGGATTGGCCTTCCCGCCATGGAGCACCGCGTTCTGAAGGGCGTACTTCCTGACTGCCTTCGATTCCACGCGTCTCGGAAGAAGGGGCGGCCTATTAAATCCTTGGCGGGTGGAGGGCCGTGCCCTCCTTGCCCGCCTTTTTTCCAAGCCCTTCCTTTCACGGACCTGTCTGCCCCTGCGGTGGCTGGGCCGTCTGCGCCGGCACCTTCTTCTTCTTTCGCATCAGCACCGCCACAAGCGCGATGACGACGACAATGACGATTATTATGATGATCCAGAGCCACGGCAGGCCGCCCTGCTCCGTCACCGAGACGGAGTATGGCGTTGTCGTCGGATTGGCGGCCGGGGCAGTTGCGGTGTTCGTCCCGTCCGTCGCCGAGATGTAGTACTGGATTCCCGCCGTCGTCACTGCAGAGGCCGGTATGACCGCGGTGTAGGTGCTGCCCGCAGCGACCATCGCGACGCTCGTGTAGGCAGTGTCGCCAGTCTTCCTGTAATACAATGTCGCGCTCTGGACGCCTACATTGTCAGTGATCGTGGCGGTGATTGTGATCGCCTCACCGGCGTTGGCGCTCGTCACCGGCGTGTGCGTCATCATCGGTGGAGTCGTGTCGGCGGACACGGTGATTGTGTAGACCGGCGTACGCCTCTCGTTGTCGCTCGTGTCGTTTGCCCAGATGAAATAGGTCACCGTCCCCGCTGCAGTCTGGGCGGGTATATTGTAGCTGTAATCGTTGCCGCTCTTTGTCATCGAGACGTTCGAATTGGTGCCCGCGACGTTCGTGTAGTTCAGATAAACACTGTCGACCTGGGAATTGTCGGTGACTGTGGCGGTGATTGATGTCACCTGGCCCACGAGCGCGGTCGTCACGGGGGTGTGAGTTATCGTGGGTGGGGTGGTGTCTGCACCGGGGACATCGAGCTGCAACGTGTATGTGCCCCAACCTGCCGTCATTTGAATGCGTACGAACACTGTCTGGGCGGTTGTGAAGTCATATGTGACTCTCGCAGTGCCGCCAACGACTCCAATGTCACTGCTCATTTCACCATGACTCTGGTCATACAAGTACAGGTCGACGGTCAAAGCAGCCGGGACCGTCACGTTCGCATAGACCGTCCCCGGGATGGTCAAGACCGACTTGTAATAGTCCGCGTTGTCCTGGTCTTTGAGGAAACAGCCCGGATAGGTTCCCGCAATGACTGTCGTCGCGACAGGGAAATCATTCCCTGCATCCCCGCCACTGTTCGCGTCGTTCTGGTTCGCCATGGCGAGCTGCAGGACATACGTCCCTGATCCGGCGGTGAGCTGCACGCGGACGAACAGGTTCTGCATCAGGTCAACCGCATAATCGATGGTCGCCGTCCCGCCAACAGTCCCGATGACGCTGGCGAGTTCGATATGGCTCTGGTCATAGAGGTACACATCCACGGTCGACGTGGCAGGCACGGTAACGTTCACGTACACTCTCTGCCCCGAGGCCGTCATGGCAAGCTCGTAATAGTCCGCGTTGTCCTGGTCCTTGAGGAAGCAGCCCGGATAAGTCCCCGCGGTGACAGTGGTCGCGACAGGGAAATCATTCCCTGCATCCCCGCCGCTGTTCGCGTCGTTCTGGCTCAACACGGCCACATCCATGCTGTAGCTGCCGGCACCCGCAATATATTGGATCCTCACATACACGGTCTGTGCTGTGGCGAACACGTAGTCAACCCTTCCCACGCCTCCGACCGTGCCGATGCTGCTATCCACCTCGTTCTGTGAGCTGTCATACAGGTACAGGTCGATCGTCAAAGTCCCTGGAACGGTCACGTTCGCGAATATCCACTCCCCGTCGGCGGTGAGGGTGACCGAGTAGAAGTCAACCGGGTCCAATGCGCCCACGCTTCCGGTGTGGGTGCCGGGTGTTATCGCTTCAGCCTGTGCGAAGCTATCGTTGGGCTCAACATCTGCGGCGGACCGAGTTGCCACCAAACACAACAGCGTCCCCGCGATTAGAACCGCCGATACCAGAAATATTCGCAGTCTCTTGTACAAGCACGCCTCAAGCGTTCCACTAGCCATGTTGCCTTGAACCTCCCTAATCCCGATGAGGTCGTGATTATCTCTCACATTAAGTAGCTACCGGATGACCATCCTTCTCCGACTTCGCGATGTACGAACGCTGTCTGACCGTAAAAGATGAGTCTGATAGAACCTTATATCCGACAATATGTGTCCCTGGCGGTGCTGGCATGTCGCTGCACGAATGGCTCAAGATTTTCGAGAGCGAGGTCATCGATGTCCCGGAGCGGGTCAGCCGCGAGCTGGAGGCAACCAAGTACCTGCTCAAACACCCGCACAATCCGGTGTTCTTCAAAGACCTCGATGGCTACCAAGCCGTCGGCAACCTCTGGAGCACGCGCGACAGGATCGCCGCCGCGATGAAGACAGACAAGCGCGACTTGGTGCTCCGCCTCCTCGATGCGATCCGCCATCCGAAGGATATCGAGGTAACCGACAAGGCTGGCTTTCTTAAGAACCAGAGCGAGGACTTCGACCTGAGGGAATCGCCGATTCCGAAGTACTATCCAGGCGACGCGGGCCGCTACATCACGTCGGGCGTCTGGGTGGCGGAATGGGAGGGGAAGAGGAACCTCTCGTTCCACAGGACTCTCATCCTCGACGGCAAGAGAGGGGTAGCGCGTGTCGTCCCCCGCCACCTCTATCACATGCACCGTAGCGCCCTCGACGCGGGGCAGGAGCTGAAGGTGGCGATCTGCATCGGGCTCGACCCGTGGAATCTGATCGCAGGGGGGACATCCGTGGAGTTCGGCAAAGATGAGATGACGATTGCCGCCGCGCTGAAGGAGAAGTGCCTCGGCGAGAAACTCGCCGCGGTCAAAATCCGCAGCGGCTTGACCGTTCCCGCCGAGGCCGAGTATGTCCTTGAGGGGCGTCTCACCGCGGAGAAGCAAAAAGAGGGCCCGTTCGTCGACATCGTCGGGTCGTACGACAAGGTCAGGGAAGAGCCCGTCGTGGTCATCGAGAGGGTGTACAGCCGCGACAACGCGGTGTACCATGCGCTGCTGAGCGGCGGGGACGAGCACATGCTGTTCATGGGCATGCCTCGCGAGCCGCTGATCCACGAGGCGGTGTCGAGGGCGGTGCCTCACGTTGCGGGGGTCAGGCTGACCGAGGGCGGCTGCGCGTGGCTGCACGGCGTCGTCTCGATCCGCAAGCAGAGCGAGGGGGACTCGAAGAACGCGATCATGGCGGCGTTCGGCGCGCACACCTCGATGAAGCAGGTGACAATCGTCGACGAGGACGTCGACGTGTACAGCGACAGGGACGTTGAGTGGGCGGTGGCGACGAGGTTCCAGGCGGACAAAGGCCTCGTGATCCTGCACGGCGCGAGAGGGAGCTCTCTGGACCCGAGCGCGGGGGAGACGACCTCGAAGGTCGGCATTGACGCGACGAAGCCTGTCAAGGGCGGAGAAGCCTTCGAAAGGGCGAAGCTCTGACGCGCACGCATGACCGTTGCGCGCGAGATGCCTTTCGACAAATGAAATCACAAATCAACAGTTATATAGGGTCTGCCTGATAGACTCTGACGGTAACGCGATGAGACGACCTCTCTCCCTGTTGCTCGTTATTTCGATGATACTCTCCTTCCTCACATTCCTTCCGAGCAGCGCGCGTGCTCCTCAGGATCCTGCGACAGGCGCGCCTCTTGGACCCCACTACATGGAGCCGAATCCCGAGGTGTACAGCACGATGCCCTTCAAGCAGAACCCGCCGATGCTCGGATCCACGGGCAGGACGCGCGCTCCACTGACCAACGATGTCCTCGTGCTCCTCGTCGAGTTCTTCGACAAGACGCACTCGGCGTCTCACACACCCGGCTATGTGGATAATATGATGAATGGGGTGTCCCACGGCAGCCTGAGGAACTACTATAGCGAAGTCTCCTACGGCGCGTACACCGTTGTGGCGACTGTCGGCGGCGGCACGTGGTTCCAGAGCACGCACAGGATGGATTATTACGGGACGGACAGCACCTCCGGGTACGACGACTTCAACGGTCCCATCTACGACCTCGTCACGGAGGCGGTCCAAATTGCTGACGCATCCGTCGACTTCAGCAGCTTCGACCACGACGGGGACGGGGTGGTGGATCACCTGCTGATTGTCCATGCGGGCAACGGCCAGGAGGACAGCCAGACCCTGAGCGACATCTGGTCGCACAGATGGGCGGTGGTGAGCCCGAACCTCATGGTGGACGGTGTCCAGGTCTACGGCTACACGATGGTCTCGGAGAACTCCCCCATAGGTGTGATCGCGCACGAGTTCGGTCACGACCTCGGCCTGCCGGATCTGTACAACACCGCCACTGGCGGGCCCGGCGCCGGTGTCTGGGACCTCATGGCCACGGGATCATGGGCCGGACCTCCCCTGAGCAGGGGCACGAACCCCGCGCATCTCGGTGCATGGTGCAAGGCGAAGCTGGGCTGGGCCCAGGTCGTCGAGGTGACCACGGCCAGGTACGGCGTGGACATACTCCAGGCGGAGACCGACAAGGTCGTGTACAAGCTCCCCATCCAAGAATCAGGCGGCACGGAATACTTCCTCGTGGAGAACAGGGAGAAGACCGGTTACGATTCGAACATGCCCGGCGCGGGATTGCTCATCTGGCACATAGACGAGTCCCAGCACGACAACACGAACGACGCGCACCGGCTGGTGGACCTCGAGGAGGAGGATGGCGCGAGGGACGACTCGCCGACGGACGCCGGGGACCCGTGGACGAACAACCCAGATGGCTTCACCCCGGACTCCAACCCGAACAGCAACGGGTACGGGAACGTCAGGACCGGCTGGAAGGTCTTCAGTATCAGCGCCGCAGGGGCGATCATGACCGCGGACATATCCAAGGTCGTCGACGACGACATCGCGGTCATCGATGTGACAAACACGAAGAGCGTGGTGGTCGGTGCTACACTCAATATAGGCGTTGAGGTCGCGAACCTCGGAGGGCGGAACCAGACGGGCATCCCGGTCAACGTGACGATATACCGCGGAGCGCACGATCAGGCCCACGTCGTCTACACCAACACCCGCTCCTACAGCGTCGTCGCGAAGACATACATCAATCTCACCTGGTCCTACGCACCGCCATCCACTGGCCGCTTCATCGTCGAGGTGAGCGCGGTCCTTGCCCGCGACCAGTTCCCCGAGAACAACTACAAGCTGACTCACTTCAACGCGATGAGCGCGTACTTCTTCGATGACGTCGAAACGGGGAACAAGGGGTGGACCGCAACGCCGACCGGCGAGCTCCACCAGTGGCGGATAGTTACCGTCGGCGGGTACGCGGGAGACGCGATGAGTCCGAACAGCAGCTGGCGGTTCGGCTACTTCGGCGGCCTGAACACGATCTCCTCGCACTACACCATGGAGTCCGGCGACATCGCGTTCCAGGCGGGGCAGCTCTACCTCAGTTTCTTCCACCATTACGCCCTCGCGGTGACCGGAGACACGAGGGCGAACAACACGGACTTCGCCTACGTGAACGTGTCCTTCAACGGCGGCGCCTGGTTCCAGGTGCCCGGCGGGAGGTTCAACAACACCGAGGCGGAGTGGACATTCTTCTTCGCGAACCTGACGGCCAGTGCGTCGACCTCCGGAACGATGAGAGTGAAGTTCGAGTGCACGGCGGGCCACATGCCCGTGGATGGCGGGTGGTGGATCGACGACATCTTCGTCTCGCCGTACCCGTTCGGCAGGGCCGTCGGCATCATCCCCATAGTCACGGAGCAGACGGTCGAGCCGGGGGACAAGGCATCGTTCCTGTTCAAGGTCGTCAACCTCGGCGATCTGGAAGACAAGTTCAGCTTCGTGGTGACATCGGAGGCGAGCTGGATCGTCGGGCTGAGCACGAGCGCGAGCCCGTCAGAGGTGCCTGAATCGGTCATCATCACTCTCAAACCCGACAGGGAAGCTGTCGCGACTCTCATCGTCCAGACACCCGGCGATGCGCCGAGGGGCACTGTAGAGACCTTCTCGCTGACTGTCAGGTCGAACGCGACGCACTCAGCCAAGGACTCATTCGACGCTCAGGTCACGATCAACGACCCTCTCGGCCTCGCGCGGCTCAGCAAGTACTTCGTCCTCATCGTCGTCGTCTTCATCCTGCTGATCGCAATCGCCATCATGATCGACCACAGGAAGAAACGCAGGGGTATCCGATAGATTAAAGCGAGCACCCCAGCATTGACACACTCGTGTTTGTCGAGAGCCCCCTGATACGCAAGGACGTCATCGAGGAGAGGGAGTACCAGGCGGCGATCGCGAGGTCGAGCCTGAAGAGGTCGACCCTGGTCGTGCTCCCGACGGGCCTGGGCAAGACCGCGATCGCGATAAGGGTGGTCGCGGAGGTCCTCAGGACGCGCGGCGGGAAGGTCCTGTTCCTCGCGCCGACGAAACCGCTCGTCGAGCAGCACACAGCCTCTCTCAGGGAGGCGCTCTCGGTCGACAGGATCGCGATGTTCACCGGCGAGGCGACGCCCCCGGACGAGAGGGAGCTCCTCTGGCGGGAGAACCAGATAATCTGCTCGACCCCGCAGGTCATCAAGAACGACATCAGGGCGGGGAGGTTTACCCTCGGCGACGTGTCTCTCATAGTCTTCGACGAGGCGCACAGGGCGGTCGGCGACTACGCGTACGTGGACATCGCCGCGGTGTACAAGGAGAGGCGCGGCGGTTTGGTCATGGGGACCACGGCATCCCCGGGCAGCAGCTCGGAGAAGATACTCGAGGTGTGCGGCAACATCGGGTTGCAGGCTGTCGAGATAAGGACCGAGTTCGACTCGGACGTCGTCAAGTACGTCCAGGACATCGCGATCGAGCCGCTTCGAGTCGACGTCACCGCGGAAGGGAAGGAGGTTGCGGGCCCACTGAGGAAGGCCTTCGAGGAGTGTATCGCCGACATCAAATCCCACGGATTCCTGAAGGAGGAGGAGATGGTCACGAGGAGGGACCTACTCACATTGGGAGACCAGATCCACGCGCGGCTCCAGGGGAACGAGAAGAACTTCCACCTGTACAGGGCGGCGACCGCCGTGGCCCTGGCCATGAAGATAGACCACGCGGTCGAGCTCGCGGAGACGCAGGGCCTCGAATCCGTGAGGAACTACTTCGAAAGGGCGGAGAAGAGCGCCGGATCTGAAGGCGCGTCGCGGGCCGACAAACAGATGCTCAAGAACAGGTGGGTCAAGGAGGCGATGGCCAAGGCGCTCGGCACGCAGGTCGAGCACACAAAGATCGCCAGGATTCTCTGGGTGGTCAAAGACCAGCTCACGAGGAAGCAGGACTCCAGGATCATAGTCTTCACTCACTACCGCGACACATCGGAGATCATCACGAGGGAACTAGCCACGATACCGGGGGTGAAGCCCGTCAGGTTCGTCGGTCAGGCGACCAGGGGTGCGGACAAGGGCCTGAAGCAGAAGGAGCAGGTGAAGATCATTGAGAAGTTCGGCAAGGGGGAGTTCAACGTCCTCGTCGCGACCTCGGTGGCGGAGGAGGGCCTCGACATCCCCTCGACGGACCTCGTCGTCTTCTACGAGCCGGTGCCCTCCGAGATCAGGACGATACAGAGGAGAGGGCGGACAGGGCGGCGCAGGCCAGGGAGGGTCGTCGTGCTCGTCACGAAGGACACTCGCGACGAGATCTACTATTACTCCGCGAGGCGGAAGGAGAAGAGGATGCATCAGGAGCTCGAGAGGCTGAGGCGCGAGCTGAAGCAGAAGATATTCGTCGGCGAGCCCTCGGGCGAGACCTTCGTGACCGCGCAGCCGGAGAAGGTGATGGAGCACTTGCGAGAGGAGGCGAGGGAGAAAGTGGAGAGCGCGGAGGTCAGGCGCGTGGACAAGAAAGGGCAGACGAAGCTGAGCGAATTCTAGCGCGCCCCTTCATCAGACCGTCTGGTTTATGAGAGGGAAGAGTATCAGGTTTTCAAGGTGGTCCGAGACGCCGCGCTGTCCTGAATGTGGATATGAGTTGGAATGGGATGCGGACGAGTGCCCCAATTGCGGCGCCGTTCTGGGGGACTACGAGGAGTTCAGTGAGTTCAAGCAGTGACCCTGGATCTCGCGGCAGGACGAGCTTCCTTGTGCTGAGAGCGAAACCTTCTGAACGTCGATGCCCCGGATCAAGGCGTCCTCTTCCTCATCGCCCGCCTCTGATCGTCCGCTGCTCCCTGCGAGGTCAGCCTCCATACGAACAGCAGGACGACCAGGACTATGACAGACAGCACGATCAGCCACAGGATCTTCGAGTTGGGGTCCCCGCTCCCGAAGCCGATCGCGGCGTAGAAGAACATCGCGCCGAGTGCGAAGAAAGTCCCGCTGATTATCCTCGTCACGGGTTCCTCGACCGCCGCGTGGACCAGGTAGAATATGAAGGCGAAGATGAACCCGACGAAGCCGGACCACCAGTAGGCGGATACGATGTCCATCCCGCTGAAGACGAAGATGTAGACGTAGATCAGACCGATAATGAAGAACGCCAGGATGGCGACCGCCGCCAGGGCGGCCGTCGAAAGGGACTTGCCCATCGGCGGCTGAGCCTGAGGCGGGGGCTGATATGGGGGCGGAAAAGGCGCGGCCATGTCCATCACCTCATCCCGCCAGCGGCTTCCCGCACTCGCCGCAGAACTTCAGGTTGCCCGGGTTTTCTTTCTTGCACGCGGGGCAGGCTATCGTCTGAGGAGAGCCGCACTCCCCGCAGAACTTGAGGCTGGGCGCGACTGTCTTCCCGCACTTGACGCAGGGCTTGCCCTCGACTTGCTCGGCGCCGCATTCACCGCAGAACTTCAGGTTCGCGGCTATTTGCTTGCCGCACTTCACGCAGGCCTTGGTCTGCTGTTGCTGGGCCTGCTGCCCGGGCTGCATCATGCCAGGCATCTGGGAGCCCATGGCGTAGCCCATGCCGACTCCCGCGCCGAGGCCCATGCCGATTCCCGCCGCACCTCCAGGATTCGCCGCAGCCGTCTTCATCGAATCGGCCACGGCGAACTGCTGGTACGCCGCCACGCCGCCAGGGCCAGCGCGGCCGAGGACCCTCGCCCCGGACGCCTTGCGTATGGCCTCCTTGATCTCCTCGGGTATGGGTATGCTGAGGCCTGATAGCTGGACTATCTCGATGCCCAGGTTCCCGAAGTGGGGCTTGCTGTTCTCGAGGGTGAACTGCTCTATCTGGTTGAGGCTGGTCGCGAGCTGGGTGACCTTCATTCCCTGCTGCTTCATGTTGCCTATCGTCACGTACAGCTGCTTCACCAGCTCCTCCCTGATCCTGTTCTCGACGTCGACGCTGGTCGCGTCGCCGAAAGTGCCGACGAACTGGTTGATGAAGTTCTCGGCGGAGGCGACCTTGTAACGGAACTCCCCGAACGTCTTCAGCTCGATGAGGTCGAAGTCCGGGTCCTCGAAGATGAAGGGGTCCTTGCTCCCGAACTTCCCGTCGAAGACACGCTTCTGCAGGTAATAGACCTCGGCCTGCTGCTGCACGCCGGAGAAGACCTTCACGAGCCACCCTACAATCGGCGCGTTCTGGCTCGTAAGGGCGTACCTGTTCGGGACGTCGAGGTAGGCGAGCGCCTTCCCGTCTCGGTAGAACACGGCGATCTCGTCTTCCCTGACGACGATGTTGTCGTTCATCCTGATGTTGCGCGGGACCTTCCACATGATGTTGGCGCGCTTGTACTGGTCGTCCCAGGCGATCGTCATGGAGCCGCCGAGGCCCTCCTTGTGCGCCGCCGTCTGGTCCGTTCTCTTCCCGCCGCCGAATAGCCCTATCGTGCTGAGTGCTGCGAACGACATTATCTCACCGCCTCCGTCCCTGTGATGATGATGAGCCTCTGCTTGAACGCTGTGTGGAGCGCGTTGAGGTTGCTCTGGACGGTGTCGATGCCCGCCGCCGCGGCATTCTTGTCCTTCGCCTTCACCGCCGCATCCATCGGTGGCACAGCCTGCGCTATCGCGTCCAGTGCGGTGACCATGGTGTAGTCGTACTCGTAGAGCTTCTCCAGCTCGCCCTCCTCGATGCGGATGTCGGTCGAGAGGCCGGAGTACCCGCCGGCGGAGTAGCGCAGCTTGCCCTCGACCTCCTGGAAGCTGAGGATGAGGTTGCCCAGCTGCTCGATGTTGTCGCGCATGTAGCTGCGCGTCATGAAACCCCTCGTGTTCTCCACGTCCTTGCGGATGGCGGTGAGCTTGTCTGCGATCTGTATGCGCAGCAGCTTGTCGGCCGCCCTCAGGTCCTCGCGCCGGCGGTAGCCGGCGTAGCCTGGGATGTGCATCTGTATTCTTTTCAGAAGACCGCGGTCTTCCTCTACTTTGTCTCTGATATCGGGCAAGTCTTTTCCTCCCTTACGGAGCGCATTGCTCCTATCAATTGCGAGTAGAGAATGATAGTCTCGCTTAAAAGACTATTCACATGAATTGCGGCGGTGAGAAGTCAGCTGGAGCCCGTCATCGCCGGGAGAACAGCGACCCGAAACCCGTCTCCGGCGGCGGCACGTCAGCCTTGATGACCTCGCCGGACGCGCCGTCGACTGTCATGTCGTACATCTTCTTGCGGTAGCTGTAGCGCATGAACCAGATGGGGGCGTGGACGAACTCGGCGTCCTTGACGTCGATGGCTGTCTTCGCCTCGATGACGTCGTCCACCTCCTCCTGGAGGAGCAGCTGCTTCTGGTGCTCCGTCACCTCTTCCTCGACCAGCCTCTTCGCTTCGTCCTCGTCCATCTCCGCGTTCAGGAACTTTGAGCCCTTGACCAACTGCGACATGTCGAACGTGGTCTTCGCGGCGAGGGGCAGCCTGTACTCGCGCGTGGGGAATGGTGAGGAGCGCCTCCCCAGGATCTTCCAGAAGTAGTCCTTCCTCAGCTCGCCGCTCTTCTCGAAAGGTTGTCCTGTCCTTGAGAACACTCCCCGCCAGGTCGTCGATGCGTCAACCTCGAAGACGAAGAAAGGCAAGTAGATGCACTCGAGGCTCTCGATTCGAGAGGACCTCGCGAGGTCGTCCGGCCTGAATGCACCGCCAGCCATCCACGCGGCAATCACCTGCCTGATGGCATCCTCCTGGTACTGTGTCGCGACCATCGAGTGCTTCAGGAGGAACCTCTTTTCTCCCGCAATCCGCACATCGGAGCCGCAGTACCTGCACGTGACTATGATCTCCCCGGGGCTCAGGTCCAAGGGAGCGCCGCAGTGCGAGCAGTTCAGAGACTCGACCATGTCCACCATGGATAACGAAACGCTGATATCTGGCGGTGGATAATACGTTTCCGCATGGGCTCGTTGGGTAAGCTGAGGCGCGGCTCCGAGGCGACGGTGATCCTGCTCCTCACGATGTTCTCGCTTTTCCTCCTGGGCATCGTGGCGGTAATCGATTACTTCCTCGACCTGAACTTCTTCCCGTTCGGGTTCGTCGTCCTGGTACTCGTCTGCGTGGGCTTCATCTTCCTGCAGTGGCTGGTCTCCCCCGCGATAGTGCGGTGGGCGGCGCACATCAAGTACTACATCCAGAGGAAGGACAACCCGTGGCTCTACGACACGGTGCAGAACCTCGCCGCGAAGGCGGAGGTCCCGATGCCCAAGGTCGCTGTCATAGAGGACCCTACGCCGAACGCGTTCGTCTTCGGTAGGACGATAAACTCAGCAGAGCTGGTCGTCCACATCGGCCTGCTCGAGCGCCTCAACAAGCAGGAGATAGAGGGAGTCATCGCCCACGAGATAGGGCACTTGAGGCACCGCGACGTGATCACGATGACCCTCGTGTCCGCG
>Ga0315275_10003068_pt1 | contig 15285 bp, 9 predicted proteins | sample YL17G03_0_MG_FD_205557 | JGI IMG/M metagenome (GOLD analysis project Ga0315275, IMG submission 205557) | Sediment microbial communities from Yellowstone Lake, YNP, Wyoming, USA - YL17G03_0 | ecosystem: Environmental > Aquatic > Freshwater > Lake > Sediment | place: USA: Wyoming | collected... | reverse complement strand
TGCTGACGCCCGAGACGATCGTCGTCATCCCCCTCGGCGCGGAGTCGAAGGAGCACGGCCCGCATCTGCGCCTGAAGAACGACTTCGTCCTGGCCGAGTACTTCAAGCGCCGGGTGATGGCGCGCGCCGCGGTGGTGGTGGCACCGACGGTGAACTACCACTTCTACCCGGCGTTCGTGGAGTACCCGGGCTCGACGTCGCTTCGCCTGGAAACCGCGCGCGATGTCATCGTGGACATCTGCCGCAGCCTCGCGCGGTTTGGACCGAAGAAGTTCTACGTCCTCAACACCGGCGTCTCGACCATCCGCGCGCTGAAGCCCGCCCAGGACGTGCTCGCCGCCGATGGCATTGTCATGCGTTTCACCGACATCCTCACAATTGGCGAGGAGGCCGAGAAGGCGGTGCGCCAGCAGGAAGGCGGCACGCACGCGGACGAGATCGAAACGTCGATGCTGCTCTATATCGATCCGAGCCTGGTGGACATGAGCAAGGCCGCGAAGGACTACCACCCGCAAGGCATCGGCGGCCTGACGCGCGACCCGAAAGGCCCCGGCACCTACTCCCCCACCGGCATCTGGGGCGATGCCACGCTCGCCAGCCGCGAGAAGGGCCGCCGCGTCGTCGAGGCCATGGTCGAGGGCATGCTGAAGGAGCTCGACGCGCTCAAGGCGATCCCGTCGCCGAAGCAACAGTAACAGCGGCCAGCGCCACCCGGCCGCCCGCTACTTCACGTTGCCGTCGCGCGGCTGCTGGCGGATGGTGATGGGCCACCCCGGGTACGGCTTCGCGCCTGGCGCCGACGGATCAACCCAGCGCGGCCAGTTGGCCATCGTGATGGTGTGCTCGATCCGATCGAAGGTGACGATGCCGTACCCCGGCGCGCGGTCGTTGATGTCCGCAGGCTCGATTCCGAGTGTGTGCGGGTTCGAGACCGCGAGCACCGTGATCTTGTTGCCGAAGCCGTCCAGATAGTTGCCGGTGTTCCGCGGCGCGCCCGGCGCACGGTTCGCGCCATCCTCCTCCGGGAACCAGCGCCGCGGCCAGTAGTTGGCGACCGACGGCACGCAGAGCGCGAAGGGCCCGTCCCTGAACGTGTCGATCCCGTACTGGATCGTGCTGCCGAGGTGCTGGTCTCCCGCGATGTGAATCGCACCCGCTTTCCGCATCAGGCGCAGTGCGGCCAGGCGCGGCGTCTGCGGCCAGCCGTTCGAATCGTGGTCCTGCACCGGCGCTTCGCCCTCCGCATAGCCGCCCGGCGGCTGGATCGGGAGCTTCGTGGTGATTTCGTCCGCGCGCGAGCCCTTCGGCAGCGTGGCGACGTTGGCGAACAGCGTTTGTGACACCACCGCCTTCATCCAGACGTCGCCCCTCGAGTCGTTGGCCCACCGCTCCAGGAACCGCATCTGACGCGCACCCAGGAGCTCCGCGCCCTTCACGTCTCCCGTTTTCGACGAGTCCCACTCAGGGTTGCGCGCCCAGCCGTTCACGATCCGGGCATCCGGCAGCACCACCGCCGGCGCCGACTTCCACTTGCGGTCCTCGAGAATGGCGTAGCTGACGCCTCCCCACACCAGTTCGGTGAAGTACACGCCGATGCCGCGGGCGACCGGCGCGGGATCCACGGGATCGGGCAGGTGGCTGGTCTGCGTGCGCTGGACCACATTCACCCAATCCACGGGCATCGTGTAGCCGCCGCTGTCCTGCTTCTGCGTCTGCACACCTACGCCCTCGCGCTGCAGGGCCGGTACGATGTCGTTCGCGTCGCGGCCTCCCGCGCCCCAGACGTTGCCGTGGTACACGTCGTGGTCGTCTGGCAGCGCCACGGAGGGGATGTTCCGAAGCAGTTCGCGGTATTCCCATCCGAAGATGAACCACTTGCGGAGGTAGTCGAGGGTCGCCATGTCGAGGGGCGATCGCTGGACGCCGAACCCTCCCACGGGCTCGTAAATCTGGTCGCCTGTGAAGATGAGCAGATCCGGCTTCAACGTCGACACGTGCCGGACGACGTCCGCGTGGGGAAAGCCGAGGTCATTGTTGCCGGTGAACGCCGCGACGACGGTTTGCCCGGCGGCGCGCGGGTCGCGGCGGATGGTGCCGTCGAATGTCGCGGTGACGGCCTGCCCTTTCAGGTCGCGCGAGTCGTACCCGACGCGATACTCGTGATCGCTCGTGTCGTCCCACCCCGCAAGACGGAAGGTCGCCGTGCGCGCCAGCGGGTCGATCTGCGCGCGGCCAATCTCGCGCCACGCGCCGGCCGTCGTGCGCACGGACAGCCGGGCTTCCTGGGACGCGCCAGGACCAACAGGCGCCATCTGCGCGGTCAGCTTCAACACCCGGCGGCTCAACGTGTATTGCGTGAAGAGGATCGGGCCGAAGGTGCGCTCGTCGTGCGCATCAATCTTCGGCCCCGACACTCCCCACTCGATGATGCGGCACGTCGCGTCGCTGCACACCAGGCCGACCGCGCCGCGCAGCTCACGCGGGTCGGCCACATCCAGCACGGTCCGGGCCCGCTCTCGCTGTTCCGGACCGATCGCGCTCAGACGCAGTTGCCAGCCTCCGCCCGCTTCGATCAACTCGATGCGCAGTTGCCGGATCGTCGCCGCATCGCCGACCCATGCGTACGAGGTGTCGCCGATGAAGAGGCTGCCGTCCGCCCGCATGCCCGCGTCAATGCCCTTGCCGTACACCGCGTCATCGCGATAGTCGCCGAACCGCCCGCGCGCCGCGATTCGGAAGCCAAGCCACGCGGCGGCGGCCTTGGCCGCTCCCGCCTGCCCGGGCACAATCGTCATCGAGGCGGAGAACGGTTCCTGGCGGCCGCTCAGCTCTCGCGTCAGCAGCACCAGCGATCGGTTGGGGCCAGCCTTGATGCACTCGAGGGCGCCCGCGGTCACCCGCCAGTCCTGCAGCGGGTTCGCCCAGTACTCAGGGCCAATCCACGGTCGGTCGGGCGTGCGATCGAAGGCACTGACGAACGAGGGGCCTGGTTGACCAGCGGGTGGCTGCGGCGGCCGATTGCCGGGCCGCGCTTCCACGACAGCCGGGCGTCCCCATCCGGGCAGCAGCACGCACATCAACGTCAGCATCACGGCCACGCGTCCCATCAGCACCCCCGCCACCAGTGTAGAGGAAACGGTTGTCGTTCTGCGCTCCTTGGGCCCGGATCGGCTACCATCTCCGCATCGTGCGGAACCGTGCGTCGTCCACTCCCAGGTGAGGTTCGACCATGACGCGAACGGCGGCCGTCGTTCTGGCGTGCGGGTTCTTGGTGTCGGCTGCCGGCGCGAGTGTGATGACGGCCCACGCCAGGCAGGCCGCCACTACGCCGGCCCAGCAGGCGCCCCAGCCCACGTTCCGCACCGGCGTCATCATCGTCCCGGTCGACGTGCGCGTGCTCGACCGTGACGGCAAGCCGCTCACAGACCTGAAGCAGTCCGACTTCACTGTTCTCGAGGACGGCGCCGCGCAGGAGATCCGCTACTTCTCCGCCCGCGGACTGGTGCCGCTGCCGGTCCCCGCGGAGTCGAAACCGGCCGTCCGCACCAGGTCGAGTTTGCCCATTCAGGAGCAATCGGCGCGCATCTTCCTCATCGTTTTCGGGCGCGGACGCCTGCAGGAACCGTCGAAGGGCGTCGATGCCGTCATCCACTTGGTACGCAACCGGTTGCTGCCCCAGGACCAGGTGGCGGTGCTGGCCTTCAATCGCGCCACCGATTTCACCACCGATCGCGCCCGGATTCTGCAGGTGCTCGAGCGGTACAAGCGCCAGCACGAAGATGTCGAGGCGAAGTTCCGCCACCAGACGGGCGGCCTTGCCGGGGTATACGGCAGCCTCGAGCCGGCTCCCGCCCTGCAGCGCGACATCGACGCGATCTTCCGGGGGCCCCGGAGCCAGTCAGCGCGCACCGTCACACCCGTTTCGATCCCTGAGCGCGAACAGGCGGCCGCCGCCACGCGCCGCGCGATCGACGACGTCGCGCGCGCGGAAATCCTCGCAACCCGGGAGAAGACGACGATCGGGGATTCGTTCGACCTCATGGCGGGCGAGTTGGTGGGGCTGCCATTCGACGCGTTCGTGTCGGCCAGTGTTCAGGCACTGCAGGACATGGGCAACCTGTACACGGGCATCGAATACCTTCGTTACCTCGAGGGCGAGAAGCACATCCTCTTCGTCACAGAACAGGGTTTCTACACTCCGCGCCTGGAGCCCGACGCGGGCCTCGCCGCGCGCGCCAATCATGCCCGGGTCGTGATCGACACGATCCAGACGGGCGGCCTCGACGGAGGGCTTTCGCCTATGGACTCGCGGTCGCCCTGGTCGGTCGAGCCGACGCAGATGTCACCGCCGGTCCAGGCCACTTCCTACACGGCCATGGACATGGGGCGCATCCAGGTGCTCCTGAGTATGTCGAGCCTGACCGGCGGCCTGTCCGCCACGCGCCAGTACGCGCAACCAGCCGTCGATCGGATCGATGCCGCCACCCGCTTCGGGTACCTGCTCGGCTACCAGCCGCAGAATGCGTCGATCGACAGGCGGTACCGCCGGATCACGGTCAGGGTGAATCGCCCGGGCGTGACCGTGCTCTACCGCCACGGCTACTACGCCGACGATACGCCGCTGCCGATTGACCGGCGGGCGTTTCTGACCAGCCGGCGCATCTCCGCGGCCGGGCAGTACGGCAGCGCCATCCCCGACATCCGCGTCTCGATGTCGGCGTCGCTCACGAAGTCGCCGCGGGCGGCCGAGGTGCGGCTGGAGGTGAAAGTTGACGCGAGCCGGGTGGCGTTCTCAACCGTCGACGGCAGGCGCATCGCCGAGTTGGACATCGTGATTTACGCCGCCGACGCCAGGGAGCGCATCGTCGGCGAGTCGCGGCACAAGATGGATCTGAAACTGAAGGAAGAAACCTACCAGCGCTACATGCGCGAGGGCATCCCGTTCGAGGTGACGATGCGGGCGGCCCTGCCGCCGGCGTACGTCAAGGTCATCGTCTACGACTACGAAGCGGACCTCCTTGGTTCGTCGATCGTGAAGGTGAAGTAGGCGCCGCGACGCGTGAGCAGGCCACCGTTCGTCATTCCGGCGGAAGCCGGGCCTGCCGCGCCGAAGACCGCCCCTGTCCCGATCGGATGGCGGTCGGAGGTTGGAATCCAGGCCAGCGCCCCGCCCCCTGGACCCCGGCCTTCGCCGGGGTGACGACGGGCACAACGGGCCCTCGCCGGGGTGACGCTCTGCCCGCCGTTGTCCGAAATCGCACACGCGCCGTGCGCTATCGGACGAACGAACCAACACAACCTGTTTTGCGTCAATGACTTACGAGGCGTCAAGCAGGGCACGCCCGTTGCTGGGAGAAACCCCGGAGGCACTTGGGTGGACCGCGAGATCGATTCGAGAACGCGCCGCAACGCGCTGGTCAATCGGTGGCTCATCGCCGCCGCCGTCATCGCGGCAGCGTGGTTCGCCATCAGTTGGGGTGCTGGCCTCATTCGTCCTTCACTGAAGCGATCGATGGTGCGCACGGCGGTCGTGGAGCAGGGCCCCGTGGACGCGTCGCTGTCTGCCACAGGCGTCGTGGTGCCGCAGACCGAGCAGGTGCTCTCGAGCCCCGTCGACGCTCGCCTGCTCCGCATCCTCAAGAAGGCCGGCTCGGCAGTGAAGAAGGGCGACCCGATCGTTGAGCTGGACGTGAACGCATCCGTGCTTGCGGTCGAAACGCTGCGACAGGACCTCGCCCTCAAGGCCAACCAGCAGGCGCGGTCGAAGCTGTCGCTCGAGAACACGCTGTCCGACCTCAACGCCCAGGTCGATATCAAGAAGCTGCAACTGGAGTCGGCCCGCCTCGAGCATCAGCGGAACCGGCAGCTGTTCGAGCAGGGTCTTTCCTCGGACGAGGTGCTGCGCAAGTCCGAGGTGGCCGAGAAACAGGCGGGTATCGAACTGCAGCGCCTCGAAGCGTCGCGCGTGAACGCGCAGGCGTCAACCCGCGCTGAACTGGACGGCCTCGTGCTCGAGTTGTCGAAACTTCAGAAGGCTCACCAGGAAGCCCGCCGCGTGCTCGGCCTCGCCACACCGACGGCCGATCGCGATGGCGTGGTCACCTGGACGCTCACCGAGGAAGGCTCGACGGTGCGCAAGGGCGATGTCCTCGCGCGCATCGCCGATCTCAGTGCGTTCCGCGTGGATGCGTCGGTGTCGGACGCGTACGCGAGCCGGCTCAGCGCGGGGCTGCCGGTGCAGGTGCGCGTGGACGATCGCATGGTAGATGGCCAGGTGACGGACGTCCTGCCCACCGTGCAGAACGGCGTCATCACGGTGCGAGTCGCGTTGAAAGACCCGTCAGACGCTTCGCTGCGCCCGAACCTGCGCGTCGAGGTGTTCATCGTGACCGGGCACCGCGCGCGGGCACTGCGCGTGCGCAAGGGATCGTCGACCAGCGGCGAAGGTGTGCAGCAGGTATTCGTCGTGCGCGGCGATCGCGCCGAACGCACGCGCGTCCGTTTCGGGATTGCCAGCTTTGATTTCATCGAGGTGGTAGAGGGTCTTGCTGACGGAGACGAGGTCATCGTCTCGGATATGGCGGACTACCAGCATCTGTCGTCCATCCGTCTTCGTTGAGGACCAGGAACATGAGCACGATGATCGCCCTCGAAGGCATTGAGAAGGTCTACCGCACAGACCGCATCGAGACGGTCGCCCTGAGCGACATCAACCTGGGTGTCGCCGCCGGCGAGTTCGTGTCGGTGATGGGGCCGTCGGGCTGCGGCAAGAGCACGCTGCTCAACGTGATTGGCCTGCTCGACGAGCCGACCAAGGGCCACGTGCAGCTGAACGGCTCTGCCGTCCAGTCCTACCGCGACGCGGCGCTCGCGAAGGTCCGGAACCGCGAGATCGGGTTCATCTTCCAGACGTTCCACCTGATCCCGGACCTCAGCGTCGTGGACAACGTGGAGATCCCGCTGCTGTACCGCCGCATGCCGGGCGCCGAACGGCGAAGACTCTCCCTCGCGGCGCTTGAACGCGTGGGGCTCACGTCGCGCCTACACCATTTCCCGTCGCAGCTTTCCGGCGGCCAGCAGCAGCGCGTCGCGATCGCCCGCGCCATCGTCGGCAAGCCGCGTATTCTGCTGGCCGACGAGCCCACGGGGAACCTCGACAGCCAGATGGGCGACGAGATCATGCACATCCTGCACGGGCTGCAGAAGGAATCCGGCACGACGATCGTCATGGTGACGCACGACCCGCGCCTCGCGGAGCAGACGCAGCGCACGATCCGGTTGTTCGATGGGAGGCAGGTGCAGTGAACAAGTGGGGTCAGACTCGACTTGTTCGGGACCGGACCTGGCAAGTCGAGTCTGACCCCACTTGCCACACGTCACCCCGGCGAAGGCCGGGGTCCAGGCAAACTGGATTTCGGCTTCCGCCGGAATGACGCCAACTGAAGGCGGCAGGTGCTAGGAGTTGGAGGCTTGAGACGGGCAGTTCTTCTGTCTTCTGTCTTCTAACGCGCGGAGCAGGTCACTATGCTGCGAAGCTACTTGAGACTGGCGTGGAGAGTGTTGTGGCGGCGGCGGTTCTTCACCGCGACGAGCCTGTTCGGCATCAGCGTCACCCTGGTCGTCCTCATGGTCGCCACGGCGCTCCTCGATCACACCTTCGCGCCCATGCCCCCGGAGGTGCGCCAGGAGCGCACCCTCGGGATCTTCCGCGCGCGGTTCACCGGTCCGCATTCGACGTGGAACAGCGCAGCGGGCTACCGCATGCTGGATCGCTATGCGCGAAACCTGCCGGGAGTGGAGCGGATGGGCATGGTGAGCGTACCGGCCGAGGTGCAGTCCTACCCGGGCGGCACACGCGTTGACTCGACCATGCGGCGCGCCGACGCGGAGTTCTGGCGCATCCTCGACTTCACCTTCGTCGAAGGCGGCCCGTTCACGGATCAGGACGTGGCGAACGGGTCGTTCGTGGCCGTCATCAACGTGGCCACGCGTGACCGGTTTTTCGGCGGCCCCCCGGCGGTCGGGCGCACGATCGAGGCCGACAACCAGCGGTTCCGGGTGATCGGCGTCGTCGAGAACGTGTCCACCACGCGGCCCGTCTCTTCGGGCGACGTGTTCGTTCCGCTGACGACGGCGAAGACCGATGCGTACAAGCAGGAGATGCTGGGCGACTTCTTCGGCCTGCTGCTGGCGCGGAGTCCCGCGGACTTCCCCGGCATCAAGGCCGATCTGTTGTCGCGCCTCAAGTCCGTCGAGATGCCCGACCGGGACTACGACCGCTTCTTCGCTCCGGCCGAAACCTATTTCGAGTCGGTCGCCTCGAGGAGCTTCGGGGACCGCAACGAGGAGCGGAGCCATCCGGAGCGGCTCTGGGGGGCCATGGTCTTCGTCGGGCTGCTGTTCATGCTGCTGCCCACGGTCAACCTGGTCAACCTGAACGTCAGCCGCATCATGGAGCGGGCTTCGGAGATCGGCGTCCGCAAGGCGTTCGGCGCCTCGTCTCGAACCCTCGTCGGCCAGTTCGTCGTCGAGAACCTCGTGCTCACGCTCGTCGGCGCCGTGATCGGCCTCGTCCTGTCGGCGATCGTGCTGAGGGTCATCTCCGGCACCGGTCTCTTCCCCTACGCGCATCTGCACATCAACATCCGCGTGTTTGTCTACGGCGTCGGGCTGGCGGTTCTGTTCGGACTGATCTCGGGCGTGTATCCCGCGTGGCGCATGTCGCGCCTGCAGCCGGTGTCGGCGCTGAGAGGAGCACCGCGATGATCCGCCACCTGTTCCGAATCGTCTGGAACCGCCGGCGCACGAACGCCCTCATCGCCATCGAGATCTTCCTGTCGTTCCTCGTGCTGGCGTGGGTTATCACGTTCGGCGTGTTCTACCTCGACAACTACGCCAGGCCGCTGGGGTTCGCGTACGACAACGTCTGGTCGGTCCGCATCAGCATGCACGCCGCCGATATGGAGCTGACCCCGGCCGACAAGCTCCCCTTCGAGCAGACGCCTGCCGGTCAGCGCGCCAGGATTGCCACGCTCCTGGGCCTGCTGCGGGACCTGCCCGAGGTGGCCTTGGCGACAGCGGCGATGAACGCCCCTTACGGCAGCAGTTCCTGGACGACAAGCGTCGATGTGGCCGGCCGCGCCCACGAGTTCGGGGCGAACGAAGCCACCGACACCTTCGCTGACACGATGCAGCTGCAGGTGACTCGCGGGCGGTGGTTCTCGTCAGCCGATGACGGCGCGGCCGCCTGGCGCCCCACCGTCGTCAACGAGCGCCTGGCGCGGGAGCTGTTCGGCGACGAGGATCCCGTCGGGCGCACCGTCCAGCCAGACCCGCCCAAGATCAAAGACGTGGAGCCCCAGCCCCCCATGCGAATCGTCGGCGTCATCGGCGATTTCCGCAAGGGGGGAGAACTGGAGCCGGCCGACAACTATGCGTTCTTCCGGAACAACCTGGATGCCTCCGCCACGGGCCCGCGCGTGCCGAGATGGTTCCTCGTACGTGCGCGCCCCGGCACAACGGCCCAGTTCGAAGAGCAGATGATCAAGCGGCTGCAGCAGGGTGAACGGGACTGGTCCTTCCGAGCCCAGCCCCTCATCCGCGCGCGGGCAACGGTGCTGCGCTCCTATCTGCCCTCGCTCAGCGCGAGCGCCCTGATCGCCGCGTTCCTGCTCGTGATGGTGATGATGGGGCTCACCGGGGTGTTGTGGCAGACGGTCACGCAGCGCACGCGCGAGATCGGCCTGAGACGGGCCAAGGGCGCCACGATTCTGAACATCCAGCATCAGGTGCTCGGAGAGGTGCTCGTTCTCACGTCCCTGGCTGTGGCTGCGGGATCGCTGGTCGTCGCGCAGGTTCCGCTGCTGGACGTGGTGGGCGGCATCGGCGGCCGGGTCTACGCGGCAGGCCTGGCCGTTTCAGTGGTCTGCATCTATCTCCTGAGCATCGCGTGCGCCTGGGCGCCGAGCCGGCTCGCTACCAGCGTACCACCCGCCGAGGCGCTGAGGTACGAGTGACAACCGGGATTCGGGGCTCGGGATTCGGGATTCGGAGCCAGGCGCCAGGTGCGTCACCCCGGCGAAGGCCCTTTCTTCGGGGGATCCCAAGGTCTTCCCTGGCCTGAGCGAAGTCGAAGGCAGACCCCGGGGCACTGGATTCCAGCATACGCCGGAATGACGCAGGTGAGCCGAGGCTTCCGTGGTAGGTTCCCACTAGCGCCTAGCCGCTAGCCCCTTGCGCTTGATCATGATCCTCATCGTCGACGACGACCTCTCTGTGACCGCGTCGCTGGCGCTGCTGTTGCACCAGCAGGGGTACGCCGCGGAGACGGCGGCGACACCCGCCGACGCCCTTGCCGTTGCGGCGCGGCCGGAGTGCGCACTCGTCATACAGGACATGAACTTCTCGCGCCAGACGACTGGCGAGGAAGGCCTCGCGCTCCTCAGGCGGCTCAAAACCGCCAGGCCGGAGCTGCCGGTCATCCTCCTGACGGCGTGGGGTTCGATCTCCCTGGCTGTCACCGGCATGAAGGCCGGGGCGGCGGATTTCGTCACCAAGCCGTGGACCAATCAGCAGTTGCTGCAGAGCGTGCGCACCGCGCTCGGCCTAGCCGGCGCCCGCGAGACGGCCGCCGACGAGCCGGCGCTGTCGCGCGAGGAACTGGACCGGCGCTACGACTTCGGCGAGGTCATCGGCAGCGACGCGCGGCTGCTCCGCATTCTCCAGCTCGCGGGGCGCGTGTCGGACACCGATGCCTCGGTGCTCGTCACCGGCGAGAGCGGAACCGGCAAGGAGCTGATTGCCGAGGCCATCCACCGAAACAGCCGGCGCCGGAGCGGGCCGTTCGTCAAGGTCAACCTCGGCGGCATTTCGTCCACGCTCTTCGAGAGCGAGATGTTCGGCCACGTCCGCGGCGCGTTCACCGACGCGCGGGCCGATCGCAAGGGCCGGTTCGACGTGGCCCACGGCGGCACGATCTTCCTTGACGAGATTGGCGAACTCGACGGCGGCTCGCAGGTCAAGCTGCTGCGAGTCCTGCAGGATCGCACCTACGAAGCGCTCGGCTCCAGTCAGACTCAGACCGTGGACGTGCGCGTCATTTCGGCCACGAACCGCAGTCTCGCCGACCTGGTCACGCGCGGGACGTTCCGCGAGGACCTGCTCTACCGCATCAACCTGATTGCCGTGCAGTTGCCGCCGCTCCGGGAGCGCGCCGACGACATTCCCGTCCTCGCCTCGCGGTTCGTGCAGACCGTGGCGCACACGTACGCCCGCGACAACCTCAGCATCAGCGCGGCGGCCGTGGCCTGGCTCAGGCGCCAGCCCTGGCCCGGCAACGTCCGGCAGCTTCGCCAGTGGATCGAGCGCGCCTCCCTCATGGGCCGCCACTCCGTCCTCGACGTCTCGGACTTCGAAGCCATCATCGACATGGAGCCGCGCGACACGTCGCGCGATGCTCTCCCGCCCGTCGGCAGTATGACGATGGACGAGATCGAGAAGGCGATGATCGTGAAGTCGCTGAAGCACCACGGCGGGAACATCACCCGCGTGGCCGAGTCGCTGGGCCTGAGCCGGGCTGCGCTGTACCGGCGATTCGAGAAGTACGGGCTTTCCGCGTGAACCTGCGGCGCCGCTTCATCATCTATCTGGTCGTCGTCCACACCATGCTCGCGGTCCTGGCGTGGTGGCTGCTGCAGCAGAACATCCTCTGGCTCGTGGCGATCGAGGTCGTGTTCGCCGTGTCCCTCGCCGTTGGCGTGGCCATCGTCACCAGGCTGTCATCCTCGCTGTCGGCGGTGCGGCAAAGCGCGCAGATGCTGCACGAGGGCGAGTTCACTACGAGGTTTCGCGAAATCGGCCACCCGGACGTAGACACCCTGGTCCGGGTGTACAACGGCATGGTGGACGGCCTGCGCGAGGAGCGCGTGCGGCTGCAGGAACAGCAATACTTCCTGGGCCAGTTGCTCGCGGCGTCCCCCGCCGGCGTCATCATCCTCGAGCACGACGGCCGAGTCGCGTCAGTCAACCCGGCGGCGGAACGGCTGCTGCAAACGGCTGCATCCGAGATAGAAGGCAGGCCTCTGGCGGCAGTGCGATCCTCCCTGGCCGAGGCTCTGGAGTCCCTCCAGCCCGGCGACACGAGCATCGTTTCCCTGTCGAATGGCGGGCGCGTGCGCGGTCAGTGCGCGACGTTTATCGAGCGCGGCCACGCCCGGCGGTTCTACCTGGTCGAAGAGCTGACCGAGGAACTGCGGCAGACGGAGAAGTCCGCATACGAGAAGCTCATCCGGATGATGTCGCACGAAGTGAACAACTCCGTGGGCGCCACAAGGTCGCTGTTGCAGTCGTCGCTGGCGTTCGGCGAGCACCTGCCTCCTGCGGAGCGGGAGGAACTTGAAGACGCCCTCGGCATCGCGGGAGCGCGACTCGAACGCCTCAACAGCTTCATGCGGGGCTTCGCGGATGTGGTGCGCATGCCGCAGCCGGTGAAGCGGCCGTGCGACGTCGATCGCTTGCTCGACGGATGCGTCCGATTGATCCAGGCCCAGACGGACCCGGCGCACGTCACGTGGCGATGGGAACGTCAGGGCGTGTTGGGCACGATCGATATAGACGAGGCGCAGATGGAGCAGGCGCTCATCAACATCCTGAAGAACGCCGTCGAGGCCATCCCGGCGGACGGCGGGACCGTGACCGTCCGCGCCTGCCAGGGCGCCGATTCAAACGGCATCGAGATCGACAATACGGGGCCTGGCATCCCCGACGAAGCACGGCCACATCTGTTCACGCCGTTCTTCACCACCAAGCAGAACGGCCAGGGGATTGGCCTGACGATGGTGCAGGAGATCCTGCGGCGGCACGGCTTCGACTACGCCCTCGAGGGGCCCGCCGGCGGCCCCACGCGGTTCCGAGTCGAGTGGGGTCAGGTCCAAAACACAACCTTTTCCGAGAAATCGTAGAAAAAGGTTGTGTTTTGGACCTGACCCCAGTATTCAGCGCTTCGGCCTCAGGAGCAGGTCCTGGAAGTCGAAGCTGAAATCCGTCGTCGACGACACTGCCTGCATCTTCGCCTGGTCGATGCTGCCGTCGGGATTCAGCGCGAAGGTCACATACGCATCGGCGCGCAGTTCGCGGTCGCGCCACCGGACGACGAAGCTGTCGTGCTGCCAGTGCTCGAGGTCGCCGACAAGCGAGGGCGTGCGCGAGAAGCGCATGACGAGATTGCCCTGCTCGAGCGCGATCACGATGTCGCCGTACCACGCATCCTCGTACGTGGCCGCGTAGCCTCCGAGAGTCAGAGACGGCTTCGATGTCACATCCCTGCCGGCGGCCGCCTTCTTCTCTGCTTCAGCCGCAGCCGCCTCTCCGCGCGCCGCGAAGACGCGAAATGCCTCGATCCAATCTGCGGCCGACGCGCCGAGATAGTGATCGACCACGTGAAGCGCGATCGCGTCGAACGCCCCGCTGGACTCCTGGTTGGTCAGCACCACCACGCCCAGTTGCGCCTCGGGCAGCATCATCACCCGCGAGACGTAGCCGGGCAGGCCGCCGGTGTGGGTCCACATCTTCTTTCCGCGGTAGTCGCGGACGTTCAGGCCGAGGGCGTAGCCGGCGAAGTTGTTCCGGAGGGGCGCAAGCTCGGGCGGCGGGTTCGACGGTGAGAGCGGCGTGACGATGCCGGTGATCTGACGGAGTGTGCGTTCCGAGAACAACTGGGTTCCGTCCGGCAGTTTCCCGCCGCCGAGGAGCACGAGCATCCACTTCGCCATGTCCTCGGCGCTCGAGTTGATGCCGCCGGCCGGGTTCGTGTTGTCGCTGAGGAAGGGGGCAATCGGCTTGACGGTGCCCTCGACCCGCGCGTGCGTGGCCGCCACGTTGGTTCCCGAGGAAGCAGCGGAGTGCAGCACGTTGCTGCCCGTCATGCCGACCTTGTTGAGGATGCGCGCCGTGACGAAGTTCTCCCACGACTGTCCGCTCACCGCCTCGATCAACTGGCCGGCGACGAGATACAGCACGTTGTCGTAAGCGTAGGCGCTGCGGAAACTGGTGGCGGGCTTGATGTAGCGCAGTCGGTGGGCGATCTCGGCCCTGTTATACGTGGAGGCTGGCCACCACAGCAGGTCTCCGGCGCCGAGGCCGAGACCGGCGCGGTGCACGAGGAGATCCCGCACGCTCAACTCACGCGTCACGTAGGGGTCCCACATCTGGAAGCCGGGGAGGTAGCGGACCACCGGCGCGTCCCACTCGATCTTGCCTTCCTCCACCAGCAGGCCGAGGGCCGCGGACGTGAAGACCTTCGTGTTCGAGGCAATCCCGAACAGGGTCCTCGCGTCCACCGGATCGGGCGCGCCAAGTTTGCGCACGCCGTATCCCTTCGCGACCACGACTTTTCCGTCCTTTACGATCGCGAGACCGATGCCGGGCACGTCGAAGGTCTTCATGGCACGCGCGACCCAGGCGTCAAGATCGGGCGGGGCGCCGGGCGGCGTTTGGGCACTGAGCGTGATGGCGATCGCCAGGATCGCGGCTGCGACAACCGGTGAAAGACGACGGGTGTGAAACATGAGTCGATGACCTCCATTCGCCGCGCGTGTCGTGATTACTTCGGCCGCGACACCACGGCCTGTCTTGCCCGGGCGAGCAGGTCCTTCGGCTCCAGGACCTCCCCCGCTCTGATCACGTGCGTGATGTTGCCGAGGTCCTCGATGCGCTTGAGCGGGTCGCCCTGGACGACGATGAAGTTGGCCTCGGTCCCTGGGGCGAAGCCGGCGAAACCGGCCTTCGCGCCGACGAGTTCGGCGGCCGTCACCGTCGCCGCGCGCAGCGCCTCGGCCGGGGTCAGCCCGGCGCGCACCAGCGCGGCGAGTTCCCGGTGCAGCCCGACGCCCGGCACCGGATAGCCGCGCGGTTCGAAGCCCGTGCCGGCGGCCACGCGTCCGCCCGCCCGCACGAAGCGCTTCAGGAACGCCGCCTGACTGGTCCACGCGCGCTTCGCCTTCGCCACGTCGGCGGCGGCAAGCGTCGCCAGGGCCGCAGTCAACTCAGCGCGCCGGCTCTCTGGCAGCAGCGCGAGCGCGGGGTCCTTGGAGGCTTCCTCCGGGAACGCGCGCGTCATGGCCGCCGCCATCATCGGCACCAGTGTCACGCGGCCTCGCAGGAGCCGCGCCTGCAGCGTGGCCAACTCCTTGGCGCCGGCGGCCAGCCATGCATCATCCGGCAACCCGGTCTTCGCCTTGATGGGGTACGCCAAGGTCTCGATCGACGACACGCCAGCGGCGACAAGCT
>Ga0315275_10003067_pt1 | contig 15287 bp, 15 predicted proteins | sample YL17G03_0_MG_FD_205557 | JGI IMG/M metagenome (GOLD analysis project Ga0315275, IMG submission 205557) | Sediment microbial communities from Yellowstone Lake, YNP, Wyoming, USA - YL17G03_0 | ecosystem: Environmental > Aquatic > Freshwater > Lake > Sediment | place: USA: Wyoming | collected... | reverse complement strand
AGAGATGCTTAAGCCGGATTTACCCAAGCGGCTTGCCGCGCTGCGTGAAAAAGGCGGCTTGAAGATTTCTTTCCGATTCGAAAAGAATCTGACTGTTAGCAGTGCAGATAAACGCTGATAAATAATATGGGTATTTGCGTTTATCTGCGGTTTCAAAATCTTTTCCCGCCGGGAAAGAATTTTCACATTAGTAGTACAGGGCGAGCGGAACGATTTTCGATTTCCGGATTATGGAATCCCGAGTAACCAGGGGAACCCTTTGCGCGAGGCTGGTCGCCGCGATCAGCTCATCTGCCGGATCGCCACGGAAATCCAGCAGACGCAGTTTCTGACAGATTGAAATGTCGAGGGGCCAGACATGGATGGTCGAGAGGGCCCTGATCACCTCAGGGTCTTCGAGGTCCACCTCGATCCGCCCGAGTTGATGGAGTTTGGCGATTTCCCATAGAACGATGGCCGAGATCCCCCACCTGTCTTTTGAGAGGAGTGCCCTTTCCCTGGGATGCAGTTCGTCGGCCAGGGCAAGGATAAGAATATGGGTATCAAGATTCAGCATTCCACTTCACCCCAGTGGTCAGGATGTCGCCTTTAACTTTGAGCTTGCCCTTCAGCCTCCCTATGAGCGCTGAGCTGCTTCTGTTGAACGGCAGCACCTGAGCCAGCGGCTTTCCATGCTTGGTGATAATCAAGCCCTCCGGTTCGAGTTTTTCGAGGAGAGAAAGGCAGCGTTCTTTGAATTCGGAGATTTTTATGCTTTTCATGCAATTATGGTAAATCTGGACAATATTTATATCCAGTCAAATTATCTGACCATATCTCTTTTCCACGCACGCGGCAATGCGGCTAAGCAACCGAATATCCATTTGGAGTGCGGCGGCGGCGGCAATCGTGATCGCTACCTCGGTTCTTTCGTTGGTGTTTTGGGGGAGATTCAGATCCATTCCTGAGCCGGAGGTTACACGGGCGTTTCGCCGCCTGATGGAAGATGACCAGCCGGTTGCCGTGCCCGGAATCGTTCTGCAAGAATGGCTCTCGGGTGTTCGCGCAACCGAAGAATTTCACAGGCTGCGCAAAGGCACATGCATTTCGGCGAGAATCAATCCCAAGCCTTGAGCAGAGAATCGAGGTTGTTCGGGAAGGGCAGCAGTCCGATTTCGCGCGCGGCTCGCCAGAGCTTCAAATCAAATACGGCAAAAGTGACGTTGTCGCCCACAGAATCCTGCCACAGATGTGCCGCCGCAAGATGGACAGCGTCATATCCTCGCAGACCGTAGTCCCAGGCCAGTGTATGCGCATGCGCAACGAGCATTTCAGACACTCCTGGCCGGATCAGATTGGGCCAATCTTTCCTGAATCGAATGAGACACTTTTTGCCTTCTTCTGCACGCAACGCCTTTGTCCGCACGGCTTTTGCAAACGCTGCAGCCACCTCGACCCGGCTGATCAGGTGCGTCCCGGCAAGAGCGGCCCGTTGAATGGCAGTGCGGATTTCTTCGGAGCCGGGTTCGGTGACGTAGCACTTCACCAGGGCACTGGCGTCCAAATAGAGGATCATGCGCGATTCTCCATTACGATATCGGACATTTTCCTGTTCCGTCGCATCCTGATTCGCGCAGCTCGGGGGAAGAACTTCTTCCCATTCCAGCAAAGCTGGCCGGATTTAGCCAGATCTGCAATCCTGGCGGCCGGCGACGATTGAAGCGCAGCAATCCTCCCCACCGGTTTTCCTCTCTCCGTAATTATTATCGTTGCTCCGGCTTTGACTTTTCGCACATAAGCGCTAAGCCGGGCTTTCAGCTCGCGAACTCCCACCTCGATGGCAGCCATAAAGCTCGTTGAAATCCAATGTGACTACATTATTAATAAAATGGACCACATGTACAAGCCGGATAAAGCTCCCGGACAGGCTGCATCATTCCGGCTGATTGATCCGTCACGGAGAGAAAAAGCGGATGTCCTTCATGGGGTAATGCTTTCGATTGAGTGTCCACAGGGGGAGGTTGTTCACAGCTGCTGCCGCGGCGATTAAGGCATCCCCGAGCTCCACGCTGCGAGATTTCTCGTAGGTGCTGAGATAGTGACCGGCTTTTCTTCCTATTTCGCCGGAAAGCGCCAGCGGGTCCAGAATCAGGAACAACCGCTCCACACGCTCCTCTTCGGATCTGCGCACGCCGGCAAAGATTTCGGCGACAGATACCGGAGTCCAGATCAGTGATTCTCCATTGTCGAGCAGGCGGATCACCGCGCTCGAAATCGGTTCGCAGCCTCTCAGCCAGGAAATGATCACATCAGAGTCGAGCAGGATTTCAGCCACGCCTCAGCCTCTTGAGACGATTCTCCTTTCTGATTTTGCGGAGCACACTTTCGATCCGCGCCAGATCCTTTCTCCCCGCCCAAATGCCAGTGAGCTGTCTTGCGATAAGACCTTTGTCCAGACCTTTTGCAGTCATGTATTTTTCACGGACACTCTCGCGCACAAGCTCAGAGATGGTTGTACCTTTCTGGCGGCTTAATGCCACCAGCTTCTTTGCCATGGCTTCGTCGAGATAAAGCTGGGTCCTTTTCACGATGTATATCATACATCGTCTTACAGCTTCTGGCAATTGGCCGGCCGTTATTAACCACATAGGTTTTGGAATAGGCTGGATATGTTTGCTATACGAGGGGGGCGAACATAAAGCCGAGATCGACTTGACCATGCAGGTGATTGTGTAGCATTCTGTGTAGAGACTGGGAGCGGGCGCATGCCGGCAAATCTTGCGATTGACGATCGACTGCTTGAGGAGGCCCGGAAGATCGGGGGTAAACGGACCAAGAGGGAAACGGTCAACGATGCATTGCGGTCTGTGTTTGTTCGAGTAGTAGCTCCATCCGGACAGGTTCCGCGGATATTTCATTCGCAATTGAATAACGCGCTCGAACCTGCTTTCATTATGCATCTCTCGGCAATCGAAATTCGACACTCGTCAATCTGATCGGAGGGCTGGTCCGGGCTTCTGAGGATGCTCAGGACCGGTTTTGGCAAATGGGCATGCGCGAAAAATATGATGTCGTGATTCTGGGCGCAGGACTCGCGGGGCTTTCGCTCTGCCGGCAACTCCTCCTCAACTCGCGCGATAAGAGCATTCTGCTGGTCGACAACCGCGCCGATCTTCCAGGCAACCGGCAGAAGGTCGGGGAGTCTCTGGTCCAGGTAGCCGGGTATTACTTCACGCGCGTCCTGGATCTCGAAGAGCACCTTCTGCGCGAGCACTACCCGAAGTACAACCTTCGATTCCACTGGAAAACCCGGGGCAGGGAAAACCGCGACCTGCAAGACTATGGCCGGTCTTACATCGGCAAGAGTTCCAACGTCGCCACCTATCACCTGAACCGGAACAAGATCGAAGCCTATCTGCTCGAAACCTGCCTGCAGGACGAGCGCGTGAGCCTGTGCGCGCCCGCCACGGCACTGCAGGTCGATATTTCCGACGCCGAACTGCATCGGGTGCGGTTCGGGTTGAACGGTTCGACCGTAGAGGCGCAGGCTGTGTGGCTGGTCGACACCACCGGACGGACCCAATTCCTGAAAAAGAAGCGCGACATGCGCGTGCAAAGCCCGATCCAGCACGGCTCATCCTGGTGCTGGGTGGAGGGCCTGGTGAATATCGAAAGACTGACCGATCTCCCGCTCCGGGAAATCCAGACCAGGCGCGATGCTCAGAAGCAGGGGCTTTTCCCGATCTGGCTTGCCACCAATCATTTCTGCGGCGAAGGATTCTGGTTCTGGGTTATTCCGCTCAAGGGGCTCACCAGCCTTGGAGTGGTTTACGACAAAGCGGTCTTTTCACAAGACAAAGTGAACTCGCCGGAAAAGCTGATCCAGTGGGCCTGCGAGGAGTTCCCGCTGTTCGCGCGCGACTTGCCGCAGAGGAAGATTCTGGACGGCGCCTGGTTCGCGGACTACGCCTATGACTGCAAGCAGACCATCAGCCCCGCCAAGTGGGCCATCAGCGGCTTCGCCGGCCGGTTTTCCGATCCCCTTTACAGCCCGGGCTCGGACCTGATCGCCTACTACAACACCATGATCGCGGATGCGATACTCGAGAGCGATCCCGCGGAGTTGAAGCGGAAGACCGAACTTTACGAAGCCCTGATGAAGGTAGTGTACGACGCCTATGTGCCCAGCTACCACGTGAGCTATGACACCCTGGGTGACCAGGAGTGTTTCACGTTCAAGTACGCCTGGGAACTGGCGATCTATTTTGCCTTTTACGCCTATCCCTTCATCAACGGCTTGTTTACCAACCAGCGCTTCATCAAGACCTTTTTCCGCAAGTTCGCCCAGCTGGGTCCCATCAACCGGAACCTGCAAAAATTCCTGAGCGACTATTACGTATGGAAGAAAGGCCAGCCGCCATCCGACACGCCGATCGCGAACGATTTTCTCGAGCTCGCCGGGCTGAAAAGGACCGAGTCCATCTATTACAAGGTGCCTCCGGATGTGGAGCAGGCGGAGGAGGATCTTGCCCAACACCTGCAGGGATTGAAGGTCTTCGCCCGGTTCATGTTTGCCTACATGACCTCGGTTGTTCTGGGAGACCGGCAGGTCATGTTCAATCGTTCCTTCGTAAACAGCATCAAGCTGGGGATGCACACCATGAACCCGGAAGCCCTGCGCCAGGCATACCAGCTGCACGCAGGATGCACCGACCCCCATGATTGGGGCATGGATGCAGACGCGATGGAGAAATTCCGCCCCGCTCGGGCCGACATGGCTGTCTCCTGATGGAGCATGTCAGCCAAAAAACTTTGCCACGAATTCCACGAATTCCACTAAATCAAAGAAATGCTTAGTGAAATTCGTGAAATTCGTAGCTGCTTTTGTCCCTGGTAATCCTCGGTTCTCTATTTGAAAGATATTGACAGTCGGCGGGGAAAATTGGTAGCTTTCCGAAACTTGTACCGCGTTTTCGCAGCTTTTGCGCATTACACGAACAGATCGATCAGGGCAGAGAATGATTGCGCTGGATTTGAGACGGTTTCTATCGACGATAAGCAATGCGCCGCGGTACCTGGTAGTGGTAATTATTGTCGCTATTAGCATCCTCAGCCGCGTTCCGCGGTTCGGATGATGGCCTTGAGATCAGCAACTTCAAGCCGTCACCCGAACCGGGATGACGGCTTTTTTTTTGCCCCGGCAACCCCGGCGGGAGATGAGCCATGACCAAGACGTCCAGTCACCGTGCTGCAGCCAGGCGGCATCCGAGCACACGCACGCTATCGGTACTGGTCGAGAACAAGTTCGGCGTACTGGCCCGGGTGGCCGGCCTGTTCAGCGCCCGAGGCTATAACATCGAGAGCCTGACCGTTGCGCGCGGCGCGGATCCGGCCTTTTCCCGGATAACGATGGTGGTCCTGTGCGAGGAGGATCTGGCCGGTCAGATCCTGAAGCAGGTGAACAAGCTCGTCCACGTGGTGGAAGCGGTCGACCTTACGGACGAGAATTGCGTGGAGCGCGAATTGATCCTGGTCCGGGTGCGTGCGCCCGAGGAGAAGCGGACCACCCTGCTGACCGAAGCGGAAATCTTCAGGGCACGAGTGGTGACCGCCACCCCCGAAAATTATGTCTTTGAAGTGACCGGAGACACGGGGAAGGTTGAGGCCTTCCTCGACGTCGTGCGCGGCTATGGAATCGACGACATGGTGCGGACCGGCAAGGTCGCACTCCATCGGCAGTCGCCGGATGCGGCATCCGGGGACGCAGGCGAGGCATAGCCTGCAATAGGGGTGTTGTGGATTGGATCACGCCCACCGGGAAACAAACAGTCAGAAAGGATGAAAATGGCAAGCATCTACTACGAAAAGGACGGAGACCCGGCAATCCTGGCCGGGAAGCGCGTCGCGATTGTCGGTTACGGCAGCCAGGGGCACGCTCACGCACTCAATCTCCGTGACAGCGGCACCGACGTGGTTGTCGCCTGCTACCCGGGCAGCCCGTCGGCGGATCAGGCGAAGACCGCAGGTCTGACCGTGGTCAGTGTTGAGGAAGCGGCGCAATCCGCGGACCTTCTCATGATGCTCATACCGGACCAGACCCAGAAAAAAGTCTACCTCGAATCCATTCGGCCTCACCTGCGGCGCGGCCAGACCCTGATGTTTGCCCATGGCGCGAATTCTCAAGGACATCCAGAGAGGCCGTTTTGCCAGGGAGTGGATTGCGGAAAACGAAGCGGGCCGGCCCAATTTCAACCGGATGCGCGAGGAAGGGGCGAATCAGCCGATCGAGGCTGTCGGAAAGCAGCTTCGCGCCATGATGTCCTTCCTTCCCAAAGCCGCCCATAGCGGACAGGTGCGGAGAATCTGCACCTCAGATGCAGACATTGATGACTTCGTGCGGAGGACGACACAGAATGCGAACGGCAAAGATCGGCGCAGGTATTGCGCTAAAAATCCGCAATCCGCATTCCGCAATCGGTAATCTTCTTAAGGATACAAAGTAGAAAGGATTCCCATGAGACCCAGACCCGATTCAACGCCCCACCCCCTCGCCGGAAAGAAGATGACTGGGGCGGAAATGATCATCCAGGTCCTCGCCGACGAAGGCGTCGATACGATTTTCGGCTACAGCGGGGGGGCGATTCTTCCCACCTATGACGCCATATTCCGTTACAACAACGCGTTTGCAGGCCCCGACCAGGAACCCATCCGCCTGATCGTGCCCGCGAACGAACAGGGAGCGGGATTCATGGCGGCCGGGTATGCGCGCGCCAGCGGCAAAGTGGGCGTGTTCCTGGTGACGTCAGGACCGGGGGCCACTAACTGTTTGACGCCCATCAGGGATTGCATGGCCGATTCGATACCGGTGGTTCTGATCTGTGGTCAGGTACCGCGCGCAGCCATCGGCAGCGACGCATTTCAGGAAGCGCCGGTTTTCAATGTGATGAGCCCCTGCGCCAAGCACGTATTCCTGGTCGAGGATCCGGAGGAACTGGAAGCCACGGTGCGCACCGCATTCGAAATCGCCCGGTCCGGGCGCCCGGGTCCGGTAGTGATCGATGTCCCCAAGGATGTTCAAAACTGGCAGGGATCCTTTTCGGGGGAGGGACTGCTGCACTTCCGCGGCTATGAAAACCGCATGAAGGCGCTCGCCGAATCCCGTGTTTCGGAGGAGAGGTGCGCCGCGTTCTTCGAACTGCTGCGCAAGAGCGAAAAGCCGCTGATCTATGCGGGCGGCGGTGTGATCAACGGCGGCGCCTCCGAGGCTCTGCGCCGCTTCGTGGATACCTTCCAGATTCCGGTGGTTACGACGCTGATGGGAATCGGAGCGGTCGATACCGGGCATGAGCTCTCGCTTCATATGCTGGGGATGCACGGCACCGCTTTCGCCAACTACGCCGTCGAGGACTGCGATTTTCTCATCGCCGTCGGGGCCCGCTTCGATGACCGCGTGGCCGGCAAGGTCCAGGAGTTTGCACCCAAGGCCCGCTGTATCGCCCACATCGATATCGATGCCGCGGAGATCGGAAAGGTCAAGCCGGTGACCTGGTCTCACGTCGGAGACTCGGGAACGGCGCTGATCGATTTGCTGAACGGCAGGAAGGGATTTAAAAAGGACTTCTCCAAATGGGTTTCCCACGTTCAGTCCCTCAAGAAGAAACATGCGCTGAACTACGACCGGGAAAGCGGGCGGATCCAGCCCTACTACGTGATCGAGTGCCTGAACGAAATCACGCGCGGCGAGGCGGTGATTACGACCGGCGTCGGCCAGCACCAGATGTGGGCGGCTCAATACTTCGGATACAAACACGCGCGCACTTTCATCACTTCGGGATCGATGGGCACGATGGGCTTCGGCCTGCCGGCGGCAATCGGCGCCCAAGTCGCCTGTCCCGGCCGGCTGGTCATCGATGTCGACGGCGACGGCAGTCTGCGCATGACGCTCGGCGAACTGGAGACCGTGACGACCTACAATCTGCCGGTGAAAATCCTGCTCCTCAACAATCTGGGCGACGGGATGGTGCGGCAGTGGCAGAAGATGTATTTCGGCAACCGTTTTTCGGGCACCGACAAATCCCTTCACTCCAAGGATTTCGTAAAGGCCGCGGAAGCCGACGGCTTTGCCTTCTCGGTGCGCCTGAGCGAAAAGCAGAAGGTCAAAGAGGTTCTCCGGGCCTTTGTGGACTTTAGCGGTCCGGCCTTCCTGGAAGTCATGATCGACCAGGATGCCTGCGTGTATCCGATGGTTGGACCCGGCATGGGTTACAAGGAGATGGTCACCGGAGAGTTCATCAAGAGCCGCCCCGTGGCCGTGCATCGGCCGGACATCGAGATCGACATGACCAAGGTCCCCGACCTGTTTTAACGCCTGGTGGTTCGCGGTTCACGGCCCCCAACGGGCGGATTCCGAATCCTGAACCGCGCGCGCCATGTCGTGTTTGCCTCCAGCGGACGCGCAGCTTCTGCCAAGTCGTGTTATCATTTTCCCAGCCGGGGAGGCTCGACTCCTATGGAAGATCAGATTCTTCGCCTGTGCCGCGCCATATCGGCAGTCACGGATGCCATGGGAGCCGCCGCAAAGTGGCAGGATCTGCTCACCGACATTCTTCGCGCTCTCGTCGATGAACTCGGATACAAGGCGGCATCGGTGCGACAGCTCGATGCGGAGCGGCGCACGCTCGAGCTCGCCGGCGCCCTCGGGCTGAGCGAAGGATATCTCGTGAAGGGGATGGTCGAAGTCGACAAGAGCGGGCTGGATCGGGAAGTGCTGGGAGGCAAACTGGTAGAAATTGCCGACGTGCGGAGCGACCCCAGGCTTCAATATCCGGATGCGGCGGTGCGGGAGGGCATCGGAAGCCTCATCGCGGCGCCTCTCGCTCTCCGGGACCGCGTGACCGGCGTGCTGCGCGTTTACTCCAGCCGGCCGCGTGTCGCTCCCGAGACCGAGAAGCACTTCCTGCAGTCCGTCGGCAAACTTACGGCCCGCGCACTGATCAGCGCCCAGCACTCGGAGGCGATGCGCACCATCTCGAGGCAGATCAACTCGAGCCTCGACATGCAGGCGGTACTGACCGCAATTCTCCGGCGGACGGTGGATGAGCTGAATTACAAGGCCGGGATTGTGCGACTGCTCACGCCCACGGGGCAATGCCTCGAACTTGCGGCCGCGACCGGGCTCAGCCAGGTCTACCTCAGCAAAGGCACGGTGGATGTCGATCGCAGTGCGATGGATCAGAGAGTGCTTAAAGGAGAGCTGGTGACTATCTACGACGTCGCCAGCGACCCGGGTTATCAGTATCCGCAGGAGGCTTTAAAGGAAGGCATCCGGTCGATCCTGTCTGTCCCGATGATCGCCCCGGATCGGTCGGGCCCCACGGGACATAAGGTGATCGGCGTGTTGCGCGTTTATTCTTCCCAGCCCCACCGCTTCAGCGATGACGAAGTATCGTTTCTCCAGATCATCGCCGGTTTCGGCGCAATCGCGCTCCAGAATGCCCGTCTCTACCACGCCCTTGACCGGCGCGTCGATTTGCTCCAGCCCGACAAAAACGGCTGGCAGCGAATCATGTAGCCGGCCCCCGCTTTCAATTGCGGAATGCGGATTGCGGATTGAAATCCTCCGCTGACTTTGGGTGCTCTTCCCAGCGAAGTGTCTGATCAGGCCCGATCCACACGATTTCCTTTTTAAAAATCCGCAATCCGCAATCCGCAATTCAGGTCAAAAGGGCCAGAAAATCGGGATCAGGATGAGGATCAACACGAAGATTATTGCGGTGAGAGGGCTGCCGACGCGGGCAAAGTCGGAGAACTTGTATCCGCCCGGCGCCATCACCAGGACGTTGGCGGGATGGCTCACCGGCGTCAGGAATGCGCTCGAGGTTCCCAGAACGATGGACATCAACAGGGGATAGGGGCTTACTCCCAGCTGGCTCGCCGCGCTCAGCGTTATCGGCGCAAGCAGAACCGCCGTGGTTGCGCCCGAGAGGGCCTGGGCAAGCAGCATGGACAGAAGATAGCATCCCGCGAGCACCACGATGTGCCCGAACGGCGCCAGCGCATGCAGGAAAGTGTGAGAGATCAGGGCTGCTGCGCCGCTCTTGTCCAGCGCCGTCCCCATCGAGAGCATTCCCCCGATCATAACCACGGCCTTCCACTCGATGGCTCGGTAACCCTCCTCCATTTTCAGCGCCCCGCTGACCACCATGATCATTGCGGCCAGGAGCGAGGCGGTGGCAATCCGGACCAGGCCGAATCCGGCGAGCAACAGCATCAGCGCCATGGCGGCCAGAGCCCAGGGCGCCTTTTCCGGGCGCGGCGCTTCGTCGGGAAATTCGAGATCGTCGAGCAGGATGAAGTCGATCTCCGCCCGAAGCAGTTTGATCCGTTCCCTTGGCCCCTGTAGAAGCAAGGCGTCGCCGAAGCGCAGGGGCAGATCGGGAAATCCCTGCCGCACCCGCTCTCCTTCGCGGCGCAGCGCCAGGACTGTGAGCCCGAATTTCTCGCGGAAGTGTATCTCGCGCAGCGAACGGCCGACCACGTTCGCATAGGGCGAGACGACCGCCTCGACGATGCCCACTTCGCGGTCGAACAGCTCCACACTGGGAACCTCGCCCTCGGCGCCGCACACCAGACCCAGGCTTTCCTGAGTCTGCTTCAGGCGCTGATCGTCGCCTTCGATCAGCAGCTGGTCTCCCGCGCGCAGGATCTCCTCCCGGGGCGGCGACAGCTTGATGCGCCCTCCGCGCACGATGGCGACGATGTTCTGGTTGAAGTTCTGGCCGAGCTGGCTTTGGGCCACAGTCTTCCCGTCCAGGGGGGAAGCGGCCAGTATGCGCGCCTCGAAGAGCGCCTCGGGCATGTGGTAGAGCTTCGCGAGATCGGCGGGCACACGCCGCCACGGGGTCATGGTCTCGCCGGGATTGTCCGGAAGCAGCTTCCGGCCGATGGCGACCATGAAGACGATGCCGGCGATCGTGAGCAGGCTGCCGATGCGGAAATAGTCCCACAGGGTGAAACTGCTCAGGCCTTTCTGGTGAAGAGCGTCGTTGATCAGGATATTGGTGGTGGTGAAGAGCGTGGCCATGCCCCCGAGGAAGGTGCCGAAGGAAAGGGGAATCAGCAGCTTTGACGCCCGGATTCGAGTCTGCCGGGAGATGCTGGTCAATCCGGGGAGCAGGACGGATGCCGATGCAATGTTGTTCATCACCAGGGAGAGGGTGGCCGCGGCGGTCATGGTTACGGCCACAAGGCGTCCCTCGCTGGCGCCGGCGATACGCAGGATGCGCCGGCCGATCCAGGCGGCTACGCCCGTGTTGGTCAATCCCGCCGTGATGAGGCAGATCGATGCGATGGTGATGACGGCCGGGTTCCCGAAGCCCGCCAGCGCCTCCGTCACCTGGAGTGTGCCTGTCAGGAGGAGCGCCAGCACGGCCAGCAGCGACACCACATCCGGGCCGAGTCTGTTCGTTAGGAAGAGACCGACCGTCGCAGCCAGAATGGCCAGGACAATCAGGATTTCCATGTTCATTAGTTTAGAAGGATAGGAGCAATCTGCTCGGACTAGCAAGAAAAAAGGCTGAAATCGACGCCGGCAACCTCCTCGTTCAGCTTTTGCGCCAGCGCATGCCGTTCGGCCAGAGCATCCTTTGCGTGAGGCCTGGCCCACGCCCGCTTCTGATGCTCGAGGTCGGAGATCGCGGATTCCAGTGCCCGCTGGTAATTGGTGCTGCGGGCCTCGGCGGCCTGGAGTGCGTCATTCAAGTGCCTCTCGTTCGCGCGCAGCAGCTCCACCTCGTCCCGGAGTTTCTGTGACCTCGCCAGCAGCAGTTTCGAGCGCGATCTTGATCTGTTTGACACCCTCCTACAACTCCAGGTCCATCTGCACGCGCCGGTTGATTTCGGCGGTTGCGGCATCGAGCGCGGCGCGGGCCTGGTGCGCATCTTCGCGCGCCTCCGATTCGAGGCGCTTGCATTCCGCGCTGCATGCAAGCTCGTTTTCCAGGTCGGCCTCCAGAAGCCTGACGCGCTGGTCCAGGACTTGCCCTTCCTGCCTGAATCGCGCGGCTTCTGCCGCAGCGGCCTCCGCCGACGATTGAGCCTTCTTCAATTCCTCGCGCACATCCTGCAGGGTCACCTTCAGCCGCACCACCTCAGCTACCGAGGAATCCAGGCACTGCCTGAGCCCGCTTTCTTTCCGGCGCAGCGCCTCCTCCAGTTTCTTTCTGGCCGTGATATCCCACGCGACGCCGATGCAGCCGGTGATCCCCCCTTCCCGGTTCCGAAGGGGAGCAAGGACGTATGGAACGCCGCCGCCGGCGAGATCAATCTCCCCTGCGATCCGTTCCCCCTGCAGCGCCTTCAGGTGGGGTTCATCGGGAGCGAAATCCGGTGCGATCGACTTGAACCAGTCGCTCACACTCGAAGGCCTGTCTTTCGGCTCCGGGCTTTTCAGCCCGTTCAGCCCTCCGCCCAGCATGTATCCGACATGCAGGTCCTTGTCCGCGGACCACGCAAGCACGGGAAGCTGATTAAGCGCCAGGTGCAGTCGCGCCTCGCTTTCCTGCGCGGCCGCCAGGGAGCGCCGATGCTCCTCGGCGCGAGACTGAACCACGTCGGCCATGCTGTCCAAAGAGCGCGAGAGTTCGCGCAGTTCGGCAGCCTCGGTCCGGGCGTCGGAGCGCGCGCTCAGGTCGCCCTTTTGCAGGCGCTGCAAGGTCTCCCCCAAGGAGCGAACACTTCGCCCGACAAAAGTCTCTCCCGCGAGCCACAGCGCGGCAAGCGCGAGGGCGGAAGTCAGCGCAAGGATCATCAGGGTGCGCGGGAAGGCCCGGTCCGGACCGGCGTACGCATCGGTTGCCGGGATGCCGACACTCACGTACGCGTTCGCCTGGCTTCCCCGGCCGTGAAGCCGTGTGAAACCGTACAAGCGGCGCACGCCGTCCACTCCAAGGCTCTCTGCCGTGGCGTCACGCTCAGGCGCGATGTTTTTGAGGATGATCGCCTCAGGTCCGGGAGACCCGGTCCATTTGCCGGGATCGAGTGTGCGCGCGAGGATCTTGCCACTCGCATCGGATAGGGTCATGACGGAACCCGCAGGCAAGCCGGCCGCCGCGAAAACCTGGTTGATCCAATTCAAATCCAGGGCGGCGAATGCGATGAATTTCAGCCGGCCCGTGTTGTCGAGCACCGGGTGGCTGAGCACCACCACGGGTTTGCCCGAAATTTCATCGACATGATAATCTCCGGGTCCCAGATCCGGGTTTTGCGAAAGGCGTTGAAACCAGGGGCGGTCGGCGACGTTTGCGGGCTGCTTCGGGGGAATCCCGCTGGCGGCGATGCTGCCGTTTAATTGCGCCATGCCGAGGTTGGCGTAGCGCGGATACTGCTGGAGCAGGTCCGCGAAGAGCCGGTTGCAGGCCTCCAGATCGCCGGAGCGGAGCGCGGGCAGACGGGCGATGAGGAAAAGCACCTGCTGGGTAGATTCCAGGAGCCGCTGATGGCGATCGGCCGCCAGCCGGACGACGCGGAGTATGTTATCGCGCGAAACATTTTCCGCCTCCCCGCGCAATACGTGGCGGGTTCGCAGCGAAAAGACCACCGCCGGCAGCAGGGTGATGATGATCAGGATGACCCAAAGAGTGCGTAGGCGCGGCAACAAAATCCGCTTCATTTCAAACCTCGGAAGCCTGGACAGTTCGGATGGAATGGGCGGCCTTTTTTCGGGCCACCAGGATGAGCGTCCGGCCGAGCATGATGGTCGGCGAAGCCATGATGCGCCGTATCTGGCGATTGGCTTCACGCTGCTGGGGATCTCTTTCCTTGCGCATGGTGCGCCAGCTGGCGAAGCGCACCAGCGGCTTCAGGATATAGAGAGCGGCGGCGCTGCGCCGGCGCAGATCCGTTTCGACCCGTGTGATCTCGAATCCCTGGGTGTGCAGCATGTACCTCAGTTGGTAGTAGGTGACGGGGTTGATGTGGTCAAAAACCGGCACCAGGCTGAACTCGTTGATGGGACGAGGCACCAGGGAATAAAAACCGGTCAGGAGATACTTCAGCCGGGAAGCCATATTCAGGATGTTGGGCGTCGAGAGGACCAGGGCGCCGCCGGGTTTCAGAACACGATGGCACTCCCGGATGAACGCGAACTGATCCTGCAGATGCTCGATGCCTTCGATACAGCTGATGTAGTCGAACCGCTCCGATTCGATAGGGAATTCGAGGTTCAGATCGATTTTGATGCAGGGGATCGGGCCGACCTTGAAAAACTTTGGATCGATATCGCCGGCGGTCACATTGTAGCCGAGCTTGCGCAGCTGCCAGGCGAGCGCGCCTTCACCGGCGGGTATCTCCAGCACATGCCCGCGGCCGGGAAAGGAGGCGAGGATTTTCAGCGCCTTCCGGTGAGTCTTCTCATGCGCGATAATCTGAAGGTTCTCGTAGATCCGAATCTCCTCTGCGGATGGGGTTCCCGTCGGGGGGAATGTCATAGCTGCTCCGAATTCCGCTGATTGATATCAAACCCCTCGCCCGGAGTCAACGCGGATCAGGATGGCGGCAGTCAACAACACGGCCACGGATTACACGGATTTCACAAAACAGGTTCCGTGGAATTCGTGTAATCCGTGGCAATCCTTTTGAGCCCGCCAAATTGTCTTGAATGGTGCGGCGTTGTCATTATAGGTTGAGGCTCGGGAGGAATGCTCACGATGCTGAAGATAGACTATGGCCTCACGCCGGCGGCGCTGGGCGCCCGGATCGAACGCCTTTGGGAACTCTCCGCTGCCAAGATCCGGTCCATCGAAGCCTCCTCCTCGCCGTCGAAGGGCTCGCCGGTGTTCACTGTTGCTGGCGCCTACACTTCCCGGGGCTGGACCGAGTGGACTCAGGGCTTTCAGTTCGGCTCTGCCATTCTGCAGTTCGACGCGACGGGAGAGCGTGAGTTCCTCGAACTTGGACGCAGCAGAACCGCAGAGCGGATGGCTGTTCACGTGACCCACACGGGCGTGCACGACCACGGCTTCAACATCGTCAGCACCTACGGGAATCTCCTTCGGTTGATGAACGAAGGCGCAATCGAGGCGGATCCATGGGAGCGGGCCTTCTACGAGCTGGCGTTGAAGTGTTCCGGGGCAGTTCAGGCGCGACGCTGGACCGGTACGCGCGACGGCCTGGGCTACATCTATTCGTTCAACGGGCCGCACTCGCTCTTTGTCGACACGATCCGCTCCCTCAGGGTGCTCGCGCTGGCCCATCAGCTGGGCCACACCCTCATGGATGAAAACGATCGCCGCATTTCGCTCCTGGAACGA
>Ga0315275_10003062_pt1 | contig 15294 bp, 9 predicted proteins | sample YL17G03_0_MG_FD_205557 | JGI IMG/M metagenome (GOLD analysis project Ga0315275, IMG submission 205557) | Sediment microbial communities from Yellowstone Lake, YNP, Wyoming, USA - YL17G03_0 | ecosystem: Environmental > Aquatic > Freshwater > Lake > Sediment | place: USA: Wyoming | collected... | reverse complement strand
GGTAGGTGAGACGGTTGACAACCATGGGCAGAAGGCTTATGTTCTTACTCTCACCGCCCGCGAGCAGCATATCCGTCGCGAAAAAGCCACCTCAAATATATGCACCAATCAGGGATTAATGGCTCTCGCCTCAACCGTGTATATGAGCCTGTTGGGGAAAAATGGTCTTCGTCAAGTGGCTGAGCTGTGTTTTCATAGAGCCCATTACGCGGCTGCATCCATCGCAAATCTACCGGGATATTCTCTCTGGTCCCAAGCTCCCTTCTTTGATGAATTTGTGATCAAAACTCCCGCTCCTGTAACTGAGATAAATGACCTGTTGCTCGACCATGATATCTTGGGCGGGTATGATCTCCGTCAAGACTACCCTGAGCTTGCCAGGCACATGCTCATCGCAGTGACGGAGATGAACACGCGTGAAGAAATTGATCGATTGGTTACTGTATTATCGGAGGTGTCAAATGGGTGAACCGCAGTTATGTGATATTTCAGTCAGCGGTCGTCAGGGGATTATCTTTCCTCAACCAGATGTACCCCTCACTCCCCTACCGGATGAATTGATCCGCGAAGACTTACCCATGCCTGAGCTATCAGAATTGGATGTGATCCGCCACTATACTCGCCTTTCACAACTGAATTCCAGTATTGATACCGGATTTTATCCTCTGGGTTCTTGTACCATGAAATATAACCCAAAGATTAACGAAGAAACCGCGCGTTATCCGGGCTTTGCATACACTCACCCACTTCAACCCATCGAAACCGTCCAAGGGAACCTGGCTTTGATGTATACCCTGCAGGAATGGCTAAAAGAGATCGGCGGCTTTGCCGGGATAACCCTCCAACCCGCGGCTGGTGCACATGGTGAGCTGACCGGTGTGCTGATCATACGCGCCTACCATCGCGCCCACAACGATACCAAACGCGTTAAAATCCTCATCCCTGACTCAGCCCATGGGACAAACCCCGCCACTTCCGCCATGAGCGGCTTACGGGTTGTGGAGATTAAATCTGAATCACGTGGAAATATCGACCTGGATGCCCTCCGCCAGGAATGCGACGATACTCTGGCTGGTTTGATGCTCACCAACCCCAATACCCTGGGTCTTTTCGATGAGCACGTTGAAGAAGTCATCCATTTAGTACATGCAGCTGGTGGATTGGTCTATGGTGACGGAGCGAACTTGAATGCGCTGCTCGGGATCATTCGCCCTGGAGACCTGGGGCTCGATGTGATGCATTTTAACCTGCATAAGACTTTCTCCACGCCACATGGAGGAGGCGGTCCAGGTTCTGGTCCCGTTGGTGTAGCTGACCACCTCGTCGATTATCTCCCCGCGCCAGTGGTTGGGATTATCGAAGAAGGTGACCAAGATATGCCACCTGTTTACGGTTTTATGACCCCACCCAAGTCTATTGGAAGAATGAAGTCATTTCACGGTCATTTCGGCATGCTCGTCCGTGCATATACTTATATCAGCATGCATGGTGGTCCAGGTCTGCGAGAAATTGCAGAGCATGCAGTATTAAACGCAAATTATCTGCTGGCGCTTATCAAAGGGACATACCACCTGCCTTATGACCGGATGTGCATGCATGAATTCGTTGTTGAAGGGCAGTGGGCTGAGGTACCTGATGTCCATGCACTGGATATCTCCAAGCGCCTGATGGATTATAAATTCCACCCCCCCACCAATTACTTTCCGCTCATCGTCCATGAAGCCTTGATGATCGAGCCAACCGAGTCAGAAAGCAAAGAAACCCTGGATTCATTCGCGGAGGCGTTAATCAAGATCGCGGATGAAGCCCATCACGAGCCAGCATTGCTCAAGGAAGCCCCACATAATACTCCGGTGGGCAGGCTTGATGAAGTGAAAGCTGCCAAAGAGCTGGTGCTTTGTTGTGGCGTCGCTACTCTGGAAAAGTAACTGACGAAAGTGCAGCCCGGCTTTAAAAATAAACGGGCTGTACTTTTGATTTCGTAATGAAATAAATGCTGGAAAATTGATCAACCCCCACCTTACAAATTCCTAAGCTGCCTAAACTTTGAGATAATGTTACAATTGCCGTCTGAAACCGTTATCGGTTTCTCGCCTCATGGACACAGTTAATCCTCCTGAATTCGAATTTGTGACCCCCCGACCAACCGTTGAAATCCACTTACCAGATGGGCGGGTTATTTGTGGTAATCGCGGGGCAGCAGTTGGTAAATTCCTTTTCTTGTTGGAAACCCCTAATTCTCCTCCATTAGTCGGTGCGATTGTTAATGGTGAGCTGCGTGAGCTTACCTTCGCCATCCATATGGATTCCAAGGTAATCCCAATCTCCATGGAAGATCCGGATGGGATGTTAATATATCGCCGTTCGTTGACCTTCCTGTTGGAAGCCGCTTTCGAAGAAATATATCCCGATGCCACCCTTACCATTGACCATTCAGTCTCCTCAGGTGGGTATTATTGTGAAGTCTCGGACCATGATCCACTCACTGATGAGGAACTTATAAGCCTAACCGCTCACATGCGTTCCCTTGTTGAAGAAAACTTACCCTTCTCCAAGCGTGAAGTCCCTCTAGTTGAAGCTGCAGCATATTTCGAAGCCAAAGGCTATCCAGATAAAGTACGTTTGTTGGCACATCGTCAAAAAGATTATCTGACCCTCTATCGCTTAGGAGACCACCAGGATTACCACCATGGTTACATGGTCCCCTCCACAGGTTTTTTGCAATGGTTTAACCTGATCCCGACCAATGGCGGCTTTACCATTAATTTCCCCCGCCGAAATCTCCCCACTCAGCTACAACCCATGCCCAATTACCCCAAGCTGCTGGCTACTTTCCGCCAATATGGGCAGTGGTTGGATCGTCTTGGGATTGCCAGCGTCGGTGCCTTGAATGACGCAATCCTTGCTGGTCGAATCCATGAGATCATCCTCGTTTCCGAGGCTCTCCATGAAGAACATGTGGCCGATATTGCAGAACAAATTACTGCACGGACCAATCGGTCGGACCCGAGCAAAATGGTGCGAATCATCCTTATTGCTGGACCCTCTTCCAGTGGAAAGACGACCTTATCCAAACGCCTGACCATTCAGTTGCTCTCACAAGGAATTTCACCCTTTCCATTGGAGATGGATAACTACTTTGTGGACCGTGAGGATACTCCGCAAGATGAAGAAGGTCAGCCCGATTTCGAAGCCCTTCAGGCAGTGGATACTCATCACCTCGCCCAGGATTTACGACGCCTGGTAGCAGGAGAAGCTGTCCGCATGCCGCATTATGACTTCAAATCTGGACGGCAGCACCCAGGCGAAGTAGTTCAGCTTCACCCTGGGCAATTAATCATCCTGGAAGGTATCCATGGATTGAACCCAGACTTACTTCCTGATTTCCCGATTGAACAAACCTTTCGTATCTATGCCTCCGCCCTCACTCAGCTCAACCTTGACCGGCATAACCGGATTTCCACGACCGATACGCGCCTGGTACGGCGTATTGTCAGGGATGCTAGGGAGCGGGGTTATACCGCTCGCGAGACGATTCAACGGTGGGAATCAGTCCAGCGGGGTGAAAAACGATACATCTTCCCATATCAGGAGAATGCAGATATCATGTTTAATTCCGCTCTGGCATATGAGCTTTCTGCAATGAAACCTTATGCTGAACCCTTGCTACGACAAGTCCCTTTTGGGACACGTGAATATATAGAAGCCAAACGAATGCTGGCACTCCTGGAATGGTTCCAGCCAGTTTCGTCGGACCTCATCCCCGATAACTCCATTCTGCGCGAATTCATTGGAGGCTCCATCCTGAAAGAATTCAAGTTGTGGAAGCAAATCAAGTAATTATCCAATACGGTTATTAACGATGGAATCTGCTGAAAAATTCATGCGCACCATTCGTGTGCATAATGATCAACAATTAGGTACATTAGGACGTCTTCTGGTGGCGGTTGCAGATGCTGGTGGAGATGTGGGTGAAGTTCGCTTGATCCAGGAAACCTCCCGCTATACCTTGCGTGATATCTCCATCTATACCCAAGATGAATCTCACATGGACCGAGTACTGCAAGCTATTGAAGCAAACCTTGGCACGCGCATTCTCGCAATCCGCGATGAAGTGTTGGAATTGCACCAGAAAGGTAAGATCGCCATCCGCAGCCGGATATCAATCGATAATCTCTCCATCCTGCGCCGTGTTTACACTCCAGGCGTGGCAGAGGTCTGTCTGATGATCGCCAAAGACCCATCCTTGGCACGCCAATATACTGCCATCAGCCACCTGGTGGCGATTGTCACCGATGGTACAGCTGTCTTGGGTTTGGGTGATATCGGTCCCGTGGCTGGAATGCCGGTCATGGAAGGGAAAGCCATGTTGATGGAGACCCTGGTCGGTTTGTCAGGAGTCCCCATCCTGCTCAACACCAAAGAACCCAACCAAATCATAGAGACTGTGAAGACCATCGCCCCCACATTTTCAGCCATTCAGCTTGAGGATATATCCGCACCGCGCTGCTTTGAGATCGAAGAACGTCTGCAAGCCATGTTGGATATCCCCGTGATGCACGATGATCAGCATGGGACTGCGGTTGTAACCACTGCTGCCCTTACTACCGCCAGTCGGATCACAGGCATTCAGCTGGAAAAAGTGCACATCGGTCAAATCGGATTGGGCGCGGCTGGGAATGCCATCGGTCGGATGTTAATGAAATACACAGGCAACCCGGTCTTGGGTGCTGACCTTTCTGAAGCAGCCCTTTTGTATTTTGAGCAAGTTGGTGGAATACGATCAAATCTGAATGAGATAATGCAGGAATGTGATGTGATTGTTGCAACAACAGGCGCGGGTGGTCTTATCAAGCCTGAGATGGTCCGTAAGGGTCAGATCATCCTGGCTCTTTCGAATCCCTATCCTGAGATAGATCCAGAATTGGCGATCAAAGCTGGAGCAGCTTTTGCTGCAGATGGAAAATCGGTAAATAATGTGCTTGGTTTTCCTGGCATCCTGCGTGGAGCTGTGGATTCTTATGCTACCCGCATCAGCCATGAGATGTACCTGGCAGCTGCGACAGCTATTGCTGACCAAACACCTCCAGATGAGCTCGTCCCGAACCCATTGGATAAAAATGTCCATCGTGCCGTCGCTCGTGCTGTGGCTCAAAAAGCCATCCAACAGGGATTGGCACGTGCTGAATTCGTACCCTATGTGGAGGAATAAATATTCAGATATGAGTGTGAGCACCAAATCAATTTAGTAATTTGCTTATATCAATTCAATATGAAGGATAAGGCATGAAAACTATTCACACCCATAAGCGTACCCTCAATCTCATTCTTGTCATGATCATGCTCATCATTAGCGGATCACCTGCTGTAGCGCATAACCCAGGTGCAGTTTCAACCCAGAATAAGCTACATGATACAGCAGTCGTCGTCCAAATTTATTTCAACAGCACTAGTGACCTTTACAAATTGGCATCCTACCTGGATATTTGGGAGGTCAATCACAAAGCCGGATACCTGGTTGCCATGCTTTCTCCTGAGCAATACGCATCGTTGCAACAAGCAGGATACGATATGGTTATCGACCAGGCAAAAACTGCCCATCTCAACCAACTAAACGTTCCACTACCAGGGCAGGGACCTGACACAATCCCCGGTTACCCATGTTACCGTACAGTAGAAGAAACCTATGCCGACATCGGAAATATCTCTATCTCCCATCCAGACATGGCGGAATTGATCTCCATCGGTCAAAGTTGGGATAAAGTCACCCCCGGTGGAAATCCTGGTTATGATATCCTCGCCCTTCGTCTGACCAATGAGAGTTTGGGTGTAATCGCAGAAAAACCATCATTCTTCCTCATGGCGGAAATTCATGCCCGCGAATATGTCACGGCTGAGACAGCTATACGTTATGCAGAATACCTGATTGATAATTACAGCATCGATCCAGATATTACTTGGTTGCTGGATTATTTCCGTGTATACATCGTGACAATGACCAACCCGGATGGCCGCAAGTTTGCGGAACAAGGTTTATTATGGCGTAAGAATACCGATAATGTGTCTGGTGGTGGGTGTGGCTATCCAGATTATGGTATCGACCTAAACCGAAATCATGGCTTTCATTGGGGTGGTGCAGGTATATATCCCTGTGATGAAACATATCAAGGTCCTGAACCTGTCTCCGAACCTGAAACCCAAGCCATTCAAAAATATGTTCTTACACTCTTCCCCGACCAACGTGGACCAGGTGATAACGATCCCGCACCAGTGGACTCCACAGGTCTCTTAATTACACTGCACAGCTACCAGCAATTAGTTCTTTGGCCATGGGGATCGAGCTATTACCAGGCACCTAACAACATTCAAATGCAGACGCTCGGACGCCATCTGGCATATTTCAATAACTACACACCTCAACAAGCAATCGATCTTTATCCAACCACAGGAACAACTGATGATTGGTCATATGGGGAACTCGGTATTGCTTCTTTTACATTCGAAATGGGTACAAGTTTCTTCCAGGGTTGTACCTCTTTCGAAAATACCATTTACCCCAATAACTTAAATGCCTTACTTTATGCCATCAAAACCGCTCGTCGCCCCTACATGAACCCAGCTGGACCTGACACATTAAATGCAATTGCTACCCCCAACTCAGTTTTAGCAGGAACACCTGTTCAACTAACTGCTACTGCCAATGATACACATTTTAATAACAGCAATGGCTCTGAGCCTACCCAGAACATCAGCGAAGCGAGATATAGCATCGATAATCCCTCTTGGATTACCGACACAGCCGCTTACCCGATGACTGCCAGCGATGGGAGTTTCAACAGTAAAATTGAGAACATCGTGACGACGATTGACACCACCGGTCTCGCATCAGGTAGACACACGATCTTTATCGAAACCATGGATGCCAATGGAAATTGGGGTGTTGTCAGCGCGGTCTTCATTAATATCACTGAACCTCTCATACCAACAGCTAAATTCACTACCAATAGTCCACTTCCCCTGGGTGAACCTGTGAATTTCATCAACGAAACCACTGGCACGGAACCCATCATCTACACCTGGGATTTTGGTGATGGCATCGGTACTTCATCAGAGATCAATCCCTTGTATACATACACTACTGCTGGCATTTACACTGTGGAACTGGTTGCCAACAACAATTTTGGTATGGATTTTATTACCAAAACAGTAACTGTTGAGCCAGCATTCTTCAAGATATTCCTGCCATTAGCATCAAAATAAGTTTCTTGGGTGATGCAAATTTCGGGTACAATTTGCACCACCTAATATCCCACTTTATATATCTTGGAGGTGTCCATGACCAAAGCAGCTTTACGCGAACAACGCCGCGCCCAACGCATTGCCAGACGCAATCGTCAGCGTGGAATTATCGGTGCGATAATCGTCGGGCTAGTCATTATTATTGCTTTCTTTGTCTACAGAGATTACCAAGCCAAAACTCAAGCAGCAGCAACACCCACATCAACAAGTTCGACGGGCGGGTCATATCCCATCGGCACACTGGATACAACCCCACCATCACCGTCGGCAAATGCTGTGACTACCGCTTCTGGGCTTATCTATGAGGACTTGCAAGTTGGAGATGGTGCAACAGCCAAAGCTGGAGATACTGTTTCAGTAAACTACACCGGTTGGTTAGAAGATGGCACCAAGTTTGACTCATCCCTTGATCGTGGCCAACCCTTTGACTTTACCCTTGGCGCAGGGCAGGTTATCGCTGGCTGGGATGAAGGTGTGGCCGGTATGCAGGTGAATGGCACACGTTTGTTAGTTATTCCCCCATCCTTGGGATATGGTTCCACAGCCAACGGTTCAATCCCTGCCAATTCCACCTTGATATTTGAAGTACAACTCGTCGCTATTAAGTAATAATCCGGGCGTGTGCAAACCACACGCCCGTTTCTTTTATTTTCCTGCGATAATTGATTCCTTTAAAACATTAGAAAGCCGTTCAATCCCCGTCTGGATCTGGCCGGGATTGGAATATGAGAAGTTAAGCCGCATGGTGTTCTCGCCACCCCCCAGTGCATAAAATGATGCTCCGGGGACGAAGGCAACATTTCGTTCAACCGCCACTTTAAATATTTCGGTAGTATTCATCCCCTTTGGCAACATCCCCCATAAGAATAATCCACCTTGAGGCTTTGTCCACTCCACTCCAGGAGGGAATAGTTCTTCCATCGCATCCAGCATGATATTCCGCCGCTCGCCATAAACCCGCCGGATCAGCCAAATGTGGCGATCTAGGAAGCCTCCTCTTGCCACCTCGTATGCAACGATCTGGTTAAAAGTTGCCGTATGCAAGTCTGCTCCTTGTTTTGCTTGTACCAGTTTTCGTATCACTTGTGTGGGGGCGATGACCCAGGCGAGCCTTAATCCAGGAGCCAGGGTTTTGGAAAACGTACTCAGATAGATCACATTACCGGCATATTCACTGGAGCCATTTTTACGGAACTCGTTATCCAAATTTACAATGGAAGGCAAATTCTCCCCTTCATATCGCAATTGACCGTAAGGATCATCCTCGATGATTGGCACCCCATAATGGTCTGCGATTTCTATCAGCTGTTTACGCCTCTCCAATGATAGAGTCACACCGGTTGGGTTTTGGAAATTCGGCAGAACGTAGATGAATTTCACTCCAGAACGCAGAGCATTCTCCAAAGCATCCGTGACCATCCCGTTTTCGTCCATCGGAACGGTGACATATTCTGCCCCGTAGGCACTCCAAGCTTGCAGTGCCCCCAGATAAGTGGGCTCTTCTACTAGGATGCGATCACCGGCATTGATAAATACCTTTCCGATTAAATCCAAAGCTTGTTGGCTCCCACTTGTGATCAGGATATTATCCGGTGAGACGCTGATCCCATAACGTCCTGAATGCCTGGCGATCATTTCCCGCAACGGGTGATATCCTTCCGTGGCACCATATTGCAATGCCTCAGCACCCAACTCTTTTAATACGGTCTCACAAGCTGCAGTAAATTCCTCCACGGGGAACACATCTGGTGCTGGTAGGCCACCAGCGAAGGAAATTACTTCTGGGTTTTCAGTCAATTTGAGTAATTCACGAATGGCAGAGCTCTTCATGCGCTGAGTCCGTTGGGCATAACGATTATCCCAAGGTGTGTCCACTAAATCACTCTCCTTATTTTAAAATTTTTATTCAATCGAAATAGAAACCGGCATAAATACATGTAGCCGGTTTCTGTATATCAAAGCTTTGGGAAACGACGTAGGATATGTGCTGGTGAAGGCAGGATTACTCGTTCACCAACTTTGAGGGCACCCAGGATTTTACTACTGTCTTTGGGAGCTCCCTGATAGATATATATGATCGTTCCTTTCTCAGCAGATTTTGAATCAATATATGCCTGTCCAGTCAGGTAACCATCCTTGTCCACCGCACAGCTGGTCACATGACCTACAACCCTACCGCGCCAATCGACAGCCGGGTCACCCAGGTGTGCCATCCTGACACCCTTTTCATCAAAGCAGAACCGTACAAGTTCACCCTTGCGCTCTTTTTCCTTCTCGATAAACGCATCGCGACCAATGAACCAAGGTTTGTATGTTTTCACAGATTGGCCGAAACCGGCTTCAGCGACACCCAGGTTTAATTCACCACCCATCTCGTGACCATACAGAGGCAAACCGGCTTCGGTGCGTAGTGAGTCACGTGCACCTAAACCACATGGTTTAATGCCGTACTCTTCCCCAGTTTCGAGGATTGCATTGAACAGATCATCCGCCCGGCTCGGGTGAACAAATATTTCGTATGAAAACTTCTCACCTGTATATCCAGTACGTGAAATGATCAGATCAAACCCTCCCAAGGATACTTCACAAATTCGGGTGCGTTTAAGATAGCGTACACAGCAGCGCGTTTCTTCATCACATCCTAATCCCAATAGGATCTGCCTGGCGCGTGGACCCTGGAGTGCAATGTCTACACGCATATCGCTTCCTTCTTTTGTATCTTTTAAGTTTCGCAAGATTGCATGATGACCAAACACTTTAGCCCATGGTCTATGGTTGTCGACTCTTACCTGCCCTTCTTTCACTGCATTCAACCATGCCCAATCTTTATCTGCATTGGCTGCATTCACGACCATCAACATTTTCTCTTTTCCGCGCCGGTAAATGATTAAATCATCAATGACATTGGCATCAGGATCGAGAAAATGTGTGTAACACGATTCGCCAACCGCTAAATAGCTCACGTCATTGGCCACAACACTATCCAAAAATGCTGCCGCATCTGGACCCTCCACTTGTAGTACACCCATGTGGGCTACATCAAATATGCCAGCAGTTTGCCTGACTGCCAGGTGCTCTTCCTTCACCGAGCTGTACCATACGGGCATCTCCCAGCCTGCATAGGTGATAATCTTGGCACTCAACTTCTTATGGGTTTCATAGATGGGAGTCCGTTTCAAAGCCCCTTCTTTTTCTTCCCAACTGAATTTTGGCAGTGCTTCACCTTTTCCTACCTCCATACCGATGAAATATGGTTTCGGAGCAACCACTTCACCTTTCATTGGCATGGCAGGTTCAGCTTTAGAAACTTCCACTACTGTCAGCCCCGGTAGTTTCTTTAACACATCTTGATCAAAAGCCACATACCCATCTGAAAGATCACGCAGCCAGGCAGCCACAACCCCCTGTTTCGTAGATGGAATGGTTAATCGGAATAGATAAACTCCGACACAACTTAATGTCCCGTCGACTATTCCATCAGGTGTATATAGCCGCGTGGGTTGGCTTTCACCTGCTTTTAACACCTCAACATCGCTGGTCAATGCTTCGCTCAAGAATAATCTAACCCTTTCACCCGAAAGCTCCAGGACCGACCAATCTCCTTTCATCTGCTTATCATCGATATAATAAAAATGGGGATATCCATGTTGGCTGGCTTTAAAATCGATGCCAGCTCTTTCAGCAAGCTCTCTGGCCTTAAGCTTTCCTTCTTCCAGGATGTGAAAATCCACCTTCGCCCGGCGGAGCAGACCATTCGCACCCATCCGCCCATGCGGCTTGGTTGAGAGCAAGATTTCTGCAATGATATCTGCCAGCTGCTTCATCTCCGATTCCTTGAATCCACGTTGGGTCACCCATGGAGTACCCATCCGAATGCCTGATGGGTCTGAAGCATTTTCATCCCCAGGAATGGTATTGCGGTTGACTACGATCCCAGCAATGTCCAGAATGCGCGAAGCCATATCTCCTGAAAGCCCTGTACCATCTGATCCAACCACCGTAGTACAAGCCAGGTTCATCAAGTGCGTGTTGGTACCGCCATAGGCAATTCGAAAACCTCGCTGGCGCAGTTGTTCAGTAAAAACTGAGCAATTTTCCACCACCTGGTGCTGTAGTTGGCGGAATTGTTCGGTCTTTGCCACTTTAAACGCCACTGCCATTCCCGCATATGAATTGACATGCGGTCCACCCTGCTCGCCCGGGAACACTGCCCGGTCAATATCGCGTGATAACTTCTCATCGAAAGTCAGGATGCATGCTCCACGTGGACCGCACAAGGATTTATGCGTGGTAAATGTGACCACGTCTGCATATCCTACTGGTGAGGGATATGCTCCAGCAACCACCATCCCTGCAATATGGGCAATATCAGCAAATAAGTACGCCCCCACCTCATCCGCAATCTTGCGGAAGCGTGCCCAATCCGCTGCCCATGGGTACGAGGAATATCCGGCTATTATAAAGCGCGGTTTGTGCTTGAGAGCTAGCTCTTCCACTTCGTCATAATTGATCTGCTCGGTTTGCGAGTCTACTGAGTAATGCACTGCATTGTAATATTTCCCGGACCGGTTGACCGGTGATCCATGTGTGAGGTGACCTCCATGCAACAGATCCATACCCATGATGGTTGCACCTGGTTCCACCAGTGCATGATAGACCGCGTTATTTGCAGGTGCACCAGATAGGGGTTGGACATTAACATAGATATCCTCTGCCGCGATCATTTCATTGGCAAAAAGTTCTGCACACCTGCGGCGTGCCAGCTCTTCAATCGTATCCGCATATTCGACCCCTTTGTAATAGCGTTTGTCTGCATAGCGTCGAAAATTTACCAGGCGTGCTGGAAAATCCATAATTTCTTTCTCACTCATATCGCGTGTTTCTTCACGTGGGTACCCTTCAGCATAGATATTTTGGAACGCTGAAGAGAGCGCTTCACGCACTGCCATGGGTGCCTGGCTTTCGCTTGGGATCAGGATCAACTTTCGATATTGTCGTTCAGCTTCTAATTGGGTTAACTCATAAATTGCGGGATCCAGCTCAGCTAGATTTCCGCGAAATAGATAATCATCCATTATTGTCTCCTAGGTGAATATTGAGTTTAATGATAGACAATTGAATTGTAGCCGTTGGGCTTACCTGGGTCAAGTGGTCATTGGATGATAAAAGATATTTATAAATAATCTGCATCATGGAATATCGAAGCATGGTTAATGACAGGAATTTTTGCATTGTACGCTGGTATGATCGACAATTCTATGTCTGTTTTGAGTACAAGGTGTTGATCAATAACCGAGTTCAAAATTCACTTGATATAAAAGGGGTTCTCCTTGAATGAATAATTTGTAGTTGTTAATAAATATCGAGGCGATATCCGGAGGGTAATTTAGAGCAGCAGTATGGTATGTTATGAAGGTATTAGGTGCGGACCAAAATGGATGAGCAGGAGGCAGAGGTTCTTCCTCGAAAACATCCAGTATTGCCCCAGCCAATGATCCATTGTTCAATGAATTGACTAAAGCGTTTTCATTTATCACCCTTCCCCTACCGATATTTATCAACCACACTCTGTGAGGCAGAGCGGCTAAGAATTCTATATCCACAATACCGTTGGTAGCGCTGGTTCCTGGTAAGGTGCATAACAGGTAATCCAAATCCGTCGCGAAATCACGCCAGCTATCTCCATGAAAATATTTATCTACGTCGCCACACGATTCGCTTTGCCGGGTGTAACCGTATACATTCATACCAAAATGATGGGCGGTCGCAGCCAATTTCGCTCCGATTGTTCCGACACCCAGCAGACCAAGCAGCTTACCTTTCAGAGTTCCATTAGTGCTATTGTCCCATTTTCCTTTGAGCTGAGATTGCCAGCGGGTAAGGATTCGGCGCTCGATCAATAACAAGTAACCAAACACATATTCACACATCATTTGTCCATAAACATTCCGGGAATTGGTAAGTATGTAATCCCGCCTCATATTAAGTGCCAACAATGGTTCTACACCTGCCCAGCTCGATTGCACCCATATTACATTAGGTAAATGGCTCAGGACCTGGCTGACCAGGGATGGTTCTCCAAAAACCATATCAAATTTTTCACCCATGCGAATAGCTTGATCCGGCTCACTGAGCGCCAGGATGGATAGTCCAGGAAGATTTATCTGCTCGATTAAATGCTTATAGACCTCAAAATGCTGAGACAATATGAGTAGATGATGCAGTATAGGTTTATTATTCATTCATGTGAATTATGGATTAATGTTTAACGAAATATATTTCGCAAGCTTCATCGATCAACTCCTGTGTCAAGTGTATTACGTTGCCATCGTAAAAGCACAAAGCGCTAACGATCGTCAGTAAATCTCTTGGATGCACAGCTTGAAATGCTCGATTATCATTACGATACCATTTTTCTATTAAATGTGAATAACTGCTTTCATCAAAATTAATGCCCTTCTGCTGGCAAACTTTTTGATAAATCCGTTTATAGTCAGGTTCATCAGGGTTAAAAATCCCCACCTTCATTTGTATTCGGCGGAAAAAAGCCTCATCAGCAAGATGGAATGGATCTAGGTTCGTACAAAATATTATTAATGCACGGAACGGAAATACAAGTGTTTGTCCAGTACGCAATCGCAAGAAATCTATACCATTTTCAAGAGGCATGATCCATCGGTTGAGCAGATCAATCGGGCTGGCCTGTTGCCGTCCAAAATCATCGATTAAGAACACCCCTCCATTCGCCTTAAGCTGCAAAGGCGCTTCATAGAAATTCGCCAGCGGATCAAAGCGCAGATCGAGTGATTCGATCTTCATCTCACCACCAACGACCACTGAAGGGCGCTTGAACATCCCCCAACGTCCATCTATTGTACTCTTTTGCTCGCTTTCAATTTCCTGGTGAAACAGGCGATCGTAAATTTGAATAATTTGACCCCCTGCAGTCAAAGCATATGGTATCCAGATCGGATCAGTCCCACTTATTAATTGGGAAATATACATGGATATGGTAGTTTTACCATTACCAGGAGGACCATAGAGAAATAATGAAGCGGCTGAATTTATCGCTGGACCAATCTTCCGATGAAAATCATCAGGAAGAATTAATTCGCGCAGAGCGTTTTTTACCTGAGCAGGTTTGACCATCCGTGGACCCGTGGTCTGCAATTCAATCGCTTCGTTATATCGATTAACAGGGACTGGAACCGGACCAACATATTGGCAGCGTTCCATTGATTCACGAGCTCGATCCTCGCCAGGGCCTGTAAGCTTGTAGATATAATTTAACGGACCATAAGAGGCAGAGGATTGCGAAACTTCGACCAGATGTTCCTTGCGTAACCAATCCAATAATTGCTCCAACGCAAAAGGGACCCTCATTACCTGTGACATTCGTCGGAAATCCACATTCCCTTCCGTATAAAGCAGGCGTAGGAGGATATCGATTAATATATTTTGGGGGATATCGAGATCTTCGACGGACTTAGGCTGAGCCAGGATATCTGCTAATGTTTTCTTTTCTACCATTACTTCCTCCATGGATAGTATAAACAGAAGTATTCGCTTCCATTATACAATGAACACAATAAATAATGCATCTATTTATGGTTTCAACCATCTATTGCTAGATGGTTGTAATTAATCATTTGGAAAAATGGATTGATCCAAAACCACGCAAATTAAGTTTATGACCGGAAGGCAGGTCCTATCCTTAAAATAATAGAATTGGATGCGATTTAATGGCTAAAGGTTAAAGTGGTGAATTTTCTTCTCTTACATCAGTCTTCTTCATAAACCTGCTTTTGCTTTTCTATGTCTAATTTATGCATCTGAAGCATCACATGAGTTACCCTTGTCACCTTCTTGGCATCCTTGTCAATCATCAAGATACCTAAAATGGTGGGAACGATCTGCCAGGAGACACCAAATTTATCTGTGAGCCAACCACACTCCCCTTTTTCACCCCCTTTAGGGAGCTTCTCCCAATAATAA
>Ga0315275_10003058_pt1 | contig 15305 bp, 12 predicted proteins | sample YL17G03_0_MG_FD_205557 | JGI IMG/M metagenome (GOLD analysis project Ga0315275, IMG submission 205557) | Sediment microbial communities from Yellowstone Lake, YNP, Wyoming, USA - YL17G03_0 | ecosystem: Environmental > Aquatic > Freshwater > Lake > Sediment | place: USA: Wyoming | collected... | reverse complement strand
CAGCTCCTCCCCGCGCCCCACCCCTCGGGGCGTCCGGCTACCGGCTGCCGCCTGCCGGCTAAAACTCCTGGCTCCTCTCGCCGTAGCCGGTAGCCATTCTTCACGCTCCCACCGCTTTCGCCGTGATCTCCTCCGAGATCGTCTGCGGCGCCGGCTCGTAGTGCGAAAACTGCATCGTGTAGGTCGCACGTCCCTGCGTCATCGAGCGCAGATCGGTCGCGTAGCCGAACATCTCCTTGAGCGGTACGTTGGCGGGGATCACCTGCGCACCCGAGCGGCTCTCCATGCCGTGCACCCTGCCGCGACGGGCGCTCAGGTTGCCGATGACGTCACCCATGAACTCCTCCGGCGTGACCACCTCGACCTCCATGACCGGCTCCAGCAGCACCGGCTGCGCATGCGCGCAGGCTTCCTTGAACGCCATCGATCCGGCGATCTTGAACGCGATCTCCGAAGAGTCGACCTCATGGTACGAGCCGTCGAACAGCGTCACCTTGATGTCGACGATCGGGTAGCCAGCGAGCACGCCGTTGTCCAAGGCTTCGCGGACTCCCTTCTCGACCGCGGGAATGTACTCGCGGGGGATCGCGCCGCCCTTGACGGCGTCCTCGAACTGGAACCCGGATCCGGGAGGGAGCGGGGAAACACGCAGCTTGACGTCGCCGTACTGACCGCGGCCGCCGGTCTGGCGTACGAACTTGCCCCGACGCTCGACCTCGCGGCGAATCGTCTCCTTGTACGCCACCTGCGGCTTGCCGACGTTGGCGTCGACTTTGAACTCACGCAGCAACCGGTCGACGATGATTTCGAGATGAAGCTCGCCCATCCCGGAGATCAGCGTCTGGCCGGTCTCCTGATCGACCTTGACGCGGAACGACGGATCCTCGGTGGCGAGCTTTTGTAGGCTCACTCCGAGCCGCTCCTGATCGCTCTTGGTCTTCGGTTCGATCGCGACCGCGATCACGGGCTCGGGGAAATCGATCGACTCGAGCAGCACCGGATGGTCGTCGTCCGACAGCGTGTCTCCTGTCGTCGTATCCTTGAGACCCACCGCCGCGGCGATGTCGCCCGCCCACACCTCTTCGATCTCCTCGCGCTTGTTGGCGTGCATCTTCAGGAGGCGCCCGATGCGTTCCTTCCTCCCCTTGGTGGCGTTCAGTACGTACGATCCCGTCTTTAAGCAGCCGGAGTACACGCGGAAGAAGCTGAGCGTGCCGACGTACGGATCGCTCATGATCTTGAAGGCCAGCGCCGAAAACGGCGCCTTATCGTCGGCAGGACGCTTCTCGACGCTCCCGTTGCCGGGATTGATGCCTTCCACCGGTGGAACGTCGGTCGGGGAGGGTAGATAGTCGACGACGGAGTCTAGCAGCGGCTGCACGCCCTTGTTCTTGAAGGCGGAGCCACAGATCACCGGAACGATCTTCATCGCCAGCGTGCCCTTGCGGATGGCGCCGCGAATCTCGTCTTCGGTAATCTCCTGACCCTCGAGGTACTTCTCGAGCAACCGCTCGTCGCTGTCGGCCGCCGCTTCGACCAGCTTCTCGCGAGCGCGCTCCGCGACCGCGGCCATGTCCGCCGGGATCTCTTCCTCGTGGTACTTTGCGCCGAGACTCTCGTCGTCCCACACGAACGCCTTCATGCGCACGAGCTCGATCACGCCTCGGAAGGAATCTTCCTTGCCGAGCGGCAGCTGGAGGAGCACGGGCCGCACCTTCAACCGCTCTTCGAGCTGGCGGACGACCCGGTCGAAATCGGCACCGACCCGATCCATCTTGTTGACGAACGCGATGCGCGGCACACGGTACTTGTCTGCTTGGCGCCAGACCGTCTCCGATTGCGGTTGCACACCCCCGACCGCGCAGAAGACCGCCACGGCGCCGTCGAGAACGCGCAGGCTGCGCTCGACCTCGATCGTGAAGTCCACGTGGCCGGGCGTGTCGATGATGTTCACGCGGTGGTCGCGCCAGAAACAGGTGGTCGCCGCAGAGGTGATCGTGATGCCGCGCTCCTGCTCCTGGACCATCCAGTCCATGGTCGCGGTTCCCGAGTCCACTTCGCCGATCTTGTAGTTGATACCCGTGTAAAAAAGGACTCGCTCGGTCGTCGTCGTCTTACCGGCATCGATGTGCGCCATGATGCCGATGTTTCGGGTTCTCTCGAGGGGTGCCTGACGTGCCATGACGTTTGTTCGGGTTTCGGTCTTTCGGCGTTCGGCGTTCGGCAGAGGCATCCTAAGATTCCTTTGCGGAAAGCCGGCGGCTGACAGCCGACAGCGATTACCAGCGGTAGTGCGCGAAGGCCTTGTTCGCCTCCGCCATGCGATGGGTATCTTCCTTCTTCTTGACCGCCGCGCCGCGGTTCGCCGCAGCATCGAGCAGCTCGCCCGCCAGCCGCTCTTCCATCGACTTCTCGCCGCGGGAGCGTGCGGTCTGGACGATCCAGCGCATGGCCAACGAGGCCCGGCGCGACGGCCGGACTTCGACGGGGACCTGATACGTGGCGCCGCCCACCCGCCGTGACCGCACCTCGACCACCGGCTTGACGTTTTCGACGGCCTTGCGGAAGAGGCCGAGCGGCTCCTCCTTCGCCCGCTGACCGACGACGTCGAGCGCGTGGTAGAGAAGCCGCTCGGCGACGCTGCGCTTGCCGTCTTCCATCATCGAGTTCACGAACTTCGATATCAGCCGGTCGTGATACTTCGGATCGGGAAGAATCTCTCGCTTGGAAACGGCACCTTTGCGCGGCATGGGTTGATCGGCTTTCGGCTATCGGCCTTCGGTCTTGGACAAACGCGAATTCGCTCTTGCAAACTTGTGGTATCGATCGGAGCCGCGCCGGCCGACGGCCGAGAGCCCCTACTTCGGTCTCTTCGCTCCGTACTTCGAGCGACCCTGGCGACGGTCCTGCACGCCGATCGAATCCAGCGTGCCGCGCACGATGTGGTAGCGCACTCCCGGCAGATCCTTCACTCGCCCGCCGCGGATCAGCACCACCGAGTGCTCCTGCAGGTTGTGCCCGACGCCGGGAATGTACGCGGTGACTTCAATCCCGTTGGTGAGGCGCACGCGGGCGACCTTACGGAGCGCCGAGTTCGGCTTCTTTGGCGTCGAGGTGTAGACGCGCGTGCACACACCTCGCTTCTGCGGCGAGCCCTGGAGCGCCGGAGCGCTCTCCTTCGCCCGCACGCGGATTCGCCCTTGCTTCACCAGCTGTTGGATCGTCGGCATCCCGTCTTTCGCCTTCTCAAACGGCGCTCAAGTGAAACTGGCATCTTAGATAAACCTCGAAAAACTGTCAAGTTTGGGGGACGAGTTTGGGGGACGTTCCTTACTTTCGTGACTTTGCCCGGATGGTGCAGCCGATGCTGAGCAAAGTCACGAAAGTAAGGAACGTCCCCATCTTTACGCCTCCAGCGCTTTCGAAAGCTCCACGGGCGTCTCCTCGGCTTCTTCGCTCTCGATCTCCATCCCCATGTAGCGCGAGAGCCCCGTTCCGGCGGGAATCAGCCGGCCCATGATGACGTTCTCCTTGAGGCCGGAGAGCTTGTCCCTCTTGCCCTGGATCGCCGCCTCGGTCAGCACCTTGGTCGTCTCTTGGAACGACGCCGCCGAGATGAAGCTTTCGGTCGACAAGCTCGCCTTGGTGATGCCGAGGAGCAGCGGCTCGGCGGTTGCCGGCGTGCCGCCGTCCTTCAGTACTCTCTGCCGCTCCTCTTCGAACTTCCACTTCTCGACATGATCGCCCACCAGGAATTCGGAGTCGCCCACCTCCTTGATGCGCACGCGACGGAGCATCTGTCGGACGATCACCTCGATGTGCTTGTCGTTGATGCGCACGCCCTGCAGGCGATAGATCTCCTGGATCTCGTTCACGAGGTACTTCGCGAGCTCTTTCTCGCCAAGAATGTTGAGAATGTCGTGAGGGTTCGAAGAGCCGTCCATCAACGGCTCACCGGCGCGCACCCGATCGCCCTCATGCACGCTGATGTGCTTGCCCTTGGGAATCAGGTACTCCTTGCGGAGATCCACGCGCAGCTCCCTGTCGATCTCCGGCGTCACTTCGAGCTTGCGCTTGCCCTTGGTGTCCTTGCCGAAGCTGACGATGCCGTCGATCTCGCTGATGACCGCGAAGTCCTTCGGCTTGCGCGCCTCGAAGAGCTCGGCCACGCGCGGCAGACCGCCGGTGATGTCCTTGGTCTTGGTGGTTTCGCGCGGCATCTTGGCGATGATGTCGCCGGCGAACACGCTCTGCCCGTCTGCGACGTTCAGGTAGATGCCAACCGGCAACGGATAGCGCGCCTCGGCGCCGCTCGAGAGCTTCGCGGTCTTGCCTTCCTTGTCCTTCACAGACACGCGCGGGCGCTTGTCGGGATCCTTCGACTCGACCACGACCTTGGTCGACATGCCGGTCCGCTCGTCCACCCGCTCCTCCATGGTGACGGCTTCGAGGAGATCGCCGAACTTCACCACGCCCGAGATCTCGGTCAGGATCGGCGTGGTGTACGGGTCCCACTCGGCGAGCAGCTCCTCCGCCTTCACTCGGGTTCCATCCTTCTTCTTGAGTCGAGCGCCGTAGACGATGGGATAGCGCTCGCGCTCGCGCTCGCGACCGCCCTCGGCTTCCTCGACGATCGCCAGCTCGCCGTTGCGGTTCATCACCACCAGATCGCCGTCCTTGCCGACGACCGTCTGCAGGTTGATGAACTTCGCCTTACCGTCGTTGCGAGCCCCCAGAGTCGTCTGCTCGGCGCGCCGGCTGGCGGTTCCGCCGATGTGGAAGGTCCGCATCGTGAGCTGCGTACCGGGTTCGCCGATCGACTGCGCGGCGATCACGCCGATCGCTTCGCCCATGCTGACGATGTGTCCGCGCGCGAGGTCGCGTCCGTAGCACATGCCGCACACGCCGTGGCGGGACTGGCAGGTGAGCACCGAACGGATCTTGACGCGCTCGAGGCCCGCCTCGTCGATCGCCTGCACCTTGTCTTCGTCGATCTCCTCGTTGGCGCGAACCAACATTTCCTTGGTGAGCGGATCGCGAATATCTTCGAGCGCCACGCGTCCGAGCACGCGGTCGCCGAGCCGCTCGAAAACCTCGCCGCCCTCCATGAGCGGCGTGATCTCGATACCATCCATTGCGCCGCAGTCCTCCTCGTTGATGATCGAGTCCTGGGCGACGTCCACGAGGCGGCGGGTGAGGTATCCGGAGTTCGCGGTCTTGAGCGCCGTATCGGCGAGGCCCTTGCGCGCCCCGTGCGTGGAGATGAAGTACTGAAGCACCGTGAGACCTTCGCGGAAGTTCGCGGTGATTGGCGTCTCGATGATCTCTCCCGACGGTTTCGCCATCAATCCGCGCATGCCGGCGAGCTGGCGGATCTGCTGCGCCGAGCCCCGAGCGCCGGAGTCGATCATCATATAGATCGGGTTGAAGCTCGGGCTCTTGCGCTTTTCGCCGTCCGGTCCGGTGAGCTCCTCGGTTTCGAGCTGCCCGAGCATTTCGTCTGCGATGCGGTCGGTGAGCTCCGCCCAGATGTCGACGACCTTGTTGTAACGCTCGCCGGCGGTGATCAGACCCTTGTTGTACTGATCCTCGATGCCGCGCACGTCGGCGTGCGCCTCGTCGAGCAGCTTGGGCTTGCCCGACGGGATGACCATGTCCTGGATGCCGATCGAGATGCCCGCGCGCGTCGCATACTCGTAGCCCATGTCCTTCAGGTGATCGGCGAAGATCACCGTCGCCTTGTTGCCGGCGCGACGGTACGCGATGTCGATCAGCGTGCCGAGCTCCTTCTTCTTCATCACCTTGTTCACTTCGTTGAACGGAGTCCCGGGCGGACAGATCTCGTAGAGTAGCACCCTGCCGACCGTGGTCTCGACGAGCTTCGGGCGACCGTCGTTGACCTTGCGGTCTTCCTCGTCCATGGCGCTCGGCGGAATGCGCACGAAGATCTTCGCTCGCAGGTCGACTTCTTCCTGGTCGTACGCGATGCGCACTTCCTCGAAGCTCGCGAACTTCCACCCCTCGCCTTTCGCGAACGCGCGATCACGCGTCATGTAGTAGAGCCCGAGCACGATGTCCTGCGACGGCACGATGATCGGCCGGCCATTGGCGGGCGAGAGGATGTTGTTGGTCGACATCATGAGCGCGCGCGCCTCGACTTGCGCTTCGACGCACAGTGGCACGTGGACCGCCATCTGATCGCCGTCGAAGTCCGCGTTGTAGGCCGCGCAAACCAGCGGATGGAGTTGGATCGCCTTGCCTTCGATGAGCAGCGGCTCGAACGCCTGGATGCCGAGCCGGTGGAGCGTCGGCGCGCGGTTCAAGAGCACCGGATGCTCGCGGATCACGTCGTCCAGGATGTCCCACACCTCGGGGCGCTCCTTCTCGACCATCTTCTTCGCGCTCTTGATGGTCGTGACGTGCCCGCGCTCCTCGAGCTTGTTGTAGATGAAGGGCTTGAAGAGCTCGAGCGCCATCTTCTTCGGCAGACCACACTGGTGGAGCCGGAGCTCCGGGCCGACGACGATCACCGATCGCCCAGAGTAGTCGACGCGCTTGCCGAGCAGGTTCTGCCGGAAACGGCCCGACTTGCCTTTCAGCATGTCGGAGAGCGATTTCAGCGGCCGCTTGTTGGGGCCGGTGATCGCGCGACCGCGCCGGCCGTTGTCGAACAGCGCATCGACTGCTTCCTGCAGCATGCGCTTCTCGTTGCGCACGATGATCTCCGGAGCGTTCAGCTCCATGAGCCGCTTCAGGCGGTTGTTGCGGTTGATGACGCGACGGTAGAGATCGTTCAGATCGGATGTCGCGAAGCGGCCGCCGTCGAGCGGCACGAGCGGCCGAAGGTCCGGTGGAATTACCGGGACCACCTCGAGGATCATCCACTCGGGCTTGTTGCCGGAGTTGCGGAGCGCGGTGATTACCTTGAGTCGCTTGGCGATCTTCTTGCGCTTGGCTTCGCTCGTCGCCTCACGCATTTCGACGCGCAGCTTCTGCGCCTCGCCCTCGACGTCGATGCCTTGGAGGAGCTTGCGGACCGCCTCCGCTCCCATCTCGGCGCGGAACGAGCCCGCGCCGTGCTTCTCGATCTCCTTCCGATACTGCGACTCGGTGAGCAGCTGGCCCTTCTTCATCTTGTCGGGCGGAAGCTCCAGGGGATCGGTGACGACGTAGCACTCGAAGTAGAGAACCTTCTCGAGGTCCTTGAGCGTCATGTCGAGCAGCGTGCCGATGCGCGACGGCAGGCTCTTCAGGAACCAGATGTGTGCCACCGGCGTAGCGAGGTCGATGTGCGCCATGCGCTCGCGCCGCACCTTCGATTGAATGACCTCGACGCCGCACTTCTCGCAGACCACGCCGCGGTGCCGCATGCGCTTGTACTTGCCGCAGTTGCACTCGTAGTCCTTCGTCGGCCCGAAGATCTTGGCGCAGAAGAGGCCGTCCCGTTCCGGCTTGAAGGTTCGATAGTTGATCGTCTCCGGCTTCTTCACCTCCCCATGGCTCCACGAGCGGATCTTCTCGGGCGAGGCGACCGAAATGCGGATCGACTTGAAGACGACCGGATTCTTGGGCTTTTCGAACAGACTGAAGAGATCTTCCATGGCCTCAGCTCCCTGCGGGCTTGTCTTCCAAGAGCTCGACGTCTAGGGCGAGCGATTGCAGCTCCTTCACCATGACGTTGAACGACTCGGGCAAGCCCGGCTCGAGAACGTTTTCTCCTTTGACGATTGCCTCGTACATGCGCGTGCGGCCCGCCACGTCGTCGGACTTGACGGTGAGCATCTCCTGAAGGCTGTAGGCGGCGCCGTATGCTTCGAGAGCCCACACCTCCATTTCTCCCAGACGCTGGCCGCCGAACTGCGCCTTGCCGCCGAGCGGCTGCTGCGTGACGAGGCTATAGGGGCCCGTCGAGCGCGCATGAATCTTGTCGTCGACCAGGTGGTGCAGCTTCATCATGTAGAGAATGCCGACCGTGACCGACTGGGCGAATGACTGGCCGCTACGGCCGTCGTAGAGGGTCGCTTGACCGGTATGCGGCAGGCCCGCCCGCTTGAGGAGCGCGAGGATCTCGTCCTCCGCCGCGCCGTCGAACACCGGCGACGCCATGTGCAGACCATTCCCCGACTTGCGCGCGAGCTTGAGCACATCTTCGTCCTTGAGCTCGTCGACGAAGTCGCCGGCCTCCTTGCCGAAGAACTCGCGCAGTCGCTTCCGGATCGCACCGACGTCGGGCTTACCGTTGCCTTCGGCGATGATCTCGCTGAGCTGTTTCCCGAGAATCTTGGCCGCCCAGCCGAGATGGGTCTCGAGAATCTGGCCGACGTTCATGCGCGACGGCACGCCGAGGGGGTTCAGCACGATGTCGACCGGAGTGCCGTCCTCGAGATACGGCATATCCTCCTCGGGAAGGATCCGCGACAGCACGCCCTTGTTGCCGTGGCGCCCGGCCATCTTGTCGCCGACTTGGAGCTTCCGTTTGATGGCCACGAACACCTTGACCATCTTGATCACACCCGGCGGGAGCTCGTCTCCCGCCTTCCATCGCTCGATCTTCTCGAGGAAGGTGACGCGGATCGACTCCACCTGCTCCTTGTAGGCATCCACCGCCTGCTGCACCTCGGTCTCCGCGGCATCGTTGTCGATGCGGATCTCCGCCCAGTAGTTGGGCGGGATCCCTTCGAGATCCTCGTCGGCGATGATCTTGCCCTTCTGCAGTAGCACACGGCGGTTGTCGTCGGTGACGCGAGTCTGCGCTTCTTTACCGAGGAAGAGCTTGCGGACCTTCTTGAGCGTGGTCTCGCGAAGGATGCGGATCTCGTCGGCCTGATCCTTCTTGAGCTTCGAGGTTTCGTCTTCCTCGATCCGCTTGGAGCGCTCATCCTTGGTCACGCCCTTGCGGGAGAACACGCGGGCGCTGATCACCGTTCCTTCGACGCCCGTAGGCACACGGAGCGACGTGTCACGCACCTCCCCCGCCTTCTCCCCGAAGATCGCGCGCAGCAGCTTTTCCTCGGGCGAGAGCTGGGTCTCGCCCTTCGGCGTGATCTTGCCGACCAGGATGTCTTGCGGCTTGACCTCCGCGCCGATGCGGATGATGCCCGATTCGTCGAGGTCCTTGAGCGCCTCCTCGCCGACGTTCGGGATGTCGCGCGTAATTTCTTCCGGACCGAGCTTGGTATCCCGGGCCACGCACTCGAACTCCTCGATGTGGATCGAGGTGAAGTCGTCCTCGCGCACGACGCGCTCCGAGATCAGGATCGAGTCCTCGAAGTTGTAACCGCCCCAGGGCATGAAGGCGACGAGGATGTTGCGCCCGAGCGCGAGCTCGCCCATTTCGGTCGACGGGCCGTCGGCGATCACGTCGCCGCCCTTCACACGGTCACCGGGCAGCACGATGGGCCGCTGGTTCATGCAGGTGTTCTGGTTCGACCGCTGGTACTTCACCAGATTGTAGATGTCCACGCCGGGGTCCGCGGCCCCCGAGAGCTTGTCCGCCTTGACGACGATGCGCGTCGCATCGACGCTCTCGACCAGGCCATCACGCCTGGCGACGGCCGTCACGCCCGAGTCGCGAGCCACGACGCGTTCCATCCCGGTGCCCACCAGGGGCGCGTCGGTTCGGAGCAGCGGAACCGCCTGCCGCTGCATGTTGGAGCCCATCAAGGCTCGGTTGGCGTCGTCGTTCTCGAGGAATGGGATCAAGCTCGCCGCGACCGAAACGAGCTGGTTCGGCGACACGTCCATGAAGTTGACTTCTTCGGGGACGACCGTGGTGAATTCCCCGGCCTTGCGCACCGTCACGCTGTCGCTCGTGAAGTGACCGCGCGGGTCGAGCGGCGCGTTGGCCTGGGCAATCACGTAGTCCTCTTCCTGCAGCGCAGAGAGAAAGCGAATGCGATCGGTGACGCGCCCGCCTTCAACTTCGCGGTACGGCGTCTCGATGAAGCCGAACAGGTTCACGCGGGCATACGTCGAGAGACTGGCGATGAGCCCGATGTTCGGCCCTTCCGGCGTCTCGATCGGGCAGACCCGCCCGTAGTGAGTCGGATGCACGTCACGGACTTCGAATCCGGCGCGCTCGCGAGTAAGGCCGCCCGGACCGAGAGCCGAGAGCCGGCGCTTGTGCGTGATCTCGGAGAGCGGATTCGTTTGATCCATGAACTGCGAGAGCTGGGAGGAACCGAAGAACTCCTTGATCACCGCCGAGACCGGCTTGTAGTTGATGAGCTCCTGCGGCATCAGCGTTTCGATGTCCTGCAGGCTCATGCGCTCCTTGATCGCCCGCTCCATGCGGACCAGGCCGATGCGGTACTGGTTCTCGACCAGCTCACCGACCGCGCGGATGCGCCGGTTGCCGAGGTGGTCGATGTCGTCCACCTGGCCGTTGCCGTTCTTGAGCTCCATCAGATAGCGCGCGACCTCGAGGATATCCTCGCGGCGAAGCGTTCCTTGCTCGAGGGGCACGGTCTGCCGGAGCTTGTGATTGAGCTTCAACCGACCGACCTTGGACAGGTCGTAGCGCTCGGGGTTGAAGAAGAGATTGTTGAAGAAGCTGGTCGCGGTTTCGAGCGTCGGGGGATCGCCCGGCCGCAGACGCTTGTAGATCTCGAGGATCGCTTCCTCCGGGGTGTTGATCTTGTCCTGCAGCAAGGTGTTCCGCAGCGACGGCCCGAGGAAGAGATCGTCGATCAGCAGTACGTCGATCTCGTGAATGCCGCGGTCGCGAAGCTGCTTCAGCTTTTCGGGCGTGAGCTCCTGATTGCACTCGACGATGACCTCGCCGGTCCCCGCATCGACGATGTCGTGGGCCACAACGCGCCCGACGACCTCCTCCGGCGCAATCGGAACGTGCTTGATGCCCGCCGCCTCCATCTGCTTGATCGCCGTGCGCGTGAACTTCCGACCTTCCTTGACGATCAGCTCGTTGGTGGTCGGATGGCGAACGTCACGCGTGGCCTTCACGCCCGCGAGCTGATCGGGATTGAAGACCTTGGAGACCTTGCGGTCGTCGAAGACGATGACGGCCTTCCTGTAGAAATAGTTGAGCAGGTTCTCGGTCGTCATGCCGAGCGCGCGCAGCAGGATCGTCGCGTGAAACTTGCGGCGACGATCGATGCGCACGAACAGAATGTCGCGCGGGTCGAACTCGAAATCGACCCACGACCCGCGGTACGGGATGATCCTGGCCGAGTAGAGGAGCTTCCCCGAGGCGTGCGTCTTCCCTTTGTCGTGATCGAAGAACACGCCGGGCGAACGATGCAGCTGGGAAACGATGACGCGCTCGGTACCGTTCACCATGAACGTCCCGTTCTGGGTCATCAACGGAATCTCTCCGAAGTAGACCTCCTGCTCCTTCACGTTCTTGATCGCGCGTATGTTCGATTGCGCGTCGACGTCCCAGATCACGAGCTGGATCATGACCTTGAGCGGCGCCGCGTACGTCATGCCGCGTTGATGACATTCCTCGACGTCGTACTTCGGCGTCCCGAGCGAGTACCCCACGAACTCGAGGGAGGAGGTCTCGTTGAAGTCCTTGATCGGAAACACCGACTTGAATACGCCCTGAAGCCCGGTGTCCTTGCGAGCCTCGGGAGGCGACTCGGTCTGGAGAAACTCGTTGTAGGAGCGCTTCTGGATGTCGATCAAGTTCGGAATGTCGATGATCCGCTTGATCTTGCCGAAATGCCGGCGGAAGCGAAGATTGTTGGCCACCTGAGTTGCCATTCAGACTCCCGAATAGAGGTTGAGGATGCACTCGTGCGGCGCCCGATCGCTGGCGCGCGACGCGAGCCGGATGTGTTCTGCCGCGGCCGCGACAGAACTCGTGGAGAGCGGCATCTCTACTTGATCTCCACCGTGCCGCCAGCCTCCTCGAACTTCTTCTTCATCTCTTCGGCCTCCTTCTTCGACACGCCTTCCTTCACGGGCTTGGGCGCGCTGTCGACCAGGTCCTTGGCTTCCTTCAGGCCGAGGCTGGTGAGCTCGCGGACGACCTTGATGACCTGAATTTTCTTTTCACCGACTCCGGTGAGCACGACGGTAAACTCGTCTTGCTCCGGCTCCGCCGCTGCTCCGGCCGTCGCCGCGCCACCGCCCGCTGCCGCCACCGCAACCGCGGCAACCGCGCTGACTCCCCACTTTTCCTCGAGCGTCTTCACGAGGCCCGAGATCTCGAGCACGGTCATCCCCGAAAGGGTGTCGACGAGCTCGGTCATCTTCTCTGCTGAAAGCGCCATTTCTCTATGCCTCCCTCTTGTCTGCTGAAAATTCGTCTCCTCGAAACGTGGCGATCCTCATGAGCCCGCGTCCGGGCCCAGTTGATCCTTCCGCGAGCTCATGAGCCGGGCGAGCTGCGCTCCGGGCTCGGCAAGCAGCCGCACCAGCTGTTGCGCCGGCGCTTGCAGCACGCCCAGGAGCCGAGCCCGCAGGGCTTCCTTGGACGGCACCTTGGAGAGCGCCACGACCGCGTTCGGCTCGAGCACTTCACCCTCGAAAACTCCGCCCTTGATCCAGAACTTCCCCGTCTCGGTCTCGGCCCATTTGGCGACGATCTTGGCGATGGCGAGCGGATCGTCGTAGCCAAACACCAGAGCCGTTTGCCCCTCGAGCCAGCGCTCCGATGCCTGATACGGCGTATCGGCGAGAGCGCGTTTGGCCAGGGTGTTCTTGGTGACTTTGCACTCGCCGCCCGCGCTTCGGATCTCGCGACGCAACTGATTCGTCTGCGCGACCGTCAGACCCTGGTAGCGCGCGAGCAGCGCGACCTTCGCGGCCCGGAGCTTCTCGCCGAGTTCGGCGACCAGCTCGGTCTTCTCTTGCCGTCTCACGACTCCTCCTGTTCCCTACGCCGCTGCTGCCGTCGCACGCGCCTCGAGCGGATCGATTTTCACGCCGGGACCCATTGTCGTCGATACGGCGATGGACCTCAGATAGTTGCCCTTGGCAGCCGCAGGCTTGGCGCGGAGCACGGCAGCGAGAAGCGCATGCGCATTCTCCGCGAGCTTGTCCGGGCCGAACGAAGCCTTGCCGATCGGTGCGTGGACGATTCCCGCCTTCTCCACCCGAAATTCCACCTTGCCCGCCTTGATCTCCTTGACAGTCCTTGCGACGTCCATCGTCACCGTGCCCACCTTCGGGTTGGGCATGAGCCCGCGTGGGCCGAGGATCTTACCGATGCGTCCTACCTGGGCCATCATGTCCGGCGTAGCGACGACCTTGTCGAAGTCGAGCCAGCCCTCCTCCTGAATCTTCTTGACCAGGTCTTCGGCACCGACGAAATCGGCATACGCCGCCTCCGCCTCCTTCGCCTTCTCGCCCTTGGCGAAGACCAGCACGCGCTGCGCCTTGCCGATCCCGTTCGGCAGGACGACGGTGCCGCGCACGTTCTGGTCCGCTTGCCGCGGGTCGACGTTCAGACGGATCGCCATCTCGACGGTCTCGTCGAACTTGCATCGCGTTCCGCCGATCGCGAGCGCGATCGCCTGCGCGAGCGGATAGCGCTTCTCGCGGTCGATCGTCTCGTTCCCGGCGCGATATCGCTTGCTGTGCTGGGCCATCGCAGTCTCTCCTCTACTTCCCTTCCACGGTGAGCCCCATGCTCCGGGCGGTGCCTTCGACGGTGCGAATCGCGGCGGCGAGGTCCTTGGCGGTGAGATCGGGAAGCTTCTGCTTGGCGATCTCCTCGACTTGCGCCTTGGTGACCTTGCCGACCATCTTCTTACGCGGTTCGCCGGAGCCCTTTTCGAGGCCCGCGGCCCGCTTGAGCAGAACCGACGCGGGCGGGGTCTTGGTGATGAAGGTGAAGGAGCGGTCGCCGTACACGGTGATGATCACCGGGATGATCAAACCCTGCTGCGCCTGGGTCTGCGCGTTGAACGCCTTACAGAACTCCATGATGTTGACGCCGCGCTGGCCGAGCGCCGGACCGACGGGCGGGCTCGGGTTGGCCTGTCCGGCGGGAATCTGCAGCTTGATCTCGGCGATGATCTTCTTCGCCATCTAGGCTTTCTCCACTTGCACGACGTCGAGCTCGACCGGCGTCGAACGCCCGAAGATGCTGATCAGCACCTTGAGCTTGCCCTTTTCCGGCCGGACTTCATCGACTACTCCGTTGAAGTCCTGGAAGGGGCCGTCGATGACCTTCACGCTCTCGCCGGTCTCGAACTGCATCTTGGGCTTCGGGCGCACCGCCCCTTCTTCCATTTGATGCGCGATGCCCGCCACTTCCTCGTCGGGAACGGACGCGGGCTCGGTGGCGCCGCCGACGAACCCCGTCACTTTCGGCGTCGATCTCACCAGGTGCCAGGTGTCGTCGTTGAGCTCCATGTTGACGAGGATGTAGCCCGGGAAGAACTTGCGCGAAGAGATCTTCGGCTTGCCCTTCACGAGCTCCTTCACCTTCTCGGCCGGAACCAAGATCTCGCCGAAGTATTGGCCTTTACCGAGCGCCCTGACGCGCTCTTCGAGCGCGGCCTTGGCCTTCTGCTCGGAGCCCGAGTAGGTATGAACGACGTACCACTTCTTCGCCATAGGGATCACGGTAAGTCAGACGGTTACGAAAGCCTGGGTGCCAGCAGCCTCTGGATGACATGCGACAGGCTGAAATCGACCAGTCCGAGAAGCAGCGCGAACACCATGACGACCACGACCACGACGATCGTGGCCGCGCGCGTCTCCTTCCAGCTCGGCCAATGCACCTTCTTCAGCTCGATCCAAACCTCCCTGAAGAATTGAACCGATTGGTCCACCCATTCCTTCGCGTTTGCCATCCTCGATCGTCTCTTGGACTCCCTCGTTTCCGGATCGGTAGCGGGCCAGGCAGGGCTCGAACCTGCAACCCCCGGATTTGGAGTCCGGTGCTCTACCAATTAGAGCTACTGACCCGAGAGGCTACGGGCTACGGGTACGGGCAAAGACATCGTGAGTCCTTTCCTGTAGGCCGTAGCCTGCAGCCTGTAGCCCATCCTTAGACCTTACTCTCCTTATGTACGCGGTGCCCCCGACACACCGGACAGAACTTCTTGAGCGAGATCTTGTCCGACTTGGTCTTCCTGTTTTTCGTCGTCGTGTAGTTCTTGCGTTTGCACTGGTCACAGACCAGGGAGATGATTTCACGGATCATGGCTATGTCCTGGCTTCAGGCTACGGGCTACGGGCAAAGACTTCGCGATTCCTTTCCTCTAGCCCTTAGCCTGTAGCCGTTGTTCTTCATTCGATGATCTTGGCGACGACTCCGGCGCCGACGGTGCGGCCGCCCTCGCGGATGGCGAAACGCAGCCCCTCGTCCATCGCGATCGGAGTGATCA